>JAEEGL013816858.1_pt1 | contig 40773 bp, 42 predicted proteins | sample 9134231 | NCBI WGS metagenome assembly JAEEGL01 (sample SAMN16246548, study PRJNA631951) | gut metagenome | biome: gut microbiome; feature: rumen; material: fiber-attached | host: Bos | place: Iran: Karaj | collected 2018-10
AGGACCAGCTGCGCAAGGCCGCCAAGAGCGCCGTCTGCAAGATCAACATCGATAGCGATAGCCGCCTGGCCTTCACCGCTGCCGTGCGCAAGGTCTTTGCCGAGAAGCCCGGTGAGTTTGACCCCCGCAAGTACTGCGGTCCCGCTCGCGACGAGATGACCAAGCTGTACAAGCACAAAATCATTGAGGTGCTGGGTAGCGACGGCAAGGCCGAGTAAATCGACAACTGCTAACTGAATCCTGCAAGGTCACCTGCCCTATGGGGCAAGTGGCTTTGCTTGTTTTTTTTGTAAATAATTGACATTCAACTATTTGTATATTTGGTCAGAAAAAACAATTGAAAAAAGTAGCAAAAAAATTTGGTCAGTATCTAAAACGGTATTACCTTTGCACCGCTTTACGAAACAAATCTTGTTTCGGCAAGTGCGTTCGGGGTGTAGCTCAGTCCGGTTAGAGTACGCGTCTGGGGGGCGTGGGGTCGCTAGTTCGAATCTAGTCACCCCGACATCGCAAAGGGTAATAAGTTGTCAATCAATTTGTTACCCTTTATTTTTCAAATATGTCGGGACAAAATCGGGACAATAAATTGGCCCAATTATGTGCCTTTTGTTACACAGAGGACGTTTTCGCTAGAAAATGTCTAAAAAAATGTGTGCCAAGAAGTTACACGAATCACATTCTTTAGTGCTGCCGTACCAGCAGGGTAGTGGCATAGACTACGTGAAGCAATACACTCTACCCGTCCTTCGTGAAGGTGCAGAGTGGTATGTCGAATTCTATGCCTATGACCCTGCAGTGTGTAAGCTCAGGCGCAAGCGTATCAAGGTAAACCGCATCAAGTCCATCACCAAGCGGCGCAGCTATGCGAGGGATATGATGGCGCGGATTACCTTACAGCTTCAGCGTGGCTGGAATCCCTGGGTCGCCAAGGATTGCAGCCAGCTAATGGTCTTTGCCGACGTATGCAACGCTTACGAGGCATATATTGACAAGATGTTTGCTTCGGGCCAGTATCGCAAAGAGACCTATGTAGGCTACAAGTCTTACTTGAAGAACTTGCGGGCCTACATCGATGACGAGCGTCCCATCTATTATCTCTACCAATTTGACCGAGCTTATATTGTCGAGTTTCTCGACTACATCTTTATAGCTAGAGATAATGGTGGGCAAACCCGAAACAACTACCTAAGCTTCCTTTCCGTCTTTACAGGCTGGGCGGTTGTCAAAGGATATTTGACAACTCGCCCGACTGACGGCATCCCGAAGATTGACAAGCGGTACCTTGTCAAGCGTCGTCAGGTCATCCCCCTGGATGTTGTGCAGCGCATTGGGCGGTGGCTGGAGGAACACGATCCTTATTTCCTTCTGGCGTGCCAGCTGTTGTATAACTGCTTCATCCGACCTGTCGAGATGACGCGCCTGAAGGTCGGCTGGGTGAACTGCGAGGCCGGTACCGTATCGATACCAGCCGAAGCCTCCAAGAACAGGGAGACAATGGTCGTGACCTTGCCGAAGTCTGTTCTGTTCAAAATGATGGAGCTTGGGGTATTCAAGCACCCGAGCGAGGATTTCCTGTTTTCAAGAAATCTTCGCCCGGGGCCTGAGCAGATTGACACCATCATTTTTCGCCATCACTGGAACTCCCTGCGCAAGGCGTTAGGGTTGCGCAAGGAGTGGCAGTTTTATAGTCTGAAAGACACAGGCATCACGGAAATGCTTGACAATAACATTGCCAGCATTACGGTGAGGGACCAGGCACGGCACAGCTCGTTAGCTGTTACCGAGGTTTACACGAGGCATCAGCAGCGAGCCAATGAGCAGGTTTTGAATTGGGAAGGCTCGTTATGAGGTTATCCGATAGAACGTGCCTTTCTTAAGCCTGCTCATGCCGTCCGTGGTGATTTCAGTCTTGATGGCGGCGCAGAGGTATCGTTTCCCTTTAATGACATAGACTGACTTCACGTCGGGCATGGCATCATAGAGGAACGATATTTCATATTTTTTGTTGGTGTCAATCGGGATCCACTGCTCCATCTTTGCTCCCATGCCGTAGAGGAACGTGTTCAGTCTGAGCGAGCCGTTTCCAGGCGAGAGCACTACTTGCCACTGTCCCCAGCTGGCGTGAGCGTTACCTGACTGGTAGTAAGACCATACCGTGACGAACTCTTTCTTTGTGAGGAACGGTCTTGGCAGGTCGCTCTCGTTGCCCCAGGTGCGCTGCCCCATGCCGTACCAAAAAGCGACCTGCAGCGTGCTGTAGTTCGTCTTTTTGTTTTTCTCGCCCTCACGGATATATCTGTAGCTGTAGGGTTGGATTATCTGGTCAGGATCGATACGGTCGGCATCGAGCACGCTATTGCTGTTTGGCGATTGCTTGTAGGCTATATCGTGCAGCTCATCATCTTCTGTTCCCGCATTGAAGAACGGGATGGGGCCGAAGTCCGTATCATCCAGCCATGCCGGTATGATACCGATTTCTTCTGCCTCCTCCCAATTTTCTTCATCGATAACGCGCGTGCCGAAGGCATTCAGCGGTATGAGCCTATAGATATTGCCATAGCGTGCGTAGGGTGTATGTTTTGCCGGGTCAACAAGAACTCGTTTCGTGACGTACGGCAAAAAGTACATGTCTTCTTCTTGCGCATAGAAGATGAAGTCGAACGCATAGCCAAGGTACAAATCCTCGTTAGAGGAACTTTGCCTTGGCACATAGTTTACTAGCCAGTTCGCTATAGCCTGCATCGACTCAAAAGATTTCACTTTGGGATTGTTCTTGAAAAAGTACCATGGGCACGCATATATCTGTGACATTTCATGGCCGCCATCGGCGTAGCGGATATTGCGTGCCGGCTTATACTGGCTATCGTCCTCTTTTGTGACGGTAGCCGTATGTTCGTCCACCACTTCTTCAAGTTCAATCGTATCAGCTATATTGTTCTCCTGCCAGGCGAACGAGATTTTTTTTGCCTTATGGTCAATTCTGATGTCGCAGAGCATCAGCGCCATCAGTTGCTCGAAGAACTCGTTTACTGACCAGTGTGGCAAGGTTTCCTGCCACCTCATGTCATTCCACGCTGCAGGCAGGCAGTTGAACGAATACAGGTGATAGTAGTCCGATGCAGCCCATTCGGCAGCATCGAACGTATAGTCCAGTGCGGTGCAGATATACTGTGTCAGCGTGTAGAGACGCAGCTGGCATGACAGGTATCGCACAGCCTCCGTGTCGTACTCATCTTCTCGGGCGACGTGCCAGTAGTGCTGGTACGTGCCGCCACGCAGGCCATAGTCTGCCCTGTTCTGGATGTTACCGCTGGAGGCGTTCACCCAGGGCAGGGCGATGATGTCGCCGTCGCCCCATGCTTGGGCAGGCGTTTTGTATTCCGTTTGCACATCATCATCGCTGTATCTGCTTCCCGCATAGCCACCGCGGCCAGAAGTTCCTTCGCCGCTATATGACGACCTGCCGTTCTTATTTCGGTTGTCCGAATAGCCGTTGGATTGCTCGGCGATATTGTCAGGAATCCATTTCGGCATGGGCGGCAGGTCCAGCTCATCGATGTACTGCTTATCGAAGTCGGGGTAGAAGTTTTGGAAGCTCCTGTCCGCAAGGAACTGGACTTTCACCATCGCTTCCGTTACAGACGTGATGGCCACTGCTCCCGACTTACGGAAATCGCCATCGATGATCTCAGCGTCCAGGTAGAGGTCATTGATGTCGGTGTCGAGTCGATCGAGACGCCCGAAGATTTCCATATTCACCTTGTTGTTGAGCGGTAGTTCAATGTTCAAGGTGTAGTCCTCACGGTCGCCGAACAGCGGATTTGTCGAGTTGTATTCGATAGAGGTGTCCGCTTTGATGGCGACAGGTTTGTTGTTGATAAGCAGTATCATTTCCTTTTAGATTTAGGCAGTGAGTTATTCTGGAGCCGCTGATATTCGTCCTGTGCCTGTTTGATGCCGCGATCGCCGGACACGGTGTTCACGGTAACAAAAGGCTCATCGAGTCGCTGTCCGAGCCGTTCCATGGTGGCATTATAGCCACCGATGACGGCGGCCATGGCGACAATGGCCCGTTCCATGGAGCCATCGGCGGCAGCGCCAGCGATGACAGCAGGAGCGGTGACAGACCTTGACACATCTTCGGCACGAAGCGAGCCGAAGCGGTTGTTCCGCTGAGCGAACTCCAGCGCATCGATGGCTGGGCGAGTAGCGGGGTTGTTGACGAGTTTTTGCGAGGCAACCCATTCTCCCGCGTGAACGATGCCCACAGCCTTGTCTGCGGGGCCATCAGGCGTGAAGCCACCCTTGGCATAGCCCTGCGCTGCGCTGAGGCTCTGCTGCTGTTTTATCACTGCCACCTGCATCATACCCGCTGCCGTTGCCATTGCGGCGGCTATAGGTGCCAGCACATGGCCGACGATGGGGATGGCGGCGGCAGAAGAATACGCATTGATGGCAGCGGTTGCTGTCTGGGCTATAGCCGACAGCACCTGCTGTGCGAACTGGCGTTTCTGGGCGTTAGCCTTAAGAACCGCCTGTTCCCTGGCTTTCTTCTTCTCGATTTCCTTGATGCGGTAGGCATTGCCTTCAGCCATGGAAATCTCAGCGTCATATCGCTTCTCGAGCTGAGCCATTTTCAGCTGCTCCTCCATTTCCCACATCTTATTCAGCGAGTCATACATCGACGAGACAGAGGCGAACACATGGTCAAGGGCTTTGTCGAGGTTATCGAGGTCGTCATCATCGAGCATCCCCTTGAAGGGAGATTTGATGATGCCCTTGAGGCGTTGCTCAAGGGATTGCGACTCGTTACCTTTGTCGCCAAAAATCTCCCTTTGGAGTTTTTTGACGGCTTCGGCATAAGCCCTGTTGATTTGCAGTTTCTCCTCAGCTGTGTAGCCCTCTTTCTCGATCTCGCGCTTGAACGCTTCATCGATGAGCGCTTTAGTTTTGGCGAAGTGCTCCTGCTTCTTCTGCTCATCGCCTTTGAAGTATTCCTCCCAGGTTTCGTCAAGCTTCTCCTGATGCTTGCGAGTCTGTTCCTCATAGTCCTGCTGGCGTTTCTTCTGGTCAGCAATCAGCCTGGCGTTATATGCTGCTTCGGCGGCTGGAAGGCTCTTTGCTGCCTTCTCATCCGTCGGGGCCTGTTCCTTGTAGATGTCACGGACTTTCTTCAGGTGTTCCAGTTCCAGCTGCTCCATCTTCCCATTGTAGGCTTGCAGGTCGATGAGGCCGTCAAGGTAATACTGCTGGACGATGGCTTTCCTCTCTGCATAGGCTTTGTCCTCATCCTCCACCTCCTGCTTGTTTGCTGACTCCATTTCTTTCCGAAGCAGTTCAGCAAGTTGTGCTTGGATTGACAGCCTTTCATTCTCTGTCAGGTCAGCATGTTGGAGCTGTTTCTGGTAGAACAGTTCCTCGATTTCCAACATGCGGTTTGTATATTCCTCGTAGTTTTTTTGGCCGGTGGCGTATGCGATACGGTTCAAGGCATCCTCGCGTTCGCGCCATTCTTTTTCAGCCTTGAACTTATCGACAGCAGAGGTGTGGCTGCTGCCGCCACCGCTAGTCGGCGTAGCCTTGGGAATTGTTGCGCCACCGCCACCACCTTCCGCTTCGTCGACAATGACAAGATCTTCCTCTTTCGAGTATTCCATCAGTTTATCGATGCGTTGCTTGATAAACTTACGCTTTTGTTTCTTGTCATAGGCGACGCCGGGCAAGACGGTCAGCTCGCCCTGAGCGTTTGTCGAATAGCCGTAGGCGTGCGCCAGGGCCTCACGCTGTTGTCTTGAGCCGCCAGTCTTTCCGTAGAAAGATTCCCTCTCGTGGTTTTCCGCTTCCCAGATTTCACGCCTGAGCTTCTCGTCCTCACGGATGAGGCGCTCATATTCCTCACGGTTAGCCTCGAGGCGAATTTTCTTCTCCAGCGACTGCAGGTATTCATCCAGTGCCCTTTTGTTCTCCTGGTACTTCCCTGTTTCTGCATCGAGGCTAGCGCAATAGTTCGGGATGGTGGCATTGAGGATGTCGATAGCTTTTTTGCGGTTTTCTATAGAAACCGTCTCATCTTTAGCGACAGCCACAAGCCGTTCAATTTTGCCTTTCTGGGCATCGAGTTTTTCCATGTGGTTCTGACGGATCTTGGCCAGTTCCTGGTCAAGTTCCGCCATTTCCTTTTGTGCCTTTGTCGCCTCTCGCGTCCTCTTGGCAAAAGCCACCAGACCGACCACCACGGCGGCAATCGCCGCTGCCGCTAGGCCCCATGGATTCATCTTCATTGTGGTGTTCAACATCTTTTGGGCGGCATCAGCCCTGGTGATGTTCCCCGTAAGTCTGTTGTACGCCACTGAGCAGGCGAGCACAGCGACCTTTGCGATTGCCTGCGCTTTCTCTGCCAGAACGAGCCAGGTGTAGTGCACCCTCAGGGCTATGTTCGAGGCGTTCACCGCCACCGTGTAAGCAGCCCATGATGCAGCGAGCGTGATGAGAGCGCCTTTATATTTGATGATGAAGTCCACCCCGATCGACATGCCGCGCATCATCGCCGATGTGGAGGAAATGAAGTAGCGCATCACCGGCATGAGTTTCTCGCCGAGTGCAGCGGCCATTTCCGTGAAGCCCTTGCGGGCTTTGTCGAGCTGGGCCTGTACCGTGTTGTTCTGCACCTCGTATTCCTTCGTCACTGATGTAGCCTCATCAAAAGCCTGCGCTGCCACTTCCTGCTGCTGTCTTACCATATTGATGTTACCAGCCAGGGCAGCCATCACCTGTGCTGCCCTTGCGCCGTTCTCGCCCATGTCCTTAAAGACCGGGGCGAGCACATCAATATTGCCAAGTTCATGCAGCCTCTCAATCAGCATCAGCAGGCCCTCGTTTGTCGAGCGATTCAAGGTCTCCTTGAATTTCTCTGCATTGATGCCTGTTGCCTTGATAATCTTATCCTGCTGCTTGAACATATCCATCACCAGCTTAGAGACGGCGGTGGCCGACATCTCTACAGCCTGGCCTTGGCTATCGAGCACGGCAGCGAGTCCCATGATTTGTGGGATGGTCATTTTCGCTTGGGCACCCACGCCGGCCATTCGCTGTGCGAATTGGGCGAGGTAGGGTGCCGATGCCGTACAGTTCTGTGACAGCTCATTGATCACCGAGCCGACCGACAGCAGCGACTGTTCCACGCCTAAGCGTTCTTTGTCGCCGAAGATGTCCGTCAATTTTGAGAGGGTCAGCGTTGCACCCTCTCCCAGGTCATCGAGGGCGACATTGATTTGGTTCGCTGCCTTGACGAAGCCCAGCACGTCCTCTTGGGACTGCATGCCGAGACGTCCAGCTTCCTGGGCGAGTTTATTCAGGTCCTCGCGGGAGGTTCGAGTGTCAATCTTTTTGAACTCCTGGTTCAGGCGTTCAACCTCATCGGCTGTCATGCCTGTGAATTTGCGGACGGATGCCATTTCAGCATCGATGTCCGCATATACCTGTACGGCAGCCTTTCCTGCCATGACCAGTCCTGTGAAGGCTGCAGCGGCCCCCATGATGGTCGTTTGCCAGTCGTTGATGATACGGTTAAATTTCGCCCATCGGCCTTCACTCACTTTCAGTTCGCTGTTCACCTTCTCCAGCTCAGCCTTCACCTGACGGATTTTCTGCGTCTGGGTGTTCCATGCTGCTGAGCCGCGCTCGATTTTCTGGAGGTCTTTCTCCAGTGCTTTCAGCGTCTGCCGAAGTTCCTTCGGAGTCGCCTTATCGAGTCGGCGAAGCGTCTGCTCCACGTTAGCCGTCTGGGACTGGATGTTACGGATTTCCTTCTCCGTGGACTTCAGCTCCTTCGTCAGCTTCTTCGCCAGTTTGTCATTTCCTTCCTTATAGGCCCGGGCGATAGCGTCACGAAAATCGTCAGCACGCTGTTTCAGCTGTGTAAGCTGCTGCCCTGCGTTGCCGTTGATTTCAATCTCGGCAACCGCTCTTGTTCTGTAGTCACTCATATCTTAGTCACTTATTTGTGACAAAGATAAATGATGGGACTTGAACAAGAAAAGACAGGCAACACTCCCGTGCGGCCTGCCCCGATTATTAACATTGATAAATTATGACTGAGTATAAAACACCGATTTCCGTCTCATCTTGTCAGCGTCGAGCGCGTCGCTGATCATGCCGAGGAACTCCCGTCCCAGGGAGTCCGCCATGAACTCTTTGAGATTCATGTATGAGGCAAAGAACTTCTTCGAGAACCAGGGGCGTTTTTGTCGGACTTTATCCCGTCCAATATCGCCGCTGTTTCCACGGGGCGTTTCGCGTCCCGTGCCATAGTTCTGCCAGAGGCCATATTCCAGGAACGACAGCCCGAGGTTGATGTTTACGATGCGCTCGTCCTTGTCGCATCGAATCCCGATGGGCGATGACAGCAGCTGTCCGGTGTCTATCACGCCGAGCAGCGTCATTTGTTCCCGCCATATTTTCGTCATCGTGGCATTGAACGCCGAGATATATTTATCTCGTTCCGTCAATGCCTTCTGTTCCGTGTACTCTGCCATAGCTCTGCAAAGATAGCTTTTTGCTGATGACAGCAAAAAGACAGGGCAAATTTCCAAGCAGGGAGCAGGGCAAAGTGCAAAAGAAAAATCGGATCCCCGAAGGGGACCCGACTTTTCTGCGGAGCGGATTGTCGAATCAATCACGGAATACGAAACCATTCTCGAATGTGTAATCGGATTCGAGCTCGCGTGCGAATTTCTTATAGTCAAAGTAGCTACGTGCGAACTCAGGCAAATCGTAAAGCTCATCGACAATGTGCTCAGCGAAATCTTCCATGCTGTCATACTTACCCTGCAAGTGTTCACGCATATCCGAAATAACCTCTGCATCCCTGCCGCTGCCCTTAATGCTCATCCATGCCTCAAGTGCTTCCTTGTCGTCATCATCGAGATCTGCATACTCAAGTATCAGATCGAAAGTATTCTCATCGAAGCCGCTCTCGCTGTACCAATCTTCGGGGAAATTCTCGAAGTCCTGGAACATCAGCTCAGGGTCCGCTTCATCGCGATGGAGGAACCTGCATACTTCGCAGAAGTCCTCATAGCTTGCGAAGCATGTCAAGTCCATCCACATGCCTTTCAGCGAACCACAATTATACTTGTGGTAAGTACCAACATACACGGCAGGATTGCCCGTGCGATAATCATACATGTAATCATCGAGATTGAACTCATCGCCCTCGAATAAACAACCTGTGGGATTAAGAATGTCACTCATAATAAAAAGTATTAAAATTAAACAAAGTGAATTTTACACTGCGAGCAAAATGCGCCAGCAGCGCACTGAAAGCAAGGCTCACCGGGGAAATACTACCCGCAGGGCTGGAGATTTTTCCGAAGTGACTCGTCTCGGCCTTGCGTGTGAGGATGGCGTACTAATTTTGCGGTGTAAAGGAACGGCGTGTTTAATACTTTTATGAGTGACTTTCCCCACAGGGATTGATGTGCGATGAACATTCTCGGGACAGTTATAAATGTAGCACTGGTTTCCTGCCAATAGACAATAATGAACGGCATGTGATGGACGGTGGGCACCATGACAGCGAGCGGACAGGACGAGAGCCCCGATGATTGGAGAGAGCGGCGGCAGATGTGGACTCCCAGGGCTTTCACCTTACCTTCCATTCCTGCTTGGAAATTTGCCCCGTTGCGTCAGGCTATAGTAACTTTTCATGTTGGCACAAAAAAAGACCGGGAGCCTTTCGGGCTCCCGATCTTTTGAGGTGCGAGATTGTTTAGATGAACCAGAACAGAATCTTGTTGTCCTCATCCATCGTGAGCTGGAGATCGGCCTTCTCTGGCTTGAACCATGCAAAGAAGTCATCATCTTTGACGTAGACTACTACGACTTTGCCTTTAATCAGCACATTCTCGACAGTGCCGAAGAACTGGCGGGACCAATAACCATCTTCGCAGTCATACAGATTCCAAAGATCACACTCGATACCTTCACGATTGATTACCTCAATCAGCTTCCAAAACTTTTTGAATTTGTTGTCTTCCATAACTAAATGAATTAAAAATTAAACGAAGTAAATTACACTGCTTATTAAGTAGGCGGGTATAAGCGCCCATTAGGCAAGGCTCCCAGGGAAAATACTACCGGCACGGATGGAGATTTTCCCGTCGGGACTCGTCTCGGCCTTGACGGGCAGCGTCCCGCACTAATTTTGCGGTGTAAGAAACGGAGTGTTTAATTCATTATGGGGACAACAAAGAGCTATAAATGCTGATTGATACGACACCAGGTATCGGGTCTTTGGAGTTTGCTGCGGAGTACTTTGCCGCCAGTTGCCGGCACGAGCTGCCTCCACCTTCATCCCTTTCGTTTCGTCAGGCGAAGGTAACATTAGAGCTTGAATTGTCGCGAAGCATCAGCCGCTGCCTTGCCGATCGCCGGTAGGACGCTGGCAAGGCAGCGGCGCAAAATTTAAGCAGTATCGAATCTGCTTAATATATCCTTTCTTTACCAAATATGATTGAGCGGGACCATTTAGATCCCGCTCCGCTACGGTCTGCATAGTGTTGCCGCCTGCCAGCTGTAGCCGGCAGGCGGCGCGATTTTTTACTCTGGCTCCTCCCATTCAGGGCAGGTAGCATTACGGTCTGTTTCTTCGTCCGTTCGCCGGCATCCCCAATGTTGCCAGCCATAGCATTGCAGGTGTTTGCAGTAGTAGCAGGTTTCGGGTGTTCTCGCTTTCATAATCGTTTCGTTTTTGAGTGGCGGCAGATGGCTAGATCTACCGCCACAGGTTAATTATTATGACTTATGCGGCAGGGTGGGCAGGACGTTAATCTCTGCACCTTCGAAGTCATCTTCAGTCAATATAATCTCACTATTATAGTACTGGCCTCTTACCATTCGCTCGGCCTCATTTTCGTCATGGGCGTCGACTTCGACTACTCGGCTCAGTACCTCTTTTACCTCAACTTGATACGTCTTTTTCATTGTCTTGTTGGTGTTGTGGGTGGTTCCGCTCGGGAGGGCTTTCGCCCTCCCGATTAAACATTTATTACTTGTTCTCGGCTTTCTTGGTGGAACGCTTGCGGGCTACCTTCTTGGGCTGCGGCTCGGGCAGACCGTCACAGATGGCTACACGCTTGCCAGCCCTAACGAGGCGGGGCAGATAGCTGTCGAGTGAGTGTGCAGGAAAAGCGGCTTGGCGTTCGGTGACGTCCTTCGCTTGGGTGCGTGTGAGGATGATGCCCAAAATCTCGCTCACGGCTACCGCATCATCGCCAAAACTCATGTAGAAGTCATCAACACGGAACAGCAAAATTGCATCGGGGTGCTTGGATTTCATTTCTTCCCATTGACGTGCGAGGGGCGACGGCTCGACGGCTGCGGGCTGTGCCTCCTCGGGGGCGGGAGTGCTCTCCGCTGCCCTTTCGGGCACCGGTGCGCTCTCGCCCTGCTCGGCTTCGGGAGCGGGGGCCGGCTTGGCAGCCTTGACGGCTGCCAGCAGCTTGTTATAGATGGCTTTCGGGATGAAGCCGCCGCCCTGCTTGCGGAGCATGAAGGCATAGCGGAGCGCCTTCAGGGGCTGGTAAAAATAAAACTCGCTAGACTTCTCGCCCTCATTGGAGCGGTAAACGTGCCACATCTGGGCGCCTGTCTGCTTGCTAGTAAACTCGGATGCTAAAATCAAATTTGCCATAATCGTAAAATTTAGATGGTGAATATTTATTGAATTAAAAACTGTCGATATAAAGGTAAACATTACAGTAACTAACCTGCAGGGCTGCGGCGCTGGCCATGTCCTGCGCCAGCTCGGCGGCCTCGGCTTCGCTGCGGGCATCCACCTCGAAGGTGTGCGCCTCATTGTCGAAGTCCACGACCTCGACCATGTAATTATTGTAATTGGAAGAGCGGTAACCTTTTTTACCTCTTCCATTGCCCGTAGCAACCTCAGGCGATCCTAAGAACGATATGTTATATGATGCTGTCATAATTGATAAATTTTGAATGTTAATAATCATTGTACTTGTTGTCGCGTATAACCTTTTTACGGTGCTTTAGAAGGTAGCGGGTGTATAGCGTCCAGCAAGGCCCGACCGAAAATTTTTCACCCGTAGGGCGAGCCAAATTTTTACTTGTAAAAATTTTGTGAAAAAATTTCGAGGCGGCTCTGTATAGCCTTGCAGGGAAAGCGGCCCGCCTTACCTTTGCAACGGAAAAAGTTATACATCAGCGGCAACGGCAAAGTCAATGATGGCCATTAACGCAGAAATTTTCGTGACAGCATCCCATATCGTGTATCGCCAGAGTGCAGCGGGCAAGGAAGGATGAGAAAATAAGGAGGGCGGCTCGTCTCGAGTCGCCCACCCACTTCGTTATTCCAAATAATTTATTATGAAAAAACCATTACTATCGCTAGCCTATACCAGTCAGCGATATGACGGATGTCGTGTAGTCTTGCGGGAATTTCTCGCAGCCGATGTACAGTGTGTCGAAAGCATCTGTTCCGTCCGTACGGTGTTCCAGCAGATTTTCCTCATTCTCGGCGAGTTTCTCGCCTGACTTGTTTTTACGGAAGCCATTGCGGCCGCGTTCCACGCCAGCCGTCTGAATGGCGAGAATGAGGTCATCATTGTTTTGGCGGTTGAACAGCGGCATCAGCCGTTGTTTACCGGCAAAGCCATTATTTATGAGCAGGTATTTCTCATCGTGTCGCATCGGTTGTCCGATGTACACGTCGATCACTTCCCAACCGTTGCGGTTGAATTCATTGACCACGTTCCAGTGGAAATCCTGCTCATTGACCGCAAAGTTAGAGCCAAGGGCTGTGGTGTCGTAGTAATAGATGATTGTTTTCTTGCGGTGGTGGAAGTAGTAGGCGCAGAAATCCTGCACCAGTGCAGGAATTTTGCGCTCGTACTTCGTGTAGAACGACTTCAAGACCAGCAGCTGGTCATTGCGAGGTTGTCCCGCAACGATCCAGTTGATGTTCGCATTGTAGTCCATGCCGATGCAGATGGGCGCGTCAGGGTCCACGTCCCTGTCCGCCCTGCAATCGATTGCATCACTATCAGGGTGCCATCCCAGGGCATCCAGATAGTTGAAGTCTGACGCGTTATATTTGTGCCTTTCCCTCATCGAATTGTAGAAGCCATCTTTAGCAATTCCGATGCGCTGGCAGAGGATCGAAGTCTGGAACGTCAGCGGCGTCAAGTCACGTTTCATCTGCTTGATATAATTTTCTCCGATGAGTTGGATGTTTTCTATTGAGGAATATTCCCGATAGAAAACCGCCACAGACCGCAGCTGGTTCAAGTCTCGGTCTTTCTTTCGGAGCCATTGCTGGAGGTAACCCGGCACGGGTTTACCTGCTGCCTTCATTGACTTGATGCGTTCTTTGGTGTGCCAAATCTGGTAGATGAGTCCTTCAATCGCCTCGATGACCTCCTTATCCATTTTCTCCCGATAATGCAGGAACCAGGAGCCTTTTTGCGTCTGGGGCATATCGGAGAGTATCATCATCGAGTGGTTGAAGGAGTGTTTGCCGAAGTGGGTTTTAATGCCACCGTTGGCAGGAAACACCTCATCTTTCAGTTTGGCGTAGTCGACGAATTTAGCCTCATCGACCAACACCCACGACAGGGTGAGCGAGTTGGCGGCACCGGGCCTGTCCTGTGACAGAATAATCGCCACGCTGCCGTTATAGAACGAGATGACGTGTTCAAAGTGTTGGGGCTTGATGATAGGCTCCGCGAAGGATTTGGGCGGTTTCTTACCGACCACGTAGTGGATGCCCTCCACATAGCCCCATCTTCGCCATGCTGCCAGCAGGCCGGGAATCGTGTTCGTCAGACCATGACGAAACGTAGGCACCACGATGCCCCCTGTGCTGCCCGCCATGCGTTGCATGTTGCGCAGCATAAAGGGGGCCGCGATACTATCCGTCTTACCTGTTCGTCGCCCTGCGACGATGACGGTAGTATTCGCCCCGATCAGTCGCGTCAGCATCTGAGGCTTATTAAAGTAGATGCGGTTCGGTTCTATCATTGTTGAACAGAATATCTTCTTCCAGGTCAGCCTCCTCGAAATCCACGTCCTCGATGTCCCTTGATTCCTGGGTGTATTTCTCCTGCAGCCGTTTCACCACGTCATCGATATTCTCGATGGGTTTGATGCCCAGCACTGACGGGTCGAGTGTAGGCACGACAGGCTGGATGACGATTTTATCATAGGGGATGACCTGCTCATCTTCCAGGTCAACCCTGTTGAACTTCGCATAGGATGCCGCAGCCCTTTCCATTGTTTTCGTATCGTGACGGCGCTTCGCCTGTTGATACGTTTCGAGCAGCATCTGGTTCGCTTTCCAGCGGTGCCATTCCCTGGAGCTGCTTTGCAGCGCAGGGAGCAGCTGCTTGATGATGGATAGGTCGGCATAGACGGCTCGTTCCGACATGCCGTGCCTTGCCACCATCGTATCAACGAATACCCTGTCAGGCTGATCAGGGTTAGCGAGCGTCCACTGGTATTCGTCACGAATACGCATGATAGCGTTGACCAGTTTTACATCGTACCGCTGTTCGAGTACGGACTGCGGCGAAAACAGGTCATCGCGTGCGGCATCTATGAGCTTAGGAATCGGCATTACTCATCGTCCTCCATGTCTATGAGGGCGAGTCTCGCATTTTCCAATGCGAGAGGCGAGCCCACCTGTGCAAGTTGGATCTCCTGCTTGCGGAGTTCCAATTTGCGCGACACCTTGCCCTTCTGGTAAGCGTTGTATGCCGGGCTACCCACCACGCCGATGTCGCGCCTCAATTCCTCTGGAGTGGTCCCGAGGATGAGGGCGATGTCTGTGATGGTGAGGAACAGCCCTGCCATCACCTCAATCTGCTGTAATTCTTTGTCTGTATAGGTCATGTAGGGGGATTGAGTGATTTTTTATGAGCTGTTGAACTTGCAGAAACAGCCCTTGAAAAATTGCGAGATTAGATGACACGAAGGCGCATTCCGAGCGGTTGCCTCGAGTCAGGTTCTGGCTCGTGACGACGCTGGCGACTTCGCCCTTCATGCTTTGGACGAGCAGCAGCTTGCTGTGGTTATCTGCGAGGTAGGTCTTTGAGACCACCTGGCAGATGAACGGCCAAAGCTTGATTGTTTTGTTCGTGGCCTTATGGTCGAGTATCAGATTATACTCGACCACATCTGCATCCTTCTGGATGAAGTACAGGCGGCGAACAAATTCCTCTGATATAGAGAACGACGTTTGCCAGACCTTGGACGGGCCGAGTTGCTCGAGGATCCACTCCAGTAGGTCGGCGACCTGCAGCTCGTTCGTAAGATACGCTTGCGTCTCTTGCTGTGCGAGCGGCTTCAGGTAGTTCTCTATGTTAACTCCTCGTTTCACGAGTCGGATTAGTGATTAGAGATTAGGGATTAGTGATGATACCGAGTTCACGAAGTTCGCTGGTCAGTTTCTCCGTAGGAGAGCTGACCAGAGCGTAGGCGTTCGCCAGCTTCTCTTTCAGCTCATCTGTCGGGTTGGCCCGATACTTACCTTTGTTGAAGTTGATGAACGCCGTAGCCTTTCGTGAAGCCTGCCGTGTATCCACCTGTTCGATGACTTCGGCGGTTTCCGCATTGAAGCCATCGTATTTTGCCCAGTTGTCATGATATAACTTATCAAGTCTGATAAGTTCTTTCAGGAACGGGTATTTGTCTGAATCCTTGCAGGTGTAGCCAGGGCGTCCTGCTTGGATGAGGCGCAGCTGTGCATGGATGTCCCTCATCTGTTGCAGGACTGACTTGTTCTCGACATAGAGCGCCTGGATTTCTTCGGGCAGCGAATCGTGGTCCTCACGTTTCCCTGCACGAAAATCCTTGGCCGGATTGTTCTCAGGCGAGAAGTTGCGGCGAGCGATCTTCTCAGCCTGTTGTTCCATCTGCGACACCTGTTCGTGCGTCACCTGCTGGACTCGCCACTGCAGCTGTTTCTTCAGCTCATACTCCAGTTTGTCCTGCAGTTGAAGCGGTTTAGCGATGATGTTGTTATAGAGTACCTGGTTACGGTTGATTTTAAGCAGCATCATGGCACCAGCGGGGATGTTGCGCTGCTCTTTTGGCGTGTCCAGCCACGCCTGTATTTGTTCAGTCAGTTTAATATCCATTATCCGAGTTTATTATTCACTCCCGTAAAGAACACCATATTCTTGCCGAGAGGCTGTAACAGTTTTTTCATTCCTGCCAATGTCTGCCCTGTGGCCACGAAGTCATCGAAGATGATGATGTTCGGTTCCACGGGCAGCACATTCAGTTCAAACACAGCGTTGACGCGCTGTTTTGTGTGGCAGAAGGCCACATCTTCATAGAAGGGCAGGCCCAGCTTCTCGGCAAGTTGCACGCAAATCAGCGAGGCGAAGTTGCGCTCCTTGTGTCGCCGTTTCGGAGACGTGCAGATGCACCAGGAGCCATTGCTGAGGCTGTAGCCGAGCATTTCCCTGATGACCGGGCAGATGCTGTCCGCAAAGAAGGCGACCATATCGGGGTCGGCCTTGATGTCGGTGAGCGTTCTGCCCAGGACCGATTTCTGCCAAATCGAGATAAAGTTCACATCCGATCGCCGTGTCAGTCTCAGCTTGTAGGTGAAGTCGCATCGCGCTTCCTGGGACTTGTCCCACGACTTGCGTTGCTGCACGGCGAAAAGGTCTTTGACCTTCGGTTGTGAATCATCGAGAACCAAAAGCGAGGAGAGTTCCGTTCCTTTAGGCGCATCACTCAAGATGTCCCCGAACGGACTCTCCCCGTCTTTCATTGGCAGAATCGATTAGTTACCGCCGCCTTGGTTGGCGGGAGCAGCCTCGTGGTTCGAGCTGTACACGTCGCCGTCCTCGGTCTCGATGACGCCATCGTAGAACGGAGCAGCGATCTCGTCGGTCACCTCCACATTGATGGTGGTGCTGGCGGGGTTCGTGCCTTGGCCCTGGTCCTGGTTCACGGTAGTCAGCGTGCGCCACTTGTCATTGCCGAGCACGCGGAAGTTGCCTTCCATGTCCTCATAGACATAGACGTTATCGCTGTTGTTGAGGAAGCCAGCGGCAGCGGTTGCGGCGTCGTCCACACCGTTGTGCACGAAGGTCGCCTTGTTCAGCTGAGTCTGGCTGGGCACTTCACCCTGGGGCTCGCTGGTCACGGTGGACTTATCGATATTGATGTCGATAAACTGCCACTTCGCATCCTCAGCGAGGGTAAAGTCGCCGTTGTACTTCGCGTCGGTGACACGACCGAAGTCATCACGTGTCAGCGTGGGGTAGCCCACGATGAGGTTTTTATTGATGAAGTACACGCGGCGACGGATGCCGGGGTACTGAGGCATACCCTCGCACCAGTCGAGCGACTTCTGCAGAGTAGGACATTCTCTAGTAGCCATATTGATGAATCATTTTAATGGTTAATAGATGTTCGTTACACGTTAGGATGCCGTCACGGTCACCTTCACCACGATCTGAGTGGTGCCGTTGGTGCAGGTGATTTTGGCAGTACCAGCAGCGACGCCGGTAATCTTACCCGAGCTGTTGACGGTAGCCTTGCCCGTTGCGCTAGAGCTGAACGTCCAGCCCGTTGACGGGAACACATTCAGGTCATAGGTAGCGTTAGCTGCCAGGGTGACCTCTCTCGGCTCGATGTTCGGCTGGATGGCCGAACCGCCAGCGACGCTGACCACCTTGAGGAAGCGCTTGTCGTAGGTGCGGAATCCCACGCCGAAGAACATCTTCGCGTTCACCGTGAAGGTGTCCGCATTGAGGCGCAGCACCTCGAACTTCTCCTCGTCCGAAACGCCGTCGTAGCCGTAGATGACGTTTTTCTTGGGCGCGATGAACATCACGCCGGTGCCAGCGAGACCGTCGAGCGGGGCGAACGTCATCTTGCGGTTGCTGCCCTCCACGTAGTTCTGTTCGAACTTCTCGTTGTAGGGCACGGCGGGGTGGGTGAGCAGGTAGCCCTCGTTGTACAGGTCAACGATGGCGGGGTCACAGAACAGGAAGCGCTCCTGGCGACGGAGGCGGGTGTCAAGACCGTATTCCAGGTTCTTGATCACATCGACCACGTTGTTCACCGTGATGGCATCCGTGAGCTGTACCAGGTTGCCGTTGGCGACAGACACCTTGCCTTCGGTGATAGCCGAAGCGATCAAGGTGGCGAAGCCATTGAACAGGTCCAGCGTGGTGTTGCCGCTGGCGTTGCGCTTAGCGACAGGGATGGCGAGGGCGAGTTTCTCGCCTGCGCTCTCCATGATGGAGCCGAGGACGAGCTTTGCCATTTCGCTCTTGGACTGTCCCATGCCGAGCTTGTCGGCATGTTCGCCAAGGAGTGTCTGGATGTAGTCGTTGGGCACGAAGTCGTGGATCATCGAGCCGAAATAGATTTCCAGCGTCTCGAAGTTGATGGCGGTGGAGCCATCGCCGCGCTGGTCAGCCACGTAGGGGTAGAACTGCGCTTCGCTTTCTACCGTTCCCAGATGCTGGTTAGTGCGGCATCCGGGAAGGCCAGTCATAAACTTGGTGGCGTCGCCCATGGCGAGCACCGGCATCTTCAGGAAAACACGTCCCCACTTCTCAGCAGCTTTCTTCCAAGCCTGCTCGTCGGGGGTCACATTGATAAGATGGTTAGCCATGTTGTCTTACTTTTTGAGTTGGTTCAACATTTCGCGAGCATCTGCCACCTCATCGCAGTATTCCTGCATGGGGGATTTCTCGGCAGGTGCATTGCCCTGGTTAGTCACTTGCTGTGACTCCTCGGCAGGCTTCTTTGCCATTGCCTGGAGTTCAGCGTCCTTTGCCTCGAGCTGTGCTTTGAGGTCATTGATGGTGTTGTCTCGCTCGGTGAGCTGCTGCTTCAAGGTGTTGGCGTTGTCCGTCAAGTCCTTGATATGGGAATCGAGTTTCCCCAGCTGCTCACAGGTCAGCGAGGCCTGGCCGCCTTCCTCGCACTCGAGATTATCGAGGGCGAGCACTGCGGCGAGCACCGTAAACAGAATTTTCTTCATTGCTGTAGCAGTGTTAGTGATTGGTTTGTTATTGTTGGTTTCAGGATAGACGCTGCGCAAGAACTCCTTGAACTGCTGCAGGAGCGACTTCTTCTCGCTGGTCACAGGCAGGTCAGGCATCGGGATGCCATGAGCTGCCATGTAGTCCACGATTTCTTCAGTCACTTCCGGCTCCTTATCTTCTTCGAAGTCGGTGATCTCATCCACGAAGCCCCATTCGAGGGCTTCCTTGGCGTTGAGCCAGCCACCGACTTTCATCAGCTCCAGCAGCGCTTCTTTCTCTTTCTTGCAGCGTGCGGCGTAGCCGCTAGCGATATTCAGGTCAATCTTCTCCAGATCCGCTTTCGCCTTCTCACATTCCTCGATGAGTTGTTGCAACTGGTCGCTGTTCATCATGTCCCATTTGAACACCACCTGGCTGCACTTGTGCACGAGGTACATGGCGTTCGTGTCGATGGTGACGCGCTTGGCACCGAGCGAAGCGATGGTTGCCGCGCTGGCGTTCATGCCCACGTAATGCACATGTACATTACCATGACGCTTGAAGGCAGCGGACACGCTGAGGGCCGAAGCGACGCTGCCGCCGAGCGAGTCGATGAGCACGTTTACTTGCGAATCCTTGTTTTTCTCCAGCACATAGTCGATGTAGTCGCTGTCAAACTGCCAGCCTCCCACATAGCCTTTCAGGTGGAGATGATATTGTTTCTTTGCCATAATCGATAAATTTGAGACACAAATTTAGCACAGAGCGGATTAGGGGCAAAAGACCTCAAAACGCTATAAAGCCACGGGTATGACGGCGATTTTCGCCGTGTGGCTGACCTTCACCGTCGAGACGGCAGGATCGCCGCCGGGCGTTCCTGCCGAAGTCGAGACCTCCACGACAGGGAAGTTTCTTTCCCTGGAGCCTATCAGCCACCAGGTTCCCGAGGCGTCCTTTGCCGCCCAGACGACATCTTCGTCTGTGGGCACAGGAGACAGCGTTTTGAACTCCAGCGTGGCCTTCCCCACCAGTCCGTTATTCTCGTATTGTCGCAGTCCTTCAGCCTGTCCTGGCTCCACCAGTTCCATGTCGGTGCCTTGTGCGCCGATGGCCACCGGGAGTCCCGCGATAAATTTCTCCACCAGATGTGGAGCGAGTTGTGAGGCCTTCAGCCATTTCACAGCGATGATGCCAGGCATCATGTTGCAGTTTGAGTAGCTCATGTCGGAATGTTTCTTTTGTTGTGCTTGTTACGGTTTGTTATTTTTGATGTCGGAAAACCTAGTTAAAAATTATTAAATCCGCTTCTTTTCCGACGGTTTTCCCTGTCTATATGAATTTCGCTGCCTCATGAACATCTGCCGCAGCGCTTCCCAGGAGCGGGCATCGTCCTCGATGCCGTTCCGTTCCATCCAGTCATAGATGGTATCTGTGATGGGGAGCTGTAGTTTCTCGATGCGGTAGAGGTCATGCCAGAGGCGCACGCGTAGCCTCACCATGATGACGTGCCTGAGCACCTTCTTCCCCGGTTCCGTCATGTAGCAGAATCCTTCCTTCTCCGGCTTTGACTTGAAGGCAGGTATCTCGATCGGCAGCTCATCGGGTTGCCGTTCGGGCATTTCCATTCCATCGGGCAGCCTGTCGAGCATCATTTCCAGCACATCATTCTCGGCCCCGCCGCGCGGAAATGAGACGACGCCGTTAGCGTCGCCGTACTCGAACAGGCACCATTCCAGCAGATATTTCGGCAATTTGAGGTAGATTTGCATGTCGCAAAGATACGAAAAATTAACCAATCAGGTTAAGAAATCGCCGAAATATTAACATGTTAAGTCAATCATGTTAACAAAATCGTTATTACGCGCACGCACCCACGTTTTAACTTGCCAAAAAGTTGTGCATTCGTACGGAAACCGATTTTTTGCACCTCAACCGCTTGTTTTTCAGTACATTAGTACCCGCACTTTTTGCGCACTTTTTTTTCTCGCCGTACTAACGTACAGTGCGCACACTTGCGCACTTTTCAAAACGGCAAAAGTGTGCGGGGTTAACTTGCTGATTTTCGGCTACTTTCAGCACTTCCGTACTACTGCACTAAATATTTCCTCTTATAAATGGGGGTCAATAAAAAAAACTATATAATAGAAAAACCGCCAGGGTCCACTACATGCAGATGTAGGGAAAATGGCGGGCGCTCTCCCCCGGTCCCCCTCCCTGGGTGTATGGCCATGTACATGTGCACAGGTGTACTCTGCTTGCAGATAATATAGGGGGCTTCGGGGGTGGAGCGAAGAAAAGGGCAGCGATCGTCTCACGACGACCGCTGCCCGGTCTAACAAAAAATATTGCATGCTTAGTAACTCTTGTCCTCGTCGAGCTTCTCCATCGCCACCTGTATGATGGCGAGATCCTCGTACCGTTCGAGGTCGAGGCGCTCGCATTTCCATGTCAATTCCTTGTCGGTTATCTCGACCACCGCTGCCGGAGGCAGGGACGGGTTGTCGAGAGACCAGACCTTTGACAGCTTGATGGAGACGCGTTCGTTCTCCAGTTCCACCGTTTTGCAGCGGAGTCCATCTTCACAAACTATCATGCCTGGCACCTCCTTTCCACGTGCTCGAGTCCCGAGAAATCGGGCTTGATGATACACTTATCTCCGAAGGCGTTAGTCATCTTCATGCCACCGTGGAAGGTGCCAAGCATGTCCCATCGCTGCAGCGGCGCGTTGAATGACAGCAGCGTGACGCTGCCTATCTCGCTGGCCAGCTCGTTGCCCGTGCGCCGGGCTTCCGTGAAGTCGCACGTCATCGTGTAGACTTTCTTCTTTCCGTGTTTGAACATGAATTGAAACGTCCTGCTCATAGCTCGCCTCCTTTCTTCTTGATGGTCACTCCCAGGCGAACGAACCAAAAGAGCCACACTATCTCAGTGGTGTAATACTTTTCATCACTGAACACATCATCCCGCTTGAAGTTCCAGCAAGGGAGAAGCGCAAATATCCACCTTTGATATTTTCGGTCGAGCATCGAAGCGGCTCTAAAGAAGAACTTCATAGCTCACCTCCTTTCCTGGCGATGTCGAGCGAGCTCATGACAGCGAAGTGCAGCACCCATAAAACGGTTGCGCACGCAGCGGGGTTGACGTAGGTCTCGCTGATCATCCACAGGATGACGCAGACGAGAGCGGCTGCCGCCAGGCAGCAGTCAACCTTAAGCGATGTGAGGAACTGCAGCATCACCTTGGTCGATGCTGTGGCCATCGCCTCGACTTGCGAGGCAGGCTGGTTTAATGAAATCGATTTCATACTATGATGAAGTAAGCAAGGGTGAAATACTAAAACGGCCACCCGTTCCGCTGCTTACTCCATCATAGTAGCCGCCGAAGCGTCAAGATGAAACGGAAGGATAGCCGTATTTTATTGGTCATCGGGCAATAAAAAAGGCCCGAGTAGTTTCGAGCGATGACCGACGCTCATGCGGCATGGGCTGACCATGATGAAGTAAGCACTGCAAAATTACGTTATATAAAGTAATCTTGCAAGCATTTCACGGAAAATTTCACGGAAAACGCGGAAAATAGAGGAAATTACGGGAAAATTTCCTCTATTTCCGTCTGATGACCATGCCGGTGACGTAGTACATGCTTCTTCCGTCCTTGGCTTTGTCCGCATTGATTTTCAGGTTCACGATGCCGTTACCACCCATCGCCTTCGCTTTCTCGATCGCGAAGGCGAGTGCCGATTGCGGATTGGCTTTGCGGTAGCTGCCATCCGTGACGGCGTATTCATCGCCATAGATTTCGTTGCTGCCGATTTTCTTTTTCACTACCTTGTAGTTACCAGAGATTTCCTCAGCGTAGAGTGAGGCTATTGGCTGATACTCGAAGCTGACCGAGTTAGACTCGGTGAGGAACATCCCGGGGAACGCGCTGTAATCGATGAAGCCAGCGTTCTGTTCGAAGTACAGCGAGGGCTCGCAGCTGGTGAGTGCTGCCAGGGCGAGCACGCATAGAATAACGGTTTTCTTCATAATCTTGTAATTTTGGAACATAAAACTGCCGCAAAGATAGCTTAAATTTGCGGATTAACGATTATTCACACGGGCGAACTGGTGAGCCAGGGTGATAAAACACCGCTCTCCCTGCCATCAGGCACGGGGTTTCCCGTGGTCAATCGGCGGAACGATTTGGTTAAATTTCGTGATTTTGCTTTACACGAAATTTCTTGTGGCTGGTATTCAGCCACTTCGGGGTTTCTTAAGGGGCGGTAAGCCCCTTAAGTCCGTCGGAAGACCCCCCGCCCGCCCTACGGAGCGAGCGAGCGAGCACCCGCCCCGCTTTGCGGAATATGTAAACGGATGTTAAAATTTGCCGCTTTTTGACAACCTGCCGCCCTGCACCCTTGCACCCCTGCACCGCATCAGCGAGGAGGGGAGCGGGGAGGGCGAGCCGATTGTGCGGTGATGTGCTGGGCGTGGGACACGTCGAGCACATCAATGAGATTGTACGGTGCTTCTTCCATGCCTCCGTGAATTGAGGTGCGACAGGGAGCACGAGCGAAGGCGTTAGCGAAGTCATTCCTCCATTGAGCTTGCGAAACGGGGAACGACATTCGCATAGCCGTAGCGGTGTGACCGTCATACCTGAATGAGCGGTAGAGAGCTTCCACCTCCATTCGGGTTGCCAAAGGCGAAGTGTGATGGCGAGGAGCCGTGCCAGCGGAAGCGAGTGGGCAGATATGGGAGTGGGCTTGTAGCGAGCAGCAAAGATACCCCCGACGAAGGAGAGCACTCGGCAGCGCAGGGAGTGGCAGCGGAGCCAGGCAGAGCGGAATGAGGGAGTGGGGCAGGCTGAGGTTAGGCGTTGCGGGGCACGCAGTGAGCATCGTGCTTGCGGAACGTCAGGATCGGGTTGAGGACGAAGGACGATACCCGATACCAGAGTAGCGAGCTGGATGCGTCCCCGAACCCGCCGTTAAGACCTCAGCCGTAATGCCCTCTCACTGATGAAGCGTGGCTGGCGCAGCGTTAACGACCGCAGCAGGCGTGTGCGTGGGGTGTCTTTGCGGTCAGTGAGCCACTTTGCCCTCTCCTGTTTGTCTCTGCCAGGTGAGCGGAGCTGAGCACAGCCCTCGCCATGATAAAGCACTTCGGGGCCTGGGGTGGGCGTTAGAGGGAAGGGGAGCCGGCACGGTTTCCCTTCCCTCTATAAAGAGTGCCCCTCAGTGCGATATGCACCGAGGGGCGGGGTCCAAAGGAGACAGGCGGTCCGAGCGAAGGATGCTATTTCTTTCCGAAGCGCCAGTAGCCGAATACCAGCAGCACGATTGCTGCCGCTATGATGGCCACTGTGATTGCGACGTCCATATTGGGAGGCTTTGCCATTGCCGTGGTGGACTGGTCTGTCTGCCGCTGTTGCGCTGATTGGGCGGTGGCGGCCACAGTGTCGCTGTGGGTTGTGGTGCGGGACTGGTCTCTCGTCACCACATCAGCCTTGCCCAGGGAAGCGTGTTTGCCCTTCAGGACGACCGCACCGGCTTGCCGGTGCGGTCGCTCCTGGAACAGGGCATTATCTTCAGCGGCGACGGCCGAGTCCATGATCATTTTCGTGCCGTCAAGAAAATGATACGGCAAAATGATTTCGAAGCTGTCGAGTTCCAGATTCAGGCTGCCCATCCATTGCAATCGCGAAGCGGTTGCGATGGAGTCATGGGCTGCCGCCTGGACTGTGACTGATGTCGTGTCACTTTGTGTCACTGCCTTTTGGGTGTGGCACGATGTAAACACCATCGGGATAACGAGAATAGCGAGGATGATGAGCACCACGACGATGATCATCATGAAGCAGGATTTGTAGCTTGAATTTGTGTCGTCCATATTGTTTAGGATTTGGTTAGATGTCCGCATATTCGCGCCTTGCGTCGAATGACGGGCAAGCTTTAGCGGCGAAGTCGCGATGCCCGTAGATGCGGGCCCCTGGGTGCTGGCTCTTGAGGTATTTCAAGAGCGAGCGCAGCGCTTTCTTCTGAGCTTCCGTCCTGGTGTCTTTGGCGGTCTTGCCATCTTTGGCCACGCCGCCGATGTAGCAAACGCCGATGGAGCATTTATTGTGGCCCGTGCAGTGAGCGCCGGTCAACTTTGTTGACCTGCCCTCGTGGATGGAGCCATCGAGGTAAACCACGTAGTGGTAGCCGATGTCTTTGAATCCACGTTCTTTGTGCCAGCGTCTGATGTCTTGAACGGTGTGATGCCGTCCCTCGGGGGTTGCGCTGCAGTGCACGATAATTTCTTTAATAGTCCTCATATTCTTCGATGTTATCTTCTATGATTTCGGGATTTGCCGCATGCTGTGTATGTTTGCGGTGTCTGGGTTTGCGCTGGTCCACCACATACGCTTTGAACTTATATCGATAGTCGATGCCGATGAGTGAGCCAGAGAAGGTGCATGCTTCGCCAAAGACGATGAGCACCGAATCGTGAATCACTCCAGGCGGTGGCAGGACGAAGCCTGCGATTACCAGCCCGACGCCGACCAGGAACACGATGACCGCAATGGCGAGCTGGATATTCAATTTAATCTTTTCCATAGTTCGAAGAATTTGAAAGGATTAAAAGAAGTATCCAGCGGATTCCTTTTTGTTTTGGAATCGCCATTTATCCTCGAACAGTTCCGCAACCGGGTCGCTCTGCCATTCGGGGTAGAGCGAGGCGTTGTTGCGGATGTAGTTCACGAGGCGGTCAAGATTCTTGACGGGGCGCTTACATGAGATCAGCTCATTGATGATGAGCTGGCGCACCGTCCTTGCGAGGGTAGCCGTGTCCGAAGGACTATTCGGCGTGGTGGCGAGGGTCGCTCTCAGTCTTGCTGTGAGCGTCTGGCCGAGCCAATTTTCCGCAATGGCCTGCTCGACGGGCAGGGCTTTCTCGCGAAGCTCGAGAAACGCCTCCCATCGATCATCATTCTTCAGGGCAAGCTTCGCAGCCGCTGTGTCCTCTACAGGACGCATGAAGAATGATGATGTCAGCCATTGCCCTTGGGCTGATTGCAGCCATGTGCTGTCCTGCTTCAGCATGTCGAGCAGCGCAGTCATGGCCTTGTCGCGCTGGTCGCCCAGCGATGCCATCAGCCTTTCGATGCGCTCTTTGCTTGCAGGAGCGACGTTTGAATTGCTCACTACTCCGAAGCCATTGGCCGTCAGTATCAGGTCGAGCGAGGGCACCGAGCGACGGAACGCTTCATTAGCGATGACCGTAGCGGCGAGCAGCCATCCCTGTGAAGCAGGGTTGGCCGCGATGCTGTTTGCCATGTCATCGCCCAGGAGCGTGTCTGACAGCCATTGTTCGGTAATCGCCAGCTGCGTGCTCAGTTTGTCGAACAGGGGCTTTTCGCCCTCAACTGTTTCGACCACGTTAGGGATGAGCTGCAGCAGCTGTGTGTTGGAAGTTATGATGATCATTGTTCGTGCTTATAAGATTTGTTATACATAACAAAGATAGCACGAAATGGCGGGCCCATAAAAGACAGGCAGCGCATCCCTGCGTTGCCTGTCAAGTCAAAAATTATGTGGTCAAAATGAAATCGTTATTCCAGCCATTCCTCGTCACGATAGACCAGATTGGTCTGCGTGTCGATGGAGATTTGGAAGTAGGCGCAAGCCGCACCAGCGGCGAAGTATCGCTCTATTTCCTGGAACTGCACGCGTGTATCGAGATAGATGATGCCCTCGTTAATTCGTGTGCGTTCCTTGAAAATGGCGCTCATGAATTGACGGAACAGTTCCCGCATCTCGTCCATGCAGCGCTGTCTTGCCGCCATGTCATTGATGGCGTGCCGTTTCATCATGAACACCGTTTTCACCCTACGGGTGCGCGGTGTGAGCGTCATTTCCGTGTAGCCGGGCGAGATGTCGCTGACGCAGACAGCGGCCCGTGAGGACTGCATCGTTGCGATGTACTCCTCCAGTCCTTCGAGACCGCTCACGGAAGCGAACAGGTAGCCCTGTTCTTGGGCCAGCTTGTTCCGCGCCGTCAGGTCGCGGAAGAAGCTTGTGGCATCCCAATTATAGTTTTTCTCGAGTCTGTTATCCATTGCGTTTGAATTTTCTGTTCAATTCTTCAGCCTCACGGGCGAGCGTGTCGAGTTCCGTGAGTGCTCTCCAGAGATTCATTTTCAGCACCTGTTCCTCTTTCGTGATGTCGCCTTTTGTGAGCGCACGGATTTGGTTGTTCATGGCATCCTGCAGTTTTTGTTGGAGCGACCTTGCGTCGCCGAGCAGGTTGCCATTATTATCCGCTTTTGTGGCGAACAAGTGCGGGAACTGGTTGGCGAACATCACTTTTACTGCCGTCCACCAGTAGAACACATTCATCTTCTCCGCCTGTGAGAAGATGAGCGTGTCGCTGTCATACAGCAGCCTTCCCATCTGCTGCAGCATGTCATGCTGCTGAGTCACGAGGAAACCTTGGTAGAGGTTTTCCGAGTAGAGGTAGGTCTGCAGGTCAATATCTTTCAGCGCAGCGTCCGCAGCGTCGTGTCCCTTGATTTTCGAGATTCTTACGGGCCGTTCCGGCACGTCATCGATGAAGTTCAATGCCTGGATCGCTTCCGTCACCTTTAGCGCATCCACCACAAATTCCTCTTTCGCTTTCGATACCAGGAACCCATCACCATGACGGCAAATCATTTTGATTTGCCCGAAGCGGAACAGGCAATATGTCTTTATCTGTTCGCTCGACAAGTTGTCGGCGATCAGGTTATAGACATAGTAGAGCTGCTGGTCGTCCAGCTCGCTCCAATTCTTCGGCAGTGTGATTCTGAGTTTATCCATGTCAGGCTTTAGGTTTTAGGCATTAGGCTTTAGCTACAAAAACACCGGCAATCCATTCACCTCGAAGATGCACACATCGCGGACGGTACGGATTTCGCGCGACGCCAAGACCTTCACGGTCCTGGTGCCGTTGCGAAAATTGTAGCGCAGTCCCACGCATCGGTGCATTTCCAGCACCGAGCCATCCTGTTTCCATGCCTTCAGGTCGATGGGGTCGCCGCTGTCTATCAGCTTGCGAGCCGTAGTGATATGTATGCCGTTTGTCATGTGAACTGGTAGCTATGCGGGGGCACGATAAAGATGTTTGCATCAGGTTCAGCAGCCTTGATTGTATGCCGCTGGTCGAGTTCCTTGAACGAGAACTTTGCGGCATTCAATTCGCTGTTGTCGTTATGGCACTCAGCATCGCCATTGGTGATGATGAGCGGTGTGCCATCGAGGAGGGTCACTTCGGGAGAAGTGATGAGCTGGTCAATCCAGTTTGCCTCCTCGAACGACAGCGGGCTTGTCTGCACCTCATATTCCGTGACAGGTTTTCTGTCATAGAGTGCGAGTGCGCCGTTCACGTGAGCGAGTTTGCGGCCGTCTTCCGTTTTGCGGGAGACGACAGCATTAAGATACGCGGACTCGAGCACGTTGAACGCATTACGGAACAGGAACGCCACGTGTTCCTGTCGTGCTGGGCGATAATATTCCATGTATCTGTTGTCTACGATAACTGTCACCGCCAGCACTTCAGTTGCGGCGGGGATAGCTTGTTTTATCGCCCCGATCGAAAACTCGCACGCATAGAGCAGTGACTGTACTGGCGAATACGAAGCCTGCAGGGTGATGTCCGCAGGCTTCACCTTGCCATTTTCGTCCAGGTAAGTCACATGCAGCATTGGCAGCGATGGAGTTGTTTGAGGCTGCACGAAGTACAGCCTTTCCGTCGTGGCCTCATCGCTCGGGAGCGATTTCGCTGAGATTGTTGAAAGGAAATTATCCTGCAGCCAATTCGACACGCCATAGTCTTGCACTGGCAAAACGATGTTTTTCTCCGTGAAGATGACAGTCAGTGCCCCGTCACCTTGCCAATACTGTTCCTCATAGTGCTGCACGTTCAGCGGGTACATCATCGGCAGGCCCTTCATTCGCATACACCTCTCTATCAGCTCACGGGTTTCGTAGAGTTTTACTTTCCCATTGACCGCCGTTAAGGTTGTGTCAATGAGGCATTGCCCCGGGTGCTGATAGTATAGCCTGACGCGCACTTCTGCCGCGTCTGTATTCCAAACCAGGTCATCAATGTTTGATGATAGGCTGAAAGCCGGTGGAGTAACAATCGACGTCATCGTTTATTCCTCCATCGTTACGGTTTTGGCATCTTTGTTTTCGTCCAGCGTTGTCAGCTGGATGAACGGCACTTCCACTTTCACGCCGTCCCATCCATTGACCTTGCAGATCAATCGATGGACGGTAAAGAGCAGGTCATGATACGGTTTCTGGAGAGCCTGGGCAATCGTGTACAGCTCGCGTTTGTCGCTGCCGCTGTTGTTGGTTTGGGACTTCCCAGGGACCGAACCAACCAAGTTTGAATGAACTTGCAGCGTAAAGCATATCATGTTCACTGCTTCCTGGATGTCCGACTCCCAGTCGCCACCTTGTTTCGATGTGTCGATTTTCGTTATCTGCACCTCGTGGCACTCTTTGCCGTCGGGCGTGGTGTAGAAGTTGGCGAACCACGTCTTGCCGCTATTTTCCGCACCAGCGAGGAAGTCAAGGATTTCATTCTTGGCTTTAATCATGCGTTCCCGTTGTTTCACGGGATCGGTGATTCCCTCGTTGCGGAAGATGCGGTCGAAATATTTGTCGGAGATTTCGACAAGGTATTTGATGGGAGCCGAGTTCTTAATCTTATTTTCCTTTGCCAGCCCGATGAGCTGCTTGATGTTGTACCAATGTGAGCGGAAGATGGCTGCCCAATAGGGGATAGGGTAGTACGTGTGATCAGCCGTGGGCATCCTCGTCACGATGGCGAATTTCTTTTGTTTTGAGCCTTTGGCGATACGCTCTTGCACGTCAGCCAGTGGCGAGGTTTCATCGAGAAGGTCTATCTTCTCGATGTCCTGTTCCCGGTTGATCGCGTCTCGCCAGAGCGCATAGTACACCCGTTTGATTTTGCCGTTTTTGTCCGCTTTGGCAAATCGGCAATAGCAAGCCTCCTTACGGATGAGGCGAGCGATGGATTTTCCATCGTTGCTCAGGATGATGACGCTGATGGCGAAGCCCCAATGTTTCATATCCTGGGCCACGCCGAGGAAGTATTGGGCCAGCGAGTTGTCGCTGAGCCATTCCTCCACCTGTTTTTTTACGGCAGCGGAAGCGTTGTCAGTGTTATACTGCAGCCCGCTGCCGTAGCACATCTGCGCGTTCCAAAGCAGGCAGGTGGCGAGCGTCTCATCCTGTTCTATGAGATCCATGATGTTGTACGGTAGCAAGTCATCTGCGCCCCAGGGCATATATTCCTCACGGTCATTGATGCGGAACGGCATGATGTCCGTGTCGTCACGGAATACGCTGGAGCCGTCTCTGACGAGAGCGGCGGCAGCGTTGATGCCGGGGATTGTCTCCACTGACGGCTGCATATATCTTTTGTAATTCATTGCTTTATCCTTTTATTATGCTTAATTCTTCAAGAATCTTGCTTTGATATCTTGTACCATATACCACCACCCAAAAGGAGCAGAATATGTAGTTCCACGCTTTGTGGTAACAGATTGCTTATTGTAGAAAATTGCTGACCGATGACCGAGAATATGGGAACTCGCGTTATGCCTTTCGCTTAATTCATCATAAGCCGAATCACACAAATCTATAATTTTGGCTTCACCTCCACCATTTTTCAGCTGGTCGATAAATTCCTTCATGGCAAGGAATGGGCAGGCTGCATCATCCGTCGCACCAATAATGGTAATTGGTACACCGTTACTAGTTATCACAAGTTCGTTGCGATTATAAATTGGTGTATAATCTTGCCGACTTGAATCTGTAAATATAGTCCAGTCGTTAAACGATGATGGCACATTTGGGTATCCGATAGCCTGTCGCCATTTATTGCCCCATGACACTGAATCAGCGATTTTATCATCAATGTTATGGTTGTGCAAAACACCATCTTTCATATATGAGCCAACAAGGTTTTGCCATTTTATTGATGAGTATTTAGCGAATTTTCCTGCGTTGGCGGTAACAAAATCAATCTCATTTTGAGTGTTGATAGTATTGCTCCATCTCGTCAAGAAAGAATTGACATCGCCTTCAAAGTTCATTTCTGCTGCAACTGCTCCACGGAAGCCGCTACCATCATTTAGCTTTTCGCCCGATATTCTGAATGTTCCACCATCAACTACTGGCGCAAAAGAGTAGATATGACGCAGATTGAAAATCGGCTTGTGTATGGCATAGAACGATGACAACTTTCCGCTTCCGCTCCACGACGATAGGAATATATTCGTGTCACTGATATTGAATCGTGTCGTCACATAGTTAACCGCCTTCTCGTATGCTCTAAGTACCGTAGGCACAGGCACAGCGCCACTCTGGCCGCAATTCGGAAAATTAGAGAAGTTGTAAGATCCCCATGGATAAACATTCAGCACGGCAAATCCCTCGTCGGTAAGGTACTGTAGATGCGAAGATATACTTGACGGAGTGCTGCCTACTTTGTCAATGGTGAAATTCCAATTCGGGTAGCTGCCATCACAGGCGCACCAAATAATCAAGGGGACCTTTTTGCCGTTAATTGCATAATTATATGGGAGCTTCAGCCTTGCAGTAGTACAGATGTCTTCGCTGACTTCAAACACCAATGTTTCTGAAGCAGTTTCCATCTGCACATTATATACTTCTTCGACTTCGCCATCAAATAATAGGATGGCATCGTCAATGATGCTATTCGTTTGCTTTGTTATTTTGATAAAAGAGCAGTTTTCGTCGAAAGTATCGCCTTCATTTGATGTTTTGATTTTGGCGAAGCTGCTATTGAATTCGTATATTGTGAAGTCGTGGAAATTTATGCCGTTGACACTTGTAGCACCATTTAATTTAATCAGCATCGATGAACGCACGTTTCCGCTGTAGCTTTCCCTTGTGTACTCAATTGCGCCTGAGTCCTTTAGGCCGCCTCGTTCCATCTTGATGCGTATTCCACCACCAGAACCTCCACCTTGTATTCCCGAGAAATTTTCGTTCAGTTTGTTGATAAACTGCCTGCCCGTTTCATTTCCTGTAAATCGCTGTATTGCCATAGTTATGAAAGATTAAATCTTTGTTTGTCGATAGCATAATTCTGCTGCATCTCAGCAGTAGTCAACTTTCTACTATACACACGAATAGCCATGATTTTACCTGCAAAAAATTGCTCATTAGGTGAATAGTCTGATGAATCAATATAACCAATCGCAAGAACTGAACTAATTCGGCCACCATAATCACCGACAACTAATTGCGGTGTTCCTGTGTTATCATGCCTTGGGTCAGATTCAATAACTCCATCTACTATAACATTTTCCTTTGATGCGCTGAATGCTATATTTAAATTATAAAAAGAGAATGACATGTTATATGGAGTAGAAATTCCTGCACCACTCGAGGCATTAGAACAAACCTTAAATGCTCGATAACTACCTTGTACAAAGCGCAAAACTGCGCACGAACCACCGGCAATATTATTCGCTAATATCGGATTGGCTACTTTATTGGCGCTAACATCTGTAGTTACTTTGGCAACGACCTCGACCGTAGCGTTATTGAACGACACGTTCAAGCTACCACTTGACACACCTTTAGATGTCGAGCCGTTGAACACCAGGCTACCGTCTTGACCTAATGTTACGTCAGTCAAGTCAAATTCTATATCTCCAATCAAGTCCTTCCATTTCGCAGGCGAGTCTCCATTCATAGTGACACCTGCTATGCAATCCAGTTGGAACGCGAGATTTGATTGGATATAAGATGTACCCGATGCGGTAATCAAAATGTCGCCGTTTACTTCGGGTATGTTGATGACGCCAGTGCTTTCATCGTAAACAGATGATTTGATGTCTAAGCCATCCATTGTGATGGAGATGTCATCTGTAATCACATAAAGAGGGCTTGACACATTCAGTTTGAAGCTCAAAGATTGGCCGTCTGTGATCTCGTCAGGGATTGCTTCTGCACTTGACCCATTAACGAAGATATTGGTAGCCGTGAGATTCGTTAAATGGGCGGTAATTCTGTTTTTAATTACCGTGCTTCCCCAATCCAGAGCAGGTTTCCCATCTAGGCATGCATACGGAGCGACAGCGTTGTATATCTTTTTGATGTTGTTTCTCAGCACCTTGCCCATTTCTGCGCTCAATGCGTTTTCCTCGCCTCCGCTACTGAGGTTATTAACCACATTCACGTTATTCAGGGCGCCGAGGATTTCCACTATACTCTGGAGTATAGAACCCATCCTCTCAGGTGTTATCGCATTTCTTGCCGTTTCGGCCCTCAGAGCGTCAATTGAAGCTGTGATTTCTCTAACGTCCATAGTTTATCGTCCGTAAGTGTTGAATTCAGCCCATTTTTTATCATATATTGTCACCATGATGCCGCTACAGTCTGTCACATCCTGAGCAACAGGAGTGACATTGTTTCTCCAGACCAGACCGCTAGGCCAATTGATTGCTGTGCATGAGTCTGAGAAGTCGTCGGCATCAAAGATAATCCTGTGCACCGAAGCTCCGTTTGAAGCATCGGTCAATGCAACATTCACGGCGCTTGTTGTAACGTGCATTTTGGCGAGTTTTCCGTTCGGCACGTTATACACCATCTGTGTATTGTTGTTTCTGCTCACCGTTTCAACTTGCATTGCATAGTTTGGATCGGTGAGCGCCGGGACGAACGAGCTGCCGTTCCATCGGTAGAGGATGTTTGTATCGACATGGCAATAGACCACGTTTTTGCTGGGCACGCCCATGTCGATGTCTGAGCCTTCGTTTGAAGCATGGTACCAGACATGACCTGCTTCAAACCAGAAGTCGCCTGGCTGCAGCGGATGCTCATCCCAATAGCCTGTTGTATCGGCCACGTTTCTAATCATCACTTGCGGGGCCTGTCCTGCGGGCACGCGACCAGCGTTGTCGAGTGTTATGTAGCCATTGCTGGGCAGCGAGTCGAGTTTCGTTTTGTCATCTGCCGACATCATGCCCGCTTTGGTTGTTGTCGCCACATTGATTCTCTTTGACAACGAGGCAGCGTTGCTTCTCACGCCCCATGTCACGCCGTCCGAGGCATAGGTCAGTGTCAGCTGTGTAATCTGCACATTTGACGCAGCGGCGGCAGCGTCACTGATTGCTTGCAGCGTTGCGGGCAGCACGATGCCAGCGTGTGAAGCGTCCGCTATAGGCAGCGACAATTCGATGCCGGCACCATTGCCGTGGCTGACCTGTTTGATGGTCAGCGTCACGCCTTGCGCGTTAGCGGAAGGCAGGAACGAAGCTATTGCTTGTGCTGCGGCTGCCAAAGCAGCGGCGTTAGCCGTTGCGAGTGCGGTAGCAGCATTGGAGTTAGCCTGGTTCACTGCAGCCATCACGTTGACCACTTCTTCTTCAGGCACGTTTGAAAGTGCCTTGATGAGGTCCACGATGGCCTGCAGCAGTGTGCCCACCCTTTCGGGTGTCACCGAATCGGGCGACGTTTCAGCTCTCAGCGAGCTGATTGATTCAGTGATTTGCGATGTATTTGGGTTTGCCATGTCGATATAAAATTTGTTTTTTACAAATTTAGTCATGGGTAGGCAAACACGAAAAGACAACAAAAAGGCGGGCGATGCTCCCGCATGGCCCACTTAAAATCATGAAAAAATCAATACTTCGTTTGCTTAACTTTTAAACTTTTCTTTTTATGAAAAAATTTTAGCTTGGCGGCTGGGCGGGAGTCGAACCCGCTAGGGAAGTTTTTAGACACTCCCATTAAGGGCTGTTAGCTTTTCAGAAAACAAAACATTTAACACACATTTTTGTTTTTCACATTGTTGATAAATGCCTGTCAGCCGCTCACATTATTGACCTAAGTTTTCACACCTCCTTTCTATAGTTGTTCAAATTCTTTTTCCAGTTTACTAAGCTCATTGCATACCGCCATAGCGAAGGCGGTTGTGATTGCGGGGAACTTTGAGATCGTCAGCGAAGGAGCCGCCACCGCCGCCTTTGCGGTGAGCGTCAGGCAGGCATACCCGCTTTTGTCGCCAGCCACTTGGTTAAGGACGTTTAGGAAGTCCTTTACCTCTTTGATGGTGCGCAGCAGCTCCTGTCCTTGTTTAATCTTCTCCTCCGTCATTCTGTTGCTTTTATTCTATCTTTGAATTGGAAGAACTCCATTTTCACTATGAAGATCTTTGGGCTGTTTTCCCATGTCACTTCGGGCAGCATGTTACCTGGCAGTTCCCAAACATCAGCATCTTCAGGGGCATGGATTTCTCCTTCTTCGACTTCGTTATGAAAGAAATCGATATTTCTGACAGGGTGGTTTCGAAACATATTTAGCCCACCGTCCTTATCTCTAGCAATCCAAACTCTCATTTTTTACCTCCTTTCACCTCTCTAAGCTTTTTCCCGTCCTTTCGGCAGTATTCCCCGACAGGAGCGGCGCCATCATGTAGCCCATAGTCGCAACTTTGGACTTCTTCTCCACACCCATAACCATAGAGTGGTGTGTAGCCATGTTCACAATTCAAACATCTAATTTTCATGATTCTTTCGGTTTTTGATAAGATACTGGCTCAATGGTCATTCTCCCGACCACAATCTTGTAGCCGTCGTCAAGTTTCTTGGCGATGGCATCAAGGGCCACATCGCAATCCATCGGGTCGGTTTCTCTGCACCCTTGTGTGCGCAGGCTTTCACAATCTCGGCAGAAGGCCTGTTTCAGGGCTTCATGGTTTTTGTAGCAAATCGTTTCCATCAGAACAGAGATAATTGACGTTGTTTGAAAATTTCTTCTTTTACTGCATTTTCCTGCTCTTGCGTCAAATCAAGGTTTACCTGGATTCTCCCTAACGCATAGAGCATGGCATGGCGCTCGTTGGTGGCATAGTTCTTTTCTTTCCCTGGGACGAGATAGATACCGCCTGAAGGCGTTTCTATGTCGTACCCAATAAAGAATTTGAACGGCTCAGGATTGGCGATGATGATTCTGATACGCCATCGGCTATCAGCAGCATCTTCCCAAACTTTGTGGGTGACGGTTTTCCATTCTTTAGGATTGCCCGGCACCGCATCATCACTCCTGATGATCATGCTGTCATACGGATTGTTTTTTACTTTAGTCATAATTATATCAATTAGAATGGTTCATTCATAGCATGTGCGGTGTCATAGATTGAGATATACTCCACGCCGCCGCTTTTATCGTCCGTACCGATGAAGCTTTCCCCGGAGTGGTTTGCGATCCACGAGCGGAACGAGTGGCCATCCTTATCCAGGCGGTTCGGGTTAAAGTGGAATCCTTTGAACATGCAATAGAACTTCAGTTTAGTCTTGAAGTTCGCCTGGCTAATACCCGAGCGCATATCGGGGAAGCTTTGCTTGAACTCGTCGAACATCGTCTTGCGAGGTACTTTCGAGTTCAAGTTATGGCCAGTGGCGTCGAAGTATACTTCAGCCCACTGGTATATCGATTCTGTCATCTGCTGCCGCAGTGTGCGCAGCATGATGTCGTGCATGGGCGGCATGATGGCACCCTGCCCAGGGCGTGCCCAGCCCTGATTCATTGACGTGATATATAGGAAGGCACATTCCACCATGAAGTTGTAGAACAGATTCCACTGCTCGTTTGACCAGTCCGCAAAGAACTGATGGCCGAACACGTCAATCGGGTGGCGGGTGTCATTGAAGTAGTTGGAGAAGGACATGTATATGATACGCTCCTGTGACGAGCGCGTCTGGCTCCCATTGATGGCGTGATTGGTGGTGATGTAGAACTTTGGCGACTTCTCGTTTTCTATCGAGAAGCGGCCACCGCCTTTCACGTTGATATTAAGATCGCCCGTCACAGCCATGTAAAATCTTTCGAAATTAAAGTTCACTGCCACGTCATCGAGGAACACGTTTCGGGTTCGCATGTTGATGCGAGTAAACATGAAGTCATCGTCATTCTTCGTGTTGCGTCCGTCAATCGTTGTCTGGTGCATCATATATGAGAGCGCTTTACCAATGAGCGACTTGCCGGTGCGCCCGTTGCTCTGGCCGACGTCGCTCAGTTCACCGTCCATGGCAATCACTGCCTTCAGCTCCGACTGATACTTGTAATCAGTCAGCAGGAAGCCGATGGCCGTGATTTTGTTGAGCAGATGACGGTTAAATTCGTCAATTTCCTCCTGTGTCGCTGGCCCGCCTTTGTGGTGCCAGAAGTCCGATGTATGGCAGAGGAAGTTGAAGAAGTCACATTTGCGCCCCTCATTTGTCGGCACTACCTTGAAGGCCCCCGTTACGGGGTCCACCTCCACGCGGTCTATGATGCCGACTCTTTCAAACTGGTGTTTGATTACCCGGTGTTCCCACACAGGGCGAGCAATCACCTTATCATATTTTATTCCCTGGGGCGTGACTGTGACCATTCCATTCTCAAAGAACATCATCTGCTCGAATGGGCGGTATTCATCGAACGTGTCCTCGATGCGTTCGATGCGTTCCAGCTTGTCCGCTGCCAGGTCGCTGCTCAGGCGAGCAGAGAAATGGTTGCGCACGTTCTGGTCTTTGCTCGTCATCTTGATGTACTCCCAGACGAACTCACGAATGTTCGCCCCGCTCACTTCGTGGGCAATGTTGTCCTCGATGTGGATGAACTTATATTCACCCTGGGGCAGATCATTCGTGTGGATGCGGAAGAAGCCTGCCTGTTCGATGAACGTCAAGGCTTCAAAAGTTTCAAGCGAGACGCGTCCTTTTTCGGGGTCCACCGTCCAGAACTCCTTATCCGCAATCACCTTTGAGGCCAGCTCTACCTTGCCTTCTTCCGTTACCTTATAGCGGAAGCGGTTGAATTTAAATACCTTCAGCGGACGGACAGCCTCTGCGTGCTGGTCAAAGAACGAGTCTATATCGTTCAGTGACCAGTAGTCCTGTATCTGGATGTCGCTGCAGGTGGAAATATTGTGGATTGAGCAATATTTTCCCTTGCCATCATGGGCATGGAGAGCGAAGTCAATATCTTTGGCGAATTCATCTTCTTTGCCTTTGAGTGTGCCCACGAGCAGGTCGTCAACGCCTTTGTCGCCCTGCTCGTTTTCATTGATATGGCCAAAGAAGATGTCGACGTTCACGCCGATATTGTGCATCGAAGCCACATACTTTTTGAATTTGATGGCTGCCTTGCTGAACATGCGGGGTCGGTAGTCCACGGCCTCGTCAGGGTTCAGCTTTTGAGACAGCGCGTTCCAGTCGCTGTCGAACAGCAGCACCACGTTACGCACATTGCATCGTTGCACAATATACTGCAGGTCTTGCGGCAGTCCATCCGACTTGTTGCCGATATTGAAGATGCCCTGGATGGCGAGAGAAGGAACGCCGTGCTTGCACGCCTTTTCCGCTTTCTTCTCGCCTTCCTGAATCAGCAAGGTAGGGATGACCGCTGCCTTCTCATACAGATCGCGTATGCGTTGCGGTATGTAGAAGCGAGTCGGCGCATCCTTCGGCGACATGTACTTATTTTCACGCTTGGAGCCTTCGGGCGTATGCAGCGAAGGGTTGCTCCAGCGGATGCGGATGTACGGTCTGAGGGCCCCGCGTGCGCCACGAGTGGCGAACTGCTGCAGCGAGCCATCAAGACCATAGTAGTATATCAGCATTTCATCATCGCCAGGATGGACGATGCCGCTCATGTCTATCGAGCCACGGCGCATCGCCGGCACTTCGCTCTCGATGACCTTACCTTTCACCACTTCTCGGGCGCGGACCATCACATCTTTCTCCGTGAGGCCGCTTGCCTCGAGCTGTTTCTGGCAAAAAGACTTGGTGACGCGTTTAGGAGCGGCGACTGCTTTTTGCTTATGCTCCTTCTGTTCCCGTTTCTCGGGAATCATAGGGATGCCGCAGGCAGCCGCCGTTGCCTTCAACGCCTCGATATATTGGCTTCGGTCATCGTTATACTCGTAGAAAAGCGTAGCTGCCACGCCGTTTGTCAGCGAGAAGCCACATGAGAAGCAGTGAGCAAGATTCTTGCGAGAGTCATGCGTCACACAAAGCCCTTTGTTCTTGCCCGTTGCCCCGCATTTAGGGCAAGGGACGTATGACGTTTTTTTCGTCCTGTCGGCACCAGGAATACAGTACCGTATGTCGCTGTCGTTTTTGACCCGATCTTTTGTCGCGTCCGAGTATGATTCTGCCATGATTTTTTAGGATTTATGCTGGTTCTGTAATTCTGTCGAAGATTTGTTGCCCGACCACTTCTTCAATACGCAGTTTGTAGAGTGCTTGGATTCTTGACAAGCCTCTGGCCCAATTCAAGACCGTATATCTGGGCACCATGCAGCCGTCGGCAATTTGTGTGATCCAGTAGGTCTTGTCATGGCCCTCAAACTGGTTGAGGAAGTCGCGGAGCGCTTCCGAGTCCTTGCGTATTTTGTTATTTTTTTCTTCCATTTTCTTGTCTAATTGAACGAAACGTGTTAATTTTACCGCCACAAAGGTAATATTATCACGTAAAACTTAACCACTTTGGTCAAGAATTGACGTGTTTTTTAAGTTTTTTTAAAGTTTCGGTCAAAATGAAGCACATTGGGAGCACGGTAAAAGGCATTGTTGAGTCCAGGGGAATCAAGAAGGCACAGTTTGCATTAGACATTGGATTCTCGCACGCAGAGAGTTTGTCTCGGATATTTCGGAGCAAATCTATCCAGTGCGAGTTATTAGAGAAGATATGCCGGGTGTTGGATATATCACCCAGCTATTTCTTCGATGAGTCTGATGCGCCATTAGCGATAGCAGAGGCGAGCACGGTCATCGGGAACGCCAGCGCGAACGCCACGGCGCAGTCAGGCGATGTGGCCACATTGCGAGAGTTGCTTGCAGAGAAGGAGCGGACGATCCAGATTTTGCTTGCTCAAATCGGGACAAAAACGGGACAAAATGCTTAAATTTTGGCCATTTATCCGCCCTTTGCAAGCATTGATTATCAGCGAGTTAGCGAGCGACTTTTACTGTGTAACAGTTCTAGTCACCCCGACAACGCAAAAAGTGCTGATAGTCAATGATTATCGGCACTTTTTTAATATCTGAAAGAAAGTAATGATATAAAACCGACATTTCAAGTGGATATATGATGAAACGTGTAATGGCATTGATACTGATGATGGCAGCGATGCTGCCGGTCATGGGACAGACCTGGCTGGGCGGAGATATCTCGATGATGACATCCAACGCCCGCAATGGTGTGATCTACAAGGACTCGTGTGGTGTGACGGTAGACCCCTATGACCTGTTCAGGCAGCAGGGATGGAACATGATGCGCGTGCGCCTGTTTGTCGACCCGCAGAATGCTCCTGGACGCCATCACGACGAGGGCGTGTGCCAAAATCTGGACTATGTGATTGACCTGTGCAAGACCATCAAGGCACGCGGCTTTGAGGTCATGCTGGATTTCCACTATAGTGACACCTGGGCCGATCCCGCCAAGCAGTTTACTCCCAAGCGATGGGAGGGCCTGGATGCTAAGGCACTGACCGACAGTATCTACCGCTATACCCGCAACTGTCTGTTGGCGCTCAAGGCTGCCGGCGTAGTGCCTGCTACCATCCAGGTGGGCAACGAGATCACCTTTGGCATGGATTGGCCCGTGGGGCGCGTTGACCCGATGAATGCCGAGAATTGGGACGTCTTTACCGGTTTGCTCAAGGCAGGCTGCAAGGCGTGCCGCGAGGTGTGCCCG
>JAEEGL017037917.1_pt1 | contig 40772 bp, 45 predicted proteins | sample 9134231 | NCBI WGS metagenome assembly JAEEGL01 (sample SAMN16246548, study PRJNA631951) | gut metagenome | biome: gut microbiome; feature: rumen; material: fiber-attached | host: Bos | place: Iran: Karaj | collected 2018-10
ACGATTTCCTTCTCGGTGGGCAGGGGGATCGGGCCGGAAACCTGTGCGCCCGTTCTCTTGGCGGTGTCGACGATCTTTTCGGCGCTCTGGTCGATCAGACTGTGTTCATAAGCCTTGAGTTTGATACGAATTCTTTGGTTTGCCATACTTGTTTTTGTTCCTCTCTCAGAAAAATATTTTGTTTGGGCAGTACACAGAGCCGTGTGTTTCCCTTTTATTTTTTTCGCACAGCCTTTTGGGCTGCGCTCCCTTGGGACGGCACGGGGTGTCCGCTATTTTTGCCCCGCCCGAAAAACGGGCGTCGGACGCCTGCGAAATTACCCGGAATGGCTGCCGGCAACCTCCGCAGATCGCCCTTGCGCTTCGATAGGGCATACCGATAGCGCGAACATTTGTATACTACACGATGCGATTGCAAAAGTCAAGCATTTATGAAAATTTTACATAGGTTTTGAATCCGCGTCCCTGCTGCGCTCTATATAGAAATGAAGAAACTCCCCAAAGGGAGCGTTTTCGAACGCACAAGCAGCGATTGAAAGCGCTGCAGCCTCTTCCCGTCATGACAGGATCGCGCGGATGATCATCAGCTGCAGCCGTTTCGGGAGCGCATTCAGTAGCAAAAGAAGGGGGTTCCGATTCACGCAACAGACAAGACGCGGCCGCTTAACCGTGAGTGCTCTTGCGATCACGCACGCAACCGTTTCGGGCGGGACGCTCCGTGCCTCGACGGCATTCACAATGCGGCGGAACCGCGCGGCATTGGGACGGTACCGCATAGTCGAAGCGCAGAACCGCTCCAGCTTATCCGTCGAAGCGGGCAGCATCTTCGTTCGAACGGCGCCCGGGCGCACCACAATGACCGATTGCCCCACAAGCTGCACCTCCATGCGCAGCGCGGCGGCGTATGCTTCCAAGGCGGTTTTCGTTGCCGCATAGACGCCCGTAAACGGGAGCGGATACAGCGGCGCAAGCTCGCTCGAGACGATCACGATCCTGCCGTCCGCCTTCAGAATCGGCGCAAATACTTGGTTGACGCGAAAGACGCCGAACAGATTGACGTCGAAGTCCCGCAGAAAGTCCGCTTCCGGCATTTCGAGCAGGGCGTTCAGATCGTAAATCCCGGCGGTATGGACAATTCCGTCTAAGGTCTGGGCGCCTGCGCGGACTTGTTCGAACGCGCTCTTTAGGTCCGGGGTCTGCGTTGTGTCCGCAACGATCCGGTGCCACGGGACTTCCTCTTCCGAAACGACCCGGTCGATTCCCCAGACGCTATGGCCATTTTCCTGCAGCAGCCGACAGACCGCCGCTCCCATTCCGCCGTTTGCGCCTGTTACAAGATAGTTGCCCATTCTGAATCCTCCGTCGTTCGGCTCCGGCGCGCTCACTCCACCGGGCCGAAGCGGCGGGTGTATGCATAAAGCCGTGCAAGCTCCGGACGGATTTCGGCGACCAACGTGCCGCGGTAGACGGAGTTGATTGTCGTCGAATGGATAACCGTGTTGTTGCCGAGGTAGACCATGACGTGGCCGACGGCATTGCGCTTGCTGTTGAAGCAGAACGCGAGATCGCCGCGCTCAAGCCGCTCCAGATCCTCCTTGACCCCGGGCTCCTTGGACAGCAGGTCGAGCGAAATCGTTTCGTCCACCGCCTCCCAGTACAACGAGTTGCGGTTCGCAAGCCCGGCCGCGGTCGTTTCCCCGTCGTCCATATCCATGTACAGTGACATCGTGTCGGTCAGTTTGAACCCCATGGTGCCGAGCGACCAGCAAACGATGCCGGAGCAGTCGTACGACGCGTCGCCCAAGCGCTGCCCGTTGCTGTACGGCGTTCCGAGGCGGTCGTAGATGTTCGAGATCATCGTCTCGATCATGAACGCGCGCGGATCCTCCACCGACGGCAAGATGCGCCTGGCGGAATCAAACACGTCCGCATACGAAGAATTGCTGCCGAAAATCTGCTCCTCCACGACGACCTTGCCGGAACGCACCGTGAGCATCCGTTCGTCGCCGAGGTAGATACCGCAGTTTGTAATAAAGCCCGAATACTTGCCGCGGAACACGACACGGACGTTCTTTTCGATCAGCCGGTCGCTCTTGCCGTGCCCCGAGAAGAACAGCAGATCACCCGGCTCCAACGCTTCGGGATCGTCGAGGTACAGCCACTGCGTCTTCTCGCCGTTGTACAAAACGTTCCATCCGCTCGTATTGAACAGCTTGAACGCGAGCGAATTATACGCATCCTCAATGTACAGCTTGGCGCGGTACAGGTTCTTGTCCGACAGCGGTTTCTGATACAGCTCATAGTAATACGGGTTGAACGACAATCCGGCTTCCTTCAATACGCCATAGACAAACGCATCGTCGGACTCGACCTTTTCGCCCGTCTTCGCCGACGCGATCGCAAGAACGCTCTCCGCCGAAAACGGCTCCGAGGTCACTTCGGTCTCATCGTAAAACACGCTTTCCAGCTCGGCATCGGACGACTGCGCGACCTGCGATGCAGGCACGTACCCCATCGCTCCGGTCTCGGTCACGACATAGGCGAACGCATTATCCTTCCCGCCGAGTCCGAACACGCGCACGGCTTCATACGGTTCCCGCGCAACGACCTGGCCGTATTCGAGATGCGGCATGCTGCGGACCGTGACGTTCGGGCGGTTGAAAAACCCAAGGTAGCTGTGCTCCCCGCCGAATGTGCGGCTTTCCGCCACATCGACCGAGCGCACATAGCCCTCCTGCCCGTCCTTCACATAGCGGACGTGCAGAAACCCGTCCGTCTCCTCCGGCTCGAGCACGAGAAAATGGTTCACATCGGGATAGCTGTTGTACGTGCGAAGCGTCACCGCGTCGCTGTCCTTGTCCGGGCTTTCGTACAGCGCAATCGATGTGCGCCGCGCCGCCACAAACGAGATCGGGTCCTCCCCCATCATCAGCCGTTCCACCGCGGCGTGCGGCGTGGGGGTGGGCGTCGGCGTAGGAGTCGGTGTGGGCGTCGGCGTCGGGGAAGGCGTCGGCGTCGGGGAAGGCGTCGGCGACGGGGTCGGTGTCGGAACCGGGGTCAGCTCCACGACCATCTGGGTCGGCGCGGAGGTAAGCTCCGCGACCGCTGCCGGGACCGGCTCGCTCTCGATCTCCTGTGTTTGATTGGAAACGCACCCCGTCAGCGCAAGGCAAAGCGCCGCGGCGAGCAATACAATTCGACCTTTCATCCGGATCGGTACTCCATTCCCATGATTCGTGTTTCATTATAGAAGAACTGCCGAATCCTGTCAAGAAACGCACAAACGCCAAGATGTAAGAAATCCGTCAACAAACTGTGAATTTCCCGTCCTCTGCCCGCAAAGCGATGCACAGGAATGCGGCTTTCGGACTTGTTTTTTCGTTTTTCAATAAATTAACATTGACAATCAATGTTTCCGATGGTATACTGGCGACAATTCAAAAACGCAACAGCAAAAGGAGAGCAACATGGAACAACCATCGGTTTTGAAGGTCGATGCGACCGAAGAAAAGACGGCCCCGCGCAAGCCGAACGCATTTGGGCGATTCTTTTACGGGCTCGGGGAAGGCATCGTGCGGTTTGCGGTTCCGGTCGGGCTGAGCCTGGTCGCGCTGATTCTGAGCATTTGCCTGAAAGCGGATTTTACTCCCTGGCGCGATGAAGAAGCGCTTTTCCCGATTCTCCGCGGATTCGGAGCGGGCATGGCGATCGCCGCGATGCTGCAGCTTTGGTTTGAACAGCGGAACGTACGGATGAAAAAAGTCTGGGAGCTGCTGATCGCGGTTCCGGTCACGCTCGGGCTGTGGCTTTTCAACCGCGGGCTTTCGCAAAGCGAAAACGCATGGCTCGATTACGCGCCGCTCGTGACGCTCGGCGTCGGTCTGATTGCTGCCTTGATCGGCATGGCGATCGTCGAATCGCGCACACAGGAGGGCAGCGCGACGCGCTCGGCATACATCGGCGCATTCTGGGGCGGAACGCTGTTCCTGATCGTATTCTCGGCGCTGATGCTGTTTCTTCTTGCGATCGATACGCTGCTCGTTTCGATCGACTTCGACGTGACACATTATTTTCTTGTCTTCTCGTTGCTGAGCGTCGGCGCAACGGTGTTCCTCTCCTTTTTGCCGAAACCCGGGCAGGAACGGCCGCGCTATCGCGCCTACTCGATCTTGCTGACCTACGTGCTGCTGCCGCTCTACCTTGTGCTGCTCGCGATTCTTTACGCGTACATCGTTCGCATCGCACTTGAATGGAAGATGCCGAGCGGGCAGATGAACCCGTTCGGGCTGTGCGCGATCGTGGGATTTTTGCTGCTTTGGCTCGGGCTGAAGGGCGAGGAATCGCCGTTTGCGAAATGGTATGCGCGCTTTGGCGGGCTGCTCCTGCTTCCGGTGATCGCGGTGCAGGTGCTCGGGCTCTGGATCCGTATCGACGCGTACGGTCTGACGCCGATGCGCGTTGCCTCGGTCGCCGTCGTGCTGCTCGGCGGGATCGCGATCGTCCTGAGCGCTTGCAAAGGGAAGCTACGCGTCTTCTATTGGATCGCCGCCGCCCTTTCGCTTGTGCTGCTCGTTTCGCCGCTGAATCTTTTCACCATTGCGAACTTTGAGCAGGAGCAGCGGCTAAAACCTGTGCTCAGCGCCTACGGGATGCTCGCCGGAGACGGATCGATCGTTTCGCCCGATCGGGCCGTTTCGGAGCCGGACAAAGCCCGGATCCGCAGCGGGTTCCGCTACTTTATGGACGCGAGCGGCGTGCTCTCTCCGTTTGCCGAAGCGGTACGCACGCATGTGCTGTCGCATCTGGATGCAAAAACGTCCGAAACCGATCCGGGGCCTTTTGCACAGCCGACCGTTGAAACGCCGGACTTCTATTACGTCTTTACCAGTCCGAGTACGACGAAGATCGATCTTTCTTCGTATACGAAGATCGTTCCGATGGAACGAAGCATCCAAACGGACACGTCGATCCTCTGGATCGATCCGGACTCCGGAGAACTCTTCAAAATCGACGTCTTGGAATTCGCGGCGGCGATGGTGAATTCGGTCGACGGGTCCGATGCGTTCTATGAAGAAGAGGTTCCGATGCTCTGTCCCGTCGATGAGTCGCATACGCTTCTGATCGGCAGTCTGGAGATCCATCGCACGGTCTGGTCGGACGGAACCGTTTCCGACAGCGCGGACCTATCGAACGCCTGGATGCTGATCCGGGAATAACAACGCAAAACGGAGCTGCTTTTTTGCAGCTCCGTTTTTTTGAAGATCTAAATCGTTACGCGTCCCAATGAAAGGTATCCTTGCCGGCGCCGAGCTCGAAGTGCAGCTTGACGATGCCGAGATCAACCTTTCCGAAGGGCGCAAGCAGCGGCGCAGTTACGCGGACCGCATTGTCCGCACGCCTGAACGAAAATTTCTGTTGGTTGACCGCCGTCGGCGCGAGCAGCGCCGCTTGCAATCCGCGCGCGTACCAATCGGGGTCGCCACTCTGATAATCGCTGATTGATTCGATCGGCTTGGAACGGTGCGCGCTGCCCTGCGTTTTGCCGTAGCCCAATGCGATCACCGCGACAAGCGTTTCCTTCGGACCGAGCGTGTACGCCGAAGGGACCTTTTTGAACGTCAGCGCAACCCAGCAGGTGTTCAGTCCGAGCTGCTGCGCACGAAGCACGAGCTTTTCCCCGGCATATCCTGCGCGCTCATCGAGATGTGCGCCGCTTTTGCCGATCACGGCAATGTAATTTTTTACGCCCGAAAATTTCCCGTAATGCGCCATCGTGCCCGAGAAGGCCTCCGGCTCGTCGAACACGAGCTGCAGATGCAGGTCCCCTTCCCGGTTCACCTCATCGCACAGCACCGCAAGCTTCGTCCGGATCTCCGCCGGGATCGGCCGGGTCTCGTCATACGCGCGCACCGAATGCCGCTGCTCCATCGCTTCGAAAATCGTCATATTGGTTCGCTCCTTTGCGTTTATTCGTCGCACTCGGTTCGCAGCGCCTCAATCTTATGCTTGATGCGCTGCAGCGCATTGTCGATCGATTTGGGCGGCCGGTTCAGCTTCACCGCGATCTGCTGATAGGAAAACCCGTTCAGATACAGATTCAATACCGTCTGTTCGAGCTTGGACAGATTGTCGTTCAGATACCGGAGGATGTGCTCATACTCCTCGCGCCCGATCAGCTCCTCCTCCGGATCGACCACGCGCAGATTCTGCATCGTATCGAAGAGCGTTCCGTCCTCCTGCTCGGTGAACATCGGTTGGTTCAGCGAAATATATGTGTTCAGCGGCGCATGCTTCTTCCGCGTTGCGCGCTTGATCGCAGACAGGATCCGCCGCGTGATGCACAGCTCCGCAAAGCTGCGGAACGACGCCGCCTTTTCCGCGTCGTAATCACACACCGCGCGATACAGCCCGATCATTCCCTCCTGTACAAGGTCCTCATGGTCCGCGCCGATCAAAAAATACGTATGCGCGCGCGAGCGAACCGTCTGCTTATACCGTTCGTACAACAGCCGCTCCGCTTCCGCGTCGCCCGCACGCAATTTTTCGATCAATTGTTCATCGGTATCCCGTACTTCCATGCTTACGCCTCATCCTGACGCCGCTTTTCAAACATCAGGATGGCCGCCGCCACGCCCGCGTTCAGCGAATCGATATGCCCGCGCATCGGAATCGAAACGAGGAAATCACACGTTTCGCGCACGAGCTTCGAAAGCCCGTCGCCCTCGCTGCCGATCACCAAAGCCAGCGGTCCGGACAGGTTCTGCTGATGCATCGGCTTTCCTTCCATATCCGCACCCGCAATCCAGAGCCCGGCCGCCTTCAGCTCCTCGATCGCCGCTCGGATGTTCACAACGCGCGCAACCTTGCTGTATTCGCTTGCGCCGGCGCTCGCCTTGACCGCAGCCGCCGAAACCTGCGCGCTCCTCCGCTTCGGAATCACGACGCCGTGCGCGCCCGCGCAGTCCGCGCTGCGCAGGATCGACCCGAGGTTGTGCGGGTCCTCAATCCCGTCCAGCACGATCACAAACGGCGCTTCGCCGCGCTCTTTCGCAACGTCCAGAATCTCCTGCACCGTGCAGTATTCCACGCCCGCCGCATACGCCACGATCCCCTGATGGTTCGCGGTTTTGCCGCCATGCCCGAACGGCATGCAGAGTTCATCGAGCTTTTTGCGGTCAACCTCGCGGATCACGAGCTTCCGATCTTTCGCAAGGCCGACAATCTCCCGAAGGCTCCCGTCCATCTCCTTGGTGACCAGTACGCGATCGATGCTTCGTCCCGCGCGGATCGCTTCGCGCACGGCGTTGCGCCCGATCAGCAGATACGGCTGCTCGTCCTCCTCCGTCTCCAACGGCCGCTCGATGGGCTGCTCCGGCTTCGGCTGCTTTTCATAGAATGTATAGGACGGCGCTTTGGCATTCCGCTCGCCATAGGAGCGTTTCTCCCCGTCGTAGGAACGCTTTCCGCCGTTGGCGCGCTTTTCCCCGTCATTAGAACGCTTTTCGCCGTATGTGTGTTTTTCCCCGTAGGAACGCTTTTCGCCGTAGGCGCGGGTGTTCTCGCGCGAGCGATCGCCGTTTCGACCGTTCATTGTCATATCAACTTTCCTTTCCGAGCGCAATGTGCATCAGCTCCCCGATCCGATCGTCCCGTCCGAGGCAATAGAGGTACCCGAGCAGCGATTCAAGCCCGGTTGCGACGCGATAATCGCGCACATCGGCATTCTTCGGAACCGTGGCGCTGTGCGCGTTGCGTCCGCGCCGAAACGCCGCCTGCTCCTCCTCCGTCAAAATCGGCTGCAGCCGATAGAACGCCTCCGCCTGCCCTTTCGCGCAGACGAGCCGATTGCTCCTCAGGTGCAGATCGTGCACACGGGCGTCTTCCGTCAACGCAAGGAACGTTCGCGCATAGAGATCGTAAATCGTATCACCGAGGTACGCGAGCGTCAGAGCGGACAACTGTTTCGGATCGGCGGACGGCGCAATGCCGAGCGCATGCGTGATTTGCTCATTCACATTCATATAGTGCATGATACCCGTTTTCCGGCGCAAAAGCAAGTCTTTCTTTCAAAAAACCGCCGCGGCTTGACTTCTCCCCGCGCATAGCTATATAATATGAAAAAACCCGGGAGGAAACGGTCATGCGAACGCTTGCGACGAAACCGCGCGGCTGGGACGCCGCAGTCGCTGCGGCGATTCTGCTGCTTGCCGGCGCGCTCGCGCTTTTGCTGTTCCTTCCGCGCGCCTCTGCCCCCGTTTCCGTTCAGATCTATCAAAACGGCGCGCTGCTGTACGAACTTCCGCTCAATGTCGATACCGAACTGGTGATCGGCGGCGACTATGAAAACACCGTGACGATCCATGACGGTACGGTTGCCGTCACGCACGCAACGTGTCCAGGCGAGGATTGCGTGCATACCGGTCCGCAAAGCCGCGCGGGGCGCAGCATCGTGTGTCTGCCGAACCGGATCGAGATCCGTTTGGTCGGCGAAGCGGACGTCGATATCGTTGTGCATTAGGAGGGAGCTGTGACTGTCAAAAAGCTGACCCTTACCGCGATTCTGACCGCGCTTGCGCTTGCGCTCGGGCTCCTTGAGCGCTTTCTTCCGATCTCGCTGCTGATTCCGCTGCCCGGCGTGAAGCTCGGGCTCTCCAATATTGTAACGCTCTTTGCGCTCTGCGTGCTCGGCACGCCGTATGCCGCGGCGATTCTGCTGCTGCGCGCGGTCCTCGGCAGCGTCTTTTCGGGCAGTGTGACGTCGCTTCTGTACTCGCTCGCGGGCGGCGCGCTTGCGCTGACGGCGATGGCGATCGCTTCGCGCTCGAAGCGCCTTTCGGTTTACGGGGTGAGCATGATCGGCGCCGCGATGCACAGCATCGGCCAGATCCTTGCGGCGATGGCGGTGATCGGAAGCGTTTCGATCGTTTCCTATCTTCCGCTGCTGCTCGTAATCTCCGCGGTCACCGGCGCGCTGACCGGCGCGGCAACCGGCGGCGTGCTTGTGGGGTGGGATGCCTACCGAAAACGGATGCCATCCGGAGGAAGCCTATGAAACGAGTATTCGCGCTGCTGCTTTGCGTTCTTTTCCTGTTGCCGGCCGGCTGCACACCGCAGCTCGGTCGCTACACCGAGACCCGATATGAATTCTTTGACACCGTGACCGTTCTGACCGGCTACGCGACAACCGAAGCCGCCTTTATGGAAACGGCGGAGCGCGTCTTCTCAGAGCTTAGGACGCTGCACGCCTTGTTCGATATCTATCACGATGCAACCATGCCGAATCTGAAAACGATCAACGACAACGCAGGCGGCACGCCGGTTCGCGTCGACGCGCGGATCATCGACCTGCTGCAGTTCGGCCGGGAGGTCGATATCCTGACCGATCACCGCGTGGATATCACGCTCGGCGCCGTGCTGTCGCTCTGGCATGACGCACGAACGGCCGCCCTCGATTCCCCCGAAACGGCCGTTCTTCCCTCCGAGGAAGCGCTGAAGGCTGCCGCCCGCCACACGGGATTCGATCGGTTGGAGATCGATGAAGCGGCAGGGACCGTCCGTTTGACCGATCCCGAGGCGCGGCTCGACGTCGGCGCGATCGCAAAGGGATATGCGGCAAAATGCGCAGAAGGAATTCTGCCGGACGGATACCTCCTGAGCCTCGGCGGAAACGTCGTCGTCAAAGGAACGAAGCCCGGCAACGAGCAATGGACCGTCGGGATTCAGGATCCGTTCGATGCGGCGACGCTGCTGCTCACAATTCGTGCCGAAAACTGCTCGGTCGTGACGAGCGGCGATTATCAGCGCGTTTTTTCGCTGAACGGGATACGGTATCACCACATCATCGACCCCGAAACGCTGTTTCCGGCAACCGGATGGAGCTCGGTTACGGTCGTGTGCGACGATTCCGCGCTCGCGGACGCGCTGTCGACCGCGCTGTTTCTGATGGACCGTACGGAGGGGTCGCGCTTGGTGGAAGCGTGCGGCGCAGAGGCGCTGTGGATCGATCCCGACGGCGTTCGCTACGCAACGGAATCGTTTTCTTTGCGGATTCCGTAACGGTTTTACAGGAATCTGCTTGCATCGCGTGCGCATTTATGGTATGGTAGAAACCGAACAAATGCTTTGGAGGTTTCCTATGAAAACATTTGATCTGGACGGCGACGGAATTTTGGATCCGATCGAGCTTGCAACGCGCGATACCTATTACCGCGAGCTGCTGCACGACGATTACAACGACGCAATGATCGACGAAACGGACGATCTGACCTTTTCGGACGATGAGTATCTTCTGGAGCCGGAGCGGGATTAACTCCCCCCAATTGCAGATTACAGCCGTATGCGGATGCGCTGCGGCTGTTTTTTCTTGTCATTCGACCGAATCTGTGGTAAGATGATCGCCGAGAAGAGGAGTAGAATATGAAAATTTCGACAAAAGGACGCTATGCCCTGCGGATGCTGACCGACCTTGCCCTGCATCAAGGAGACGGGTTCGTTTCGTTGACGGAAGTCGCGCAGCGGCAGGCGATCTCCAAAAAATATCTCGAACAAATCGTTCCCATGCTACACCGAGCGGGATATTTGCAGACCGGGCGCGGCGCCCAGGGCGGGTACCGGCTGAAAAAGCTGCCCTCCGAATGCACGGTCGGCGAGATCCTGCGGCTCACCGAAGGGTCGCTCACACCTGTGAACTGCGTCGGCGATCCGAGCCTGTGCGTGCGCAGCGCCGACTGCCCGACACTCCCCGTCTGGCAGGGGCTGGATCGCGTCGTTTCCGATTATCTGGACGGGATTACGCTGCAGACCATTCTCGATCAGCACGGAGCCTAAAAAAACAGGCTGTTGAGGAGGGTGACAGAAGCCGGTTTGTTTTGCCGAAGGCTGATAAAATTTCGGCGCTTCCTGCGGAAGATGCAGCCGAAAATTTAATGACCGCTTTTCGGAAATCAAACTCCTGCGCTTTTTCTCGCACTACGAGCGCGCAGGAGTTTGTTGCCGAGGCAAAAAAACCGGCTAATTTTCGGCGTATCATCAAAGAAAAGACGGATTTCTCCGTCTTTTCTACCTGCAAGTATTCTGTTTCTGAATCCGCCGAAAATGGTCTGACCCCTTTTCGACAGTCTGCAGGCTGTTGCAAGAATTTGCAACAGCCTTATTATTTTGCTTAGTCCGCAAACAGCGCCGTGGAAAGATAGCGCTCGCCGGTATCCGGCAGGATGACGACGATCGTCTTCCCCGCATTCTCGGGGCGCTTTGCGAGCTGCACCGCGGCAAATGCCGCTGCGCCCGAGCTGATGCCCACCAAGACGCCTTCCGTCTTGCCGATGCGCTTGCCCATCGCAAACGCGTCCTCGTTCGCAACCGGCAGGATTTCGTCATAGATCGAGGTGTCCAACACGTCGGGTACAAAGCCCGCGCCGATGCCCTGGATTTTATGCGGCCCTGCGACGCCCTGCGACAGCACCGGGCTCGTAACCGGCTCCACCGCGACGACCTTCACGTTCGGATTCTGCTCCTTCAGGAACTTGCCCGTGCCGGTCAGCGTACCGCCCGTGCCGACGCCCGCAACAAAGATATCTACCGTACCTTCGGTGTCTTCCCAGATCTCCGGGCCGGTCGTTTCGTAATGCGCCTTCGGGTTCGCCGGATTCACAAACTGCCCCGGAATGATGCTGCCCGGCGTCGCCTCCGCGAGCTCCTGCGCTTTCGCAATCGCGCCCTTCATGCCCTTGGCGCCCTCGGTCAGAACGATCTCGGCGCCGTACGCCTTGGCAAGCTGCCGCCGCTCGACCGACATCGTTTCCGGCATCGTCAGGATGACGCGGTATCCGCTCGCCGCGGCAACCGCCGCAAGCCCGACACCCGTGTTGCCCGAAGTCGGCTCAATGATCGTTGCGCCGGGCTTTAAAATGCCGCGCGCTTCCGCATCCCGGATCATCGCCCGCGCGATACGGTCCTTCACGCTGCCCGCCGGATTGAAATACTCCAGCTTCGCGACGACCTTCGCCTTGAGGCCTTCTTCCTTTTCAATATGGGACAACTCCAAAAGCGGAGTACGACCGATCAGATCCGTCATGGTTTCATAGATTTTCATGGATAAGCTCCTTTCCCGTAAACCGATCGGCGTCCCTGTGGGCTGTTTTTAATTCCTATCGGTTTTGTAGGTATTATACCACGTTCGCAGGCTTTGTCAAGCTTTTTTCTGTTCCTCGGGGGCGCGCTGCACATATTCAATGACATTGTATGTGCTGTAAAGGCGCGACATTTCTTCCATGAACGCAAAAACGCGGTCGCGCAGATCCTGCTGCGCTTCCTTATGGGAAAGCTTTGGGTTCGGATAGAACGGTTCGGAGACGTAGGTGCGGATGGTGGCCTTACGATGCAGAAGCCGATCGATGCCCTGCGGCTCGGAATATGCGGTGAAGAACGCAATCACGGGCGCTTGCAGGCGAACCGGATAGGAAAACGACGTTGCCTCGAACGGGCGCACGCCGGTATAATACGGCCAGATATGCGCTTCGGGAAAGATGGTGATATCGCGTCCGGCGCGGAACGACGCTTCCTGCGCGCGGAAAAACGGCTTCATGCCGCTGACGCGGTTCGGGATCGCGATCCCGCCGAGCATCTGAACGATCGAACGGATGCCCGGAATCGAAAACGCGTCCGGCCCCGCCAGCAATTCGGCGCGGTGCGGAAACGACAGCAGCGCAGGCGTATAAGCGTCAAAAAACGACGTATGGTTGCCGTAAACGTAGCACGCGCCCTTGACAAGGCTGCGATGTTTGCGGTTCACGAACCGAACGCCGAACACGACTCGCTGCATCAGCCAGACGAGCGGCAGCGCAATCGCGTAATAGAGCACGTGGGAAACTGCGGTCCATACCTTGCCGTGCCGATACGGAAATGTTTCATCGACGATCTGCGTTTCGATATCCGTTCCGGCAAAATCGTCGTGCAGCGGATCGCTGTAATACACCACCTTAGGCGCGGACTTCATGCGAAACCTCCAGGAACATTTGCTCCATCTTTGCCATGCAGACCTCCTGCCCCACCGCGCAATCGCTCGCCGCGTACCGTTCCTCACAGAGCGCGCGTTCCTCCGGGTGGTCGATCCACCAATCGATCACACGGGCAAGATCCTTTGCGGAGCCGCGCCGAAAGACGCACCGGTCATCGACCGCGAATGTGCGCGTTGCGGACAGCTTCGAATCGGAAACGATCGTGAGCTTGCCGCACTTGATCGCCTCGAGGCACGCGATGCCCTCGAGCTCCATCTCCGCAGGATGCACGTAGAGGTCGCAGCAGTTGAGCACGTTCCCGATCTCCGTGCGTTCATAGAACCGGAACACCGGCGGAATCGGAAGCCGCTTCGCAAGGGCGCGATAGTACGGTTCCTGCGGGCCCTGCCCCGCCAGAACAAGCTGAATCGTATCCCGATGCTTTGCGCGCTGCACCGCTTTGATCAGCACGTCCTGCGCCTTCTCGCGCGAATAGCGCCCGGTGGAAACAATCACGATCCGATCGCGCCATTCGGCCGGTCTTTCAACGTGCGCGCGCCGGACGCTGCCGTTGACGCCGTTCGAGATCACATAGCCGCGCGTCTTTTTGCGGATCGAGGATTCAAACACCTCCCGGATAAACGCCGACGGGTAATGGATCGCGTCGGCATACCGAAAGAACCGACGGTATAAAAACGCATAGACGAAATGGCTCAAAAAGCCGACCTTGTTCAGCCCGACATAGGCGGTCATATTCTCCGCCTGGCAATGGAACCCCGCCGTGACCGGAATCCCCATCTGCTCTGCGACCTTCATCGCTTTCATGCCGAGTGAAAACGGCGTCATAATATGCACAAGATCCGTTCCGTCAAACGCTTCGGCAATGATCTTCGGGTCACCCTTCGCCAAGGAAACCCCGACTTTTGCCACATATCCGTTGAACGGCCACAGATTCAGCTTTGGCGCGATATAGAATCCTTCCTCGCCCCTGCGCTCTTCGTCCCCGCACAGCACACGCACGGTATGGCCCTTCGCTTTCAGCGCGCGAATCAGATTCATGGCAGCAACGGTCGTTCCGTTGTTTTCTTCTCCCAAAACGTCGCATACGACTGTAACGATCATACTTCCCCCCTCTGCCCGCCTTTCGGCAAGCACGTCCATTATACGAAAGAAACGCGTCCGGCGCAACCGATTCCGCTCTGTTTTTGACGAATTTCACAAACTTTTTTCCATAAGTGGGGAAAAAACCGAAAAGTTGCTCTGATCGCGCGCGTTCCGTTCTTGACGCGGCGGGGCAAAGCGCATACAATAGTATTTATGAAAGAGAAACAACGGTATCGCGCGGTCTTTTTTGACCTCGACGGAACACTTTGCAACACGCTTGCCGACCTGACGGCTTCGCTGAACTACGCGTTGAGAACCTTCGATCATCCGACGTATTCGGAGGAGGCGGTTCGCACGTTTATCGGCAACGGATTATCCAAGCTGATCGAGCGCGCGCTCCCCGACGCGGACGAGCCGCACCGAAAAGCGGTCCTTACCATCGTCAATGCCCATTACAAAAGGCACTGCGCCGATCGGACGCTCCCGTACCCCGGCATCCCGGAAGCACTCGCCGTTTTGCGCGCGCGTGGATACCGGCTTGCGGTCCTCACGAACAAGCCGCACGAAGCTGCGGCAAAGATTCTCGAAACGCTGTTTTTGCCGGGAACGTTTGATTGGATCGCCGGGCATCGCGATGGGATGCCGCATAAGCCGGATCCGAAGCTGCTGTTTATGGCGGCGGAAGCGCTGAAACTCGCGCCCGAATCGATCGTTTACGTAGGGGATTCGGACGTGGACGTACGGTTTTCCGAAAACGCGGGAACCGGGATGATCGGATGCGCCTGGGGCTTTCGCGGCAGGCAGCACCTACTCGACAGCGGCGCGCCGATCGTGATCGATCGCCCCGAGGAATTGACGAAGGAATTGCAATGAACCAGACGGAAACGGAGAAGAAGGAACGGCGGGCGGCTCGCTTTTGGCGGACCTGGCGCCCGGTTGCCGGTGCGCTGATGCGGCTGCGGTTCGGCTACCGGTATTCCCTTGAGGACATCCCGCAAGGGGGATTTTTGCTCTATGCCAATCATGTGACCGACCTGGATCCGGTCTTCGTCGGGTGCAGCATTCGGCGGATGATGGCGTTCGTCGCCGGAGAAAATCTGCAGCGCATGGGGCTTCTTTCCCGGATTGTGAACCGGTATACGCTCGTCATCGACCGCTACAAGGGCAGTACCGACGCTGCCTGCGCGCTGCAGGTGCTGCGCACGCTGCGAAAAGGAATCCCGGTCTGCATGTTCCCCTCCGGCGAACGTTCGTTTTCGGGCAAGTCCGTGCCGATCCATCCGGCGTCCGCAAAGCTTGCCAAGTCCGCGAAGGTTCCTTTGATCACCTATCGGATCACCGGCGGGTACCTGACGAGTCCGCGCTGGGCGGATTCCCTGCGCCGCGGCAGCATCAGCGGCGCGATCGTGCATACGTATTCGGTCGAGGAGCTGAACAGCCTCTCCGCCGAAGAGCTGCATAAGCGCATTGAGACCGATCTCTATGAGGATGCGTACGCCGCGGAGCCGACGCCGTATCACGGGAAGCGGCTTGCCGAGCGGCTCGAAACGATGCTGTATCTCTGCCCGAAATGCGGCAGGGTCGATACGATGCGAAGCGCGGGCAGCACCTTTTCCTGCACGTGCGGAATGAAAGCATGGCTGACCGAAACCGGCAGGTTCGACGGCGCGCAGCCGTTTGCGCACCCCGGCGCATGGGATGAATGGCAGCAGCAGCGAATGCGGGAGATTTCCGCCGCCGCGACGGATGCGCCGGTCTTCTCCGATGAAGGGCAGCAACTCTACCGCCACGGCGATCAGCACAAGCTGATTCCGGTCACGGCGGGAACGATGTCCATGTCCGGCACGACGTTCACGCTCGGGAAGTTCTCGGCGCCGCTTGCCGCGATGGAGGGCTTTGCGCTCACACAGAAGGACAAGCTGTCGTTCACGCAAGGCGGCGAGCACTACGAGATCCGCTCGGATCATCCGCGCTGCGCCAAAAAATACTGCGACCTGTTCCGATACAGAAAAGGATGAACGAATACAACAACCGCGGAGCAGCCTTCGGGCTGTTCCGCTTTTTTGTTCGACGATCCCCGTTTTTGTCCCCATCGACGGATTTCGCAGATTTATTCATACTTTTTTCGAATATTGTTAACAGAAACATAGTGATTTTACCTGGAATTTATGCTATGATAGCATTGTATCATTGGAAAGTCGGGGGTCTCTGCCCTTTGCAAGGACCGCCCGTTTGAATAAGGAGGCGCTATGGAAGAGTATTGGAATCCGAACGACCCATCGGTGACGGATCAGGACGTTCCCGCGGAGCAGGATTCTTTGGGCTTTGAACCCGAAGAGCAGGAACCCCCGAAGCCGAAGAAAAACAAGAAATCCTTCAAGCGGAAGGTGCGCAGAGCGATTCGTCGTTTCTTCAAACTCCCGCTTATGACCCGTTGCATCGCCATTGCCGCAGTCGTACTGATTATCGCCGCGATCGTTGTTTTGCTGATCGTTCTGCCGAAGAACTGCAGCAACGAGGCGAAGGGCAGTGAAGTGGTGAACACCCTTGCTCCGACCGACGAACCGGTCGAAACGCCCGAGCAGGCGACTATTGAACCCACGGCCGAACCGGAGCCGACCGCAACGCCGTTCATCATTCCGGCGCTCAGCGGCAACCTCAAGCTGAACGACAACGACCCGAACGTCGTCCCCTATGTGCGGACAAGGCTTGTTGAACTCGGCTATATGGAGATGCCCGCCACGAACGACGGCCTGTATGATCAGGCAACGCAGAACGCCGTCAAGCGATTCCAGTACCGCAATTTCCCGCTCGATCTTAAGGATTGGGACGGCTGGATCGGCACCAAGACGTATGAACTTCTGACCTCGTCGAACGCCAAAGCGTTCTTCATGAAGAGCGGCGACACGGACGAGAAGCTGTATGACGGCAACCTCGTCACCAAGCTGCAGGAAAAGCTGATTCAGCTCGGCTATCTCAAGACCGCCGCAACCGGCAAGTATGACACCGCGACCGTGGATGCCATCCGTTCGTTCCAGAAGGCGAACAGCGTTGATGTCGACGGCGTTGCCGGACAGGCCACCTTGAAGCTGATCGACGCGCTCGTCAACGCGCCCGCCAGCAGCGAGCCGACCACCGTGATCGAAAACGTCACGCCCGCACCGGAAGGAACCGCCAACCCGTAAACCGTTTCAAAGCGACAAAGGGGCTGTTCAGAAAGTCTCACTTGTCATTCCAAGAGGCGAAGCCTGAAAAGGATCTCTGAATCGATTTTGCCTTGCGTTCAGAGATTTCTCGCTTTCGCTCGGAATGACACGGACTTTTTGAACAGCCCCTTTTTGTTGCGCTCTTGACAAAGCCGAACGTACGGACTATCCTGTTGGTGAACCAAACAGCAGGAGGGGACCCATGCGCTATTGTCAAACGATTCGTCTCAAGGACGGCCGGCACTGCGTGCTGCGAAACGGCGAAGCCGACGACGCGGCCGGCGCGCTCGAAAACTATGTTCTGACGCACGCGCAGACCGAATGGCTCAGCTCGTATCCCGATGAAATTTCCTTCACCGTGGAGCAGGAGGCGCAGCATCTGAAGCGAAAAGCGGACAGCGCGCGGGAGATCGAACTGGTTGCCGTTGTGGACGGAACGATCGTAGGCCTCGCGGGGGTCGACAGCATCGGACGGCTTTGGAAAACGAAGCATCGCGCCTCGCTCGGCATCAGCATCGATCGGGCGTACTGGCGTCTCGGAATCGGAGACGCCATGATACAGGCGTGCATCGCCTGCGCAAAGGAGGCGGGCTACGCGCAGCTCGAGCTTGGCGTGTTCGAAGGGAACGTTGCCGCGCGGCGGCTGTATGAAAAGCACGGATTCCGGCCCTTGGGGGTTGTGCCGAGCGCATTTCGCCTGCGGGACGGATCGGAGCACGATGAAGTGCTGATGGTGCTGCGGCTGGGCGAGCCAACACCGTGCGTTCTGCAAAGCGGCGCAGTTACGATCCGGTCGGAACGGCTTTCCAAAGCGGAATACATTGATTTTTTAAAGCGGTCGGACCTTGGATCGCAATACCCGATGGAGCGGTTTGAGGCGCGCATCGATACGCTTGTTCGGACCGCGTCGATCAGCCTTGCCGCGCGAACGGAAACGGGAACGCTCGTCGGTGTGCTGCTCGGGCTCACGGACTTTGCTTACTGGCTGTTTATCACCGATCTCGGCGTGGATCGCGCATACGAGCGGCAGGGCATCGGCAAGCGGCTGATGCAGTCCGCGCTCGCGCTTGCGGGCGGCGAAAAGGACATTGCGGTCTACTTGGTTGCCAACGGCGATGCAATTCCGTTCTATGAAAAGCTGGGAATGGAAAAATCGGACGAGGTTATGCAATACAATCACATCGACTGGACGGATTTTCGCGTCGAATAAGGGGCAAATATGGAAGAACCCAATGCGGCCGGGGCCGCTGTTCTGCGCATGGAAACGAAGACGGTCAACGGAACGGAGTATGAGATCCTGTGCCTGCTCGGCCACGGCAAGGGCGGCTACTCGTACCTTGCGCAGCGAGACGGGCGGCAGGTTGTTCTGAAGCAGATTCACCATGAGCCGTGCGATTACTACACGTTCGGCAACAAAATCGAAGCCGAGCGGAACGATTACGCGCGGTTGAAAGCAGCGGGCATCCGCATGCCTGCGCTCATCGATCTGGACGAAACGACCGAGCGGATCGTGAAGGAATACATCGACGGGCCGACAATCCTTGCGCTTTTAGAGCGGCACGAATCGATTGCGCCGTATCTGCCGCAGATACGGTCCATGGCGGCGATCGCCAAAGAGGCCGGCCTGAACATCGACTATTATCCGACCAACTTTGTCGTGCAGGACGGGCTTCTGTACTACATCGATTACGAATGCAACCCCTATATGGACGAATGGAGCTTTGAGACCTGGGGCAGCAAGTATTGGCAGGAATGATTTCGGAGGGGAACATGAAACCGGAAAGAGGAATGATGATGAAAAAACGGATTTGTCTGTTTCTTGCTTTGGTTCTGCTTGCATCCTGTTTTCTCGGCTGCAGCGACCTGAATCGTCAGCGCATCAAGCTGCTGTTGAATCGGTATATCGCGGATTCCGATGTTCAGATGACCTCCGTCTATTCGGAAACGGAGGAAGAAGGCCTATCCATCTATCAAAAGCTGTTCGATCCCGAGAACAAGATTTCGATTCAAATTCATCTTCCCAAAGACGAGATCGCCAAGCTGCAGCTCGACTATTACAATTACCGCGGGATGAGCAGCGAGCGGAAGTCCGAAATTTACCGGAAGGCGGACCTGACCGTCGTGATCGGGTCGGAGCGCTATGAGATTGAGGAAGTCGGCATCCGGCAGAAGGGAAACACCTCCTTGAGTCCGTTCTTCGATCCGAATACGGGCGTGCCGTATCTGTGCGGGTTCAAGCTCAGCTTTGACGAGACGTTCGACGATCCGGAGGAATACGGAGCGGACGCCAAGGTGTGGTCCACCGATTCCGAGCGAAAGGTGCGAAAGAAGCGCACGTTCGCCTCGCTCGAGGAGCTCGACCTCAAATGGAACGTCTGCTATGACGAATCGTTTATCCGGGAGATTTACGCGACGAAGCTGTTCGAAAAAAATGACCTGCTCGTGCAGAAGATCAACCTGTCGCAGCTGTCCCTCAACGGGAACAATTACGGCGTGTATAAACTCTATGAGCCGATCGATCGGAAGTTCCTCGAAAAGCGGCTTCCCGAGTCGGCGCTCGGCGGCGATCTCTATAAGATCCTGTGGTCGGAATACAGTTCCGACGGCGCGCGCACCGGAAACTGGCGCGGCGCAACCTATCGGCTCAACAACTCTTACGGAATTGCGCGCAACGCAGAGGGCATCCACTTCAATTTCAATCTGAAGACAAACAAAAAGACCTCCGCGCACGAATCACTGATCCGATTTTTGAACGTAATCAATCAGGATACGCTTACGCGGGAGGCACTCGAATCCGTTCTCGACGTGGACGCCTATGCGCGCTACATGGCCGTTCTGTATTGCTGCGGCGATCCGGACGACATCCGGCACAACTATAACAATCAATATCTCTACTTCCGGAAGGATGACGGCAAAGCGATTTTCATCGTCTATGACAATGACCGCACACTCGGCATTACGTACGATATGAATTACGACTGCTCCGTTTTCGATCCATACTCCGATCGGAGCGTTCTGGGCGGACCGCAGCAGAACCCGCTGATCCGCAATACGATCACGACCGACGCGCTCCCGGAATTGACCTATATCCGCGATCGGTATTCCGACGCGCTGCAGGCGCTGATCGAATCGGACCTTCTTGCGAGCAGCGAAGCGTTCCGCAGGCAATATGAATCCGCAAAAGCACGGTATGAAGACGACGTGACCCCCTATATGACGATGGCGAATCAGAAGGAAACGTTTGTTTTCAGCTTGGACGGCACGCAGGGCGGCGGAGCGCATACGAACATGTCGTTTGAACAGTTCCGTACCGGACTTCTGAATACCGTGGAGGTCGCCATACCGTAATACCAAACTAAAAAGACTGTTCCGAATCAACGGAACAGTTTTTTTCAGTTCTCCAACAGTTTTTGCATCATCAGGGCGGCAAACACGGCCGCGTTCAGCGATTCCGCGCGCCCCTTCATCGGCATCCGGTACAGGCTGCAAAGCCGCGCCACCGCGTCCGAAACGCCGTTGCCCTCGTTTCCGACCACCAGCACGGTGCGTTCGCCGTGCGGCGGAAGGGATGCGCTGCCGCCGAGATGCCCGCAGATGCAGGCGTATCCCGTCTGCAAAAGCCGTACAAGCTCCGTTTCGAGATCGCCGATCCAGACGGGCAGATGATAGGTCGATCCCATCGCCGCACGCAGCGCTTTCGGAGAAAACGGATCGGTTGTATCGCGCGAGAGCAGAACGCCGCTTGCGCCGAGCGCATCCGCCGTACGCAGAATCGTTCCGAGGTTGCCGGGATCCTGCAGTCGGTCGAGCGCAACGATCAATCCGCTCGGGTACGAATCCGGGCAGGCGCAGGAAGGCGTTTTTCCGACGGCGCAGATGCCCTGCGGAGCAGGCTGTGTGCGGATCGCTTCCATGACGCTTTCCGAAACCGTAACGGTCTCAACGCCCTGCGGCACATTCGCGCCTTCCAAAGCGAAGACGGTTTCGAGCGCGGCGCCCGATGCATACGCATCGAACACAAGCTTATCCCCTTCGATCAGGTGCAGGCCCGTGCGTTCCCGTTCCTTATGCTGTTGCAGCGCGCGCACCGCCTTGATGCGCTCGTTTGTTCTGGATGTAATCATTTTCCGTTACGACAAAAAACCACCGTGCGGTGGTTTCTGTTTTACAAGTTGTGAATCAGTTGCTGCGAGCAACCTTGCCGGAACGCAGGCAACGCGTGCAAACGCTCATCTTCTGCGGCTTACCGTCTACGACCACATGAACGGTCTGGATATTCGGCGCCCAGCTACGCTTGGTCTTGCGATTGGAATGGCTGACCAGATTGCCGGACATAACGCCTTTCTTGCAGACTTCACAGAACTTACCCATTCAGTCCACCTCCTTGCTAAAACTCGAACATTGCAATATTACCACACGATTGCAGACAATGCAAGCCTTTTTTCCGGAATCCCGTAAAATTTTTACAACGAACCGGTCCGTTTCCCCTGCCCGCCCCAAAAAGAGGACTGTCCTCTCCTCTTTTTCGGATGAAACCGCCATGCAATGGGGTCGTTCCAAGACTCGGTTTATCGCATTCCGAAAAAGTCGTTCTGGCGCAGCGCTTCGTACAAAACGATCGCAGCGGAGTTCGACAGGTTCAGCGAACGCTGCCCGTCGCCCATCGGAATCCGAATCGCTTCTGCTGCGTGTTCGTTCAATAGGGGCTTCGGAAGTCCCGCCGTTTCCTTGCCGAAGACGAGAAAATCTCCGTCCGAAAACCGAACCTGATCGTATCGGTTCTCCGCATGTGTCGAGCAATAAAAGAACCGGGCGGACGGAAACTGCTCCCAGACCTCCTCGATGCTGTCATGATAATACAGCGTCAGATACTGCCAATAATCCAGCCCGGCACGCTTCAGCGCTTTATCGTCCGTCGAAAACCCGAGCGGGCGAACGAGGTGCAGCGCGGTATTCGTGATCGCGCAGGTGCGCGAGATGTTGCCGGTGTTGCTCGGAATCTCCGGCTCCACCAAAACGATGTGCAGCATGCGCCCCCCTTATTGCAGGAACCCGTTGATGATCTGTTCCTCGGCCTCCGCTTCGGTGAGCCCCAGCGTCATCAGCTTGATCAGCTGATCGCCCGCGATCTTGCCGATCGCCGCCTCGTGGAACAGCTCGGCGTCGAGATCGTTCGCCTCAAGCCCCGGAACCGCAAGGATTCTGCCCTGATCCATGATGATCGAGTCGCACTCCGTATGCCCATGGCACGGCGCGTTCCCCGCAATCTTCGCGTCGAACTTCTGATACGACGTTCCTTTCGCAACGGAACGCGATACCACATCCGCGCTCGCGTCCTTCCCGTTCAGCGCAACATCATACACGCTGATCGCGCGCTGATCGCCGTGGGTCATCAACCGTTCCCGCACAATGAGCTTTGCGCCCGCTTTCAGTTCGGCATGCGTCGTCCGTTCGGTATCGTCAACGCCCTTGATCTGTACCATTTCCATTTCGACAAAACTGTTTTCCTCCTGGTACACCTCGGTCACGGGATTTAAAATGCGCTTGCCGCTGCCCGAGCCCGATCCATAGTGCTTTTCCACATACTTGACCTTCGCGTTTTTGCCGACAAAGAAGCGATGGATCCCGTCGTGCTGAGAATCCTGCACGCCGCAGTTGTCAATCCCGCATCCCGCAACGATCACGACGTCCGCATCGTCGCCGACGAAAAAGTCGTTATAAACCGTTTCCTTGAGCCCGCTTTGGGTCATGACGACCGGAATATGCACGCTTTCCTTTTTCGTTCCGGGCTTGATATGAATCTCCAATCCGCTGACATCGGTCTTGGACACGATCTCGATATTCGCCGTGGACCGCCGCCCCGCCGACGCGCTGTTGGAACGGATATTGTAGGCACCCTCCGGCACCTGATGCAGATCTGCCACTTCGCGCAGCAGCCGCTTCTGAATTTCGTCCAGTTTTACCATTCGGATGGCGCTCCTTTCTCCGCGCTCGTTCCGCGGCACATCTGTACCGCCGACGCGGTTCCGATCAGCGAAGGCAGCACCTCCGCCTTGGTTCCCTGCCGCACCACCGCGCCGTCCTTCAGAACGATGATTTCATCGGCAATGTTTAAAATCCGTTCCTGGTGCGAAATGATCAGAATCGATCGCTGTTCGACCTTCTTTTGCATGGTTTCGAATACTTCGATCAGGTTCTGAAAGCTCCAAAGATCGATTCCGGCTTCCGGCTCATCAAACACGGTCAGCTTTGCGTTGCGCGCAAGCACGGTCGCAATCTCGATGCGCTTCAGCTCGCCGCCGGAAAGGCTCGCATTGACCTCGCGCGAAATATAGTCCCGCGCGCAGAGCCCGACCGCGGAAAGGTATTCGCATGCGTCGGAAACGGCGAGCTGCTTCCCCGCCGCAATGCGCAGCAGGTCGATCACTCGGATTCCTTTGAACCGAACAGGCTGCTGGAACGCAAAAGCGATTCCGCGCTTGGCTCGCTCCGTAACGGAAAGCTCCGTAATGTCCTCTCCGCAGAATTCAATGCGTCCCGTTGTCGGCTTCTCGATGCCCGCGATCAGCTTCGCAAGCGTCGATTTTCCGCCGCCGTTCGGTCCAGTGATGACGATGAGCCGATTCTCGGGGATGGAAAGGCTCACGTCCCGAATAATTTCCTTGTCCGAACTGCCGTCCGTCACCCCGAACGACAGGTTGCTCAGTTTCAGCATAGACCGATCTCCTCATCCTGTGCAGTGGTCGTGCGACCCATAGTGTTTTGATTATACCATGTTCCCTGCAAGAAGTCTTCTTCTTTTTTAAATTTTTCCAATTTTTTATTCCTTTATGAAAACTCTTTCGAAGTTTTTTGAAAAAGCACTTGACAGCAGCGCGCTTTTTCGGTATTATAATTGCACTTGCTCGATTCGTCTAGTGGCCTAGGACACCGCCCTCTCACGGCGGTAACAGGGGTTCGACTCCCCTATCGGGTACCATGCCCCGCCAAACGGCGGGTTTTTTTGTTCGAAAGGGGAGGCGAACCCGTGAGGGCGCGGCGGGAATTGAAAAGGCCGCAGTGCGGCGTTTTCCCCGACGCGTTTGGGGTAGGGACCCCAAGGCAGTTTTGCCTGCAAAACTGCATCGCGACCCTATCGGGTACCATGCCCCGCCAAACGGCGGGCTTTTTTCATGCTCGGGTTGTAATAGGGGTTGTAATAGAAAAACTATTTCGGCTCCTTCTTTTGGAAAGCGCAATGGAAAAGTCTTCTTTTTGCCGTGCGAATATGGTATAATGGGCGCGATAGGTGGGAGTATGATGAAAACAAGTCTGTATTACAAAATCGTATGGAGCGCACTACATCTGTTTTACCGAAAGCCGAAGACGACGTTTGAAATTGCGCCGGATGACGAGCCTTCTGTCTTCGTCGGGAATCATTCCTCCATTCACGGACCGGTCCTGATGACGCTGTTTTTTCCGCGAAAGCATAAGACATGGGTGATCTCCTGCGCACTCGATCCATCCAAATGCGCCAACTACGCGTATCACGATATCTTCTTCGGAGAAAGCCGCAAGCACAAGCGCATCTGGCGCTTTTTTGGCCAGTTGATTCGGATTGCGCTGCCGCCGCTGCTTCGGGATGCGGATACGATTCCGGTTTATCACAGCGCAGGCATCACAAAAACCTTCCGCCAAAGCCTTGCCGCGCTGCAGGACGGCGACGACCTGGTGATTTTCGGAGAATCGCCCGCGCGGTTTTCCGAATATGTTCATGAGCTGCAGCCCGGATTCATCGATCTTGCCAAACTGTATTACCGGAAAACCGGAAAGAAGCTGAAGTTCTATCCGTTCTACGCGGAACGGAAAACGAAAACCATTGCGGTCGGCGCACCGGTTGCATACGATCCCGCGGTCCCGCTCCCCATGCAGCGCGAGCAGATCGCGACGTATTTACGGGACAGCATTGACCGGCTCGGGCGCTCGCTTCCGCCGCATACGCCCGTTCCGTTTCTGCCCGAACGCTGGTACAGCGCCTATGGGCAATATGAGCAGGATGTGATGGGCTACTGGCAGCTCATGGAATAAGGAGCCTTCGTCAAGCTTGTTCCGCTTGACGAACGCGCTGTCCTGTGGTACATTTTGGCTGTAACCGAACCATTTGAATAAGAGGGGGATTTCGGAATGCGTAAAACAAAGATTATCTGCACAATCGGTCCTGCAAGCGATAAGCCGGAGGTCTTCCGCGCCATGTGCCTTGCCGGATTGAACGTTGCCCGGCTGAACTTTTCCCACGGCACGCACGAAGAGCATCAGAAAAAGATCGATATGATCAAAGCGATCCGCGAAGAGCTGAACCTGCCGATCGCGATCATGCTCGATACGAAGGGCCCGGAATACCGCATCAAGACCTTCCGAGACGGGAAGATTACCTTGCATGACGGCGATCTGTTTACCTTTACGACGCGCGATATCGTCGGCGATGAAAGCATCGTCTCCGTCAGCTACGACGGGCTGACCAATGATCTCGCAGTCGGCGATCGCGTACTCGTCAACAACGGTCTGGTCATCTTCGAGGTCGTCGAAATCGACGGAACCGAAGCGCATTGCCGCGTCATTACCGGCGGTGTGCTGTCCGACCGAAAGAGCATGAGCTTCCCCGGCAAGGTCATGCGTCAGAAATACCTGAGCGAGCAGGACAAGGCGGACCTGCTGTTCGGCATTCGCAACGGCGTGGAGTTCGTTGCGGCATCGTTCGTTTCCTGCAAGCAGGATCTGATTGACCTCAAAAAATTCCTGCACGACAACGGCGGCGACAACATCGACGTGATTGCAAAGATCGAAAACCGCTCCGGCGTGGACAACATCGATAAGATCTGCTCCGTCTGCGAAGGCATCATGGTCGCGCGCGGCGATCTCGGCGTGGAAGTGCCGTTCACCGAACTGCCGGCCATTCAGAAGCATCTGATTACGAAGTGCCGCATGCTCGGCAAACGCGTCATCACCGCGACGGAAATGCTCGAAAGCATGATCTCCAATCCGCGTCCGACCCGTGCCGAAATCAGCGACGTTGCAAACGCGGTTTATGACGGAACGAGCGCAATCATGCTCTCCGGCGAATCCGCCGCGGGCAAATATCCGATCGATGCGGTTCGCACGATGAGCGAAATTGCGGAGGAGACGGAACGGCATATCGACTACATCGAGCAGTTTGAAGCGCAGAAATTCACGATCCGCAATCGCGTCGACGCGATTTCCCATGCGGCCTGCACGATGGCGATCGACCTGAACGCAAGCGCGATCATCGTAACCTCGCTGAGCGGGCTGACCGTTCGCATGGTCTCGCGCTTCCGCGCGCCGATCACGATCCTTGGGCTCGCCACGAATCGCAACGCATGGTACAAGCTCTCCCTGTCCTGGGGCGTTTTGCCGGTGCTGACCGAGCAGTTCCCGAGCATGGAGGTGCTGAACTTCTACGCGCTGCGCGCCGCAAAGGATACGCTGCATCTGACTCCGGGCGAAACCGTCGTCATGACCGGCGGCAACACGAGCGGCGAGAGCGGCAATACGAGCGTTCTGCGGATTGAAACGATCTCGTAATCATTTCCTCGAAAGGACTTCCCAAATGAAATTCAAAGCTTTTCTGAAACGAAAGAACATTGAAATCTCGTTTCAGCGGTATTTTGTTGACGCGATGAGCGCAATGGCACAGGGCCTGTTCTGCACGCTGCTGATCGGCACGATTCTGAACACGATCGGAACGCAGTTTCACATCGGGTTTCTGACTACGACGGTCGTCACCGTGAACGGCACGGAATACACGATCGGCGGTCTTGCCTCCGCGATGGTCGGCCCCGCTATGGCCGTTGCGATCGGATACGCGCTGCAGGCGCCTCCGCTCGTGCTGTTTTCCCTGGTTCCGGTCGGCATTGCGACCAATGCGCTCGGCGGCGCGGGCGGTCCGCTTGCCGTTCTTGTCGTCTCGATCGTTGCCGCAGAGTTCGGCAAAGTCGTTTCGAAGGAAACGAAGGTCGATATCCTTGTGACGCCGCTCGTGACGCTTGCGGTCGGCGTTGGGCTTGCTTACCTGATCGCCGCGCCGATCGGCTATGCGGCAAATTGGCTCGGCCAGCTTGTGATGCTTGCAACCGAACTGCAGCCGTTCTGGATGGGCATTCTCGTTTCGGTGATCGTCGGCATTCTGTTGACGCTGCCGGTCTCCTCCGCGGCAATCTGCGCGGCGCTTTCCCTGACCGGGCTTGCCGGCGGCGCGGCCGTCGCCGGATGCTGCGCGCAGATGGTCGGGTTCGCGGTTCTGTCGTTCCGCGAAAACCGCTGGGGCGGGCTTGTGAGCCAAGGGCTCGGCACCTCGATGCTGCAGATGGGCAATATCGTGAAGAATCCCCGCGTCTGGATCCCGCCGATCCTCGCGAGCGCCATCACCGGGCCGATCGCAACCTGCGTGTTCAAGCTCGAAATGAACGGCGCTGCAATCAATTCCGGCATGGGGACCTGCGGGCTTTGCGGCCCGATCGGCGTCTGGACCGGTTGGCTGAATCCCTCCGCTTCCGCCATTGCGAATGGCGCCGTGCCGATCACGCCGACCGCGTTCGACTGGATTGGACTCGCGTTGATTTGCGTCGTGCTGCCTGCGCTGCTGACCGGACTGTTCGGTCTGCTGCTGCGAAAGATCGGCTGGATCAAGGACGGCGATCTGAAGCTGCAATAAGAGGCAGAAAAAAACGCTCCCGGTTTGGGAGCATTTTTTAATTGGATGGGGCTTACAGCTGTACCTGCTGCTCGCTGTACGGAAGGATCGAGATTTCGAGGTTGCCGTTTTTGGTGCGCAGCGCGTCGATGAACGCTTTCTCCTCCGAAGGGTCCTTCATGCGGATCAGGTACGACAGGCGAAACATAGAGCCCATGCCCGTTGTCTTCACGCCGACCCGCTCCGCCTTCTTCAGATAGCGAGAGAAGGTGTCGTCAAACATATTCGTATATTCGAGCGATTCGGGAACCGTTACGCGGAGGAGCTTCTCCTCGCTCATCGCGCGATGCTCGAAGATATGCAGCGACGCGAACACGAAGTACAGCACGCCGAGCGCTACCAGGATGATCACGCCATACGCAAGATATCCCATGCCGAACGCGATTCCGGAGCCCATGGCGATCAGAATCGCGGCGATCTCATCCGCCGAACCCGGGGCGGAACGGAACCGGATCAGGCTGAACGCGCCGCCGATCGCGACCCCCGCGCCGATGTTTCCGTTGACAAATGTGATCACCGCGCCGACAACGAACGGCACCAACGATACGACAATGAAGAACCGCTTCGTCGACCGGACGCGCAGCGACATCAGCCATGCAAACAGTACGCCCGAGACAAGCGCCGTTGCGGCCATCCAGAAAAACTCCGCCGTCGTGACGGACGATGAATAAATCGAATCAAACATGTTGTTTCCTCCTTCCCTTATTCCCCGTTATGCGCGGTGCGAAAGCACCTGCCGCTTATAGGCTTCCCCGTATTTGGAAATGCTGCCCTGCCGGATGCCGGCGTTTGTCAGAATCCCGGTCAGCCACAGCGGTATCGCCTGCTGAATCTTCAGCTCCAGGATCGTTTCGCCCGGCGCCAAGAGCGGTGTGCCGTCCGTTGAGGTGTCCAACCTCAGATCATCGGTCCGATAGCGCGGATTCGCGTCGATCGTGAGCCGCAGATCGCCGTCCGGCTCATAATACGCCGTGCGATCATAGAGGATCAGGCACGTCGGCTCCAACGATCCGTAGAAATCGCGGAAATACGTCAACTCCCGGTCGATCTGTCCGCCTTCAAACGAATCGGTTTCCCCGCGGAAGAACGATTCAACCGTCGGGATCGTCGTGGCGACGCGCCGCTTATACACAACGCCGTACGCCTTGCGCTTGAGCTCGAGAAAGACGGTCGAGTTTTCCGAAGCAAGCCCATAGGAGCGCAGCCGGATCTTCTCCTTGAACGCGGGCTTCTCCACCGAAGCGCGGATCAGGCGCGCATCCGGCGTATCGTAATACAGCGAAGCAATCGTGGTCAGCCCGAACGCGTCGACCCGCATATGCCCTTCCAGTTGCCGGACAAGGGTTGCGGTCTGCTCTGCGGAGAGGATGTATTTGAGTTCATAGCGTTTCATTACAACGATCGGTTGCTTCATGGTCATTCACCTGCCTGTTCCTTTGCCTTGTTCTTCAGAGTTTGTTCCACGGCCGAAAACAGCTCGCTCGGTCGGAACGGGAGCGGGATCGCGCCGTCCGCCGTCCAGCGGTCGCCGGACTCGTTTTTCAACAGCAGAACCGGAATTCGCTTTGCTTGCAGCGCTTTATGCAGCCGTTCCATTTGGGACGATCGGTCGCTCACGAGAGCAAGATCGAACGGATCGCTTTGCAGTGCGTCGATCGCCTCGGTCGCGCCGCCCGCCGAAATCACCGCATACCCGCGCTTCTTCAGCAGGACGGAATAGCTCCGCCTTAGCTCCCGATTCGGATCGACAAACAATACCCGTTTCATGCGCCCTCCCCCGTTGAACCTCGTTCCGTGACTCTTCCTTGATGACGGGTTCAGTATACCCGGTCTTCCTTAAACGGAGTTTAAAGGAAATATAAAACATACAAAAAAACGGAGAGAGCTCTTGCTCTCTCCGTTCGTTTGAATCGGGATTATTCGACTTCTATCAACGTATAGGCGCGGCTGCCGAATCCGAGCGCATCCGCGGCTTCGATCGTATGGATGCCGTTGCGGCTCTCGACACGCTCCACAAAATGGTCGCGGCCCGGATCGTTCGATTGATAAATCAGGTCGATGCACGCCTGATCGAGCGCAACCGGATCGAGGGACGCGAGCACGCCGATGTCCTCCATGCACGGGTCCTCCGCCACGGTGCAGCAATCGCAGTCGACCGACAGATTCTTCATGACATTGATAAACGCGATCCGCCCCGCAAAGTGCCGTACAACGGTCGACGCGGCGTCCGCCATCGCCTCCGGAAACGCATTCCGGTCCGCATGCACGTTCCAGGCTTCAATGTTGTCGTCACTCTTGCCCGCGGAATGGATCAGCGCCTTGCCCGCAGCGCTTGCGCAGCCGATCGAAAGCTGCTTGAGCGCTCCGCCGTAACCGCCCATCGGATGGCCCTTGAAATGCGCAAGCACGAGCATCGAATCATATTGCTCAATGTGTTTGCCGAGATGATTTTCCTTTAAGATCTTGCCGTTTTCAACCGGCCAGATCACGTCCGGCCCCTCGGCGTCCATCAGGTCGACGTCAAACAGCTCGCTCCAACCGTGCTCCTTCAGCAATCTGCGGTGCGGATCGGTATGGTCGCGCACGCCGCCGAACGCATCGCCGTATGCCGTGTTGCATTCGACGATCGTTCCCTGCACCTGTTCCACCATCGGTTTCCAGAACGCCGGACGCAAAAAGTTCTGATTTCCTTTTTCGCCCGAATGGACCTTGACCGCAACCTTTCCCATAAGCGTGATGCCGAGCTTCTGATACAGCCGGACAACGGACTCGGGCGTAATCTCGCGCGTAAAATAGACGTTTGCCATAGCTTGCTCCTTTCGGATTCGATACTTTTATTATATCGGAACACGCCGATTCCTGTCAAAGGATTTTTTCGGCGAACGAAAGGATTTGACAGAATGACCGTTTCGGCGTAAAATGATTCCATTCTCGGCCATGGCCGATCGATTCGGAGGGGGATATGCGGGAGTTCGGACGCGCTGTGAAGTTTCTGTTGTTTTCCATCAGCGCAGGGCTGATCCAGATCGGCAGCTTTGCTTTGATGAACGAGCTGCTGCATTGGCCGTACTGGATCTGCTACCTCGTTGCACTCGTGCTGTCGGTGCTTTGGAACTTCACGCTGAACCGGAAGTTCACGTTCCGCTCCGCCGCGAACGTCCCGATTGCGATGCTGAAGGTTGCCGCATACTATGCGGTCTTCACGCCGCTTTCCACGCTTTTGGAGCATGTCTTGACCGATTCGCTGCTTTGGAACGAATACCTGGTCACCGGCATCAATATGGTACTGAACTTTTTGACCGAGTTTTTGTACCAACGGTTCTTTGTGTTCGGCAAGTCGATCGACACGGCCAAAAAGGAGAATTTGGATGAAACGCACACCGATTGAACAGCGCAAGCTTCCCGATTACACGCGCGGCGAGGAGATCATGAACATGGTCACGCACATCGTCGGCGGAGCGATCGGGATTGTCGTACTCGTGTTCGGAATTCTGATTTCCGCTTGGCACGGCAACGTTTGGGGCATTGTGGGAAGCTCCATTTACGGCGCCGCGATGATCTGGCTCTATACGATGAGCAGCGTCTATCACGGGCTGAAGCCGGGACGTGCCAAGAAGGTCATGCAGGTCCTCGATCATTGTACGATTTACGCGCTGATCGCCGGAACCTATACGCCGATCCTGCTCTCCTCCCTGCGCCCGCTGCATCCCGTGCTCGCATGGGTCTGCTTCGGCATCGAATGGGGCCTTTTGGCGCTCACGACGACGCTGACTGCGATCGACCTTCGGAAATACCGCGTTTTTTCGATGATCTGCTATATCTTCATGGGTTGGCTTGTGATCTTCATCGCGCCGCAAACGATCGAAGCGATCTCCCCTGCCGGGTTCTACTGGCTGCTCGGCGGCGGAATTGCCTATACCATCGGCGCGATCCTCTACGGAATCGGCAGCAAGAAGCATTGGTTCCACTCGATCTTCCACATTTTCGTCCTGATCGGAAGCATTTTACAGGCCGTTTCGATCCTGTTCTACGTCCTGTGAAATTGCCGTAAAAACACCGTTGCACAGCTTGTATTTTGGGGATGGACAGGGTATACTTTCTTCAAATTATATAGGATTTGAAGGCAGGGTTGCAGGATGCTTACCGAACTTATGAACTATCTGATCGCCGCGGACCCCGAGGTCGGCAACGCGATCGCCGCAGAATACCGGCGGCAGCAGAACAATATCGAACTGATCGCTTCGGAGAACTTTGTCAGTCCCGCCGTGCTTCTTGCCGCGGGATCGGTTCTGACAAACAAGTATGCCGAGGGATATCCCGGCAAGCGGTATTATGGCGGCTGCCAGAACGTGGACACCGTGGAAACGCTCGCGATCGAGCGCGCAAAGGCGCTCTTTGGCGCAAAGTTTGCCAACGTGCAGCCGCATTCCGGCGTGCAGGCCAACTATGCCGCGTACATGGCGCTGACGAATCCCGGCGATATGGTCCTCGCGATGCGGTTGGATCAGGGCGGGCATCTCTCGCATGGCAGCTCCGTCAATTTCTCCGGCCGCTATTATCACATCATTCCCTACGGCGTCACGCAGGACACCAACGTGATCGATTATGACGAGGTGCGGCGGCTCGCAAGAGATTACCGGCCGCGCATGATCTTAGCCGGCGCGTCCGCCTATCCGCGCGTGATTGACTTTCAAGCATTTGCCGAGATCGCGCACGAGGTCGGCGCCTATCTGATGGTCGATATGGCGCACATCTGCGGGCTCGTTGCCGCCGGGCTGCATCCGAGCCCCGTTCCGTATGCCGATGTTGTGACCTGTACAACGCACAAGACGCTGCGCGGTCCGCGCGGCGGTCTGATTCTGATGAATGACGAAACGATCGCGAAGAAGATTCGCAGCGCGATCTTCCCCGGCTCTCAAGGCGGCCCGCTCGAGCACATCATCGCAGCAAAAGCGATCGCGTTCGGCGAGGCGCAGAAGCCTTCGTTCCGGGACTATCAGCAGAACATTCTCAACAACGCAAAAGCGCTTGCAAGCGGTCTGATGCAGCGCGGATTCGACCTCGTTTCGGGCGGAACGGACAACCATCTGATGCTCGTAGACCTGCGCAAGTTCCGCATCACCGGGCTTGAAATGGAACATCGGCTCGACGCGGTGCGCATCACGGCGAACAAGAACGCGATCCCGTTTGATACCGAACGGCTCACGGTCACGAGCGGACTTCGGCTCGGTACGCCCGCCGTTACGACGCGCGGCTTCACAACCGCGGACATGGACCGGATCGCGGAATGCATCTACTTGGCGGCAACGGATTTTGAAGGCACGAAGGATCGTGTAATCGAAACGGTGGACGCGCTCGTGAAGGCGCATCCGCTGTACGAATAAACTTGCAAAAGAGGCTGTTCAAAACCTCCCTGTCATTTCGAGCGTCCGTCACCGGAACGATGCTCTTTGGATGACAAATGAGACGGTTTGAACAGCCTCTTATTTTAAGAATCCGCAAGGTCGCGCACGCGGATCGCCAGGACGCCCCAGTGCGCCTGTTCCTCCGGTGTATAATAGGCATCCATATCCCGCGGAGAGGCGGCGGCAATTGTCTCCTCGGAGTATCCGATCGCACGAAGCGGAAGAGCGGCATACAACGCGTCGAACGAATCGAACCGATACAAGGCTTCGACCGAAACGTACAGCGTTTCCGTTTCATCTTCGGTACTCTCGAACCGAATCGCGTCGCCGTTCTGAAGCGCGCGCCGCTTCTCATCGTTCAATCGCAATTCAAACTGCTTCTGACCGGATTCGATCATCTCCATCGGCTCCGGCTGCAGCCGCATCCGATGCACGCGGCGACTGAAAAACAACGTCGGCGTTTCGATCGAAACAATCGAGCGAATCTGGCTTGCATAGAACAGCCAATGATCGATCTCCAATGCGTCTTCCTCTCGGCCAAACGCGGCAAGGCAATATTCCGCGCTGTCAAACGCGCATTCCCCGTCGAACACGGCGCCATCGGAATCAAGGATCCGAACGCACTTGCCGTCCCAATTCGATAGCTCCATAACTCCCTCCTTTTGCGGGTCAAAAAACGCTTCGAAGGCGATACGCCCTCGAAGCGCAGAATCACAAGATCGGGTTATTTTGATTCGACCGTTCTCTGATAGCAGGCTTTCGAATCCAACGCGATGATTCCGAGGAACACCGGCTGCGCAAGCGCGAGACCGACGCCGAATCCCGTCGACCGACCGAATGTATGCGCCCACTTGATGCACATCTTGATCCAGAGAATGATGCCGTAAATCGGGATCAGGAACAGAAACAGGCGGAACCCGTTGCCGTCAAACTCCTCGCACAGCATATAGAGATTGTAGCCCGGAACCAAACCCTTCCACGGCGTAATATCCATCTTCTGAAACACCATGTACATAAACAGCAGCGTTGCGCCGAGCCAGATGAGACCAATTACATAAGACATAATCCACACCTCCGTGTTTTCCTACTTATATTTTATGCCGCATGACCGTTCTTGTCAAGGGAAAACGGTTTTTTTCGCGGAATCGTTGCAAACGGCGCGGGCCGATGGTATACTGATTTCACCAAGCGAAAGGCGGAACCCCAATGAATATTCTTGTAATCGACGGACAGGGCGGGCGCATCGGGCGCGAAGTAATTGAACGGATCAAAGCGGAAGGGATCGACGGCGTTGTGACCGCCATCGGCACGAACAGCATCGCGACCGCCGCCATGCTCAAAGGCGGCGCGGACCTTGCCGCAACCGGAGAAAATGCCGTGCGGGTCAACGCGCACAGCGCGGACGTGATCATCGGGCCGATCGCCATTGTGGTGGCGGATGCGCTGCTCGGCGAGATAACGCCCGATATGGCTGTTGCTGTCGGTCAGAGCCCTGCAAAAAAGCTGCTGATCCCGACCGGGCATTGCAACAATACCGTCATCGGTGTTGCGGACTACTCCATTAAAGCGCTGCTCTGCGGCGTCATTGACGCGTTGAAGGCGCTTTGAGCCAAAAAGCAACACAAAGGGTTCGGAACAACCGAACCCTTTATGCTTACTTATGATAGGTTTCGTTGCGGCGGATCTTGTACGCGCGAAAGAGCTGTTCGAGCAGAACCAACCGCGCGATTCGATGCGGAAGCGTCATATCCGAGAGCGAAAGCGTTTCGTTCGCGCGGCGCAGCACCGCTTCGGACAGGCCGAGGCTTCCGCCGATCACGAACGCGATCGTACGAACACCGCGCGATTCGAGCACCTCAAGATGCTCCGCAAACGACTCGGACGTGTACCGTTTCCCGCCGATCGCAAGCGCGATTACCGTATCCTTCGGATCGATCGCGGCGAGCAGACGCTCGCCTTCGCGCAGCTTGACCTGCTCCTCCTCCGCGCGGGACAGCGAGTCCGGCGCTTTTTCATCGGCAACCTCGCAAATTTTCAGCGTCGCAAATCGCGAGAGCCGCTTTTGAAATTCGGCACAGGCCTCCGTAAAATACGCTTCCTTCAGTTTTCCGACACAGCAGATCTTGATCGTCATGCCAATTCAAAAATGCCCGTAGGCCGGTCACGCAGCGCAAGTGCGATCTGCATTCGATCCCCGATCCCGGCCGCGTCCAGCGCGGCATGAACGGTGATCAGCGCAATGTCCGGCGCATTGTTCTCGGCCGAAAGATGGCCGAGGATCGCGCTTTTTACCCCCCTATGGTACAGCTCGACGAGCGCGCTCGCGCAGTCCTCATTGCAAAGATGGCCCGTTCCGGACAGGATGCGGCGCTTGAGCGGATACGGATACCCGCCCGCCATCAGCATATCCACGTCGTGATTCGCTTCGAGCAGCACAAGGTCGCTTCCAGACAGCGCATCGAGCATCCGCTTATCGATATGCCCGGTATCGGTACAGATCGCCGCGCGATGATCCCGATGTGTGAAGACGTAGCCAACCGTTCCGGCAGCGTCGTGATGCACGCGAAACGGCAGCACGCCGACCTCGCCGATAAAGAACGGGCGATCGTTCTCGAACACGCAGACGTTTTTCGGCGCAACGTCCGGCAGTACGTTCTGCATCCGGCTCCAGACCTCCGTGTTCGCGTATACGGGGAGATCGTATTTTTTCGAAAGGATATTGACGCCCTTGATGTGATCGCTGTGGTCGTGCGTGATCAGAATAGCCGTCAGCGACGCCGGATCGTCGCCGACGCTCCGCAACAGCTCCGTGATTCGCTTGCACGAAAGCCCCGCGTCGACCAACAGGCGGACATTCCCCGCCTCCAGATACGTCGAATTTCCCGACGATCCGCTGCACAACGGACAAAAACGCATAACTACCCTCTCCTCCGACATTCCCGACGATTATATCATACTTTTGCAAGGGATTCAAGAAGAGCCGCGAAATGATCTTCCTTCGGTAAAAGGAGATTGTCTTTCGGCAGGAAACCGTACCGGACCCCGTTATAGTTCTAAAATAATATATAATATACTTGAAAATCGAAGGCTTCCGCGGTACAATACTGTCGGAACAGGAGGGAATCATCATGCGATTTACGAAAATGGAGGGGCTCGGCAACGATTATCTCTATGTGTACGGCACGCCGACGGACCCCGAGGCGCTGTCCGTGCGGCTTTCGAATCGGCACTTCGGCATTGGCGCGGACGGCATGATCTGGATCGAGCCGAGCGAGATCGCGGATTTCAAAATGCGCATCTTCAATGCGGACGGCAGCGAGGCCAAAATGTGCGGAAACGGCATCCGCTGTGTCGGCAAATACGTTTACGACAAGGGCCTGACCCAAAAGACGACGCTGACCGTTGAAACGCTTTCCGGTATCCGCACGGTGCGCCTGCTGTTTGAAGACGGCGCCGTGACCGGCGCGACCGTCGATATGGGATCGGTCACAATGGAGCCGGAACGCGCCCTTTCCCTTGCGGATGGGACGGCGATCGTCTGCCCCGTCTCCGTCGGCAATCCGCATGCCGTCTGCTTCGTGCCCGATGCCGAGGCCGTTCCGCTTGCGTCGTTCGGCCCGGCCGTCAACGCCTGCTTTGAAGGCGGCGTGAACGTCGAATGTGTTTCCGTCACGGGGGACAACGCTCTGCGCATGCGTGTCTACGAGCGCGGCAGCGGCATTACGATGGCCTGCGGGACCGGCGCGTGCGCGGCGGCGTATGCCGCATGGCAGACCGGGCGCTGCAAAAGCGACACGCCGATCGCCGTCCGCCTTGACGGCGGTACGCTCTCGATCGGGCTGAGAGAGGACGGACACCTGCTGATGACCGGCCCGGCGAACACGGTCTTTGAAGGGAAGGTAACGCTATGAAACTGAATCCGTATTTTGCCGATCTGGATGAATCGTACTTCTTTTCGGAGATGCGGGCGCGTACGGATGCCTATGCCGCAATGCATCCCGATGAGCACCTCTACCGCATGGGGATCGGGGATGTTACACAGCCGCTCTGCCCCGCCGTGATCCAGGGGCTGATGCGCGGCGTGCGCGATCAGTCGACAATGGAAACCTTTCACGGCTATCTGTTCGAATGCGGAACGGATTTTCTGCGCAGCGCGATCGCCGAGCATTATGCGACGCGCGGCGTAACGCTTTTTCCCGAGGAAATCTTCATCACAAGCGGCGCGGGCGATGAGATCGGCGCGCTCGGTGACCTGTTTTCGTCCGACAACACCGTGCTCGTCACCGAGCCCGCCTACCCCGCCTACGTGGATACGAGCATCATGGGCGGGCGGCGTATCGTGCATCTTCCCTCCGGCAAGGCGGATGGGTTTCTGCCGATGCCGGTGCCGGATCTTAAAGCCGATCTGATCTTTCTTTGCTCGCCGAACAACCCGACCGGGGCCGCATATACCAAGGCGCAGCTCAAGGAATGGGTCGATTATGCCAACACGCAGGAGGCTGTGATCCTGTTCGACGCAGCCTACGAGGCATTCATCACCGACAGCGACGTGCCGCACAGCATTTTTGAGATCGATGGGGCCGAGCGCTGCGCCATTGAAATCTGTTCCCTGTCCAAAACCGCGGGCTTTACGGGCACGCGCTGCGGCTATACGATCGTGCCGAACGCGCTGATACGCAACGGGCAGTCGCTTCGCGCACTTTGGGTGCGCAGCCGCACGACTAAGACCAACGGCATTTCCTACATCCTGCAGCGCGGCGCGGAGGCTGTGTTTACCCCCGCCGGGCAGGCGCAGACCAAGGCCTCGATCGCGGTCTATCAGGAGAATGCGCGGATATGGATGGATGCGTTGGACCGTGCCGGGCTTTGGTACACAGGCGGGCGGAACGCGCCGTATATCTGGGTCGCCTGCCCGAACGGACGTTCGAGCTGGGCCATGTTCGATCTGCTTTTGACCAAGGCACAGATCATCGTCACACCGGGCGTGGGGTTTGGGGCCTGCAGCGAGGGGTTCTTCCGCATCTCGATGTTCTCCGAGCCGAGCGAGGCATCAGCCGCCGCCGAGCGTTTCCTCTCGCTGATGCAGACGCTGTAAATCCAGTGCAAGACAACAGACGGGATCGATTCTGATTCTCGTTTGACAAATCCAAACAGATGGAGACCTTCCGGGAAGCGATGCCTTCTCGGAAGAGTTTTGTTTACTGCGCGATCGGTTTGCGAAAGGATGCCGCGTTCCATTCTTCGCGCGAACCTATATTGTACCCGATCTTGCGTTCAACGATTCTTCGCCTTCGGCTCAGAATGGTACGTTTTTTCTGACGTTCCGCGTTTTGCCGGTCCAAGGCGCAACCGTTGATAACAAGAAACGCCTGAAAATGTTATGTTTTGTTGGTGGACAATGCTTGCATGGAATCCTATAATCATGTTAAAATCAGTTGCAAAGGTGTGATGTGTATGAGAAAGTCCTATTTGGATAACATTCGTTGGATCACGATCGTGCTTGTCGTTCTGTACCACGTTCTGTATATGTACAACGGCATCGGGGTTGCCGGCGGGTTCGGAAAGATCACAACCCTCGAAACGCAGTATTACGACGTGTTTCTGTACGCGGTCTACCCATGGTTTATGTTGCTGCTGTTCCTCGTTTCGGGCATGTGCGCGCGGTTCTTCCTTGAACGGCATACCGACGGGGAATTTATCCGCACGCGTACGCGGAAGCTGCTTGTCCCTTCAACGATCGGGCTGTTCGTGTTCCAATTTCTGCAGGGGTATGTGAACATGGCGCTCAGCGGCGCTTTCGAGTCTTCCGAGATTCCCGGCTTTGTGCTGTATCCGATCATGGTGCTCTCCGGCGTCGGCGTGCTCTGGTACATCCAGCTTCTGTGGGTCTTCTCGCTGCTGCTGGTGCTGCTTCGCAAAATCGAGAAGGATCGGCTTTGGCGGCTCGGAGGCAAGACGAACGAGATCGCGCTCGTACTGTTTGGCGTGCTGATCTGGGGCGCAGCGCAGATCCTGAATACGCCGGTCGTGATCGTATATCGGTTCGGGTTCTACGGCGTAGCGTTCCTGCTCGGATACTACGTATTCTCGCACGATGAAGTCATCGATCGCCTGAAAAAGTGGTGGATCCCGCTTACGGTCATTGCCGTGGGGCTGGGCGTTGCCTTCTGCATTATGTATTTCGGCGGCAACTATGCCGATGCGCCGATCAACCGCTCTCCGCTCTTTACGTCATTTGCGTGGTTTATGAGCCTGGCGATCCTCGGCGTCATGGCAAAGTACGGCAACGGTTCGAACGCGTTCACGCAATGGATGAGCAAACGCAGCTTCGGACTGTACGTGTTCCATTATCTTGGCATCTCCCTCGTTGCGCTGCTGCTCGCAAAGCCCGGTCTTCTGCCCGCGCCGCTCACATACCTGATCAGTCTGATCGCCGGCTTTGCGGCAGGCTACCTGTTGTATGAAGGAATTTCCCGAATCCCCTTCTTCCGTTGGGCGATTCTCGGCATCAAAAAGGAGAAGAAACCACATGTTCAAGGACAATCTGATTCAGCTGCGTAAGTATCATCAGCTTACGCAGGAGGACGTTGCGGAGAAGGTCGGCGTCTCGCGGCAGGCAGTCGCAAAATGGGAGGCCGGCGAAACGGTTCCGGACCTCGAAAAATGCAGGATGCTTGCGGAATTGTTCGATGTGACGCTCGACGATTTGGCCAACCATGAGCCGGACAGCCTTACCGGGCTCGGAATTCCCTCCCAAGGGAAGCACATGTTCGGGATTGTCACGGTCGGCGAAAAGGGGCAGATCGTGATTCCATCCAAAGCGCGGAAGACCTTTTCGATCGCGCCGGGCGATCAGCTTGTTGTCCTCGGCGATGAGCAGCAGGGGCTCGCGCTGCTGAAAGTTGACAATTTTATCAAGTTCGCGGAGCTGATCCGTCGTCGAATCGATGAAGGAAGCGGTAAATATTTCCCGTCCGATCGCACCAGACCCTGATATCGGAAGCAAATGCGTCTTCCGTGCTTTCTACGCGTATGGTTTCCCCGACAGGCTTATCCCGTAGATAATCCGCGACCTTCACAATCGGTCCCGGGCATTTCAGTCCCTTGGCATCGATCAGAACGATGTTTTCGGCTGTACCTTTGACCGAAGATAGCTGTTTATCCGATTTCGCATCAAACGTTTTGGCTTCTTCCGCCGCACGATCCCGTCCGGCAAGGAGCTTTCGATATGCGTTGTAGCCTCCGTCCAACGTATATGTATCATATCCTCGATCTGCAAGTATCTCTGCAACCTGCTCACTCCAGTCTCCCACGC
>JAEEGL013989810.1_pt1 | contig 40768 bp, 39 predicted proteins | sample 9134231 | NCBI WGS metagenome assembly JAEEGL01 (sample SAMN16246548, study PRJNA631951) | gut metagenome | biome: gut microbiome; feature: rumen; material: fiber-attached | host: Bos | place: Iran: Karaj | collected 2018-10
CTTTTCTTTCATATGTTTTTGCCTCCTTATGATATCTCTTCTGTTCAGAGCCAAGCTCGAAAATCAAAGATTTTCTCGCTATTTGGTTCTCACCAAAGAAATTTGACCCAATATGCCTTGGCATGAACAAGTTCCTGCCCGGCATATTCGGCCAAATCGCCTTGGCTCTGAACAGGTATATATTTTATCCCACAAGCGCATATTATTCAAGTAAAATATTAATTCTTACTGTATTTCTGTTACTATTCACAGCCACTTTACATACATTCAACAGGCTCCATAAACAGCATTTACAAGATTTCTGGAAAGCTGTGTGCTGCCTGCATTGCAGCGCTGCAGGCACAGCATGATACCGATTTTTTTACCGGGATCAGCCAAAACATAAGGTCCTGTCCAACCGTCCCAGCCGAAGGCTCCTATGCTCGCAAAACTACCCGAAAGATTACGATTCTCGTGACATCTCAAGAAATTGCCGTATCCGTATCCTTTAAGAGAATCCCAATTTGCAAAAGGCTTCTGTTTTTCGTTAAGTCCGCTGCTTCGCATAAATTCGATCATACTATCACTCACAACGCCAAAACAGCCGGATGACAGTTCTGCTACCAGCTTAGACAGATCCTCCGGTGTAGAAAACAATCCGGCTCCTCCAGACTGAAATAAAGGTCGTTTTTCAAAATCATATATACACAGATTCACGTAATCCGGACTCTTTGGCTCCGGTCCTGCATTCTCATAAAGAACTGCCAGCCTGTCTCTTTTTTCCTCCGGCACGTAAAAATCCGTATCTTTCATATCCAGCGGATCAAAGATCTCTTTTTTCATGAAATCATACAGTTCCATGTCGGCTGCCTTCTCTATCACAGCTCCCAACACATCAGCGGAAGATCCGTACATCCACTCAGCCCCCGGTTCAAACATCAGCGGAAGTTTTCCTGCTTCTCTTGCAAATTCTTCCGTGGTCATACTATTACCGTCCTGAATACTGCGGTCAAGACGCGCCCAAAGCTTATTCGTTTCTTCAACTCCCTCATGTGAATCCCCGGGATATGCCAGTCCCGAGGTCATATTTAACAGATCGCTGACCGTTATCCCCCTACAGCCATAACGCTTTCCACCGCGCATATAATATGGATTTGAGTATTCATCAAAAAAACCCGACACCTCCCAGAACGTGTCCAGCTTTCCTCTGCTGATCAGGATCGTGGCTGCCAGAGATGTGAATATCTTAGTACATGAATACAGCCTGCAGATGGTGTCATTTTTAAACGGAATCTTATTTTTTACGTCCGCATATCCGGCTGTCTGTTCCAAGACTTTCTCTCCGTTATGAGTCAATATAAACGCAGCACCGTTCTCCTCTCCGGCATTTACAGCTCGTTCCATTATGCTTTTTACGTTTTCTTTAAGCGTGATCTTCATATCTGAATTCCTTTCTCAAATTTGCGACCATTACTCCGTTTCACACAGTATGTAATATATTATCCGATGTTAATGATTGTATATTTTGTTGTTCAAAGAGGATCAGCCCTCACGGAACTGATCCTCTTACAATAATCATATATATGATCTTATTTTTTCTTGAACTTCAGCTTGAAGTTATAATTACCTGTACTGCTGTTTTTACGAACTACAACGTAATATATTCCCTTGCTATCTAGCTTAAGCTTGTTTACATTCAACTACTTTGCTCTTGTCTGTATAGCTGTAAATTCTCTAAAACAACCTGCATCATCTTAAGTATAAACACATTACTATCCGCAAGAATCATCAGATCTGACTCCTCTCTCTCAATTCTCTGACTGCTTCTCCATCAATCTGTATCTTTCCTGCTGATTCCAAAAATCTTTTCTTTTTTTCTGCTTTAGACTGAGCTAAAGATATATCTGATATTTTAATGTCGTCATTATTCTTAAAACCGTTAAGCGATACAAACCGCATTTTATCAATTATATCTATCAGTATTCTGACACCATCTTCGGTCATTTCATCAATTCTTTTATATGCTTCCTGTTGTATGGTCATTATTTCCTCCTCCAATCTGAATCATATCATTCATAAAAACTAAGGATATTATATCAAATTCCAACAGAAAAACAATATTTTCGACCAACAATTTCATTTTTCAAAAAATCGCTTGTATCAAGACTTTTTACTCCAGATTCAAAGTTTCCGAAGCATAAAATACATATCCCATCTCATCACAGTAATCCCGGATCTCCTCTACCAATTTCTCATCCTTTGTGTACTCTAAAAGGTAAACATCCAAACCATGCGATTTTACATTCGACAAATATCGCTGGAAATACTTCCGTTCTTTTTTGCTCTGCCTGTCAAAGCAGTCCTCTTCTTCCCATATGATCCTTGAAAAAACAGTTTCCTGATTGACCGCATCAAAGTATTCTTTTGGATCCTTGTATTTCTTTATACATTCCGTAACATACACGTCTCCACCGTTTATGGAAACATAGAAACCATAATCCTTAAAAGCTTTCAAAATACGGGTAATAGCCTTGAAATTCTTTTTTGTCTTATAATGATAATACACATCCAGATTATCTACAAATAATCCATCAAATCCCTTTTCCTTCATATCAGCTGCCAGATCTTCGATCAGGAAATCCTGCCACTGTCGTGCAGATACGTCAACCCATCTTTCATCTTCCCAGTTTTCATAAACATCCAGCGTATACTCTTCATAGTCATCATAGTATGATCTGTAATTTTCAAGCGCTCCCACATTAATGTAGCTAAACACTCTGTGTCCCTTCTCTTTTAATGCACGAACTTCATCTTTTGTAAAAAGCTGTCCTTCAACCACGATCGTCTCGTAGTCCTCCATACGACGAACATCACCTGAATCCAGACCGAGAAAAACCCCGTACTCGTATTTGGGAAGGTCTGTTTCTACTCCCTGAAAGCCATTCATCAGTAAAAAAAGAATAAGTATAACTCCAGCCGGTAATTTCATATTAACCTCTCGTCATTTCTTTTGGGTCTTTTTATCCCCAAATACATAATAATGTACATGGATTATTTCGCTGCAAGCAGAGCTTTTAATCTGGCTATCTCTTCATTTTTCTTTTCAAGCTCTTCATCCCTTCTTTCAAGCTCCTCAGCATACTCCTCTTTATTTTGCTCTATCTTGATCTTCATCTCCTTTATTGTAGCTTCAAGCGGATCCACATATGTCTCAAAAAAACCTCCCATGTTATTGCCTCCTCTCTTATCTCCATTTATCTTATAGGACAATTCTATGACCAACCTTACTTTTTGTCTCATGTCATCCGTCATTTTACTCACTTGAGCCGCCACATCTCCTATATCTCCCGGCTCAGCTTTATGAGACAGCACCTTCAAAAATACCGGTGCTCCTTCATGAGCTATGTTTATTATCTGTACATCCGGAAATCCTGTTTTTCTAAACCTTTCCACCCATTTGGGTGACTTAAGCTTTTCGTAACCGTCATTTTCAAGCCAGGAAATCAATGTATTTGCTCTTCCTTCTCTCAAAAAGGAAAGTGTTATATCTCTCAATCCACTTACTTCATGATGAAGGATCAGGTAATCATACGCATAACTCATGCTCTTGTAAAACACAGACCAGTCAAGGTCATCACCGTAGCCTTTGAATTCCCATATATTACACTTTCTGAAGAATCTACCAAGTTCGCTCTTTATCTCTCCAGGCTTGTCTTTTCTGATGATAATAAAATCAATCTCCCTCGGCAATGTATTTAACTCTATTCCCTCTTGAAACTCGAGTAGCTCCCTGTCTTCATAAAACTCCAGCTCCATGGCGTTACAGAATGCCGGATGATATTGTTTCCTTACCGGAATATCCGGATCTTTATTATTCTTCATTGGACATTTCTCCTTTCAAAAAAACATCGGAGAAATGAGTTTAGGTAACTGTCAAAATGAAAACCCCGACAGTCACTCTAATATGCTCATTTTCTCATAAAATCACCTTATTTTCAATACCAAACAATTTGGCAGCAATTAAACATCTTAACTAATCGAGGGATTAAAAACACACAAAGACAAACCAAAAACAAACCCATCTTTTGTCTCTGGTTTTAACTAAATAGTATGAAAACTTGATTGACCGAAAAAAGCGTCCCGCATACGCGGAACGCTCTTAATATACTATAATTCTGAATTTTTGTCAAATGATGAAGGGTATCATTTCTTTTTGCTCTTCTCCGCTCTCTCTATCGTCACACCCTTGGGAAGACCCGATTTCTTGATCTTCTTCTTAAGTATCTTGCACTGCTTCTTAGTGCCGGTGAGAGTGATCTTTCCTTTCTTTGCCATGCCGTTGAAAGCACCGGATTCAACCTTTTTGATTGAAGAAGAATCTATCTTTACGGTCTTTGCTTTCTTCTTGCCGCCCTTTAACATGCCTTTCTTTAAAACTGTTACATTGTAGGTCTTTCCATCGCTTGTTACAGTCTTCGGAATTGTAACTTCTCCGGACTTGGCGTTTGTGGAAGCTTTTACAAGTTCCACCGTTTTCTTCTTCTGATCTTTAACTGCGAAGGTTTCGGTTTCCGTAATCTTGCCTGTCTTTTTCTCAACCTGAATTGTGGTTACCTTGCCGGATGCATCCATTGTTGTGGATGTGGTTGTGACGGAGCCGTCTTTTGATGTTGTCTTCTCTGTCACAGTTACTGATCCGTCAGAGTTTGTAACCGTCTCCTTTTCTGTTGCTCCGCCATCAGCGGTATTGCCTGAGGTTACGGCATTACCTGAGGTGACGTTGTTTCCGGATGTTACAGCATTTCCGGATGTTACCTTGTTTCCGGAAACAGTGTTATTACCTGAAACTATGGTTTTCTCCTTAGCATCAGAACCATTTGAACTGCTGCTGTTAGAGGTGTTTCCGGAGTTGTTGTTAGTATTTGTGTTTGTATTGGTATTTGTATTCGTATCTGTCTTGGGTTTGATAATCACAGAAATGCACTTTGCAGCAATATCATTGTGATTTGCATCTCCTGTGAGCTTATACCAAACGTAATACGTCTTCGCATCCTTGCCCTTGGGTACATCGGTACTCCAGCCTGTCTCCGGAACTGTATTTGCGTCTGTTCCCAGAGCATAATACAAGGTTCCACCGCTTGCCACACCTGCCGTCACAAGTTCCTGCTCTGTTCCGTTAGCTTTAATGTCTGTCTTTGCTGCGGGTGCAGTAGAGACTTCAGCATCTGCCTTAGCTATGGTAAATGGCACTTTAACTGTGACACTGCCCCAAGTCAAAGCCGCAACATAGTCTCCCACATCAGTAGGGGCTCCTGCGAGGGCTTCGCCGGTCGCTTCTGTACTACCAGTTGCAGTCGCCTTGAAATATTGTATATCTCCTGCTACCGGTTTTGACGCCAGTCCCTCGACTTCGTTCTCCGGATAGCCTGTGATCGTAGCTGCCTTGGGTGTTTTGTCGTATACAGGTGAGCCACCGTTTGCACTCTTAGGCGCATTCAATGTAACATTTATCTTCCCTTTGCTATCACCTTCGCCTATGCTGCAATCCTCATCTACACAGGTTGCGGTTATAACGTTAGCACTGCTGCCTGTTCCCGCAGCATATGTAAAGTAATGCTCTGTTCTCGGTATTGTAAAAGCCTTGGGAGTACTTGCCAAATCTACACAACCTACCGGTACAGGTGTATCATTACTTCCCACAGAAGATCTTTGATCATCACTCACATCCTCTGCCATGATATAGGCGAAATAATCCACCCCGCACTTTTTACCCCTGTAAGCCTCAGGCAGAGTAAATTTTCCCGAACCTGATTTTGCAAATTCTCCGTCTCCGGTATCAAGTACCGCGTATGTAAACGTTGGCAAATTGCTTGATGCCGGGGCGATATTATTGCCGGATTCGTAATTTAGTAACAAAACCGATACCTGAGTTGCTTTTTCTTTATTAGCTCCGGTTATGGTGTATGGCACTGTGATCTCGTTAGCTTTTCTTTCTGCTGTGTCGGTCTCAATGCCAAGCTTTTCATCCTGTAATGTGAGTCTGTACTTCGACTTTACCGAGTCCCCTTCACTCTGTACCTCAGTCACAGCTATAACAGATTTTAGATTAATATGCAAAGCGGGACGAACCGCGACAGTCCCGTTCATTACAGCATAACCAATATAGTCGCCGCCGCCGTAAGAGTCGACGGTAGACGCTCTACGACCGATATCGCCGGGCGAGCGCAGCCTCCAGTCACACCTACCGGTGTCACCATTGCTGTCCCCATATGTACACGCATTATGGACTTTTGCGTAATCGGTCGCTAAAGCAATCCTTGCGTCATCAATTTGACCAAAAACCGAATCAAACCCGTATTCCGAAGTTGATGCCTCATCAATAGATAACAGATATACCCAGTCTTTGGTGGCATTTCCACCGTTTGTATAATAACTAGGATTATTCGGATTTGCAACATCTGATGATACTATTACAGCTTTTTCTGCATCCGTGAAAGCTGTGTTATAGAATCCATCGACATCATCATTCAGCCATTTTCTTAATGTACATGTTTCCCATGTTACTTCAATGAAAGATTCATTATATCTCTTGCAATCCAGTGCTTTATCCGCCAGCAGGAAGAGATCGTCACCATCCACCGACAGCACACGCCATTCTATGGGTGCCACGATAAACCCATCATCACCGTCCGAGTCCTGGGGATAACATCCGAACTCCACAATATCCCACTTTGATATTCCATCGACAGTAACGGGATCAGCTATTTCCTTCGCATCGAGAGCTGTGATTGTCTTAGCGGTTTCCTGCGCCCTTAGGACCGCCACCCCCCCCGAAAAATCAAGCATTCCGGCTGTCATGGCTAATGTCAGCGCCGATGCAATGATCTTTTTCAGTGATTTTTTCATCTTCTATTGTCCTCCTTTTTTATCCCAAAATACATAATAATGTACATGGATTATTTCGCTTCAAGCAGAGCTTTTAATATGGCTATCTCTTCATTTTTCTTTTCAAGCTCTACAGCCTTTCGTTCAATATCTGTATTCTCTTGTAAATTCCCATATATTTACAGGTCAATTCTGCGCTCTGCTTCCCTATATACCTTTTCTTCGTCCCTAAAACTGATTATAACATTTTTCATATTGTACGAATCAAACTCATAAAATCATTTTCAGCCTCGTCGATCAAAGTAACATTATCCGGAAAAACAAATCTATTCGATCTCGACATCAGGTGCAGCCTCCAAATCCTTCTCCGTAATCCCTGCCTTCATCGCTATTTCCTGCATGCTGTGATTATTCCCGGTATTACGGGCAAGACGATCTTCTGCCCATTTTGAATCATAATAATCCTCCATATCATCTATCAGTTTATCATAAGCTTCCGGTGATATGAGAATACATTTTACCTGATTGTTTTTCACAACATAACGAAATCCGTCACGGCTTACCTCATCAAATATTTTATTAGCCTCGCCCTTATTAAAACGAGTAATCGGAACAATATGATCATTTATATGCTGAATCGCTAACATATCAAACACCTCCACATAGAAATCAGTCTATAATTTTATTGATAAAATTATAGACTGATTTCTCGATTATGTCAACGATATTTTTCTGATGAAATATAATGATTTGAAGATCAAAAGACGATCCTCTTGTAGTCGAAGCCCCAGTTGCCCTTGCCTGCAACCTCTGCATTCTCGACTGCAACTGCCTTGTCACCATCCAGGACATAAGCAAGGCTGACGAAGACTTTAACCTTATCGCCCTTGTACAGCGGGTTGTCGGTGAGCTGTCTGTATGCTGTTATCACCGTATCGTCAAAGACTCTGATCTTCACCTCGAGATCCGTGCCTCTGAATGAAGTCTGCTCCACAACACCGCTCACAGCGCTACCCGGAAACTGTACTCTGGACTCCGTCTTATTGATCAGTATATACTCGGGACGGACTACAGCCTTTGTGCCTTCCGGAAGCTTCTCAAATCCCTTGAATCTGTTGATACCCTCCACTACCGTAGGCTCACCGATAAACTGCGCTACGAAGGCAGACTGGGGATTTCTGTAGATATCTATGGGGGATCCAACCTGCTCTATCTTACCCTTGTTGGTGACGATGATCTCGTCGGCAACCTCAATGGCTTCCTCCTGATCATGGGTTACGAAAATACTGGTGATGCCCACCTGACCGATGAGTTCCTTAAGCCAGCTTCTGAGTTCTTTTCTGACCTTTGCATCGATGGCTGCGAATGGCTCATCCAAAAGCAACAGATTCGGCTGTGTGGCAAGAGCTCTTGCAAAAGCGACTCTCTGTCTCTGACCGCCTGAGAGCTGGTTCGGGTAACGTTTTTCCATGCCCTTAAGACCTACCAGCTCTATAAGTTCATTGACACGGTCTTTTATATCCGCTTCCTTCCACTTCAATACGCGAAGACCGAATGCAACGTTCTCGAATACGGTCTTGTATCTGAAAAGGGCGTAGCTCTGGAACACAAATCCCACTCCTCTTTTGGCGGCGGGAATGTCATTGACGAGCTTTCCGTCTATGTAGATCTCACCGTTGTCCGCTGTCTCAAGACCTGCCAATATGCGTAAGATGGTGGTCTTACCGCTTCCGCTGGGTCCTAAAAGACCGATTAGTTTTCCTTTTTCCACGGTGAAGCTAACATCATTGGAAGCCTGAAAATCACCGAATGTTTTGTTTACATGCTTGAACTCCACAAACGCATTTGTGTTGTTTTCCGACGTGTTTTCTGTTTTTACATTGTTTTCTGCCATCTTTTTCTCTCCTTCGGTGAATCTCTTAATCTACTTTTTTACCCTTATGTTCCAACACGTTTCTGAGTACCAGTATTATCACAGCCATAACTACCAGAACCGCCGACATGGCGAAGGCTCCGGTGAAATCATAGCCCTGATACAAAAGCTCAATATACAAAGGTACGGTGTTCGTCTTTCCTCTCAGATGTCCGGACAGGACGCTGACCGCACCGAACTCTCCCATGGCACGGGCTGCGCACAGCACGATACCATACAACAGCGCCCATTTGATATGCGGGAATGTGATCTCCTTAAATATCTTGAAACCGCTTGCTCCCATGAGTGCCGCAGCCTCCTCCTCGTCTGTTCCCTGAGCTGTCAGTACCGGTATGAGCTCTCTCGATATAAATGGGAAAGTCACAAAAATGGTTGCCAGCACGATACCCGGAACCGCGAAGATAATGTCTATGCCCGCATTATGCAGGATCGGATATATGGCGCTCTGACGGCCGAAGGTCAGCACATATATAAGACCTGCTATGATGGGTGAGATCGTAAGCGGAAGATCTATGAGCGTTGATACAATTTTTTTCCCTTTGAAGGTGAATTTTGTGATACACCAAGCCGCAAAAACACCGAAGATGGTGTTCACAACGACTGCAAAGAAAGTAGCCTCCAACGTCAGCAGCACTGCCTTCAATGCATATTTGTCGGTTATGGATTTTATAAACACGCCCACACCCTCTCTGAAGGCTGTGGCTATAACATATATCAGCGGCAATATCAGCATGACTACCAGAAAAAAGGTACTGATGCCTATGAGCAGCCATTTTACAAAACCACTGTTATTCCTGATCTGCATTCTATCCCTCCTGTTTATCTTAACAGCACGATTTCCACGAAATCCTGCACATTCCTACTCAATACCACTGACGATCTTTGAGGTGCGGCTCTGTATCAGCGCATTCACGAACAATATGATGAATGCCATCAATAACATCATGAGTGCTATTGATGTTGCGCTTGCGTAGTCGTACTCCTGAAGTTCGAACATTATCAGAAGAGGTGCGATCTCTGTCTCAAAGGGTGTATTGCCCGCGATGAACACAACGCTGCCGTACTCTCCGATACTTCTGGCAAATGCCATGGTAAATCCGGCGATCAGTGAAGGCATGATCTCAGGCAGAACAACATGTCTGAATATAAAACCTCTGTTTGCGCCCATGATGCTGGCAGCTTCCTCGTACTCCGGCTCTATCTTTTCCAACACGGGCTGAACGCTCCTGACCACGAAGGGAATACCTATGAATACCAGTGCCACCGTAATACCCACTCTGGTATAGGCGATCTTTATGCCGAACTTGTCGAAAAATGCTCCAACCCAGCCGTTAGTAACGGTAAGATGTGTGAGGGAAATACCGGCAACCGCTGTAGGCAGTGCGAAGGGCAGTTCTATGATGCCGTCCATGATCCTCTTGAAGGGGAAGTCATATCTCACCAAAACCCATGCGATGATAAGACCCATAATGGCATTTATGACAGAAGCCACAAAAGCCGTCTCAAGGCTCACCACATAGCTGGCAACGACTCTGCTCCTGGTGACCGTATGTATAAATTCCTGCGGCGACAGCTGTGCCGAGAACACCACAAGTGAACAAAGGGGTATGATCACAATAAGGCTTAAGATCGCCATCGTAATGCCAAATGACAATCCAAAGCCCGGAATAACGCTTTTCGATTTCTTTTTTTTCTTCTTTTCCATGTCTGATTCCCAAAAATTATAACTGTATCAATGAACAACATATCACCCCGTTTTTGCGCGGGGTGATATTATTATGGAAAACATCATGTTTTCCGTCAAGTATCAAATTTTATTTCTCCTCATAGATCTGGTCGAATACTCCACCGTCTACAAAGTGTTTTTCTGTAGCTGCTGTCCAGCCGCCGAATGCATCGATGGTCACCATATCTACATCCGGAATGATCCACTTGCCATCCTCCGGGATCTCCTTGATAACTCTTGAGTCTGTGTTGAAAACATACTCATTCAGGATATCCTTGTTGTAAGGTCTGTAGTAGTTCTCAGCTACGAGATGCTGTGCATCATCTGAGTAAAGATACTGAAGATACTCTTTTGCAAGCTCTCTTGAACCTCTCTTGTCTACAACTTCATCTACAATAGCTACTGTGGGCTGGCAGTAGATTGAAGTTGAAGGAATAACGATCTCATACTCGCCCGGATACTGCTTGAGTGAAAGGAATGCCTCATTCTCCCATGAAACCATTACATCACCCTGCTTGTTCTCTACGAAAGATGTTGTGGAACCTCTTGCACCGGAATCGAGAACTACAACGTTCTCAAAGAACTTGCCAACGCTGGCCTTAACTTCATCCTCGCTCTGACCCTGCTGCTCAAAATAATACCATGCTGCAAGGTAGTTCCATCTTGCTGCACCACTGGTCTTCGGGTTCGGTGCTATAACTCCAACATCATCTCTTACCAGATCATCCCAGTCCATGATGTTCTTGGGATTTCCGCTTCTTACCAGGAATACGATGGATGATGTATAAGGAGCGCTGTCGTTATCAAACTCTGATGTATAACCATCCTCGATCAGGCCTGCATTTTTTACCGCATCCACATCAGCCTCGAGGGCAAGTGTTACAACGTCAGCCTCAAGTCCGTTGGCAACCTCAAGGGCCTGCTTGCCGGATCCGCCGTGGCTCTGTGTTATCTCTATATCATCGCCGGTCTTATCTTTCCAGTAAGCCTTAAAGATCTCATTGTAATTTGCATAAAGCTCTCTGGTGGGATCGTAAGAAACATTTGTAAGCTCCAATACCTTGCTGCCTGAAGCTGAACCTGAAGCCGAACCTGCGTCGGTACTGCCACAACCTGCAACACCTGCTGCAAGTGCTACTGTCAAAATTCCGGTGATCAATCTCATTGCTCTGCTTTTCATTTCACTCTCTCCTTTTCCCGGGCTCTCTTCGCAACGCCCTGTCTTTTTTCATCTTATGTTTGGGATTATAGGCAATCCAATTTCAGAAAACAAACCTTTAGTTTGAAATCGTTTTCATTTGCGAAGTGCCAAATGGTCGTACAAAGAGATTTCAGTCCGTAAAAAGGCAACAAAAAAACGGTTCCAGCCTGTGGAAACCGTTTTTGTTGAAAACGTAACCACCTTGTATTATCAAGGCGTTTGCGCGATTTTTATATTGTTTTTTCGCCATGCTCTCATTTTATGTTCTCACTGTACTCAAAACAGCTCTCTCTGAGCATGAGCTGACCGTCAAGCTCCATCTTTATCACCGATCTGTGACCTCCCGTGATCCTGTCATATAACAGCATAACCGCGAAACGTCCCATCTCCTCCTTCGGCAAAGAAACGGTAGACAGCATGGGCTTTGAGTACTGAGCCCTCTCTATATCATCGCTGGATATGATGGATATCTTTTTGGTCCTGTTCTTGGATTTGGCCATCGCCCTAAGCATCCCCAAAGCAGTTATATCATTGGCGCAGTATATGCCCGTGGGTGTTTCGCCGGATTTCAGTATGTTTTCCATTATATCAAAGCCGGCGGCCTCCGTCTGTTTTGTCTCATATATAAATCCGGGCACCATCTCTATATCATTTTTGGCAAGAGTCTCTGAAAAGCCCTTATACCTCACCTCATTACGGCATTCTCCCACATATCCGATATCCCTGTGTCCCAGCTTTATCAGGTATTCCACAGCCATGGAGGCGACCTTGCGACCGTCGCAGGTTATCTCATCGACCTCCCTGTTGGTGGAGTTACGGTTTACACTCACAACGTTCACAAAGCGGCTTTTAAGCTTTTTCAGGATTTCCTTATTACATCTTCCTATGACGATGAGCCCGTCGCATTTTCCGTCGGTTTCCGCATAAAGCTCATCTACCAGCTTGTCCGGATTAGATGCCTTGCATTTCTTGTCATCGGAGAAAACAGAGTTGTACCAGACACCTGACAGTATGCAGGACTTTTTGTGTATCTCCGTCTCCACGACACGCAAGAGCTCCGAGAAGAAAGGATCTGTATGTGTCTTTTCCGTTCTGGTCATCAGCACATAAATATAATATGTATTCTCGACCGAGGTATTGACACCTTTTTTGAGATTTCGCGCAGCCTCGTTGGGTACATAGTCAAGCTCCATGGCCGCATCCCATATTCTCTTCCTCAAGCCCTCGTCCGCGCAGTGATAATCCGGGTTGTTTAAGACTCTGGACACCGTCGCGGGGGAAGAGCCCGTTGCTTTTGCAATATCTTTTATAGATGCCATTGTACACCTCTCAGATCATTCATCTTCTCCGGTTTTGAATAATGCATCAACAAACTGTTCCGGGTTAAACTTTTCCAGATCGTCTATGGTCTCGCCCACACCGATATATTTGACCGGGATCGACAGGGTGGAAGCAATGGCTACCGCAATACCGCCCTTGGCAGTTCCGTCCATCTTGGTGAGCACTATGCCTGTCAGGTCGCAGACCTCTGAAAACTCCTTCGCCTGGGATATGGCATTCTGACCTGTGGTGGCATCCAGTACTATAAATGTCTCCCTGTTGGCTTCCGGCCATTCCCTGTCTATAACGCGGTTGATCTTCTCAAGCTCGTTCATCAGATTTTTTTTGTTGTGAAGACGGCCGGCGGTGTCTATCAGCAAAACATCCGTATTTCTGGACTTGGCCTTTGTGACAGCATCATACACAACAGATGCGGGATCAGCACCGTCCACCCCGCCCGTCATATCAACACCTGCCCGCTCTGCCCATGTGGCAAGCTGATCTCCTGCAGCCGCACGGAAAGTATCCGCTCCTGCTATGGCGCATTTTCTGCCCGATGCCTTCAGCTTATCGGCGAGTTTACCCACGGTAGTAGTCTTTCCGACTCCGTTGACACCCACGAACAACAGCACGCTCTTCTGAGTCTCAAAATCATAGAAGTTTTCTTCCACATGCATCATCTCTTTGATGGAATCTATGAGAAGCTGCCTGCAGGCCATGGGTTCATGGACTCTCTGTTCCACTACTTTTTCCTTAAGGCCGTCCATGATCTTCTCCGTGGTCTCCACTCCCATGTCGCCCATGATGAGCATTTCCTCTAACTCATCATAAAAATCATCATCTATGACCTCGGCTCCGGCGAACACTGTGTCCATACCATATACGATATTATCTCTTGTCTTTTTTAATCCTGCCAGCAATCTGCTGAAAAATCCTGCCATGGTTTTACCTGTTTCTTTCTGTGAATTGCGATCTTTTAAATCCTCAGTCAGCTACCTCTATGTTAGCTCTCCCTCAGTCAGCCTGCGGCTGACAGCTCCCCCGGGAGGGGAGCCTTTAAAAAAGCTATTTCTTCGGGGGTTGGTCAAGCTGGGCGTCTATAAGGTTTACGGATACCAGAGCAGAGACACCCTTCTCCTGCATGGTGATACCGTAGAGACAGTCTGCTGCGTTCATGGTACCTCTTCTGTGAGTTATCACTATGAACTGTGACTTATCTGTCAGTTTGCTCAAATACTTGGCAAATCTGTCGACATTGGGATCGTCCAAAGCCGCCTCTATCTCGTCCAAAAGACAGAAGGGTGAGGGCTTAAGATTCTGTATGGCAAAGAGCAGTGATATTGCCGACAGAGCCTTCTCTCCACCGGAGAGCTGCATCATGTTCTGAAGCTTTTTGCCCGGCGGTTGCGCTATGATACGTATGCCGCATTCCAGAATGTCCACATTGCCGTTTTCATCCTCCACAAGCTCCAGCTCTCCCTTACCGCCGCCGAAAAGCTCCTTGAATGTCTTATTAAACTCTTCTTTAATACGCTCGAATTTCTCGGTGAACTGGGCGCGCATACCGCTCTCCAGCTCCTCTATGAGTTTCACAAGCGAAGCCTCTGCTTCCACCAAATCATCTCTCTGAAGCTTCATAAAGCTGTAACGCTCATTCAGCTCCTTGTAATCCTCCAAAGCGTTGACATTTACATTGCCTAAAGCCTTGATCTCATCCTTAACCCTTGAGATATTTCTCTTAAGCTCCTGAAGGTTTGTAAACCTTTCATCCCTAAGGTCGGTACATGCGTGCAGCGTAAGCTCATATTCCTGCCACATATAAGAATTCTGGTAAGAAAGATTGTCCTCCAGTTTTCTCTTCTGTTCACCGAGTCTGTAGGTTTCACGCTCGAGAGCCGAGATACGCCCGTTTACTTCCTCGACCTTGCTGTAAAACTCTTTGTTCTCAGCGGAAAGCTTTTCCTTCTCGGAAGCATTTTTCTTCTGCTCTTCCTTAAGGCTCTCTATCTCCTTTGCTCCTGCTTTTATGCGGTCTTCCAGCTCTTTGATGGCTTTTTCTTTTTCCCTGACATCGGCGGTGGATTCCTTAAGGCTTTTATCGATATCCACACTCTCCTCTTTGAGCTTTTCGATCTCAGCCGTAAGTCTTTCTATGTTCTCAGATGCAAAGCCTGCCTTCGCCTTTGCGGAAGCCTCATCGATCTGAACCTGCTGATAAGCAAGTTTTTCCCGCTCCTCATCAAGGCCTAATTTATCGGTCTCTTTTGACAGCTCTGCCGATCTCTGCTCCAGCTCTTCCTTTTTCTTTTCGGCGTTCGCAAGCTCAGATCTGTCCTTTTCAAGCTGGGACTTCAAATCCTGCTCTTCTGCCTTCAGGCGTTTCTGCTCTCCTGCAAGATCCGAGTGAACACGCTTTGTCTGTTCAGCCTGCTCTTTTAATCTGCTGAAGTTGATCTCTGCTGTGTTTTTCTCTATGGCTAGTTTTTGAAGATTTTCCTTAACCTCATCGAAATCCATCTCATACACGGCTCTCGCCATCTCGCCGTCATCGATCTTTTTGGACAGATCTTTTATAACGGAAGCAAGGCTCTTAACCTTCTTTTCAAGTTCGATGATCTCGCGGTTCCTGCCTAAAAGATTGCTGTTATTTTTGAAAGCGCCGCCGGATACAGAACCGCCGGGGCTTAAATACTCTCCCTCCAGTGTTACAATATGAAGGCTGTAGGAATGTTTTTTGGCGATGGCATAAGCGTTGTCGATATTATCCACTACCACAACTCTGCCTAAAAGGTACTTATATACCTCCCTGTATTTGTCGTCGCACTCCAACAACGTATCAGCCATGCCTATGGCACCTTTGTCGCCGAGTGCTGCCTCATATTTGGAAGTATCCGAACCCTTAACACTGGTGAGTGGCAAAAAAGTAGCACGTCCGAACCTGTTCTTTTTGAGGTACTCGATGAGCTCCTTTGCGGTGCGCTCATTGTCGGTCACAATATTCTGGATATTACCGCCCAGAGCTGTCTCTATGGCAGTCTCATATTTTTTTTCCACAGACATGAGCTCGGCTACCACTCCCAGAACTCCAGGAGTATCGGCCTTCTTTTCCATTATCTTCTTGGTGGTCTGCCCGTATCCGTCATACCGCTCCGCAATGTTCACCAGAGCCTCATGCCTTGACCTCACGGAGTTAAACTCATTCTGTGTCTCGGAAAGCTTCTGTTTGTCCGAATCAATGCTCTCGGTGCGGGTCTTTATCTCCTGTTCAATGGACTTGAGACGATCTGCTGTTTCGCGGCCTCTCTTCTCCACATCCTCTAAGACCTTCTGCGCCTCCTTCATCTCCTTCTCGGCGACGGCTTCCTCGCTGGCTCTCTCAATGGAACGCTTGTTTATATCCGCCTGCTTTATGACTATCTGCTCGGACAGCGTTACATTCTTCTGAATGGATACCTTTTTGGCAGCCATCTCATTCATAAGATCCAGGATCTCATTTTTGCAGGCTTCATTCTCATCCCTGCTCTTTGAAAGCTTTGCCTGTATCTCGGAGAGTCTTCCGGCGGCAGCCTTTGTCTTCTTGGAGGCACTGCTCACATCGGAATCCAGAGACTTTTTATCTTTTTCATGGGAAGCCTTTTCCTTTGTCTTCTCCTCTATCTCATCCGCTATAGCTGCTTTTCTGTTGATGAAATGCTCATCCGATACCGCGGCGGAATTGATCTGCTCGCGATAAACATTGATCTGACCTTCCAGCTTTTCTCCCAAAAGACCGGCTTCATTAAGCTTTTCACTGATCTCCGCAGATTTCCTGTCTATATGGTCCATGGACTCCTGCAGGGTCTCATAGGCTTCTTCGTTTTTCTGCTTTTCCTGTCTGACATTTCCAAGGTCCCGCTCGGCAATATCCAGATTTTCAACGACTTTGGTCAGCTCTCCCCTGATGCGTTCCGTCTCCAGAAGATAAGCATTCACATCATAGATCTTGAGCTCTTCCTTCTTTTGGAGAAATACTCTCGCTGACTGTGCCTGTTTCTCAAGAGGGATCAGCTGCCTCTCCTGCTCTGTCAGGATGTCGTTGATACGTACAAGGTTCTCCCTCTCGCTCTCAAGCTTCTTTTCAGTGGCGTTTCTGCGGCGCTTAAATTTCACTATACCGGCAGCCTCATCAAAGAGCTCTCTTCTCTCCTCGGGACGACCGCTTAAGATCTTGTCGATCTGACCCTGTCCTATGATGGAGTAACCCTCTTTACCTAATCCCGTATCATAAAAAAGCTCCTGCACATCTTTTAATCTGCAGGGGTTTCCGTTTAATATGTATTCACTTTCACCTGAGCGGTATACCCGTCTTGCGACAGTAACCTCCGCATAGTCAATGGGCAGCGCCCTGTCGGCGTTGTCAAATGTAATGGCAACATAAGCGTAGCTTAAGGGTTTTCTGTTCTCGGTGCCCGCAAAGATGACATCCTGCATGGATGCGCCTCTTAATTGCTTGGCGCTCTGCTCGCCCAAAACCCAGCGGACCGCATCGGCAATGTTACTCTTACCACTGCCGTTGGGGCCCACTATTCCGGTAAAGCCCTTGTCAAACTCAAAGAAAAGCTTGTTTGCAAAGGACTTAAATCCCTGTATCTCAATACTCTTTAAGTACATTTTAATTTCCCTTCAATTTCATGAGAGCTACGTAGCTGGCTTCTTTTTCGGCGTCCTTTTTGGTGTGTCCTACGCCTTCTCCCATCTTCTCGCCCTGAACATACACAGCCACCCTGAATGTCTTGGCATGATCCGGCCCGCTCTGGTCTATTATCTCATACACGGCTCTGCCCATACCACGCCCCTGGGTCTCCTCCTGAAGCAGTGATTTTGCGTCATGGAACAGGGCTTTTTTCTCTGTATTCACCAAAACAAAACGATGGATGAAAGCCTTTGCACTCTCATATCCCCCGTCAAGGTACATTGCGCCTATCATGGCTTCCACAGCATCAGACAGGATCGACTTTCTGGTGCGTCCCCCTGTCTTCTCCTCTCCGTGAGCCATGCGGATGTAATCGCCCAGCTCCAGCTGAACCGCAGTCTCATTTAATGAAACCTCGCACACTAACGCAGCTCTGATCCTGGTGAGCTCACCTTCCGGACACTGGGGATATTTCTGATATAAAAATTCACTGGTCACCAGCTCAAGGACCGCATCACCCAAATACTCCAAGCGCTCGTTATCGGCACCGGTAAGGTGCCTCTCATGCGCATAGGAACTGTGTGTCAGTGCCTGAGCTAAGAGACCAGCATTCACAAAGCTATAACCTATAGCTTTTTCAAGTTCCTGCTGTTCTCTCATAAGAATCTCTCCCAATGGTTACCTCTTATCCGATAGCTGCCTTGATCTTCTCTACCGCATCACCTACAGTTGTGATATTCTCTGCCTCTTCTGCAGGTATCACGATCTCAAATGCCTCCTCGATACCCATAATGATCTGATAAATATCAAGTGAGTCTGCGGTAAGATCATCCTTGAATGATGTCTCCTCTGTAATGTCAGCGGGATCTACACTCAAAACCTCCACTATAATGTCTCTAACCTTCTCAAATTCCATGTTTTGTTCCATCCTTTCCGTTGTCATGTCTGAAAAAAAAATATAAATAGCTTTCACTGTCATGCATCCGGATCGACGTACCTAAAACCGGGCACTTATTCCGTCAGCATTATAACTTTACAATATATATAACACTTTTCGTATATTTATCAAGTAAAATATGTAACTATTCAGAACCAGGGTGATTTATGTACAAAGACCCGTTTAATGCCTAGTGCCGAATAGTAACTCACTGCAGCAGAAACTCCCCTATCTTCGCATTTATATCCTGCTCCTTGAAAGTAACGCACTGTAAGATAGTATTGCGGATCTCACCCGCCTTTGATGATCCGTGAGTCTTTACCACAAGACCTTTGCAGCCCAAAAGCGGTGCGCCTCCATACTCCGAGGTATCAAAACCCTTAAGGGTTTTCTTGAGCGCCGGTTTAGCCATGGCTGCACCGATCTTTGACACTGTAGATGACATAAGACCTTTTTTGATCATGCTGATCAGAGTAGAACCAAGACCCTCATAGAGCTTTAATATGACATTACCCACAAAAGCCTCGCACACTATGACATCTGCAGCGCCCTTCGGGATATCCCTGGCCTCGATAGATCCGATAAAGTTTATGTTCTTTAATTCCTTCAGAAGCGGATATGTCTCTTTTACCAGAGCATTTCCCTTCTCCTCCTCAGCGCCGATGTTCACTATGGCAACTCTCGGATTCTTTACTCCTGTCACATGCTCCATGTATATGGAACCCATCTGGGCAAACTGCACAAGATGCGAAGATCTGGCGTCCACGTTGGCACCGCAGTCCAACAGCAGAGCCACACCGTTTTCCGTAGGTATGAGGGGAGCTAAAGGCGGTCTTTCGATACCCTTTATGCGACCCACCAGAAGCGTACCTCCTGCCAATACTGCACCTGTATTACCTGCTGAGACAAAGGCATCAGCCTCTCCTTTTTTGACAAGGTTAAGTCCCACCACCATGGATGAATCCTTTTTTCTGCGGATCGCATCTACAGGCGGCTCAGCCATCTCTATCATCTCCGTAGTATGCACAACAGTGCACCCCGCCGCATCCGACATGCCGTTTTCAGCAAGTTCCTGCCTGATCCTGCCCTCATCTCCGCAGAGGAAGATCTCTATGTCATTCCTCTCACGAAGCGCCATACATGCGCCTTTTACGATCTCAGAGGGAGCATTGTCTCCTCCCATGGCATCCAAAGCGATCCTTGTGCCCATAGCAAACTCCTTTCAAAGAAAAAAACCTCCCGCAACCGGGAGGTATCAACAACATGATCAATCCATTGCGATGATCTCTTTTTTATTGTATTTTCCGCAGTTCTTGCATACTCTGTGCGGAACCATAAGAGAACCACATGTGCTGCACTTTACAAGCGCGGGAGCGCTCATCTTCCAGTTAGCTCTTCTCTTATCTCTTCTACCTTTTGAAGATTTGTTTTTTGGACAGATAGACATCTTTTACACCTCCTTACAACGAAATTATGTCTAAACCTTACGCCTCGCACACCGTATCAAACCGTCGTGCGATCCGGCTGCAGGTCTTCTCTCAACGTCGCACTCGAAAAATTATACTTTATAGAACTTTTCGTGTCAACATATTTTTTTATTTTTCTTTGGTTACAGTGAACAGAAACAATCTTTGTCTGACATTAACAGTCGTTCCGGGTATTTCCGGTATGTTCACATGTATTAAGCTGCTGACAGCTTATTTTGCACGGCCCGGATCAATGGATACTGTCTGATATTTATCATACAGATCGGGGCGTCTATCCCGGGTGCGTTCAAGTGACTGTTCAAAACGCCACCTGTCAACCTTAGCGTGATCGCCCGATATCAGTATTGGTGGAACGGCTTTTCCCATCCAGACTTCCGGCCTTGTGTATTGCGGATACTCTAACAGCCCTTCCTCGAAGGACTCTCCGACACCGCTCATCTCATTGGTGAGAACTCCCGGCACCATACGGCTCACTGCATCACACACCACCATGGCTGCAAGTTCTCCGCCGGTCAGGACATAATCACCTATGGAGATATTGTCGGTGACAATAGCATCCAGCACTCTCTCGTCTATGCCTTCATAATGACCGCAGAGGAGTATGAGGGAATCTTCACAGGCGAGTTCCTTGGCCTTTGACTGGTTGAAAACCTCACCCTGTGGCGTCAGATAAACACATCTGACTTTTTTATCCTGCCCTGTCTTAAGGATTTCCGTCTCATCCGGCAGCTCCGACAGTTCAGGCAGCCTTCCGGTCTTTATCTTCTCCGTAACAGCCCTGTAACAGTCATATACAGGCTGTGGCGTCATGAGCATTCCGGCTCCGCCGCCGTAGGTATAATCATCGACCTTCCGATGACGGTCTTTTGTGTAATCCCTGATATTGACGGCATTAAGGCTTATAATACCTTTGTCCATGGCCCGTCCTGTAATGGATGTAGACAATGCATGCTCTACCATCTCAGGAAAGAGCGTCATAACATAAAAATCCATGGTTTTATCCCTGCGTAAATCTGCTAAAGATCCCTAAGTCCATCCAAAAGATGCACCTCCATCAGACCCGCCTCCAGATCAACATTCAGGACACACTGTCTGATGTTTGGGATCAGTATCTCTCCGCTTTTTCCCTTCACTACATAAACATCATTGGCTCCGGTCTCTATGATGTCATCAATGACACCGAGATCCTCACCTTCATCCGTATGTACCTGAAGTCCGTAGAGATCCTTGAGATAATACTCGCCCTCCTCAAGAGGGATGGCATTTTCTCTTGTGACATAAAGCTCGCTCTTTTTGAACTTTTCGATATCGTTGATATCATCATAGTCCTTGAACTTTAAGATCACCAGATTTTTGAAATATCTGGCTCTCTCCGCCACAAGGTCTATCCGCTCTCCTCCGGGTGTGATCAGCACAGTGTCCTTTAACACATCAAAGCGTCTTACGTCATCCGTCAAAGGGAACACCTTGACCTCACCCTTAAGTCCATGGGTATCGGTTATTACACCGATCTGAAATAAATCGTCTTTTGTCATAAAGCCTCTGAAATCCAAGCTTAAGCTCTGTTATCTGCCAATCTCCACATCCACTCTCTTGTCTGTCTTTGCGGATGCAGCCTTGACAACAGATCTGATGGCCTTTGCTATACGTCCCTGCTTGCCGATGACCTTTCCCATATCTTCGGGATCTACATTAAGATTGATCACAATGGAGCGATCAGTCTCTTCCTCAGTCACGACAACATTTTCCGGATGATCAACAAGAGCCTTGGCAATTACCTCTACTAATTCTTTCATTGCCTACCTCTCTATTTCTCTGTTACACCTGCAAGCTTAAAGATCTTAGCTACTGTCTCTGTAGGCTGTGCTCCGTTTAAAAGCCACTTCTTTGCAGCCTCTGCATCTACCTGGAATGCGCTGGGCTTCTGATTGGGATCGTATGTTCCGATCTCATCGATGCACTGACCGTTTCTGGCTACCCTTGAATCTGCTACAACGATACGATAGATCGGTGCTCTCTTCTTGCCAAGTCTCTTTAATCTGATCTTTACTGCCATTTCTTTTTTCTCCTTTTTTACGGGTTATACCCAAATTTTATGATCTACGGATCAGGTCAGTAAACCTTCACCGTGATGCTACCTGTGTTAATGTATCTGTAAAAACATCAGAAGGGGAATCCTCCCATACCGCCCATTCCTGCGAAGGGACCTCCCATTCTGCCTCTGCGCTTGCCGCCCTTCATCATGCCGGGCATTTTCTTCATCATCTTGCGCATCTCGCCAAACTGCTTGATAAAACGGTTTACCTCTGCGATATCAACCCCCGCTCCCCTGGCTATACGGTTCTTTCTGGAGGGATTCAAAAGCTCCGGCTTCTCTCTCTCCTCGGGAGTCATGGAATATACTATAGCCTCCAGCCTTGAAAACATCTTGTCATCGATGGCGTTATTGATATCGTCCAGCTGACCTTTTGAAAATCCGGGCAGCATTGAGAGTATGGATGTAAATCCGCCCATCTTCTTCATCTGACTCATACTGTCAAGGTAGTCATTGAAGTTGAATTCCGCCTTTCTCAGGCGTTTCTCCATATCAGCGGCCTTTTCCTCGTCTATGGTGCTCTGAGCCTTCTCTATAAGACTCATCACATCTCCCATACCCAGTATTCTGGAAGCCATGCGATCCGGATAGAACTGCTCGAGATCCTCAAGCTTTTCACCCATACCTGCAAACAGAATGGGTTTTCCCGTTACGGATCTGATGGATATTGCCGCACCGCCTCTGGTATCGCCGTCCAGCTTAGTCAGTATGACACCGTCTATCCCTATCTTCTCATCGAAGGTCGTCGCGACATTCACCGCATCCTGACCTGTCATGGAATCAACCACCAGTATCGTCTGGAAAACATCGGTACGATGCTTGATAACCTTCAGCTCATCCATCATCTCCTCATCTACATGGAGACGACCGGCCGTATCGAATATCACTATGTTATAGCCGTTTTTATTGGCATGGGCAAGTGCCGATGTCGCAATGGTGATAGGTGACTTTGAATCGCCCATCTCGAAGACATCCACACCCATCTTCTCTCCGTTTATGCGAAGCTGCTCTATAGCCGCGGGTCTGTAAACATCGCAGGCTACCAGCAGAACTTTCTTTCCCTTTTTCTTGAACTTTCCGGCGAGCTTGGCAGTGGTGGTAGTCTTACCTGCACCCTGAAGTCCCACCATCATGATGGTGGTCACAGCCTGTCCGGGTCTTAACTCTATCTCGGTAGTCTCGCTGCCCATAAGACTTGTAAGCTCTTCATTGACTATCTTGATGACCATCTGTCCCGGATTCAATCCGTTCATGACATCAGCGCCAATGGCGCGCTCTGTAGCTGCGGCCACGAACTGTTTTACAACCTTGAAGTTAACATCCGCCTCCAGCAGGGCCAGCTTAACCTCTTTCATGGCAACCTTGATGTCATCCTCGGTCAGACGTCCCTTGCCTTTAAGGTTTTTGAAAACATTTTGAAGTTTGTCCGATAAGTTATCAAATGCCATAATGCCTCGCTACATTAAATCTATTATCTCGGCAGCCAGAGTCTTTATCCTGCTGTCTTCTCCGGAAAATTCCACTATCTTCTCCGCCTTCTGTCTGATGGCAAGAAACTTTTCCAAAAGCTTTAGCCTGTCCTCGTACTCTGAAAGCTTTGTCTCACATTTTTTGATCATGTCGGACACGGCCTGCTTGGTAATGCCTGCGGACTCGGCAATCTCGGTGAGAGTAAGGTCATCGTAAAGCCTTGACTCCATGATCTCACGCTGTCTTTCATTTAAGAGCTCGCCGTAGAAATCATACAAAAGAGCGGTATGCACATTTTCAGAAAGATTGTCCGTCATATTCTCACATTTTCCGGTCATTTCGCGCATTTCGCCTCTTTTCTCAAAACGACCGTACTGCATATTACTATAAAAAAGATCAGCTGTCAAGCAAAATATTTGACAGTGTTTATATTATTGTCTATTCACAGCCTATTTATGATGTACTCCGGCACGACCACATACATATACACTGCTGTTCCTCTGTGCTTACCTTCGTCGCGGGGTTCACGCGTATGCATATTTGCGAACTGCGTGTGACTTTCGCTTCGCTCACTCACACTCGTTCACAACCGTATGCATACGCTTACTTTTATCAGAATCTGACAGCTGTGACCCCTTGCTCATCAGATGAATCGGCACGATTGCTTTGCAATCGTGCCATATCGGTCGGTGCGATTATTAATCATGACTTCGTCATGATCGCATCTCCCTGTCAGCACAATCTCACATCAGTGCACATGTATGTGATCATGCCTCATCTACCTAACAGGCTGTGAATGGTAACCATGTTATCACGACCGGATGTTTTCGAACCTGTAGATAATATCGATAAACAACTTTACCGGTTCCATATATAAAAAACGACACCCTGCACATGCAGGATGTCGAAATGATCAAAATATGTATTGTATTAATCTATGCCTCGCCTTAGAAGCTACCGATATTGAGCACACAAGCAATGACGATGAACAGTATAACCAATACTCTGGTAATCTTCACCAGCATACCTTCCATTGAACGTCCCTTGTTCTTGCCCCAGTAGGTCTCTGCTGCGCCTGCAATGGCTCCCAATCCTGCAGATTTACCCTCCTGCATGAGGATCAATATCGTAAGTGCGATACATATGATGATGAATGCAATGTTTAATATCAATTTCAATGCTGCCATGACTTCTCTCCTGTTTCCAATAGATTTATAACCTTTAGTGCCTATATTATGCGCCTGCAACAGAGATTTCCGTCGCAAGCTTTGAGATTATATCATGGAAAGGAAAATATTTCAAGTCTTTTTTATTTTATATTTTTTTGTGACCAGACATTCTTCGATTCGTCGATATTATTGCTCCCTACTCCAACTCCGTATCGTATACGGCGCGCTCACCGCCGATATATTTGGGGCGGTATCTTCCGGCGAGTACTATGGCTTCACCGATCTTCTTGTGATCAAGTCTTATGGGAACGACAACCGGTTTGATGTGCATTCCTATCATAACGCCGCCGATGTCGAGACCTGCTACCGCCATTGCTCTTATGTCTTCCACCACCACCGGATTATTTAGAGTGGCAAAATGCTTTACGGCGAATGCACCGCCGGCGTGTGGCATGGGGATCACATTTACTATGTTAAATCCAAAACGGTCAGCCACCTCTTTTTCCAATACGATCGCACGGTTAAGATGCTCGCAGCACTGCACAGCCATGAATGCGCCGGCCGCCTTTATCCTGTCACTCAAAACATCATACAACGTTTCCACCACATCATCGGTTTCGCCGTCTTTTGATGTACCCATGCGGTTTCCAATGATCTCACTGGAAGAACAGCCCACCACAAAAATATCTCCTTCACCGATCCTCGATTTGCTGAAGATCTCCTCTATCACTATCTCTGCCTCTTCTCTGATGCTCATTTTTTCCTCTTTCTTAAAAAACGCACGGACTTTATGCCCGTGCGCCATACATATCATACCAACCAATTTTTACTTGATCGTGAACTTTATGGTAGAAGTATTACCTGCGTAATCTTCCAGTACAAGCTTGTGTATACCCTTCTTTTTAACGGTTACGCCGTTTGTTACCTTCTTGCCGTCAAGCTTGGATGTCTTAATGCCTGTAGCGTTGTCCGCAAACTGAAGCACAAGACCCTTCTTATATTTTTTGTTGTTTTTGATCTTCTTCTGATCGTTTGCGTTTAATGCAAAGGGACCCTTTTTGTCGTTGTCCAGAGTCTTCTCTGAGAATGCATAAAGCTTTGTGAATTTCTTGTAGTCTTCCTTGGTCAGTAAAACAGTCTTCTTGTCATCGCTGAGGTTAACATTGGCTACTGCCATTTCCTCCGGGAATGTGATGGAAATGTCCATAAAATCGAACATGTCATACATTGAAGCTGCCATCTCCAGATCCTCATCGCTGGCAAGTGTTGTATCCATGAAGAATCCGCCCGGTGTGATACCGTAATCTTCCTCTTCAAGGGATTCTGAGGCTGTCGATGCATTCTCATCATCCTCAAATCCGTAGTATTTCACTCCGTTTTTCTCGACAACTTCAACTGCCTTATCAGCAGTCAAGCCTGTGTCTGCACCGCCGCTGTACTCCTCGCTGTTGAGAGTAGCAAGCTCCTCCTCGGTATAATACATTCTGGAAGTGGTGGTATAAGTGCCGTCTTCATTTACCGTGATATTACCTGCCATACCGCATCCGCTCAGGAGCATGGCTCCGATAGCCAACAGGCAAACCAATCTTTTCTTCATCTTTTGTTCCTCCTTTGAGTTTGAATGTAAAAAGTATTATATGCCAAACCGCATATTGCGGGATCGCATCAGGATCACCGAAACATCCCCGTAAGCTGCTGTGAATAATAACCCCGTCTGGATATGTTCCAAATCAGTTATAAGCTGCCATCATCTGCTTCATGACCTCATACAGATCGCTGCGCCCGGATGCCTTCATCACCACAGCGATCACCTTGTCACCGATAGCGTTTTTGCCCATGACTAACAGGCAATAACCCGCAGCACTTGTGGTGCCGGTCTTTCCGCCTATTATAACGTAGCCTTCGGGTGCCTTTACCTCACCGTTGATGAATTTATTGGTATTGGACCAGTCCACGATGACTGGATCTCCATATGCATCCGTGTATTCCGCGGTATGCACCGCAGTTCCTATTATCCTGATAAATTCATCATACTGACTGGCTGCGTTAAAGATCAGATATAGATCATAGGCCGTCGTATAATGATCCTCATCGTGAAGACCATTGGGATTCACAAAGTGAGAGCCCGTGCAGGCAAGTGCCGCCGCCTCTTCATTCATAAGATCGGCAAAATCCTCCACGGTTCCGGAAACATACTCAGCCAGGGCCACTGCTGCATCATTGCCGCTCCTGAGCATCAATCCGTATAAAAGCTCCTCCACAGTGATGACATCTCCCTCTTTCAAGCCACAGACACTGCTGTCCGACGCCTGATTCACAGCCCTCGCCGAGACCTCTACCTCATCCGTCAGCGTACCGTATTTAAGAGTAAGATAAATGGTCATCAGCTTTGTGGTGCTGGCGGGATATATCCTGTCATAGATGTTCTTGGAGTATAATACCTCTCCCGTAGTGAGATCAAACAATCCCATGGCTCTTGCCAGACGGTCGGAAACATCGGGATTTTCGGTAAAGACATCCTCACCTACGCAAAGATCCTCACCGAAAAAATGTCTTGTGGTATCAGAAGCTCCTTCATCAGTCACAAGCGACACCGTATCCGTGATATCATAAGCACCGGAAAAAGAGACCTCCTCAGCTGTGCATCCTGTCAGCATGACTGCGCAGAGCGCAGAAAACAAAGCCCTCTTCCATCTGAAACCTTTCATGATCCGTAACATCCTTATCGTCATTTGTACATCTCACGCCAGTCAAGGTCACCGCGGTCAAGTGCAAGAACCAGTGTCTCTGCAGTAGCAAGGTTCGTAGCTAACGGGATGTTGTGCACATCGCACAGTCTCGGTATCTTGCTGCCGTAATCGCCATGCATGCCCTTGATATTCGGATCTCTCAAAAAGATCATGAGATCCAGCTCGTTGTTCTCGATCTGGGAACCAAGCTGCTCATCTCCGCCGAGAGAACCCGCGAGATGCTTGTGAATCGTGAGATTCGCAACATTCTCTATGAGTCTGCCTGTAGTACCTGTAGCATAAAGTTCATGTTTACACAGTATGCCCTTGTAAGCTATGCAGAAGTTCTGCATCAGCTTCTTTTTTGAGTCATGGGCCATCAAGCCAATGTTCATCTTACTACCCCCGTCCGGGCTTCTTCCTCTGAAGCCCTACATTTAATACTATCCCCATACCTGTATATAACGTAACCAATGACGTCAGACCGTAACTGACGAAAGGAAGCGGTAACCCCGTGTTCGGCAACAGCCCTGTGACCACGCTCACATTGATGAGGGTCTGGAAGGCTATCAACGCACTCATACCGCAGCCTATCAGTCTGCCTGAAAGATCGTTTGCCCGTATTGCTATCAGTGTACATTCAAGTGCTATCAACAACAGCAACAGGACGATCACCGCTGCACCCACAAAACCGAGTTCCTCTCCCGCCACCGCCATGATAAAGTCCGTACGGGGCTCGGAGATAAATCCTCCGTTCTTGACAGAATCCGCACCTTCGTTGTAAAGACCCTTTCCCCACAAGCGTCCTGACGCGAAGGCCATAATGGAATTCTGCTGCTGCAGCGCATCATCGGGATACTCCTCAGGATAGAGCCACGCCTGAATACGGCGCAGCTGATATCCCTGTAAAAGCTTTCCCTGTAGTATAACATATATACCCACCGCAAAGGAAGGTATGCTGATACCTAAAACAATCAGTACTATTTTATAACTTAATCCGGCAATAAACAAGAGTGTAATGAAAATTAATGCAGTTGTTATGGTGGTGGAAAGGTCCTCCTTCAACACCAAAACCAACGGCAAAGCCGCCAAAAGCATTGATATCAATAGGATTTTCGCTGTGTTCAGCTTCTCTTTATGCTTGTAAAAAAATCCTGCAAAAAATAATATCAATACTATCTTTGAGAGTTCCGATGGCTGAAATTGTATACCGAAGAGTACTATCCAGCGCTTTGCGTAGTTTCTCTCCACTCCCCACAGCAGCACTGCGATGAGCAGCATTATGTCTGCCGCATAGTATATCCACCTGAATTTCAATATAAAGTTGTAATCTATCAGTGAGACTACGATCATGCTCACGATGCCAAGCCCCATACCGAATATCTGCTTGTTCTGCACCGAGGCATCCGCCGAGCCTATCACTGCAATACCTATGACCGTTATGGCCAGTATCAGTATCACCAACCTGAAATCATAGTCCTTTATGGAATACTTCTTTTTCACTTTCCGACCTCGTAAAACATCAGTCTCCGAAGGAGTTGCTGCCTGCACCCGTATATGCCGCCTGACCTGTTATCAGGTTCTCCGGATCCTCCAGCTTAAAGTAATACTTGAAAATGTCTCCGGCAAGATCCGCGGTATTATGGGACGTATATCCGTATGCGATACGTACCGCAACGGACATCTGCGGATCATCAAATGGCGCATAACCCACGAAAAGAGCATGGTTCGGTCTTGTCTTTATCTGCTGGGCCGTACCTGTCTTTCCCGCAACATGTATCTTTGAATCCTCCGTAAAGAAATCCTTAAAGCTTGTCATGGATTCGCAAACGCCGAGATTTCCGTCATGTATAGCCGCCCAGTCGGAATCCGATATTTCCTTTATCTGTCTCAGCACATTGGGAGTATATTTGTCCACCAGCGTACCGTTGGAATCCGTTATGTGATCGATCAGCGTAAACTTGTACACCGTTCCCTCGTTGGCTACAGCGGTGATATATCTTCCCAGTCCGATGGTGGTGTAGTTGTGGTTGGACTGACCGATGGCTGCCGTGATGGGATACTCATCCGCTATCTCCGGCTCGCTCTCATTTATCTCTATTCCGGTCTTTTCATTGAGACCGAAGAGCGTTGCATATTTTCTGATCTTTTCGATACCCACGCTCTCGCTGTAGCTTTCATCACCGTTTGAAAGTCTCCAGCCCACCTCGTAAAAATATACGTTACATGAATCCCTTATGGCATCAGACAAAGTCTCTATGCCGTGGCTGCCAGGGTATTTCCAGCACTTGGGTCCGTTATTTACCTTGCTGAAAACACCGTCACAGCGAATCTCCGTGTCAGTACTGATAACTCCCTCCGTGACTCCGGCTGCAGCCGTCACCATCTTAAAGGTAGAGCCCGGCGCCGTCTTTTCCTGAGTCGCATTGTTGTAGAAAGGAGCGGAGAGATCGTTGGTGAGCCTTGCATAATATGCAGCATCCACCGTGTTGGCAAGACGGTTGTTGTCATAACCCGGATAAGAAACGCATGCCAACAGCTCTCCCGTCTTCACATCCGTGACAACGCAGGATCCTGAACATGGATCCAGCGCAAGCTGTGCGGGCGTTATCTCCAGGTTCTTTATCTTATCGAGATAAAAATCATAACAGCTCAGTCTGCCGCTCTTAAGCTCGGCTATGGTCTCATCATCGTAATCTATGACTTCCTGTTCGTAGAGCACCATTGCAAGATCCGTGCCCGTCACAAGATCCTGTTTGATCATGTATTTATATATACGCTTCGCAAAGCCGTTGTCCGTCCGAAGCTGTGCTGTTATGTAAGAGACCAGGACATCATAGATCTCAGCGGAATCAACGTATTTGCTGTCCATGGGCAGGGTGGTGACATCTATCCATCTGTTGTTGATGGCATATTCAAGGTACGTCCTTAAGGCTATCTCACCGTTTTTCCATGAAGTATAAGTCTCATCGGACACATCCACAGCATTGGCGTCAAACACACCGATGCTCTGGAGATAAGTCACCGCATAGAGCTCATATACAGCCATGTCCTCATCAAGCTCGGAATAGATATCCGGCGAATCCGCCGTCAGTTCCAGTCTGAGGTTGAAGAGCTCCTGCTCAAGCCTCTCGGAAAAAGCACTGTATATCTTCTTTTCGTATGTGCCGGCATTTTCACCGGACATGTGATCCAGACTGATGATATTATTATTGATCAATGCAAAATACACATCATAAATTGGGATCATGATATCCGAAGAACCGCTGGATTCATATTCCTTTTCATCCACGATCTTGGAATATACGATACCGGCTATCTCCTGCTCCAGCAGGTCATAGCACGCCTCCTGAAGTTCTGCGTCTATGGAAAGATAAACATTATCTCCCGCAGTGGCCTCCGTGAGTTCCAGCGTTTCGATCTCTTTGCCGAGATTATCCACTATAACCCTCTCGGATCCCTTCTGTCCCTTGAGATATGAATCCATATACTGCTCTATGCCGCTCTTGCCCACCACATCCGTCAGGGAATAGGAATCATTTTCCTTGGACAGGGTCTCATACTCCGTCTCCGAGATCTTTCCGGTATATCCTATGATGGAAGCAAAATATCTGGCATGATCGTAACGCCTTATAGTGTCTTCCACGATCTCAACGCCCTGCAGACGGTTTAAATGCTCACTCACCGCTGCCACCGACTCCTCCGATACATCTGTGGCAATCGTGGTCTCAATGTATTTTTTGTAGCCGTTCTGACTCATGGCATATCGGATGATAGCTATTCGATAGCGGTCTTTAATATCATATTCCTCACTGATATTAAAGCGCTTGCTCCCGCAAAGATAGTCCATAACCTGTGTAGCTGTCGCCCGCGCAGTGTTATAACCCACCTTTTTATTATATCCCATTTCGGTATAAGAGGAATAGCCGTAGATATCCGCCAGAAAACGCTGCAGCTTTGAGCCCGTGGCATTAAATGAATAGGTTCCGTCAGCATTCAATGAAACCGAAAAACCGTTATCGATCTCATCCCCGTTTCTGTCCAGGGTGTGCAAAACATAGAGGATCGTAGAGTTTATGGTCTCGTTTTTCTCGTCAGTAGATGAATAGGTTCCGTTATCCTCTATGGTGATGTTGTACGCCAGCTCATTATATGCCAGCACCACGCCGTTACGGTCATATATGTTGCCCCTCGTGGACGACAGGCTCTTCTCTTTTATGGTGCGCACCGTGTAGTTTTTCTGGTATTCCTCACCGGACACGATCTGAAGTCTGAAAAAATGTCCGAAAACCACCCCGAACAGCACCAGATAAACCGCAACCAGAATACCGAGTCTCGTTATGAAAATTTCCCTGATGCTCTCCAACAGTGATCCAAGCAAAACTCACGCACTCCTTTTTTCCAGTCCGTTAAAAAATTCAAATGCCTTCAATATCACAAAGTACAGCCCTATCATGAAGATCAGCGTCATGACGAGCTCCGGCACCATGATATTGATGAAATAAAACAAAAAACTCGTCCTGCCCCTGAACAGAAACAGGAAGAAATATATCAGTATATTGACACCGAGATCCGAGAAGGCGATGGCCGACATCGGAAGCTTGATGTCCTGCGGATAAAAATACTTGCACAGTTTTCCGTTGGCATATCCCGCCCACATATAGAATAATGCGTATATACCTAATAATTCCCCGTAAAAGATATCCATCAGAAGCCCGCAGAAAAAGCCTGCCCAAAGCCCTGCTTTCCTGCCTCTCATGAAGCCCACCGAGCTTGTGAGTATTATGAGCAGATTGGGCGTCACGGGCAGAAACGAAATATCTTTGAGCAATGTTGTCTGCAGCACGAACAGCAGTATAACACCGCATCCCAAAGCGATATTCCTCAGCATCAGTATGTCTCCTTCATGTCAGTGATGACATAAACATATTTGAGATGTTCAAAATCCACCGCCGGCTTTAAATGTCCCGACTTAGTGAGATTATTGGAATTGGTATGTATCTCCGTGATATATCCTATCAGGATACCCGGATTGTACTCCGAACTGATATAGCTTGTCACCAGCTGGTCTCCCACCATCACCACTCCCGCTGTGTCATTAAGCCCGGAGAACACGATGGTGCCATCGGAATCCATGGATTCCAGGGATCCGTTTACTATGCAGTTGTTGGCACTGGAGAGCACCATGGCAGAAACACCGGTGGTATCGTCGATGACTGAGGTTACCTTCGCAAAGTTAGGACCCGTCTCGGTGATAATGCCCACCAGTCCGTTATCCGCAATGACATTCATCCCCACGGACAATCCGTCTTTCTCACCGCGGTTTATCAGAAAAGTATCAAACCAGTTGCCGGAATCCTTGCCCACTATGGACGCCGCCACCTTATTATACTCTGCGTATGTATTGTCCAAAGCCAGCAGTGATCTCAGCTCGTTGACATCATACTGCGCGATCTTCAGATCGTTTACCTCTTTTTTGAGTTCGTTTATCTCTTCCTTCAGAGCGATATTCTCGTCATAGACCTCGGACATCCCCGCATATTTTTCCATGCGCTCGTATATCCTGTTGCCCACCTTGCCTATACCTGTCTGCATAGGCGTGAATATATAGCCCGCCGCCACCTTCACCGGCCCCGCATCAATATCAAAAGCATAACTCAAAAAGATAAAGAGTATGCATATCACAGACATGACCAGCAATATTAACTTTGACGGTATGGATATCTTTTTCCTGTTGTTGCGTCTCATATACGTTCTTATAAAAGTATGTTAAAAAAACTTTTTCTTCATAGTGTAGGGTATCCTGCTGTATTTATTGTCGGATACGATCTTGATCAAACCTCTGGCAGCAGACTCCTCCGGGTTTTCGCTCAGATTCACCTTTATGCCCGAGACCTCTGAGAAGAGCTTGTCCAGCTCCTTTATGCGCGAGGCTCCTCCGGTCAGATATATGCCCGAATTCACTATATCCCTCGCAAGCTCCGGATTGATCCTCTCTAACAGCATCTTCAGCGTCTGGCACATCTCGTCCAGATCCTGCTTGATAGCCTCATAAACAGTAGCCGCCTTGATCTCCATCTCAATGGGAAGTCCGTTCACCACATCCTGTCCCACGATGGTCACGGATTCCTTGGCTCCCGGGTATGCATTCCCCAATGTTTCCTTGAGAAAACATGCTGTTTTCTTGCCGATCAGAAGACTGTACTCCCTTCTGATATAGCTGATGATGGATTCATCCAGCCTGTTGCCGCCGAAGTGCTTGAGCTCCGATACCACCATGCCTCCCAGTGATATCACCGCCATCTCCGTAGTATCTGCCCCTATGTCTATCACCAGATTGCCCTCGGGCCGGTTGACATCTATGCCCAGACCCACTGCCGTAGCAATGGATTTGTCGCAGACCAGCACGCTCTTCGCCCTGGCTCTGCCCTTGTATAAAAGATCAAAAAACGATTTTCTCTCAACCTCGGTGATATTGGCGGGAACCGCTACCACGAACTCGGCGCCCTTGACGCGTCCCCTCGTCTTGGCATCCAGAAACTCCGCCAGCATGGTCTGTTCGTAGGCGTATTCGCTGATAACGCCGCCCTTTACCGGAAAAGACACCTTTATATTGTCCGGCGCTTTCTCATACATTTCATAGGCGCTGTCGCCATATGCATATAACTGATTTTCGTCCATTACGGCCACTATATTCTTTTCATTCAGGATCCTGCCGTTATATTTGCAGAAAACCTTGAGATTATAGCTGCCCAGATCTATACCGTAAACATTGGATGACATTTTCTTACCCTCATTTTCAGAATTTCGCAGAGATTATAGCACGGTTTCCATATTTTTACAACCATATATCGATCAGGCTGCCGTGTATTCCGACATGATCACAGATTTGGAATCAGGCCCGCGTCGTACAGCTTCTGTAATGAACTCAGGATCCCAAACTTCCCCTGATAGAATGTAAGCCCGCCCTGCATGTAAACATTAAAAGGTGGCTTGTAAGGACCGTCGGCGGAAAGTTCGATGGATGAACCACTGACGAAGGCGCCTGCTGCCATGATGACCTGTGCGTCATACCCCGGCATATCCCAGGGTTCTGGTGTGACATAAGCGTCAACAGGTGAGCCTGCCTGAATTCCGGCGCAGAAGTTCATGAGAGCTTCTCCCTTCTCAAGCTTTATGGCCTGGATTATGTCATATCTCTCCTCTGATGCATCCGGCAAAACCTCGAAGCCGAGGCTTTCGTATACATTTGCTGCAAATATGGCAGTCTTCAGAGCGCTAGCCGTCACCGTGGGTGCCATAAAAAAACCCTGTGTGAGCTGTGATGTAATACCCAGTGTAGCACCTACTTCTTTGCCAAGTCCCGGGGATGTGAGGCGATATGCGGCATTTTCCACACATTCTTTTTTTCCGGCAATGTAACCGCCTATGGGTGCAAGACCGCCACCGGGATTTTTGATCAGACTTCCCACCACCATGTCTGCTCCCACATCGGAAGGCTCTATCCTCTGTACAAACTCACCGTAGCAGTTATCTACCATGCATATAACATCCGGTTTTATCTTCTTGATGAAAGCTATAAGCTCACCTATGCTCTCGACAGACAGTGTCTTTCTGAAGGCATAACCTTTTGAGCGCTGTATGGTCACCAGCTTTGTCCTGTCATTTATGGTTTTCGCTATGTTATCATAGTCAAACGACGAATCCGGCAGCAGATCCACCTGACTGTAGGTTATGCCGTACTCTGCCAGAGATCCCTTTGACGGTCTTATGCCTATAACCTCTTCCAGCGTGTCATAGGGTTTTCCCACCGGACTTAAAAGCTCATCTCCCGGGCGTAAATTCGACATCAGAGCGAGAGCCAGCGCATGGGTACCGCAGGTTATCTGCGGGCGTACCAGGGCGTCCTCAGTGTGGAATGTATCGGCATAGATCCTTTCAAGAGTTTCCCTGCCTATGTCAGAATAACCGTAACCGTTCGTCGAATTGAAACATTCCGCAGACAGCCTGTTTTTCTGCATGGCCGCTATAACCTTCATCTGGTTGTATTCCGCGGTTTCATCTATCTTTTCGAAGCGGTCTTTCAGCTTTTCACATATGGTGTTTCCGTATTCATATATCTTTTGTGATATACCGAGTTGGGTATAGATTGATTGCATTTTGGGTTTCTCCTGTGTTGATTTTTTAGGTTAGAGGGCAGCCCCCTCAGTCGGCTAAGCCCCTTATATGAGACTTAAAATATACTCCACCTGCTCCTCTGTTGTCTTGTACTCATCCACCGACACAAATACAGCATCCTTCTCACTCCTGAACCAGGTGAGCTGACGCTTGGCGAAATGCCTTGTGTCTCGTTTTATGATATCTACTGCTTCTTCCAGCGTAGTCAGTCCGTCGAGGTGATCTAAAAGTTCCTTGTAACCCAATCCCTGCATAGACACATACGATCTGTCGTAGCCCATGGCTTTAAGGCGTTTCACCTCGTCTAAAAGTCCTGCCTGCATCATCAGATCAACGCGCAAGTCTATCCTCTCATACAACCTTTCCCTGTCCATATCCAGTACAAAATAAGAAAGGTCATAGGGCGATCCCTTCTGTCTTGAAGCCTTGTTATGCTCGGAGATCCTGCTGCCGTTTAATCTGAAATACTCTATAGCCCTGATGACGCGCTTGGTGTTGTTGGGATGAATGGCTTCTGCGCTCTCCGGATCTATCTCACGCAGCATATCATGAAGATATTCATTTCCCTTTTCTGCTAAGATTTTTTCCAGCTCCCCCCGCACATCTTCTTTATGTTCCTCTTCCGTAAATTCCGTGTCATAGGCAAGGGCTCTGATATAAAACCCGGTCCCGCCTGCCACGATGGGAGTCCTGCCGGATGCGCGGATATCCGCTATGGCATCGTCTGCCATTTTCTTGAAAACACTGATGTTGAATTCATCCGAGGGTTCCAGAACATCCACCAGATAATGTGGGATCCCGTCCATCTCTTCCCTGCTGATCTTAGCGGATCCGATATCCATGTATTTGTAGACCTGCATGGAATCGGCCGATATGACGGATCCGTTTATCTTTTTTGCAAGCTCTACGGAAAGTGCTGTCTTGCCTGCTGCCGTCGGGCCTGCTATTACTATCAGTTTATCTTTCATACGATCCTCTTAAATCGTTTTTCTATATCTGCCTTTGTCATGGTAAATATCACCGGTCTCCCGTGAGGACAGTGATACGGATTTTCAAGCGTCAGCAGCTCGCTAATGAGTTTCTTTGCTTCTGCAAATGTGAGCCTTGTGTTACCTTTTACCGCGGCCTTGCAGGATGCGGTGGCAATCCTGTGCCACATGATCTCGGTGCTGACGTTTCTTTCCTCCGACAGCAGCGCCAGTATCTCCTTGAAAAACTCTATCCGATCCACAGTATATATCATATCCGGAACTGCGCTTATGGCATAATCATTGCCTCCGAAGGAGCCGATCTCAAATCCCATCTTTTCAAAGAGCTCCATGTTGCTGTCCAAAACCTGCTGTTCTGCCGAATCCAGAGTGATGATCACCGGCGGTGAAATCTGCTGTGAGTAAAAATCATTCTCCTTGAAACGCTTTAGATTGCGCTCAAACAGGATCTTTTCATGAGCCGCATGCTGGTCTATGACGAAAAGCTGGTCATCCGACTCTGCCAGCCAGTAGGTTTCAAAGAGCTGGCCGATGAGAGTAAAGCTCTCCTCTCTAACCTTCTGTATAAAGTCCGCATGTTTTTCGGGATCCTCGGACGCAACGTCCATCAGGGTTATCTGACGGATCTCGGGAGAAGGCTCCTCGTATAACGTCTCTTTTTTGTCCGGAATCCGGTTATCGAAAACGTACTGTCCGGTTGCAGGCATGCTGTTCTCTGTTACGGATTCCTGCCCGGCTGTTTGCCTGCCGGATTCCGTTACCGGTTCCTGTTCAACTGCCGGCTTGCCCGATTCACTTGTGTCGACATTTCTGTCTTTTGAAACAACTCCTGCCGAAACCTGCCTTCTCTCCGGATAAACAGTCTTGTACGGCGTGTCATTTTTGATGCTCTCGCGGATCTCTTCAAGACGCTTGTTTAAGAAAGCATGTTTTTTCTCCTCACCGGAATCCGTAGACGGTATATCTGCAGCTGTCACGGCTTTGTTATTCGATGATGAGGCCTCACCCGCATCATTTCTTTCTGACACGGCCACGCCCGGATCATTCCATGGCAAGCCTGTAACCGATGCGTTCGGTTTTGTGGCTGCATGAGTTACAGTTATATCTAAATCTGCTGTTTTCTGTGGCGCTTTCGAAGTCTCACGCTCCTTAATACCGGTATCCGCTTCCCTCGGCACCAGATCCTCTCCCGTGATGGCTTCCCTCACCACCTTCAACATTTCATTGTAAATGCAGTTGCTCTCGGAAAACCTGAGTTCCATCTTCTGTGGATGTACATTAACATCCACTTCCATCTCGTCTACTGTAATGCTGAGACTGCAGAAAGGATACTGATGCAGCATCATGAATGGACGCATTCCGTCCTCTATCGCCTTATTGATGATATTGGATCTGATGTAACGGCTGTTTATATAATAATTTTCCAGAGACCTGTTACCTCTTGTAATAACAGGTTTTCCCAGATATCCCGACACGTGAAGCCTCTCCGTCGAACGGTTTATCTCTATCAGGTTATTGGAAATCTCTCTGCCGTAAATCTTGTATATGACATCACGGCCGTTCCCGTTTCCCGAAGTATGCAGCTTTGGTCTTCCGTTTATGGTGAGATCAAAGGAGATTCCCGGATTGCACAGTGACAAATGCTCTATCACAGTACCTACATGGCTTCCCTCTGTCGATGCGCTCTTCAAAAACTTTCTCCTGGCAGGCGTATTATAAAAAACATCTCTTATTATGATATCCGTACCGTCCGGAGCGCCCACCGTTTCAAAAGCTTTTTCCTTTGATCCTTCTATTACGATGCGTGTTCCAAGCTCAGATTCCTTTGTCTTGGTTATCATCTCAACCCTCGCCACAGCAGCCACAGAAGCCAGCGCCTCTCCTCTGAAGCCCATTGTAGTGACCGCATGAAGATCTGCTGCACTTTTGATCTTGCTGGTGGCGTGGCGTAAAAATGCGGTACGCACCTGATCCGGCTTTATACCGCAGCCGTCGTCCGTAACCCGCAGGAAATCAATGCCTCCTCCCCCTGCTTCAACTCTGATATGCTTTGCACCGGCATCTATGGAGTTCTCCACCAGTTCCTTCACGATGCTTGCAGGGTTTTCTATCACCTCACCGGCTGCTATCATCTCTATAGTCTTTTCATCAAGTATGTTTATATCCGGCATATCTCATACCTCTCGATCAAAAAAGTTCCAAACCAACCGAAAACAAAGTACCATATGTAAATAAACAGAAAAAAGTAATCTGAATAATGCGTTACAAAAGAGCTTTCAATTCGTACAGCTTTTCCAGTGCCTGTCTGGGTGTGATATCGTCAAGATCGATGGATTCCACAGCTTCCTCCAGCTTGCTCTTCTCTGTTTGTGCAGAGGTTTCCGGCTGGATATCAAAAAACGACATCTGTCCTGCCACAACTCCCTTGCTGATCTTCTTGATGCCCTTGGTGGTGTCGGCGTCTATGAGTTTTTCGCAGATTTCCCTGGCTCTTGATATCACCGGTGCAGGAACTCCTGCCAGGGCTGCCACAGAGATACCGTAGCTCTTGTCGGCTCCGCCGGGCATTATCTTTCTGAGGAATATGATGTTTTCCCCTTGTTCCCTGACGGCTATACGATAGTTTTTAACTCCAAAAAGCTGGCCCTCCAGCTCTGTCAGCTCATGATAATGAGTGGCGAAAAGTGTTTTTGCACACAGGATCCCGGCGATGTATTCCACCACGGACCATGCGATGGAAAGTCCGTCAAATGTAGATGTTCCGCGACCTATCTCATCCAGTATCAATAATGAACTGCTGGTGGCATTTCTTAAAATATTGGAAACCTCATTCATCTCCACCATAAATGTTGACTGTCCACTGGAAAGATCATCGGATGCGCCAACCCTGGTGAATATCCTGTCACAGATACAGATGTCAGCTGACTCGGCAGGTACAAAACATCCCATCTGAGCCATCAGCACTATCAGCGCAACCTGACGCATGTAGGTTGATTTACCTGCCATGTTGGGACCTGTGATTATGGCTATCCTGTTTTTGGCATCATCAAGCGCCGTGTTATTGGGTATGAAAAGCTCCCGCTCCGACATGCGCTCTATGACCGGATGCCGTCCGTTTTTGATATCTATACGACCATCCCCATTCAGCGTCGGCCGCACATAGTTGTACAGTGATGAGACAACGGCAAGGGACAGGATTGCATCCAGTGCAGCCACCGCCTTTGCCGTGTGCTGTATACGCTCCACCTCTGCCGATATCTTTTCCCTGAGCTCGCAAAAGAGATTGTACTCCAGGGTATTAAGCCTGTCCTCGGCTCCCAGAATGGTATCCTCCAGCTCCTTTAATTCCGGTGTGATATAACGCTCCGCATTGGTGAGGGTCTGTTTTCTCACATAGTAATCAGGCACCATATCCTTAAAGGAATTGGTAACCTCCAGATAATAGCCGAATACCTTATTGTATTTGATCTTCAGATTTTTAATACCGGTTTTTTCCCGCTCTTCGGTCTCTATCTTTGAGAGCCACTGTTTACCGTCAGTCTTCGCATGCCTGTATTTATCGACATCCGCGTTATAACCGTTTTTGATGATATCACCGTCATGCATGGTCATGGGGGCATCGTCGTCTATGCATGCGTCAATTGCCTCATAAATATCGCGTAGCTCGTCGATCTCAGCCTTTATACCGTTGATGCAGGCACAGTCAATATCCGTCAGCATCAGCTTTATGGCGGGCAGGTTTTTGATGGAATCCCTGAAGGCCAGGATATCCCTCGGGTTTGCCGTACTATAGGTGATCCTGGTGATAAGTCTCTCCAGATCATAGACTCCGGAGAGGTATTCCCGCAGCTCCTCGCGATCGCTCTCGCGGGTGTTGATCTTTTCTATGGCATCATATCTGTCTGTGATGGTTTTTCTGTCCGTCAGTGGCTTTTCCACATATCCCCTAAGGGTTCTGGCACCCATGGTCGTCTTGGTCTTGTCAAGAACTCACAGGA
>JAEEGL011561280.1_pt1 | contig 40763 bp, 46 predicted proteins | sample 9134231 | NCBI WGS metagenome assembly JAEEGL01 (sample SAMN16246548, study PRJNA631951) | gut metagenome | biome: gut microbiome; feature: rumen; material: fiber-attached | host: Bos | place: Iran: Karaj | collected 2018-10
CGTTTTTATCACCTTGTTACTTCATCCTAGAACTTCATCCTCTTCGGACACTCGAAATTACTAGTCCATAACAATGTTTATTTGCATTTCATGCAAAAGTATTGTATCAAAAAAAAATACCTTATACAAGCATTTTATGCTTATAAAAGATATTAATAATTATGGTAAAAGATTATTGATATCTCCAATACTATTGGTAATAGTATTAGTTACATCGTTAAATGAATCAATTTTGTCAGTTACCTTATCTTTATAATTATCTATCGTATTCGTAATTGTGTTATATGCATCTTCAATTTCGTCGAAATTTTCATCTAAAAAATCCCGAATAGCTTTTGATGTCTCATTTTCTTCTTCAACATCAAAATCAGTATCATTATTATTGTTGTTAGTATCAATTACAATAGTTTTGTTATTATTCTTTTTAGCATCTTCTTTGCCTTTATCATATCCATGGTTATATCCCATTGAATAGCCAAAATAAACACCAATCGCAATTAGTAAACCAATAACAACAAAAACTAAGATAGCCACCCTACCTTTATTATTTCTTGGTTTCGGTGGTTTTTCTGGTTGATTATTCTCTTCCTTCTTAGTTTCTTTTTTTACTTTTTCTTCCTTTTTTGTGTCCTCTTGAAATAATTCTTTATCAAAGGTTTGACCAATAACGCGTCCTTCCTCTTTCATTCAATTCACCTTCTTATTCATTAATATCTAATTGTTGACTGAAATGACATCCACAATAATTCTGTCGGTATAAATCGTACTCCTTAGCCATTTCAATTGATTTTTTATACCCTTCTTCTTTTTTAAAGTCGGCATATAAAAATTTCACTTGATATTTTTCTTCGAGTAACTTGCCTATTGGGTTGATTATCTGAGCATTTTTATAGGGACTTACTGTTAGGGTTGTTCCAAAATAATTATATCCTTTTTCTTTAGCTATTTGAACCGTTTTTTCTAATCTTAGTTTGTAACATGCATGACAACGCAAACCACCCTCTGGTTCATTTTCTAATCCTTTAGCTATCTTTAAAAAGGCTTCATTATCATAATCGCAATCTAAAAATGTAATACTATTGGTTCCTTTATAATTATTTAAAAATTTTATTTGTTCATTCTTTCTTTTATAATACTCCGCTTCTGGTTCAATATTGGGATTATAATATAAAACCGTTATATCAAAATAATCAGTTAGACGCGATATAACTGCAGTAGAACATGGACCACAGCAAGAATGTAATAATAACTTAGGTATATAGTCTAAATTATTGATCATATCTTTCATAATTTCATTATAATTAGTCTTCATTTGTACCTGCCAATTTGAAAATAAAATTCTTGCCGCTACTATCTAAATATAATGTACCTGTTTGATTAGTTTTGGCTACAACATTTTGATATTTATTCATTTTATCAATATTAGCAACATTAATATAAACTTTATTACCATCATTCATAATAAATACAAATCTTTCGTTGTCAACTATGACATCTTCATATCGATCAGGATCATATTCTATCTCGGATATCATAGCAATAACATTACTATCAATCTTTGAGAAATTTTTTATAAATCCTTTATAAACATCACTAGGTACATAATTAACTAATATTGGATAACCTAAATAGCGATTGTCATCATCGATTGTTTTTTCATTCGATAAAACTAAGTGATTATCATAATTGTAAAAAAATAATATTTTAGCCTCTTCGATTGTTATCGTAACTTGACCTTTTAGATTTTTCTTTAATTTAAAATCATCAATCAAAGGCATATTTTTAAATTTATCTTTTAAATAACCGGAAGTTAATTTAATCATTGGAAAAGAGTCATCAAGATTAATTGCTTGAATAATATCTCCCTCGGTTAAAATGTTTAATCCCTCAACCTTAATATTCTTAACTGGAAGTTTAATAATATAGTAAATGGATACACCAATAAAATACGCTAATAAAAGAATAAAAATTAAACCACTTAAACGAATTTTTTTCTTATGTTTTTTACTCATAGATCACTCCATTTAACAACGACTGGTTCTAATACAAGATCAATATCATAAGTTTCTTTTACTTTAGCTTTAATTGCATAAACAAGTGATAACACATCATTTTGCGTTGCATTTCCCGTATTAATAATAAAATTAGCATGTTTTTCAGAGACTTGTGCTCCCCCAATTGAATAGCCCTTTAAATGTAAATCATCAATTAACTTACCAGCGCTATATCCTTCAGGATTGCGAAAGATACTTCCCACATTAGGATAATTAAGAGGTTGCGAACTAATTCTTTTTTCATTATTAGCTTTAATTTGTAACTCTTCTTCCTCAACATTACCCTTATTTAATACAAATGTTGTACTTAAAATAATATACTTTCCTTTTAGGGATGTATAGCGATAGCCAAAACTAATATCATCTTTATCAAATGTCTCAACTTCATTGTTTTTATTTAAAACCGTTACACTCTTTACAAATTCCATTATTTCATGATTATAAGCACCGGCATTACCTACTACAGCACCACCAATCGTTCCAGGTATCATCGAAGCAAAGCCTAAAGAAGTAAAGCCATGTTTTAAAGTATCTTTAACAAAGAATGGTAAAGATGCTCCGCTTTCACAAATAACGCTATTATCTTCATAACTAATATTTTTTAGATTATCTAGACGGATGATGACACCATCAAAAAAAGTATCATCTAAAATGACATTGGTTCCATTACCTAAAATGTAATACTTAATATTATTAGTTTTAAGATAATCGATTAAATCAATTAAACAATTAACATTGTATGGTTTAACTAAGTATTTACAAATACCACCAATTTTAAATGATGTATATTCTTTTAAAGAAATATTTTCTAAAACTTCACCATACTCGCTCATTTTACTAATTCCTTTATTTCGTTATAAATAATTGTCGAAGATTTTTTCATATTTAAATGCTTTAAGTTTTCTTTCATATCTAAATATTGTTTATTATTCTTCGTTAACAATTCAGTAATATAAATATATACTTGATTAGCCGATAAATCTTTTTCCTCAATCATCATACTAGCTTTCTTTTCTTTTAAATCTAAAGCATTATAGTATTGGTGATTATTAGCAACATATGGTGATGGTATTAATATAGATGGTACTTCAAGAGCTAAAATTTCGGAAATTGTACCAGCACCAGCACGAGAAATAATCAAATCAACATCACGAAGAAGACCTGACATATTATCTAAAAATGGTACTACTTTAACATTCTTAGCGAACTTTTTATCTTTGATAAAATCATCATAATAATCTCTTCCAGTAATATATAATATTTCAAAATCATCAGTTTCTTCCACTAAAGATAACATTTTACCAAATTCCGTATTTATCGTATTGCTTCCTAAAGAACCTGATACTACCAATACTAATTTTTTATTCTTATGAAAACCTAGATCTTCTTTATGAATTCTAGTTGTCATCAGAGCATTTTCACCACAAGGATTGCCTGAATAAATAATTCGTTTAGCACCTTGAAAATATTTGCTACTCGTTTGATATGACGTAAAAACAATATCGGTTCCTTTAGCTAAAGCTTTATTAGATTTACCAGGAATACTATTTTGTTCATGAATCACGGTTGGAATACCTAATTTTTGGGCGGTTTTAATAACAGGATATGTAACATATCCACCAACACCAATAACTACATCCGGTTTAAATGAAGTCATTAATTCTTCACATCTTTTTTCGGCTTTTTTAATTAGAAAAACATTCTTAATATCACGGAATATTTTTTTCTTACTAAAACCATATATCTCGATCGGTTCATATTTGATACCTAAAGCTGGAATGATATCTTTTTCCATTCGATTATGAGTACCAATATATAAAACATGCAAATCTTTTTCATCTTTTTTAAAACGATTGATTATACCTATCGCAGGATAGATATGACCACCAGTTCCACCAGCACTAACAATAATGTTCATTTCATCAATCACCTTTAATTAATTATATCTAAAAGATAGTTATTTTACAATTATTTAACTGTTTATAGACATTTACTTATGTAATCTAAAGATTAGTTTATATAATAGCAAAATTATAATAATCGTACCAATTACAATACTGATTCTAATTGCACTATTATCGTAGGTCTTTCCAGTTACTTCGATTTTCTCATAAGTTTTTTCTTTGGTTAAAACATCTTTCGTTCCTTTATAAACTATTAAAGTATAAGTCTTTACGCTAACACCATCATATACCTCAATTAACACATGGTTTTCCCCACTTCGTAAATTATCATTACCATATATTGTTACTTTATTTTCTTTATCAGTATCATATTCCATAACCAAAGAAAAAGCAGTATCAGCGACCTGTACTTCATAGTTATATATACTACTTTCAAATACTGGTTGGATACTGCCATTAAGTATTTCTAAATTATTTAGCATTTTTATATCATCCTTTTTCTAAATCAACTTCACTAATATTTCATTCATTACATATAGTTTACTTGGATTTATAAAAAGATACCCATTTTTATAAATTAGTTCTTTTTCTTTAATTAATTCTTTAATCTTCGGATATTTACTTTGAATATTCATTTGGTATTTATGATAAAAATCTTTTGTATTAATACCTTTTATCTTCCGAAGTCCTAAAATTACTTCATATTCCATCATGTCATCTTTACTTAAAATCTCAGATGTACACTCCTCTTTTCCATTTAAATATTTGGTTAAATTCTTTGTGTTTTCATAGCGCACACCTGAAATATAACCAGCTGCGCCCAAACCAAAACCATAATATTCTTCATTATTCCAATAAGTTAAATTGTGTTTAGATTCATAACCATCTTTCGCAAAATTACTAATTTCATAATGATTAAAGCCCTTTTTCTTTAAATATTTAATAATCAAATCATACATTTTAGCATCTAATTCTTCGTTGATTGGTTTTGTATTATGATATGATAACATTGTGTTTGGTTCAATCATTAAACTATAAGTACTTATATGTTCAATCTTTAATTGACATAATAAATCTAAATCCTTTTTTAAAGTACTTATTTTTTCATTTGGTATAGCATAAATTAAATCAACATTTACATTATTGATACCTATATCTTTGATTAAAGATATCTTTTCTTTTAAATCTTTGAATGATGCTTCCCGGTTTAAAAATTTGAGATTATTCTTATCAAACGATTCAATACCAATACTAATTCGATTAACACCATTATCCTTTAATAAAGATATTAATTCAGGATTTAAATCACTAGGATTGCACTCAAAAGAAAATTCTTTTAAATGATTGGTTTTAAAGACTTTAATGATTTTAAATAGTTTTTTTAATTCACTAATTGACAAACTACTTGGTGTTCCCCCACCAATATAAATCGTTTTTATTTCTTCGTCCATATAACGCTTAGTTATTTCTTTTTTAAGAGCATCTAAATATTTAGTACTCCATTTTTCGTTATAATAAACTTTACAAAAATCGCAATATGAACAAATGCATTTACAAAATGGTATATGGATATAAACACTTTTTTCTTCCATATAGTCCCCCTAATTTACCTTGAAAATCTCCCTTGTTCATTTCTTTGTTCTGTTAGATAAGCATTATTTCCTTGATTTAAATTACCTAAACGATGAGATCTCATTTTATTCTTAACAATTTCTACCATTTCCTTAGTCACAAATTCTGGATGAGCTTCATATAGTAAAAATAATCTTCTTTCTAAATCACGATAAGTTGTGAAAAAAGACACATTTAAAATTTGGGATATTTCATTAAGTGATAATCCTTCATTAACATATAAATGATAACTTTTTAAGACACGATCAAAAACTTCATTATCATTAATAGACATTGGGGCATTATCTTTTAAAGCATCAATAACTTCCCTTGATAATAAAAAATCAATCTTGGATAAATCCTCTAAAAAATATCTCTGTAATGTAACATGTGATACTTTATTATTTAAACTTTTGGCAACGCCCCGAAGAGAATTGCCGTCTAAATAAGCCACGGCAGCCTTTTTAATTTCCTCTTGGGTTAATACTCTTTCTCCTGGTTTCATTTTATTCCTCGTCACTTAAAATAGCTAGGAAGGCTTCCTGAGGAACTTCCACACTACCAACCATCTTCATTCTCTTTTTTCCTTCTTTTTGCTTCTCAAGCAATTTTCTTTTACGTGAAACATCCCCACCATAACATTTAGCAAGAACATTCTTTCTCATCGATGGAATATCTTCCCTAGCAATTATTTTAGATCCGATACTTGCTTGAATTGGAACCTGAAACATTTGTCTAGGAATTAATTCACGTAATTTTTTAACAATATATTTACCTTTAATATATGCAAAATCCGTATGTACAATTACCGATAATGCATCAACCATATCACCGTTAAGTAAAATATCCATTTTAACTAGTTTGCTTTCTTTATAACCACAAATTTCATAGTCAAATGAAGCATATCCCTTAGTATAACTTTTTAATTTATCATAAAAATCATAAACAATTTCTCCTAAAGGGATTTCATAATGAATATTAACTCTTGCCTCATCTAAATATTCAGTGTTTTGATAGATTCCTCTTTTATTTTGGCACAACGTCATAATCGGGCCAATATATTCAGATGGTGTAATAATATTAGTGTAGATATATGGTTCTTCAATTTTAGATATTGTAGCCCGATCTGGCATCTTATTTGGTGAATCAATTTCTAATACTTCACCATTAGTCAAAGTTACCTTATAAATAACTGATGGTGAGGTAGCAATTGTATCTAAATTAAACTCTCTTTCTAACCTAGTTAGAATGATATCCATATGAAGTAATCCTAAAAAACCAGTTCGAAAACCGAAGCCTAAAGCAATTGATGTCTCTGGTTCAATAGTTAAAGATGCATCATTTAATTTTAATTTTTCTAAAGCTTCCTTTAGTTCATCATAACGGCTTGATTCTACCGGAAAGATTCCAGAGAACACCATTGGTTTCATTCTTTTATAACCCTTAAGTGGTTCTTTAGCTTCATGTTCTAAAGTAGTTACCGTATCACCAACTGCTACTTTAGAAATATCTTTGATTGAAGCAGCAATATACCCTACCATACCGGATGTCAGTTCTTTTTGAGGAACCATTTTTAAAGTATGCACACCAACCTCGGTAACTTCAAAAGTCGATCCCATTGCCATCATTTTGATGTGATCTTTAACTTTAATAGTTCCATCTACTACTTTTACTAAAAGAACAACACCACGATAGGAATCAAAATAACTATCAAATATTAAGGCTCTAGTTGGTTTATTAATATTAATTGCCGGAGGATTAATTTTACGAACTACTTCATCAAGTAATTCTTTAACTCCTTCACCAGTTTTGCCACTACAAAGGAGAATTTCTTCATCTTTAAAACCTAATACATCCATTAATTCCTTTTTAACTTTAGGAACATCAGCATTAGGTAAATCAATCTTATTAATAACCGGAATAATAGTTAAGTCATCTTCCATAGCTAAGTACAAATTAGCTAATGTTTGCGCTTCAATACCCTGAGAGGCATCCACAACTAAAATAGCACCTTCACAAGCAGCTAAACTTCGAGATACTTCATATGAAAAATCGACATGGCCTGGGGTATCAATTAAATTAAGCAAATATTTTTCCCCTTCATAATCATATTCTAATTTTACGGCATTTAACTTAATAGTAATACCACGTTCCCTTTCAAGATCCATGTTATCCAAAATTTGATCTTGCATTTCTCTTTTGGAAACCACATTCGTAAGCTCTAGAATACGATCCGCTAAAGTGCTTTTACCATGATCGATATGGGCAATGATTGAAAAATTTCTAATATGTGACTTATCCATATAACTTCCTCAAGTGATATTATACTATAAAATTATGAGATAAATAAAGTTTTTATCAGTTTCCAAACATCTTTACATTTATCGTTCAATAGATTAGATAATAATTGAGAAAACTGATATGCTCCCCTACTAACAAAATTGGAATTATCAATATCTTTTGGTAAATATTCATCAATATCGAGGGGTATATTATTAGCCACATCATCCTCAAATTTCATGATTTGCTCCTCGGTTAAGGCTTTTTTCTTACTTAAAGAATCATAGTAACTATTCTTACTAGCAAAATAAACACCCAAAAAGACTAAAAAAATAATTAGTATTACTTTATTAAAGGTTAACCCTTTCATGTGTCCTCCATTATGTATTCATATAAAATACTAGCCATTACTTTAAGAATTCTACTTGCTTCATCAATGGTATTATATTGACCACCAACTTCAATTAAAATTGTATTTGGACTGAAATCTTGATTATAAATACCATTAACTCCCTTACCACTTTTTTGATAAATACCGCGTGATAAACAAGGATTAATTCTTCTTAAACGTTCATTTAGAATACCAGCCAATTCCAGATTTTTCTCATAATTAGAATGTTCTAAGCCAACAACAAAGAGTATTTTGGCATACTTAACGCCATCAATGTCACAAGTGGTTTTTTCATAAACCGAAGAATCACGATGAAGATCAATAAAAAAATTTAACTCCGGATTATTAATAACGGCTTTTTCCATTAATATCCGACTTCCTTTATAACTTTGCGCATATTTTAAATTATTATCTTTTAAAGTCTTGGACATTGATGTAGCCTCCACCGTAGCGTTTAACCCCAAATCGGCAAGATTCCATTTTAGAATATAACTGGCTAATAAGACGGTATAATCGACATTATAATTTGATAGTTTATCGTATCGATATTTTTCGGACTGATGAGTATTATAAATATATATAGTTGGCGTTACGTTAGATACATTACTGTTTCTTGTCATATCTAAATATGTTAGCGCTTCAATATTAGTAATATCAATGTTATTATGCTGGGTATTATTTTTATAATAGTAAATAATAAAACTGATTATGATAATGATAATAATCAATCTAATAATAAAGATTTTTCGATTATAAGTCCTACTTTTACTTTTAAAATAACCCATATCTCATCACCTTAAAGAGATTATATAAAAAAATAACTTAAAATCTTGTCGATTCTTGAAATCTATGTTCATTTTTTTATCTTTATAAAGTTGACACCCTTATAAAAATATAATAAAATAGTAACGTATTTAGGAAGGGAGATTTATAATGCCAAATATTAAAAGTTCTAAAAAAGCTGTAAAAGTTATTGCTAAAAAAACTTTAGAAAATCATGAACCTAAAGTAAGAGTTAAAAATTTAATTAAGAATATTGAAAAATTTATTAGTGCTGGCGATAAAGAAAAAGCAACTGAAAAATTTAAAACTTTCCAAACAGCTATTGATGAAGCTGTTAGCAAAGGATTAATTAAGAAAAATACTGCTGACAGAGAAAAATCAAGATTAGCAAACAAAATCAAAAATATAAAGTAGTTTTAACTACTTTTTTTTATGATTAAATGATACAATTATACTGTGATATTTATGAAGAAAATAATATTCCCTATAATTTGTCTAATTATTATTGCTGTATTAGCATATAAATCTGATGATATAACTAGTTTTATTGCTAATAAAGTTACTAGTGGTCCAACTATTGTTGTACCCCAAAATAATCCCTATGCTAAGAATGATAGTTATCAATTCGTACAATTAACTGACAAATTTACGCCTTATTCTTATCAAGACTTAAAAAACATCTTTTTTACCGTTATTAATAATGGTTGGGAATCATTTACTTTTTATTGTCCATCCGAATATAAAGAATGTTTAAACGATGCAGAAAATCTTCGTAATGATAAACTTACATTAACTTACATTAATGATTTTGTTCATCCTTATAATAGTTTTGCATCCTTAAAAACTAGTGTGGCATCTAATGGGGAAATAATTATTACGCCCAATTATTTATATACTGAAGAACAAATCATCAAAATCGAAAATAAAATTGATGAAATCATTAATAATGCTGATGTCTTAAAAAAGAGTGCTGCAACCAAAAAAGAAATTATTCGTTATTTTCATAATTACCTAATCAATCATACTAAATATGACGTTATTCGTGGACAAGATGGAACGAGTCAATATCAATCACATATTGCCTATGGTCCCCTTCTAGAAGGTTATGCTATTTGTAATGGCTATGCTGATGCAATGTCTATTATTTTAAATAAACTTGGCTTTAAAAATTATAAGATCGCTACCCCTGCAGAAAACATTTCCGGTTCTGAATATGGTCACATTTGGAATGCTGTACTCGTAGATAATCAATGGTTACATTTAGATTTAACTTGGGATGATCCAGTAGCTACGGATGGAAACGATTACTTGTTCTTTAAATATTTCTTAATTGATAATGAAAAATTAAAAAAAGCAGACAGCGGTAATGTTAAAATCGAGGAACATAACTTCGATGATACTGTCTACTTAGAATTTAATCCATTAATATAATTATCGATATTATTAATTTCACTTATATCAAACCATTTAACATTGATTTGATTATTAAACCAGGTATATTGTCTTTTGGCATAATGTCTGGTATTTTTTTTGATTAAATCAATAGCCTCTTTTAAAGTAATTTCTTGATTTAAATATTGAATTATTTCTTTATAACCAATGGCCCTTTTTAAAATATTACTATCTGGGTATTTATGATATAAAGATTTAACTTCCTCAACTAAACCATTGTCAATCATTTGATCAACACGCTCATCTAAAATTTTATAAAGGCTATCTCGATCGGTAGAAAGGCCAATGTAAATAACATCATATATTGGTTTACTATTTTTATTAATTTTACCATTAGCATCAATAAAGTTTTCTAATCTAACTCGATTATTTGGATGAATATCAATGTTAGGATTTATCTTTAAGGCCATTTGATATAATTCTTCATTAGAATATTTTGAATAATCTTTTTTTATTTTATCCTCAAACACATAATCATAAAATAAAGCTTTAATATATAGACCTGTCCCACCAATAACAATAATATTCTCATCTAAATGATCGTTAATTATTTGACGGGCATCTTTTTGATAATCTGCGACAGAATAATCTTCATCTGGCTTTCTTACATCTAAAAGATAATGTGTTATACCACCCATTTCTTTTTTGGTTATCTTAGCACTACCAATATTTAATTCTTGATATATTTGAGTTGCATCAGCATTAATAATAATACCGTGATATTTTTTGGCTAAATCAATACTTAATTTGGTTTTACCAATACCACTAGGACCTACTATACATATAATCATATTATCCTCTTTCAAAAACATTATAATATAATTAATCCAAATAAAAAAGAGCTTACTAATGAGCTCTTTTTAATTCCTTTACTTTTTTATTTTTCATAACATTATATAAATCATTTTCACGACAGAAATCGACGAATGCATCATTAAATTCCCAATGAAGACCAGAGAACTGAATCGTTTTTCTTTCAATATTATTCATTCTGTTACTCAAATCTCTATTTGCTTCAGTATCACCTTTTTCCGGAATGGATATTTGATCAATTTCTTTTTTAAATTTTTCCTTAAAGGCATCTAAAACATCATCATAAGCAAAAAGATAAAAATCATAAGCATTCTTATAACGGGCTAATTTTGTTTCCATACTCTGAGAACACTTAATACTACGATTTTGAATCTTTCTCAATTCTTTACTAACAACCTTAACCGATCTTTTATCTTCGAATTCAGTATTGGTTAATATTTCGGCTTTTTTACGATCAGCTTCAACTTCATAATTACGAGCAAAACGCATTTGAGTTAACCATTTTCCTAGTTCATACAAAGGTCCTCTTTGATGTTTTTTTAATAAAGAAACGAATATTATTTCATGAGCTGGTATTGTATAAGCATCATTAATAAAATCCTCTCTAGTATATAAAGTTTTGGGTCCGCCGTTTGCTAAACGCTTAAACTCACCAATAACGGCTTTTCTTATTTCGCTTTTAACTTTATTTCTTTCTTCCTTTAAAGAATCATAATCATCGTACATTACTTATTCATCTCCTAACTTATTCATTAGTCTATTGAATTTCTTTTCTACTTTCTTATATTGTTCGTCAGATTCAATGTGTCTTGCTACTTTTGTACCATCATCCATTGTAATGATTTGGGCAAAATAACCAGTATCACCTTCATTCATTTCGGGTTTATCACTTATTAATGCATAGTGTTTGGCATCCATGATAAATTCAAAATGAATATTACTATCAGGAATTGTAATTAAATAATCATCCATTTAATCCTCCTTATTCTATATTGAATATACCATATTTTAGGTATATTTGTTCAATTATTTGATTTATTTGACAAATACTTCATCATTAAGTATATTAAAAGCATGAAAAAAATTGGCATTATTTGTGAATATAATCCTTTTCATAATGGACATCTATATCATATAGAACAAATTAAGAAAAGATACCCCGATTCCATAATCATTTTAGTTTTAAATGGTTACTTTTTACAAAGGGGTGAAATATCCTTATTATCTAAATATGATAAATGCCAAATAGCTTTAAATAATGGCGTTGATATTGTTCTATCCTTACCGGTATTATACGGTACGCAAAGTGCGGATACTTTTGCATACACATCCGTTAATATTTTAAATGAATTACACGTTGATACCATTATTTTTGGTAGTGAATCTAATGATATCAATTATTTATATAAATTAGCTGAAGATAGTTTTATCAAACATAATGATGATAATATCAAAAAATTATTGGATACCGGTTTAAATTACCCTACTGCTTTAGCTAAAGCCCTTAATATTAAAGAAATATCATCCAATGATACATTAGGAATAGCTTATATTAAAGCTGGCTATCAAATCAATAAAGACTTAAAATTTGAAACTATTCAAAGAACTAATGATTATTTAGATACTTCTTTAGATAGTGATATTGTTAGTGCTTCCAATATTCGTACAAGAATCAAAAACAAAGAAAAGATTACAAAATATATTCCGAAGAATGTTGAAAAATATTTAAAGGAGATTAACGAAGAATTATTTTTTAACATTATTAAAGCAACAATCATTAATAATAATCATCTAGATCAAATACTAGATGTAGATGAAGGAATTGAGAATCGTCTAAAAGAACTTATTTTAAAGACCGCTTCCATCCAGGAATTTATTGATCAAGTTAAAACTAAACGTTATACCTATAATAAAGTAAGAAGAATGCTTATTCATATTCTTTTAAACATTACTAAAGAGGATGCTAAATTACCACTAGATTATATTAATATTATTGGTTTTAGTCAAAAAGGAAAAGACTATTTAAACAAAAATAAAATACACTTTGTTATTAATAAAAAATCCAAAGTATATGATTACGAACTAAAAGCCTCTATCTTTTATGACATGTTAGCAAATACAAATGAATATCTTAAAGAACTGAATAACAAACCTATTATCAAATAAAAAAAGATTCATTATTGAATCTTTTTTATTATTTACTTAATGATTTATTTCTTCCATTAATTTGATTTAATTGTCTTTCTGAAATTAATAATCCACTTAATTCTAAACATAAGAAATGGAAGTCATAATTGAATGATGAACGACGATCATTATCAGGTGCTCTAAATACTTCTTCATAAGTAGATTTACTAGATTTAAATTCCTCAATAAACCACTCTGGATTATCAGATAAGCTTGAATAACTTTTAAAATATTGAATGAAAACATTTTTATTAGCTTTTACAAAGTTTGTTAATAAATTATCATTATTAGAAACAATATTACGAATATTTTCATTATAAGTATTAATCGCTTCAGTTTTTTGTGCTTCATAAGCACCTTTTAATTTTTCATCACCATCTAAAAGCGCTTTAAAGATTTGTGCATTTATTTTTGTTAAAAATTTAGCCTCATCTTTTAATAAAGCAAGTAATTCATCAGCAGTATATCTTTTAGCTATCATACGATTAAAATATAAGTCAGTTAATAATGGTGTTTTATTAGCTAATTGAATTTCTTTCTTAGAAATTTCAATTGCTTGCTCTTGAACACTATTAATTTTTTTACAAGTTGCTTCCATACTTGTAATCGTTTTAAAGCGGTCACCTACTGGTCTTAAAGATGTTAAGACAGCAGCACCAACATTTCTTTTTACATTTAATCTTTTGTTTCGATCTACATAATCAATATACTTAAGTACAGTACCAATTGAATTATAATGTTCATATTTAGAAGTCTTTAATAATGTAGTAAATAAATCAAATAACTCATCTTTTTTATAACCAGGATAAGTTTTACCTATGATAGTCTTAATTTTCTTTTCTTGTATTCTTTTTCTAGCATATGAATCCATTGGAAAAGCAGATCCACTGTAAAGAACATTAAGTACATCTCCTTGATTAGCAATACATTGAATAGCATATTCTTCATCAATTTTATCTTCAGTAAAATCCGTAAAATCGCTAAAATCAGCTGTTATTGTTTTCATATTTCTCTTTTCTTCCCCCTTTTTGGTTTGACGGGTTAGTATGTTAACATATTTATGCTAAAATGTCAAATGGCATAAAAAAATGGTGCTGGAAATAGGACTTGAACCTACGACCTACGCGTTACGAGTGCGTTGCACTACCAACTGTGCTATTCCAGCGCCACAAATAAATTATAACTAAAAAATAGTTATTATTCAATAAATATGTTAAGATAAGAAAGAAAAGGATTATTATGTTTAAATATACTTTAGATAACAAGCGATATCATACTTTTAATTATTTTTTAAAGAATAAGTTTCATTCTAAAGTTTTTAAAATACCATTAGATAATCATGCTAGTTGTCCAAATAAACTAACCGGTGGTTGTATATATTGCAAAGATAATAGTAAGGCAAATATTACGAATAATCAAATGTCCCTTATGGAACAATACCATAATGAAGTTAATATTTTGAGTCAAAAATGGCCAAATGCTAAACATATAGTCTATTTTCAAACTGGTACTAATACTTATATGGATATAAATAAGTTTAAAAAGGATGTTAATCAATTTTTAGATTTACCTAACGTTGTAGGTATTTCCATTGCCACCAGAAGTGATGCTATTAATGATGAATATTTAGCTTATTTTCAAGAACTAAACCAAAAAACTTTTTTAACAATTGAACTCGGTCTACAATCTAGTAATAATCATACTTTAAAATTTATTAACCGAGGCCATGATACTCAAAATTTTATTGATATGGTTCATAAATTACATGAATTAAATATTTTTGTGGTTGCTCATATTATAAATGGTCTTCCCTATGAAACCAAAGATGATATGCTTAACACCGCTAAATTACTAAATAGTATTAATATAGATGGTATAAAGATTCATATGTTACATGTATTAAAAGGAACTCCTTTGGCGGATTATTACCAAAAAAACAGATTTCATATTTTATCTAAAGATGAATATATCGACATTGTAATTAATCAACTAGAAAATCTAAAGGATAGTATTGTTATCGAAAGAATTACTGGGGATCCTATTAAAGAAGATTTAATTGAACCAACATGGCTGATTAAGAAGTTTGTTCTTTTAAATGATATAGATAAAGAAATGAAAAAAAGAAATACTTATCAAGGTATTAAGTCATAAAAAAAGCATTCGATTGAATGCTTTTTTTCTTGTATAATTAATCTTTCTTATATATTTTATATATAATAAATACCCCAAGTAATTGTAATGCTGTTGCTATTGATGAAATAATAATCATCACTGGTTTTGACATTACATCAACATTAACTCTGGATTCACTAGGATTATTTACATTATAGTAAACAGTAATTTTATCTTTGTTATTATACATTGATTTTGATTTTGCTTTTGCCTCAGCTTCAGTTTCATATTTATGGTAGTGTTGATATTCCTCAAATTGCATTTCATAATTATTATTATTAACATGGTAATCAATATAATACTTATACCAAACATAATAATAATCATGAGCCCAACCATCCACTAAACCATCAACGATGGCATCACATCTACTTCCATGTCTTATATAAAAAACACCACAATTATCTTTATAAAACTCTATATTTTGTTCTACTTTAGTAACTGTTCCAGTCGTTACCTTAGCATTAGGTAAAAATCTTGCAATATCATTATTATTTTTAAAAGAGAACAATAACATTCCTACAAGTATCAAAGATAAAGAAGTAATAATACTAGAAATACAAATCTGTTTTTCATATTCTTTATATTTAGACATATAAACCAAATCTATAATCCATAATATTAACCAATATATTATTAGTGTAATTATAGAAATTGGACGAAAGTTTTTATTAATTATTAAACCTTTTGATTGAAAGAAATATATAAAAGATAATACGGCTATGATAATTATTAAATTAATAATATGAAATATTAATAAGCTTTTTAAAGATTGCCCTTTTTTTGGATTTTTCTTTTTCATAGTATCACCCTATTCTTATATGTATTATATCATAATAGATTACTTTTGCTTGTATAAACCAATAATATTCTTAATACTAAATTTAGTACCATAATTAATAATAGCATTCGTATATATTTTAATTGCTATATGAGCAATTAATAAACAACTTACAATTAATATTAATAATGATAATAATACTTCACTTGTCGAAGATACCCCCATCATTACTCTAAGTGGCATACAAAATGGTGATGAAATTGGAATTAAGGCAGCAATATTATTAAGACTTCCTGTTGGATTCATCATTGTAAAGTATGCTAAATAAAATCCCGCGATTGTTATTAACGCAATTGGTGAATTAGCAGATTGTATATCTTCGGGTTTGGATACTGTTGAACCAGTAAGAGCGTATAAAAATGCATATGTGAAATATCCTAATAGGAAATAAATAAGTGTAATAATAGCAAGCCCAATAGTCAAATTAGAAGTATCAAATACTAAATCTAATAGTTCTTTATCTACACAAAAATTAGCGGTAATAATAGCTATGATTAAGTATAGGAATACTTGACCAAGACCAACTAAACCAATACCAAATGTTTTTCCAAGAACAATATTTTTAGGAGATGTAGATGTAACAAGTGTTTCAATAATCTTCGAAGTTTTTTCGGTTGTAATTGAACTTGATACTTGAAATGCACAAAAATAAATAGCATAGAATAATAATATAGATAATAGCATTATGGCAAATACATTACCGCCACCCTCTTCAACTTGTTCAATATCATAAATAAAATTTGGTGATAATGATGCTATTTGTTCTTGCGTTAATTCCAATTTATTTAATTGAATATTCTGATAAGTACTTGTTAATAATCCTGCTAATTCATCAGATATAACATTATCCATACTTAAAACACTTTTTACTATAAGTTTTAGATTAATACCATTAACATCAGAGCTTACTAAAATAGCACTTCCTATTTCATCGTTTTTAACTTGTTCTTTGATTTCATCAATAGATAAATCGGTTTTCTTAATATCATAACCATATTCATCTAAAGATATATTATCAAGTCTTCCTTCAAAAATATTCTCTTTATCTACGATTAATATTTTTTCATTGGTATTTTCACCTTGAAATAAATCAATAATATTTGGAATATTTAAACCACCAACAATGAGTAATACTATAATAATAGTAGATACTATAAATGATTTCTTTCTAACCATATCATTCATAGTAAATTTCATTACTGTAAATATATCTCTCATTACTACTCACCAGCCTTTTCAATAAATATATCATTAAGAGTTGGTTTGGTTATTTCAAAACGATTAACTTTAATATCTTTTTTTACTAAATCGTTTAGAAGTTCATGAGCTTCTTCTTCTTTATTAATTTTAATGACATATTCGTTATCATGTTCGTTTTCGATTTCTAATTTATGTTTTTTAACAAGTGAGTCAATATTTTCATTTACATCAATATGTACTCTATTAGCACTATAAGAATTTCTAATATCTTTTAAATTACCTTGAAGTACTGTCTTACCTTTATTAAGTATTATCAAATCAGTACAAAATTCTTCGATTGTATGCATCTCGTGAGCAGACATGATAATATATTTACCATCCTTTACAAGATCAATAATAATACTTTTTAATATCTCGGTATTAACTGGATCTAATCCGCTAAAAGGTTCATCTAAAACCAATAGTTCAGGGTCATGAATAATGGCTGTCATAAATTGTATTTTTTGTTGATTACCTTTGGATAATTTCTCGGCAGTCATATTTAAATACTCTTCAACCTTTAGTCTCTTAGCCCATTTATTAATTGATTTTAGAGCTGCATCTTTATTGATTCCTTTTAAAGCAGCAAAATAAATTAATTGATCAATTATTTTGCTTTTAGGATATACTCCCCTTTCTTCTGGTAAATATCCAAAATTAACTACTTTTCTAGATACTTCCTTATCATTCCAAGTAATTACCCCTTCATCTTTTTTTAATATTCCTAAAAGCATACGTATAGTTGTTGTTTTACCAGCACCATTAGTACCTAAAAGTCCAAATACTTCAGGTTTATCGATTGAAAACGATATCTTATCAACAACTTTTTTCTTACCATATGATTTAGATACTTCCTCTAATTTTAAGCCCATAATAATCCTTTCTTTTCTATTATTATAACATAAAAAAAGATAGTATTTAGTACTATCTTTTTAATATACTATTCATCTTTTTTATCAGTTTTCTTTTTCGTATAATCAGTGAATCCTTTGATAGCCTCTAACATTTCAATTGGCATAGCAAAGAAAATAGTATTAGATTGATCAGATGAAACATCATTAATTGTTTCAAGTGTTCTTAAGTGAAGTGCACCAGGTGCTTCAGCAAGCATAGCAGCAGCTTGTGATAAGTTCTTAGCGGCTTCAGCTTCACCTTTAGCTTTAGTAATAACAGCTTGTTTTTCTCTTTCTGCTTCAGCAGCACGAGCAATCACTCTCTTCATTTCATCAGTTAATGAAATGTCTTTTAACTCAACGTTTTCAACTTTAATTCCCCAAGGGTCAGTTTCTTTATCAATAATACCTTGGATATCAGCAGAAATCTTTTCTCTTTCAGTTAATAATTCATCTAGTGTAACACTACCTACTAAGTTACGCATTGTAGTTTGAGCAAGTTGAGCAGTTGCATAATAGAAATTTTCAACTTCAAGTACAGCAAGTGAAGCATTAAATACCTTATAATAAAGTACAGCATTAATTTTTACAGATACATTATCTTTAGTAATTGCTTCTTGTTCAGGAACGTCTACTACTTTAGTACGAATGTCAACTTTTTTGTAGCTTTGGAATATTGGCCAAACTACACGCCATCCTGGTTCCATTAAGCCAGAAAACTTACCTTTAGTAAATTTTACTCCCCTTTCATATTGATTGATTTGTTTTAGTGATCCTAGTAATAAAATTACAAATATCACTACGATTGTAATTCCAATTTCCATGTTCATCCCTTCCTTTCTTCATTTAATATGGAAATTATTTTAACTTTTGTTGTCTTTGCCAAGTGCTCATGACAATACTATGTGGTAATATCTTACAAAGTTTAACTTGAGCCCTTGCTTTAAAACCATATTGGCTTACATCTTTGCCTTTTTTCAAATCTCTCCAAGCTCTTTGTACATTGTCCATTGATTCATACATTGCTACATACTTCTTAACGATAGTATTCTTAGTTACAGCACGATCAAAGAATTTAGTTTTTGTCCAGAAAGGACAAATTGCCATAACTTGAATACCCTCTGATTTAAGTTCACGATTTAAGCTTCGAGAAAAGCTTAATACGTAAGCTTTAGATGCAGCATATATATTGATATATGGAACTGGTTGGAAAGCCGCTACAGAAGCGAAATTAATTATCTTACTTCCCTTTTTCATAAAAGGAATCGTAATTAAACACATTGATGTTAAGCCCTCACAATTTAATTTTACCATACCTAGATTATCTTCGAAAGATACTTTTGTCGTTTTTTCAAATTTTCCATATCCAGCAGCATTTATTAAGATATCTACAACTGGTTTTTCTTTTTGTAATTTCTTTTCAATTTCTTTAACACTGTCTTCTTTAGACAAATCATAAGCTAACGGAACAATTTTAATATCCATTTCTTTTTGGAGTTCTTCCAATGCTTTTTGATCTCTAGCAACTGCCCATATTTCATCCACTTTACAATTATCCGGTACTGTCTTTAGAAAGTCTTTACCCATTCCGGATGAAGCGCCAGTTACAATCGCTATTCTTTTCATTATTATCACCAAAATAATTATATCATAAATCCTTTTAATTCAAATCCCTTTAATGTTTTGGGCCCTAATAAGCCATCAATTTTGCCATCATAAATACCCTCTTCTTTAAATCTTTGTTGAATACTACGAATGACCATCATAAAATACAAACTATAGTGATTAGATAAAATCTTTTGGGATATATAATTATTATCGTAAATAAATTTGGCTATTTTACCGATATTTTCATGGTTATCTCCCAATTTGAAATACTTTTTACCATTAAAAAAATCTTTTATTTCATACGTTAAATTAGGGCTCTTAAACCACATAGTCCACGTATCTCTTTTTCCATCTGTATCTTTACCATCACCCTTAAAGTATGTTAAATATATTTTGGCATTTTGACCGTCAAACTTTTTAGCAGTAGCCTCCAAAACCTTTCCGTTTCCCAAATAAATTCCCATATGCTTATTCATATATACAAGTACCCCAGGTATTTCTGGTATCGTCGAAATGTCCCCTTTTTCTACAGCTTCCCTTAAAAGTCCTTCACAATTTAAATCCTTTTGGGTTTTGCCATAATACTTAGCATTTGTTGTTGAATAATTATGCCACATAAAACACTTAAAATAACCACAACAATCAAATTGCCTTGTGCCATCTGGATTATACCTACCAATACCACCATTCTTATATACATTTGGTTTCTTATATTCCTCTTTAGCCCATTTAACTAAATCAGATGCTTTCGTATAATCATACTCCATTTTAATTCCCCCCATGTAATATATGCATAATTATCATATGTGTGCTATAATGACATTAATAAATCATATGGAGGTAGAAAATGCATAATTGTTATAATTGTTCAAATCTTGATCCTGAAAAGAAAAGCAAAGGAAAACTTGATGGTGCATTATACTATTGTAAAAAAAATAAAGCATTTGTTAATGCAGCAAAAGATGGTTGCGAAAAATGGGATAAAGCAGACCGCAAAAGTTACGTAAATGATGAAATATATGACGAAAGTAAAAAATATTACAATGATGATAAACCGGTTGGTTTCTATCTAATTGTACTTATAATCGTCGTTATCTTCCTAGTCCTATTAAGTATATTCCAAAAATAAAAAAAGATTTGTATTAAATACAAATCTTTTTATTTGCCTTATTGGTGGAGGATATGGGATTCGAACCCGTGACCCCCTGCGTGCAGGGCAGGTGCTCTAGCCAGCTGAGCTAATCCCCCAAAAGACTTAATTATCTTACCATATTAATTTAAGATAATCAAGTTATTTTTAATTTTCTTTGCGAATGACAGTTACTAAACCTTTTTCTACTTCCTCTAATGCTCTACCAATTTCTTTTTTATTTTGGTATTCTTCTTCCTTTAATTGGAAATGGTTATGCTCAAGCATTTGTTTACTTCTTTGGGAAGCAACATGAACTAGCATATATTTTGAATCTACTATGGTTAATAACTTGTCAATTGATGGAAATAACATATCTATCAGCTCCTTACAATAATATCATACCCAATTAATTGTAAAGATAGCAATAGATGTTGTCAAATTTGTACAATTATTTTACAAGATTTCGTAAAGCATCTAAAATTAGGACCATTGCCCAAGTATCTTGCTTACAATATGTAACTAATGCTTGGTATTTTAATTTGAATTCTTCCCTACTCATTCCTGGGTATTGAGCATAGGCAGCAATGGCCTCCATACCATTTTTAACATCTAATGAAGCATATGACAAATCACTAAATACCGGTAATGTCTTCTTAATTGAATAACTACCACTTAATTCTTTACAATAATAATTTGGTAAAGCTGCCTCTTCTTTCGAAAATCCTAGTGATTCGTAAAGTTCTTTATTGGTATTTACAAGCCATAGTAAATCAGCTGAATTATCTATTATTCTAAGTAGTTTATCTTTATACTCTGGAAAGATCTCCGCTAGTTCTTTGATTCTAGTTCTTTCAAAAGAATAATTTTGGGCAAACATGGTTCCTTTTGGTTCACTCATGTGTTCAATTAAAGCCTTAACTAACTCTTCTCTTTCATCTTTAAAAGTCTTTGCCAAGAAAACATAATTATCTTTATCAAAATCACATTGACCAGGTTCTCTTTCAATATGCAAAGAAAATTCAAATGGCGATTGACTATATGGTCTTTCACCCCTAAATCTTGGAAGTGGACATGGGAAAGTTTCAAAATCCAAATGATATATTGGATAAACTAAAGTATTTATCCCTGCTTTAATCTTTGCTTTATCAATATATGGTTTGCCAGTTACATAAGCCTCTCTTTGAATCTCATGTTTTTTAGCTTTAATCCAACTATCAGGAATATCCATCATATCAAGATATCCTTCGTTTACTAAATCCAATGTTGTATGGGTTTCTCCCATATCATCTTTAAACTGATGACAATTCAGATAATTAAAGACCGAATTATATTTAGGAATCTTACTTCCACATACAGTCTTAAAATAGATACATTCAATAGGTTTCTTACGACAACATGATTTCGATAAATAACACTCTTTAGCATCCAAGTTATCCAAATACTTTTCTAAATCCTGTCGATATATATCAATTCTTTCTTGATATTCCTCAGTTAACTTTGTTACATCCAAGAAAGTTATTAACTCTTCCCCATTTACTTCATGATATTCATTTGAGCCATCAAAATAGTACTTGCTATTTAATACCGCTAGATAATATTTAATATTTTTTAAAGCATCAGCATTATTACTTTCTTGATAATCATGCTCAATAATATATCTTTGAACAGCTATATCAAAAATATAAACGCCAACATCCGAATACCGATCAAACAATTTGTTTTTTTCTTTTTCAAATTCTTCATCAGTAAATTCTCTTGAATAATCATAACCCTCTATTTCATTTTTTAGTCTTAAAATATTACCACATTTTTGCCAAATACAGTATTTATCCTTACCACGAGGTCCAGCCTCCATTTTATAATACTTATTAGTAGTCGTAGCTTTAACTTCGATAATATTAACCATATCTTCATATGTATTATAAATATCAACATAACAAACATATTTAACATTGTTAATAATGCACTCAAAACACTCTTGATCTTGGGTTTTTTCAGCATATCTGGAAGAACCAGGAAAATACTTTTCCACAATTCTACCAGCTTCGATTTCCACATCTTTATAATATGGCATCATAGCTTCCATCTGGGGATTTAATTCTTTAGTAATATCAATTTCTAAATCGTCATCTTCATAAATGCCGGATAATAATTCTAATTTTTGCTCTTCGAGTTCTTCATTTTTATAATCCTCATAAGTTATATCACTAGATAATTTATCTTTACGCAAATTATCCAAGGCTGCAAACCTTGGACAACGAGTATAATTAACAAAATTAGTTTTCGTAATTGCCATCTTAAACCTATGCTAAGACTTTAATGTCATAACCATTTTCTAGTTTTGTAAGTCTTATTTTAACGTTATTGAAAGTTTTAACGGGACTAGAGGGGTCTTTAACTTTACCATCACTATCAGCCTCTAATAAACCTTCATTAACTAAATCATCAACAATGATATAAACAATATCTTCTTCATTAAATAAATCTTCATGACTACTAATAAAGTTTGCACTAGCATTTTTAATTTCAACAATTACATGATTATAAGTAATTTCTTCATCGTTATTTACAAAAGCATAACTCATATTATTGGCAACTACAAAATAAACAATTGTAAAAACAAAAAGGACACCAATACAAATATATAGATATAAATTCTTTTTCATAAATAACCTCTTACAAGTAAATTATATCATGTATTAAACCATTTAGCATAATGTTTTCTTTAATATCTCCCAAATATTGAAAAACAATTGAGTTATTATTATTCTTGCTATATAATTATATTAATAATAGTGAGGTGTCTATATGAAGTTTGACTTAAAAAAATCTTTAATTATTGTATTAGCTGTTGTAGGTATTTCTTTAACAGCATTAGGAATATCTTATGGTATAAGCCATCATTTATTACAAGTTGGTAATAATTCCGAATTAAAAAATGATCGTGATACTAGAGGTTCAGCTGGAAGATGTTCGATAATGTTTAAAGCCCTATCACCTCTTAGCGATTATAGCGATAGTGATTATCACGATTATTATAGGCATAATTATTCTGATTTCGTTACTATTGAAAATGATTTGGGTGATTTATTATTTGAAGCTCCTTGTAATGAACCTATTCCCGAAATCTTTTATGATTATGTAATTGATTACATCAATGGTAATAATGATTTCTATAAAGTTGATGAAGAATATAAAACCCAAAATATCTTCTATACAGACCCAGATTTTAAGCAAACATATAGATATAATAAATCCCTTACAAATCCTGTTACAATTATATATATTAAACCATCAAGTACATTAAACAAACAAGGATATATGCAATTTACATGGGGAAGTAAAACCGTTTCAATTCCGATAAAAATTGGTAAAAAGTATACTGAGAAAGACATATTAAATCTATTACAAGATTATAATAAAAACAATGACTATTTACTAAGTATTTTTATTTATGATAAAAACAACAATACCAAAAGATTTAATGAAGGTATTTTCACAAACAAAGAAGATGTTAGATTACTTGTTAACTATACAAGTGGTTTAAAGCTAATTTTTAAAGACGTAGAAAATAATTTTGATGAATTAATGCCACCTGTAATTGTTCAGGCTAATAAAGAAGTAACCTCTTCAACTAAACGTATATATTTTGAGAATTTCGGTTCAGATAGGGGTTATTATAATTATTTCTCAACTGATATTTTTAATACGGATTATTATACTTATAAAGATTGGTTTAGTAAACATCATTTGGGTGTATATGAGGAATATAATGTTGCAACCGGTACTAATGTTATTACTTTCAATAGTCTTTATAAATCAGCCAGGGGCACTAATAATGAATTAGAATTATTTTCACAAGCAATTATTAGGAAACATTTAGTCTCATTCGAATATCCAAATAATCATATTGAAGTAAAAAAGATTGATCATAACAAAAGATATATTGATGTTTATGGTTACGATTTACCAGATGATCCAGAATATACTGATTCATCAATGAAATTTGATTATTGGAAAGATAAAGCAACTGGAGAACATTTTTACTTTAATGATGTCATCACTAAAGATATAACTTTAGTACCTGTTTGGAAAAGTACAGGAAACAAAGAATATAAGGTCTATTTTGATTGGCAAGGTGGTACAAATGGTCCAGCAACCATGACATGGAAACCTAATAGATCTAATAATCTACCAATAGTTGCTCCATACTTGGAAAATCACAATTTCGTTGGTTGGGGTGTTGAAACAAATGAGTCGGTAGAAAGAAAATATGGTTTAGGAGATAATATTGAATATCTAAATGCCGATCTTTATCTAGTTGCTATGTATGAACCAGTCAAATACACTATGACTTTCACTGGATGTAAAAGTTTAACAACGAAAGAAAAAGAGTACGGTAAAGATTTTGTTCTTCCTCACTGTACAGAACCACCAATTGGACAATACGTTCAGTATTGGATTGGTGATGACAACGTAACATATACAACTGGTTCAAGTTATTCTAAAAATAAAAAAGCAACTTTTACTGCATCTTATGCTTACTCAAAGTATACATTAACATTTAATTTTAATGATAATAGTACACCGGATGAAGAAAGAATTGTAAAATATAATGATACTCTTTCAAACTTGCCTACACCAGAAGTAGATGCTAATCACGAATTTTTAGGTTGGTATACAAGCAATTCTGTTAATAAAAACGGAAGATATTATAAAAATGGTGATGTTTATAAAGAAGCCCAGAACAAAACTTTATACGCCATTTATAAAGAAAAGAATACAACTTTATATCATACCGTTACATATAATGTAAACGAAGGAACACCAACTTTAAATAGTCAAACGGTAGAACACGGTCAAAAAATTAGTAAACCTACTGTAGGAAAGAATGGGTATGTTCTTATTGAATGGCAAGATGAATTTGGAAAAGCATTTAATTTCACTGATGACGTTATTAATCGAGATATTACTTTAAAAGCTATATGGGAAAAAGACTATAATAATACGTCAAAGTATACTGTTAAATTCTATGATGGAAGCACATTATTAGATACTCAAGAAGTATATGATGGTGACCTTGTAGTCGTTGATAAAGAAAAAACAGCTAAACCAGGTCATCATATTATAAACTGGTATACTTCCCCTACGCTTGATGCTGAGTCAAGATTCACATTTGATACGCCAATAACGGCGACTACAAAGTTATATGCTAAATATAGTGCTAATCAAATAGTTGTGGAATTTGCTGCTGATAGCAATGCTACCATATCGTCTTCAACATACTATGTAAAATACAATACTGAAATTGGCCGTTCCGTTTATGATAATAACAATATTCAATTACCTACTGCAACAAGACCAAATTATACTTTCAATGGTTGGTTCTATGATATCGAATATACCCATGAAGTTAGTGCTCAAGATATTGTAACTACGGAAGAACCAATTGTCGTATATGCTAAATTTACTAGAGATACGGAAATATCTTATGGTGATGTTAATGATGATGGTTCAATCGATAATAAAGATTTAACTTTATTATTTAAAATTGTTTCAGGCCAAACAGCAATGGAACAATCAATTAAAAACGCAGACGTAAATGGAGATGGATCACTTACTAATAAAGACTCGGTTGCTTTATTCCAATTTATTAATGAGCCAAGCAAATATCCTAATACATTGCCAGATAATCCTATAAGCGCAACCAGTAAAATAACAATTAGTTATAATAAAAATACTGAAAGCGAAGTTTCTAACATGCCTTCAAATCAAGAAAAAACATCAAATGTTGATATTAATTTGGCAAATAATGTTCCAACGAGAACAGATGGACAAGTCTTTGTATCGTGGAATACTGATTCACTTGGAAAAGGTGCTTCATATGCTCCTGGTGCTTTATATCAAGTAAATGAAAGTGTTGTGTTATTTGCTCAATGGCAAGAAGTTGAAAACGCAACATATAGCATTACTTATCACGGTAATGCCGAGGGTGTTACAAACATTCCAAGTCCAGGAACCAAGAATAAAAACGAAACTTATAAAATATCTCCTACGATTCCAGTAAGAGATGGTTATGAATTCTTAGGTTGGAATTCTAAAGATGATTATACAGGTCAAGATTATGAACCTAATGGAAGTTATACTTTAAATGCTAACTTAGATTTATATGCAAATTGGAAAAAGATAGAATTAGATATTACAAAGATTAGTAATTATACATTGTATGATGAAAAAGTGCTATTTGATGAGAAAACCTTATCAAGATCATTACAAGTTAATTCTGGTTATTCAATTAACTACACTGCTGGAAGTAATAAGCGAACTAGCGATTATATTGCAACCGGAGATACAATTACTATTAGTAAAGGAAACACTACTAAAGAATATACTGCTATCGTTCTTGGTGATATAGTACCTGATGGTGAAATAACCATACTTGATTATGTAAGAACGTTCCAACATGTTAAAAAACAATATTATGCCAAATTCTTCCCTACTATTTCATTGGGATCTAATTATAGTTTATTAACTGATGTTTTATTCAATGCAGCCGATTTAGATCAAGATAAAGACGTTGATTTAATGGATTCAGTTCAAATCTTTAATATAATTAAGAATAAATTTCGGAGTTAAAAAAGATGCTCAAATTTGTTAAATCATTATTCATTGTTGCAATATTACTACCAATAAGTGTATATGCCTTAAATGGTATTGAAACAACTCCAGCTTCTTTAGAAATAATCGAAGGTAATTCAAAAACATTTGAAATAATTGCTACAGAAGCAACTGGCATTGGCAGGATTATATCATCTGATCCAACTGTTGCTTCTGTTAACAAAAATGCTTGGGAATCATCAATTAGTTTAACTGATAGTGTTAATAAACAATCAGTAACCGTAAAAGGATTAAAAGAAGGAACAGCAACCATAACATTATATATAGATACAGGTGCTACAACTGATTTGATAGATTTAACTGGTCAAACAAGAACTATTACTGTTAAAGTCGTTGCTAAACCCCAAACTAATACAAATAATCAAACCAATACTACGGTAATTAATACTCAAGATGAAGATATAACAAATATTATGACTGAGGATAATACATCTGAAACTAGAGAAATAATCTTTTTGGAAAACATTTCTAAAACTGAGGAAAAACCAAGTCATAATTATAAGACTATTCTAATAATCGTCGGTGTTGTGCTAATAAGTTCCGGTTTTACTTTATACATTATTAAAAAGAAATAAAAAAATCTCTTTACAGAGATTTTTTTAATGGCAACCATTATCAAATACATTTTCACATACGTTTTCTTCGCAAGATGTATAACAAGGAACTGTTGTATGACGATATATATGATGATTAATAATCTTCGTATTACATCTTTTTACATGAGGTACTTCATAACAAAAATAACGATGGCATACCCTTTCCTCAGGTACTTCATAAACTGGCATACAACATCCAGTAGTATTATTATTTGGCATCGTATCCATATTTGATGACTCATCAAAAATCATAGATATAATCCTCCTTTTGATATATCGTATGCCAATAATTAATAATTGTTAGGTCAAAGGCATAAAAAAAGAAATATTACTATTTCTTTTTAGGTTCTTTAATTAACTCCATTGTTCTACTGTAGTATTGACAGCCGCTTACAACACTTAAAACGGTACCAAATATTAAACATAGTAATGCGAAATTAAAATGGAAAAGTTCAAATGGTAAGTTACTGAAGAAGACAAATGATGTTCCCGTCATTACAAAAACGGTTTTAATTTTGCCACCCTTCGAAGCAGCTACTACTTTTCCTTTATTACCAGATATCATTTTACAAGTATCCGTAATAATATCTCTTGTAATAATAACTACAGGCACTACAAGAGGAATCATACGATCATAAGCTAAAATAATTAGAACACCATTAACAAGAATTTTATCAGCAATAGCATCAAGCATTTTACCTAAATCGGTAACTTGATTTAACTTTCTTGCAAGATGACCATCAATACGATCAGTTAAAGCTGCAATTACAAATAAGATACCTGCAATGACATATTTTAAACTTAAACCAGTTTCTAAAGTTACACCAAATACCTTTCCATATACTGGCCACTCTACACCTAAGGCATGCCATGGAATCGTTAGCATTACAAGAATAATAATTGATAGTACTATTCTTGAAACAGTTATTTTATTAGGTAAATTCATTTTTACTCCTTGCTACCTGCAACATATGCAGATTTTGTACCATATGCTATTTGTTTAACACTCCATATTACGGCGATTACCATTAAGAAAATAACAATAATATAAACCGTTAAATATAAGCCATTTTTAATTTTCTTTTCACTTTTAGTGTATGGTGATACAATTTTATTTTCATTGTTATCATTTCTATTATTTTGTTCAATTTGTTTTTCAATGTCTTTGATGGGAATTCTTGATGTAGCTTCAAAAACATATTCATTGAAATCATCAATTACTTTTTCTTCATCAAGTCCTAGATATTTAGCATAACTAGCAACATAATTCTTTAAAACAAAAATATCAGAAAAAGCCCCTGTTTTTCCATCTTCAATATTCTCTAAAATAGCTTGTTCAATATTTAAGTCTTCACTAACTTCTTTTAAAGAAACTCCAGCTGCTTCTCTTGTTTGTAAAAACAGTTCACCTATTTCTTTCAATATGTTCACTTCCTATAATTAAATAATATCTAACTAAGCCATGTTCTGTTCTCTTACGAGAGACAAACATTTATCTATGCTTTCGCATCCAGCCGCTAATTCAATTCTTATTGGCTAGCTCCCCTACCAAAATTTGGGTTTCTCACTTGTGGGGTTTACCACGTTCCACTCCTTTTATTACTAAAAGGCTCGTCTCTTTGGCACTTTATGCTTACTCTAATCATGGATAGACTATTTCAGCGCCGTTAGCTTACGCTACCTAAGGTTATTTTTTCCCTTAGCACAAACACTACATTCATCGCAGAATGTGCGAGCATGGACTTTCCTCAACAAAACTAGTTTGCCGCGTTTGTCTTTAGATACTACTCTTTATCACCGAATACAGCCTTTTCTAATTGACTAATTCGTTTAAGAAGATCGATATTAGTCACACTTTTAGGCTCTCTGTTAGAATTCTCATTAGCACTTGTAAGTGCATCTTGTAAATGTCTAATTTCCTCTTTCAATGTATAATTATCGTTATTCAAATCCTCAATTTTTGTTTCTAAATCCTTGATTATATTATTATATTCCGTATAATCGCGAATTATCATATCTAAATACTTGTCAACCTCTTGAGGGCAATAGCCTCTCGTATCAATTTTGAAATCATGTTCATAGATTTCTTGAGGCGTTAAATATAGTTTTTCATTATACATCTTTTACACCTTCTAACAAGCAAATTATAGCAAAAACCCTACTTACTGTCAAGGTTCGTAAGATGTTCTTCTTCTAATAAAAAACTGGCATATTCCACTTTGCAAATTAGTCGATTTAAGATTAAGTTGATATCCATTTGATACCTCCATAGGCATTTTATAAAATGTTTTAAAGCTTATCAACAGTTTCGACAAAACATATCAAAACATTTCTTTAATTTTCCATTAACATTTACCCCTATTTTTGATATAATTGTAAAAGGTGATAAACATTGAATTATCCTGGTAATATAAAAAAGGAATATCATAAAAAAGTAGACTACGCCAATCGTGGTATGGACCTTGAAATGCTTGTTAATATGACTAATGAAAAACTACTTGAAGATGATATTGCGGTTATTTATAAAAAACCGACTCCTATTCAAGTTACCAAGTATAATTACAATAATAAAAGGATAACAGATGCTTATTATCAAACCCAATCAACTCTTGATTATAATGGTTTATATAAAGGTTATTATATTGAATTTGATGCGAAAAACACTTTACAAAAGAGTTTGCCTTTATCAAATATTGCTGAACATCAAATTAATCATATTAAAAAAATTATAAAACATAATGGTATTGTATTCTTACTTATCATGATTGAAAACGAAATTTATGTCTTAGATGGAATATTCGTAGTAGATTTCATCAATCACGAAGAAAGAAAAAGCATTCCATACGAATATATTAAAACAAATGGTATTAAAGTAGATTATAACTACCTAAAAGGTGTTAACTACATACCTGCGATCGAAGAATTAATAAGGAGGAAAAATGGCTAAGAAGAAAAAATTAAAAGTGCAAAATAATAAAAAGAAAAAAACTAATATAAAAGATCAATTAAAAGCAAAAGGAATTAAAAAAATTATCATTAAATTAATACTTGTTGGTCTAATTCTAGCAGCGAGTGGTATTTTAGCTTTTGCTTTATTCATTATTATTGAGAGTCCATCTTTTGATAAAGATAAACTATATACTAAAGAATCAACCGTTATATTAGATAAAAATGGCGTTGAGTTAGCCAGAATTGGTGCTGAAAACCGTGAATTAATATCTTATGATGAAATACCACAAGTATTCATTGATGCATTAATTGCTACCGAAGACTCCCGTTTCTTCCAACATAATGGTCTTGATGTTGCCCGTTTTGCTAAAGCAAGTGCTCAACAACTGATTGGAAAAAATGCTGGTGGTGCTTCAACAATTACCATGCAACTTATTAAAAACGTATATACTAAAGGTACTAGTAGAGAATCTAAGCTTCGTTCATTCATAAGAAAATTTGAAGATATCTACATGGCTGTTTTCAAAGTTGAAACCACTTATACTAAAGAAGAAATATTTGAGTTCTATGTTAATACTCTATGGCTAGGTCATGATGGTAGTGTTAACTATAATGGTATTTATGGTATTGAACAAGGTAGTCAATTCTACTTTGGTAAATCAATTAGAGATATTACTTTAGCTGAAGCATCACTACTTGTTGGAATGTATCAAAATCCTACATTCTATAATCCATATCGTAATCCAGTAGGATGTCGTAATCGTCAAAGACTAGTTCTTAAATATATGGTAAATCACGGATATATTTCTGCTGAAGAAATGAATAACGTTCTTGAAATACCAATTGAAAGTCTACTTGCTGAAAGAACCGCAAGTAAAAAGACTAATTCATATCAAGCAGTTGTTGACTTTGTTATGAGTGATGTTGAGGAAAAGTTGGGTATTAACCCTTATAAAGAATCATTAATTATTCATTCAACTATCGATGCAGATGTTCAAGATGTTCTAATTAGAATGGAAAATGGTGAATTCTATAAATGGCAAAATGATTATGATCAAGAAGGTGTTGCAATTACTTCTGTAGAAGATGGTTCAGTTGTAGCCCTAAGTGGTGGTCGTAATTATCAAGCTAAAGGTACCAATTTTGCTACTGATATTGATCGTCAACCCGGTTCTACTGCTAAACCAATTATTGACTATGGACCTTATTTTGAATTCTTAAAAGGTTCTACTGCAGATATTCTATTCGATGATGAATATACCTATTCAAATGGCCAAAAGATTAAAAATGCTGATGGCGATTATCGTGGTGTTATGAATGTTCGAAGCGCTCTAGTAGCATCAAGAAACATCCCTGCCCTTCAAGTATTCCAAAAAGTTGCTAAAGGAGCTGGTTTAGAGAAGATGGCTGATTACATTCACAGTTTCGGTATTAACTATGGTTCTGATTTATTTGAATCAGCTGCTATTGGTGGATTTAATGGTGTCTCACCACTAGAATTATCTGCTGCTTATGCCGTATATGGTCGTGGCGGTTACTATATTAAACCTTATGCCTTTACTTCAATTGAATATGAAGATGGTTCAACATATGATTATAAATACACTAAAGAAAAAGTTGTATCAGCGCAAACATCTTATATGGTTACTAATGTTTTATTCGGAGTTGTATCATCAGGTCAAGCTGGATCATTTAATATTAGAGGAACGCAAGTTGCCGGTAAAACTGGTACAACCGACGTTGATGATGCTGCCTTAAGAGCTAAAGGAATTCCTCTTAATGCCACTAATGACTCATGGTGTGTTACTTATTCACCAGAATACTCTATTGCATTATGGTATGGTTATGAATATTTAAATAAAGAACATTATTTAACTGGTCCAATTGGTGTTAAAGCTCGTACATCCATTATGGGCGGACTTGCTAGAAACATTTATAGCGCTAATAAATCATTTAAACAACCTTCTGGGCTTAAATGGGTTAATGTTGAAAAAGACTCCATTCCAGTTCAATTAGCATCTGAATATACGCCTGAAGATATGATCTTAAAGGAACTATTCTATGATGGTACGGAACCAAAAGAAGTATCTAAAAGATATGTTAAACTTAATACACCAACCAATGGTAAATATACTATTAATGGAAATGTAGTAACTCTTAGCTGGGATCCAGTAGTACTTCCAGATATGATGTATGAAGGTTATTTACAAGATTACTTTAATGAATATTATGGTGATTATGCTGCTAAATATTATGAACAAAGAATAACTGATAACGCTAACTTAGTAGGAAACTTAGGATATCGTGTATACTTAAAGAATAATACAACCGGTGAGCTTACGCAACTTCATTGGATAAGTGGTACTTCATATACACAAACAATTGAGCCTACTCAAGATTATACATTTGTAATTAAGGCTTCTTATTCAATCTTGGAAACAACTAATTCTAATGAACTTGTTATTGAAGTTCCAAAACAAGTTGATAATACACCAATTGAAATTGAAGATCCTGAAGAACCATAAAAAAAGATTCTAGATTAAATTCTAGAATCTTTTTTAATTTGCTTTTTGAAATTTAGTTAAGATATACTTATCATTTACTTTCTTAAAAATGAAAACATATCTCATAAATTGTTCTTGATTAGTTTTATATAATTCCGTTAAAGAAGTTTTTGATGATACAGCTTCATTAAATACAAAACCTTTATCATTAGAATATGTTTCTTCATTCTTAAGTTGTTGATGATAAATGCCATCAACAGTTAAATAGTATAAATCATTATCTTGTTTTAATTCTAATGCTGTATACAAATCAATAAACGTTGCATTATCTAAGTAATTAAAACCGTCTCCCGAATAAGTATAATTACCATCTTCAACCTTAATCGTAGTAATATTATGATAATTATAATCTTTCATTTGAACATTGTAATCACTGCCATATTTTTTTACTAAACTATCTTTTAATACATCAAATGTTACCCAAGTACCGGAAGTTTTATAATATGAATCAATACCAGCTAGATATAATTTTTCATCATTAGTCATATTATCCAATTCCGTACCCTTAGCCCGGTAATTATAAATTACTTTTTCTAAATTATCATTGTTTACAACCTTAAATAATTCATCTCTTGTTGTATTATCTAATAAAACTATTTTGTTGGTATTATTATTTTCATTACTATTATCTGGAACTTTGGTAAATACGCGAAATCCGATAAACAAACCAATTGCAATTCCCATTAAAAATGGTACAAGAAAAAAGATAATAATACCTATTAATCTTATATTTTTTTTCTTTGCCACTATATCACCCTATTCCTATTATACTAAAAAAATTATAAATAATGATTATTTATCTTTTCTTCGACACTTTAGTGGACAGTTTTCACAACTTGGTTTAACTGCCTTACAATAGTATCTACCAAATAAGACCAATTGATGATTAACTCGATTATACTCCTCTTCCCTTAATAATTTTTTCAGTTTCTTTTCCACTGTTTGAATACTATCTTTTTCATTAGCTATATAAAGCCTTTTAGATACTCTTTCAACATGGGTATCGACTGCGATAGTTGGTTTATCAAATAATTCAGCCAAAACAACACTACAAGTTTTATGACCAACACCAGGGAGACTTTCTAAATATTTCTCATCGTTAGGAACCTCTCCTTGACAATCATTTATTATTCTTTTAGCTATTTCAATAATGTATTCACTCTTTTTATGATAATTACCTAATTCATAGAGAATTTTCTCAATATCCTTAATATTGGCATTAGCAAGGGCTGCTAAATCATAAAGTTTAAATAATTTAGATGTTACCATATTTACCCTTTTATCAGTACATTGTGCTGATAAAACAACCGCAATTAATAATTCATAATCTTTTGTATAATTTAATTCACATCGGGGATTAGGTATTATTTTATCAAAATATTCCAGTATATTATTCTTCATCATCTAACCAATTGAATTCCATAACACTAGTTTCAAACTTTTCATCATCATCAGAACTATTATCTTTTTTTGTCATATGATTAGAAACATCTTTCATTGTTTTAAAGCCCTTTTTCTTCCATGCAAACAACACTTTATCGATATATCTTAATGATGATACTCCATTATAGTTTGCCTCATCTACGGCCCCTAAAATAAGTTCTTCAGATAGTCCATTTTCTAACCATGCTTTAATGATTTCAAAATCCATACTAGATAAATTATGACCATATCTTTTTTGAAAAGTCGTTAAGAAATCCTCTTTTGGATTTTCTTCCTCTAAAACATCCTTTTTAATATCTTGGTATAAATTATCTAGGGATATTTTATCAATCATTTTACCACTATCATTCTTCGTAGATACTAGAGTTATAATTCCTTTTGTTAATAATGATTCAAAAGCCGTAATTACGTCCTCTTCTTTTAAGCAAGTTGCTTTCATGACTTTTTTAACATCAAATACGGAATCATAATCATTATCAAAATATACTAAAATTAAAAATTCCGCTAAAGAAAGATTATGTTTAATGGCTTCCTTTAGAAAAATCGTCTCAATAACAAATTTCTTATTATCCTTATTCATTACTTCCCCCTAATAGATATTTCTTAATATCACTTTTTTTATTAATAATTTCATTGTTCAAAATAGCATTACGAACCTTCAGCATTATTTCCCCAATTTCTTTTCCGGGTTTTAAATTAAGAAGTTGCATAATCTCATTACCATTAATATCGATATCTTTCATGCTTTTAATTGGTAATTTTTCATACATCTTATTTACTTCGGATTTTTTAATATTTAAAATTTCTGAGGCAACATTCGATGGATATAATCCATAATTGAATAAAACAAAATTATCAACACTACCCTTGGAAAGAATCTTTTTAACTACTCTAACAGTTTCCATCTCTGTATTAGTTAAGTTTATTCTTTTAATATCAATTTGGGCAAACATTCCTAGGATATCGGAACAATAAACAATATCATTTTCTTGTTTCATACCTATTACTTCATTAATTTTCGTTTCCCTGAGTAACTTTAAACCCTTTTCATAATTAGGGGAGCTTAAAATCTTAGTTATTTCTTCTTTAATTCTTTCATCACTTAACTTCGAAACTAAACCATAGTTCCTTTTAATTGATTCTAAAGCATCATTATCAATATCAAAATCTAAAACCGTGGCAAAACGGATAGCTCTAAGCATTCGAAGAGGATCCTCACTAAATTTATGATCCGGATCACCAACAACTTTAATAATTTTGCTTTTTAAATCATCCATAGCATTTAGAATATCCAAGACGTTACCATTTTTATCCATACATAATGAATTTATCGTAAAGTCTCGACGTTTAATATCTTCGAACAAATTATTAACATACTCCACTTCACTAGGATTATGTCCCACATACTTTTTCTCTTTACGATAAGTTGTAATATCAATATTATATCTTTTAATTTTTAGATTAAAACCACCATAACCATTACTATTTTGATTAATAGGAAAAATATCTTTTAAATTCATTGGTCTGGCATTCGTACAAATATCCACATCATAGGAATCTTTACCTAATAATTTATCACGAACAAAACCACCTACTATGTAGGCTTCATAACCTTCATCTTCGATACGTTTTAAAATGTTATGAATAATTTTGTCCAAGATTTCCTCCTTATCTGGTTAATTTCATGTCTTTATTAATGTTATTAATTATATCATTATGAATATCTTCGATTGATTTCATTTGATTGTTTTCAGCACAATTAATTATGGTCCAATTTAAGTAATTAGCAATAAATAATGCATTATCATAAAACCTTTTTTGTAATGATTCATCTTTTTCATGAATATCAGTACTTTGATTACGATCCTTGCGCATCTTTGATACTAATTCAAACGGTGCATTTAAAAATATAACTTCATCAGGAGCTTTGATACCTAATTTGTTATATTCAAAATCAACCACATAATCAATAAAGGCTTTCTTTTCTTCAAGATTATCAATAAATGCTGATTGATAGATTAAACTTGAAGTTGTATAACGATCAAGTAAAATAACACCGTCATTTTCGTATACTTCTTTAAACTCTGTTTGCCAAGTTACAGCTCGGTCAACAGCATATAAACTATTTATATAATATGGCGATAATTCATTTGGTTTACCAAATTCACCATTTAAATACATTTCAACACATTTTCCTTGCGGTGTATTATAAGATGGAAAATGATGGGTAACTAAATTTATATCAGGATAATTATTTACAAAATAATCCTTTAATAAACCAAATTGTGTAGATTTACCAATACCATCACAAGCACCCTCGATTACAATTAATTTTCCCATAATTACCTCTTTATATAGTATATCATAAACAGTGTTGTTTTTGTGTAAATCACCATCAATTATTTCTTTTTTGTACAATATAAATTATATAATTATACTAGGAGAAGCAAAATGAAAAAGAGAGATTTAATAGAAACAATTATTGTATTTGCTATTGCATTATTCTTAGGTTACGAAATATTTACAAGTAATAGTTCAACATATTGGTTAATAGGATTAGTAGCCTTTGCAATACTTTATGCATGCTATAGAATAATTATCAAAAAGAATAAGAAATAAAAAAGAACCAAAATTGGTTCTTTTTTTATTCATGGTGCATGTGGTGGGACTTGAACCCACACGATATTGCTACCACTGGATTTTGAGTCCAGCGCGTCTACCATTCCGCCACACATGCGTGTAAAATTAGTATATCACAATTTATACATAATGATAACTAATTTTCTTCTTGATATTTGCTTTTATATAATTCAACTTCTTCATCTGGTTGTTTATCTTCAAGTTCAATTTTGGGTAAATCAGTAATGGATGCTAAACCAAAATAATCTAAGAATGTTGAGGTTGTGGCATACAAATTGGGATGACCAGGTAAATCACTTTTACCACAAGCTTTAATAAGATCTTTAGCCATTAATTTACGTATCATGAATGATGATGCAATACCTCTTAGTTCATCAACTTTAACTCGGGTAATTGGTTGATTATAAGCAATAATTGCTAACGTCTCTAAGGCTGCTTGACTTAAGGTATTTGAACCTGTTGTTGTGAGTAATTTTTGATAATAAGTTATATGTTCTTTTTTAGTAGTTAATTTAAAAGTGTCCGCTAAAAAACTAATACGAATACCATGCGTATCTTTATCATATTCATTTTGTAATTCCTTAAGTAATGATTTTACTTCTTCTTCATCTACTTCAAGAATTTCACTACCCTGTTTTAAAGTAAGTCCTTCATCACCTACTACAAATAATAATCCCTCTAAAACTGCTAATTTATTCATGATATACCTCAACGTATATTTTACTAAAGTTTTTATTTTGTGACAACAATACTTCGTGATCTTTAGTCATTTCTAATATCGATAAGAAAGTAATTACTAATTCATCTTTAGAAATATCACTAAATAATTCCGTAAATTCAACCTTTTTCTTATCTTTTAATATATTTCGAATATAAGTTGTTTTCTCTTTTAAACTAAGTTCTTTATGCATAATCTTAGTTTTTTTAGGTTTTTGATACTCTAATCTTTTTTGTAATTCTAAAAAAGCATCGACTAAAGCATCAATAGATACACCTTCGATATGTGTATCTTCATCCATGTATTCCCTTAAACTTTCTGGTACTTTGGTAAAATAATCTTGTCTATTTAATTCTAAAGTACGAAAATCATTACTAATATTTTGGTATTTCTCATATTCTATTAATCTTTGACGAAGTTCATCTTCACTATTAATTTCATATGTCTCATCATCTTCTTCATCATCAAAACCGAGTAATAATTTACTCTTTAAATGAATAAGCTCGGAAGCCATAATTAAGTACTCACTTTTACTATCTAAGTCATTTTTATCAATGGAATTAATAAATTCTATATATTCATCAATAATTATTTTTAAATCAATTTCATAAATATCCACTTCATGCTTTTTTACCATATGTAATAAAACATCTAATGGTCCTGTAAAATCATTAATGTTAAAATTCATTTAAATCACCCACATGTATAACCCATTGTTTCTATTTTATATCTAATCTCCCGTGGATACGCATCTTTATTGAAATAGTATGGTTTAATATAACCATTATATTTTTTCATATCAACTTTAACTACTAATTGATAAGTATTACCACTTAAGATATTAATAGTTACACCATTATATCCTTCATATTTGGTTTTAAATTGATCAAATTCATTTAAAACACTGTCGGTTAAAGAATCGGTGGTAGTATCTTCGACTAAATCATAAACTTCATCAACAAAGGTATATTTTATTTTATTGTTATCTTTACTACAAGTCAAATAAGATTTTTCATCAGCATCAACCGGTAAAGTAAAATACGGATAATCTGTATCTTTCATATATTTTATTTCATAATAATAAGCATCAGCTATATTATCTATAGTAACATTTAAACTACCAATGACATTATTGGAAAAGAAATGATTCTTTATTAATTCCTTATTTTCGTTATAAACTTTTAAAAAGTAACTTTGATTATATAATCTAACTATTGAATCTTTATTGGTGCTAATAGTTAAACTAATTTGCTTATTTTGATAAGATATATTATTAAAATTAATACCCTCGACCGTTACGCTAGTATCTGTATTTAATACTAAATAATTCTCAACCCCAGGTTCAGGTTCGGGTTCTGGTTCGGGTATTGGTATTGTATCTGTTGTATTGGTGTTAGTGTTAGTGCTAGTACCATTATTGGTATTCGTAAAATTTAAAAAACCCCAATCCAATTGGCCGGTTCTGGTATAATTATCATAGATTGCAAATAGATTAGGTAAAAAATAAATAACCGCACCAAAAAGAATTATCACAAAAAAGACAACTATAAAGCCAAAATTATGAGCTTTGTATTTGCCAACGGTTTGTGCCTCTAAAGGATTCTTATTAATGGTAACTTTTCTCCTACCCATCTTGAGCTCCTATTATCAATAAACATTATACTATAATAAACACGATAAAACAAGAAAACTATTGCCAAAGAAAAAGAATTTTGTTATAATTTAACTCGTATTGGCGATGTAGCTCAGCTGGCTAGAGCGTCCGGTTCATACCCGGTAGGTCGAGAGTTCGAATCTCCCCGTCGCTACCATTTA
>JAEEGL012494932.1_pt1 | contig 40748 bp, 39 predicted proteins | sample 9134231 | NCBI WGS metagenome assembly JAEEGL01 (sample SAMN16246548, study PRJNA631951) | gut metagenome | biome: gut microbiome; feature: rumen; material: fiber-attached | host: Bos | place: Iran: Karaj | collected 2018-10
CAGTTCAGAAGGCAGCAGATTTCCTTGTAGAGAACGTTAAGGAAGGCGCTAAGAAGGCAGCAGCCAAGAAGACAACCAAGAAGGCAGCTGATGATGACGCTGAAGAGAAGCCAGCTAAGAAGACAACAACAAGAAAGACAACAGCTAAGAAGGCAGCTGATGATACAGCTGAAGAGAAGCCTAAGAGAACAACAAGAAAGAAGAAGACAGAAGAAGAGGCTTAATATATAATTAACAGGGTCGGCATATGCCGGCCCTGTTTTACGATGGAGGAGAGTGAAAATGAATACCCAAAAGAGCACGATAAAATATGTGATCAAATATGGCATTATGCTTTTGACGGCATTTATATTTGTGTTTTATGCATCAGCTACCACAAGCCCCTTTATCGATTTTAAAAGAATAGATTCATATATGTTTTTGATCATGGGAAGAGGTTGGAGTAAAGGGCTCATTCCTTATATAGATCTTTTTGATCAAAAGGGACCTGCTATATTTTTTATAAACATGCTAGGTTTTTGGTTAACGGGGAATAAATACGGCGTGTTTTTACTTCAGATTCTATTTATGTTTGCTTCTGAATGTTTGATTTACTTCATGCTTAGAAGGGTATACTCTGACAAAATAGCACTTGCTATGGCTTCTATTGGTATATTTGCTTTTCTATGGAACTATGAAAATGGAAATATGAATGAAGAGTACGCCAATCCATTTATAATAGCCAGTTTTTTATGTCTGGCTAAATGGCTGGATGAAAAAGACAATGACAAAATAGATCATAGCCTCTGGTATGCATTTGTTTATGGCATTACTTTCGGATTTTGCCTGATGTCCAGAGTTACAAATGCCATAGGCGTATGCATGGCAATTCTATTGATCTTAATATATTTAATTTATAATAAACGTTTTATCAACATATTTTACAATGCTGTGGCTTTCATACTTGGTGCACTCTGCTTAGTCACTCCATTTGCTCTATATTTTGCAGTTAAGGGTGCAACCTATGATTTTTGGTATGGCACGATCCTGTTTAACTTGCATTATGCAACTCAGGGGAAGACAGGGCTTGTCATGCTATTGAAAAGTGCTATTGGCCAGATTGGCAGTTATGCTCTTATGGCTATTGGGCTAATGCATATAGCAAGGAAAAAATACTTTGATGGCGTTTTATTTTCCTCAATTGGTATAGTTACAGAACTATTGATGCTGAATATCAAAAACTATAAGCACTATTACATGATAATTTTCCCTTATCTTCCGGTGGCTTTCTATGAACTTAAGAAGATCATGGATGATAAAGATATATCTATAAATAAGGCTGGTAATGTTATAAGAAAGCTTGCTCTTGTCGTGTTAATAGGACTTTCTCTTATTACTGTAGCAAGAACCGGCAAGGAAGTATTGGAGATAAATAAATTGTATGATGAATATCCATCCAGTATTGAGGCTCAGCAATATGCCCAAGAGATTAGCTTTACCTCGCAGATTCCGGAAGAAGAAAGAACATCAGTATTATGCTATGGCCTTATGCCTGGAGTATATTTTGATCTGAATATAGATCCGCCATGTAAATATTTTGTACTTCAGGAGTGGATGGGCAAATTTACAAATGATTTTGCAGGAAAAGTAGTAGAAGAGGTTGAAGATAAAAAGCCCGAATATATAGTGTGCAATTATTCTGAGGGTATGATAATTGAAAAAATCTTAAATGAGAGTTATAGAGTAATAGCAAATGAGAATATAGTGAGAGATAAGAATGAAGGCAAATTGGTTTTATATAAGAGAAACCACTGATAATGCCTTTGATTGCAAAATGCTTTTAAAAAGAAGAAATAAGCATTATAATATTCTTGATATGTGCTTTTATGCTTGGAAAGGAAGATAGAATATGAGTTTAATACCTTATGTCATTGAACAGACAAGCCGTGGAGAGAGATCTTACGATATCTATTCCAGACTTTTAAAAGAGAGAATTGTATTCCTTGGAGAAGAGGTTAATGCAGCTTCAGCTAGTACTATAGTTGCACAGCTCCTGTTCCTCGAGGCAGAAGACCCTAACAAAGATATCCATATGTACATCAACAGCCCTGGAGGAGAGATTTCTTCCGGTATGGCTATTTATGACACAATGAACTATATCAAGTGCGATGTCAGCACAATCTGCATTGGTATGGCAGCCAGCATGGGAGCATTCCTTCTTGCAGGCGGTGCTAAGGGCAAGAGAATGGCTCTTCCTAATGCAGAAGTTATGATCCATCAGCCACTTGGTGGAACACAGGGACAGGCTACAGAAATTGAAATCGCTGCTAAGCATATTCTGAAGACTAAAGAGAAGATGAACAGAATGCTTGCTGCTAATACAGGCAAGAGCTATGAACAGGTAGCAGCTGATACAGAGAGAGATAACTGGCTTTCAGCCCAGGAAGCTCTTGATTATGGTCTTATTGATTCTATTATTGAGAACCGTCCTTCAGAAAAAGAAGACAAGAAGTAATAGAATTATAAAATACTATATTATATGTACCTGAGTGATTATTGACCAGGTGCGATGCAAGGAGAAATATGGCAGGAAAGAATTCCGGAGAGATCAGGTGCTCTTTTTGTAACAAGACACAGGATCAGGTTAAAAAGTTAATAGCAGGACCTGCAGGAGTATATATTTGTGATGAATGTGTAGATATCTGCGCAGATATCATTGAGGAAGAATTTGAGGATGAACCTGTATCAGGTAAAACACAGCAGATCAATCTTTTGAAGCCTGCTGAAATCAGAAACTTTCTTGACGAGTACGTAATCGGACAGGATGAGGCCAAGAAGGTACTTGCTGTTTCAGTTTACAATCATTACAAGAGAGTTCTTGCTCCCAAGAATGATGACAAGAACGATGTAGAACTTCAGAAGAGTAACATTATCATGATAGGACCTACAGGTTCAGGTAAGACATATCTTGCTCAGACCTTGGCCAAGATCATCAATGTTCCTTTTGCTATAGCAGATGCAACTACTCTTACAGAGGCTGGATATGTAGGTGAGGACGTAGAAAACATCCTCCTCAAGCTCATCCAGAATGCAGATTATGATATTGAGCGTGCCCAGTATGGTATCGTTTATATTGACGAGATAGACAAGATCACCAAGAAGAGCGAGAATGTTTCGATTACCCGTGATGTATCAGGTGAAGGCGTTCAGCAGGCACTTCTTAAGATTGTAGAGGGTACTGTTGCAAGTGTTCCACCTCAGGGCGGACGTAAGCATCCTCATCAGGAACTTATACAGATTGATACAAGCAACATTCTCTTTATCTGTGGTGGCGCATTTGATGGCCTTGATAAGATTGTCGAGGCAAGACTTGACCGCAACTCAATCGGATTTAATGCTGAGATAGCAGATAAGTCTGAGAGAGAAATCGGTGAAGTGCTCAAGGAAGTTACACCTCAGGACCTTGTTAAATTTGGTCTTATCCCTGAGTTTGTAGGACGTGTGCCTATTACAGTAACTCTTGAGGGATTATCCAAGGAAGCTCTTATGAGAATCCTCACAGAGCCCAAGAATGCTCTTGTTAAGCAGTATCAGAAGCTCTTTGACTTTGATGATGTTAAGCTTACATTCGAGGATGAGGCTGTGCATAAGATAGCTCAGATGGCTTACGAGAGAGAGACTGGAGCTAGAGGTCTTCGCTCTATCATGGAGAAGACAATGATGGATGTTATGTATGAAATTCCATCAGATGATACTATCAGCGAATGTGTTATCACTGACGCATCTGTTGATGGAACAAGCCAGCCACTCATTGTTCACAAGGATCAAAAGAAGCTTAAGCAGGCTAAATAACTAGGGGATTCGTAGAAATACTTGTTTTCGTCTGCGTCGTAATTACCCTAAATTCAAAAACAGATAAATGTCTCATTTCATGTTATTCAGAGAAATCGACATTTATCTGTTTTTTCATTTGGGTAATTATCTCCTCGTCCGAGAACTGCGTACTTCTGCGAATATGCAATATTTTTCGTCCGAGAACTGCGTATTTTTGCGAATAGGCAATAATTTTCGTCCAAGAACTGCGTATTTCTGCGAATATGCTATATCTTTTTTACTTCTGAGTGTTGGCCTCGGCCAGAAGCTCATCCATGAAATCATAAATTTCCTGACGGCCTTCTTTGGAAAGGGCTGAATACGGGAATATCTTAATTTCATCCGGAAGTCCTAGTGTGTTGCGCAGCATATTGAGGTGCTTTTCATGCTGGGATTTCTTGATCTTATCAGACTTGGTCGCAATGATGACTGGCTGGAAACCCTGATGAACAATCCACTTGTACATCTGAACGTCATTAGCTGAGGGTTCGTGTCTGATATCTATAAGAAGGAATACTCTAAGGAGCTGCCTTGATGTATGAAGATAATTTTCAATCATCTTGCCCCACTGCTCCTTGACTTTCTCGGGAACACGCGCAAAACCATATCCAGGAAGGTCTACAAGATAGAACTCATCGTTGATATTGTAGTAGTTGATGGTTTGAGTTTTGCCGGGTTCCTGGGATGTTCTGGCGTAATTCTTACGATTCATAATACCGTTTATAAGTGAACTCTTGCCAACATTACTCTTTCCGGCAAAAGCAAATTCAGGATGAATGTTATCCGGAAGTGTACTGGTTATTCCACATACTGTTTCAAGATTTACGTTTTTAATTACCATTTTTAATCTCTTTCTTATTCATTATTTACTAATTCATCGTTAGATATTTATTTGTTTCTACCCTATTATATTTGATGTGGACAAGGATTGCAAAAGGGCGAACAGGTGTCTTATAATTGCTGATAAAGGTATTACGTCATCTAAAGGGGATTTTATATGAAAACACTAAAAAATATAAGACCGGATTATTTGATCAGAGCTATCGTACTTATAATTGTTGGTATTATTTTAGCTGTATGGACGGCTGCAAGTCTTGATGTGATGGCCAGAGTGCTTGCTGTTTTACTTATTGTCATTGGGGCAGTTCTTATAATTACTTATCTTGTTCACAAGGAAAAGAGTTTTACGATTTCCGGAGGATTTGTTGCAGGGATAATAATTGCAGCAGTAGGCGCATGGATTTTTGCTAACCCAGGAAAGTTTACGGATTTTATTCCCAAGCTTTTTGGTATTTTTATTTTGATCAGTGGTCTAAGTAATCTGGGCCAGACTGTATCACTTATCAGGTATAAATCAACCACCTGGTGGGTTTCGCTTATTATTGCATTTGTAACTGTAGGCCTTGGTGCATTTTTGTTCTTTAATCCGACCAATGCCAAGGAGATTGCAGTTACGCTGATTGGAGCCTTTCTGATAATTGACGGAGTAACTAACCTGATAACAGCGGTACTTGTAGGCTCTGCAGCTAAGAAAGTCCAGCAGGAAAAAGAGGCTATAGATGTTGAAGCTGTAGTGGTAGAAGAACATCAGGAAAAATAGCAAAATATATTATTTTTGACATAATAATTGTTTGAGACTTGGAGATAAAACTTGGATAGGCTTTGTTTTGCGTTTTCATCTGATGAAAACTTTATTGTTCCAACATATGTAGCAATGCATTCACTTATGCATTTTGCGGATAAGAGATTTGACTACATTATATATTTATTGACTCCTTCAGATTTACCAATCGAACAGATTAATCTGATCAAGTCACTTGAATCAATATCTGATAACTTTGAGATAAGAATTATAGATATGGGAAGTGCTTTTAGTGAATCTACTATAGTACTTAAACATACTTCTATACCTACTATGTACAGGCTATTACTGGCAGAACTTTTGCCTGAATATGACAGGTGCATTTATGTGGATGGAGATACCATAGTTTGCAGGGATTTATCAAATCTTTTTACGGTTGATATGGATAATTATTATATTGGCGCAGTGCGTGATATTGAAGCTGCCAAATATATAACAGGATTTGACTATGGATCACGCAGACCGGATACTACAGGATATATTAATGCCGGAGTTCTGCTAATGAATCTTAGAAAGATAAGAGAAGATAATCTTATTCGGGATTTCTTAGAGCTATCAAAGGAAAAGCTTATCTTTGCTGATCAGGATATATTAAATATTGCTTGCAAGGATAAGATTCTTTTCCTTGAACTAAAATATAATGCGCTTGTAAAATATAGGTTTTTAAATTATAAAGAAGATCGATATGCTGGTTTTATTACTAAGTATTTTTCAGTAGATGAAATACATGAGGCTATTGATAATCCTGTCATTATTCATTATGCTCAGCCGTTGAAGCCATGGCATACACCATATGTTTATAAAGGCGAATACTGGTTTGACTATGTTAAAAGATATATTAGCCATGACGTAATAGAAAATTGGATAAAAAAATATATACTTACGCAGGAGTGCGCTTCAAAGATTTATTTTAAATCAGTGATCCACAGGGCTCTTTATAAGACGGGCCTTATGAGATTAATAGTAAAAAAACGACACGAAATATAAAAGATTAGACATTGGAAGATATCTAAACATGAATTTCATTCCGCTTAGCGTATCACTTGATGAAGGCTGCATATCAGATTTTATCAGGAGATATCATTTTGAAGAAAAAGATAAAAATGACATATTTCGGTTGTACAAACAGGTGATGCCAAGAATTCATGCTGAGTTTCACTATGTAATAAAGAGCTCGGGAAGTGTTTTGGAGTTTGATGATAAGTATGACGAAAAAGAAGATTGCTCAGAGGAGCAGGCTGTAGTCATAGCCACGTTAGGGCAGGCGTTTGATGAATATCAGGAGAACCTTTTGGCAAGGGGTGATATCCACAAGGGCTATATGCTGGATTGTATAGGCCTTGAGCTTTTATGGGCCGCCTATGACGAGATAGATAAAAAGCTCCATGAAATTACAGGTAAGTATGCAGGAAACTATATATTCACCGGTGACAATAATCTTCCTATGTCAGAAGTTCCAAGGCTTATGGGCTTTTTAGGACAAAAAGTTGTAACCTATAATGAGGCTTATGCGATGATTCCTAAAAAGAGCGTCTTGTTTGTAGTGCCTCTTTTGAATGAGTGCCTAAAGAAATCTAATAGATGTTCATGTTGCAATAATGTTAACTGTAATATGAGAGATACAGCCTGATGCAAGCAAAAAGGCAGTTATTACGGCATTATCTTAGAAAATGATTTACACTTTGCTGGCTTGGCCTGGCAGGTAGTAGACAGCAGATTACAGGAAGGAGAGAATATGTCAGAAAAACTTGGTTTTATCCACTTGTATACAGGTGACGGAAAGGGCAAGACAACAGCGGCGATAGGACTTGCTGTCAGGGCAGCAGGCGCCGGAATGAAGGTTGTATTTGCTCAGTTTATGAAGGGAAGAGATACTTCTGAACTTAATAGCCTTAGCTGTATAGAGGGAATTACGATTGTCAGGAATAATACAGATCTTGGCTGGTACAAGAAAGATGACCCGGAGCAGACTAAAGAATACACAAAGGTTCACAATGAGATTCTTGATGAAATAGAGACGCTCATTATGAACAGGCAGTGTGATGTGCTTATTCTCGATGAAGTAACATATCCTTATAACTACGGGATTATAGACAAGGAAAGACTGGAAAAACTAATTGAGGATGGTCCTGAGGATATGGAGATCGTTCTGACAGGGCGCGATGCACCTGATTTTATGTCAGAGAGTGCTGATTATATTACCAATATGCAGAAGATAAAACACCCATATGATAAGGGGATTGATGCCAGAGAGGGAATTGAATTCTGATCCGGGCATAAAAGGAAAATGTTGACATATGAAAAAAGGATTGTTATAGTTGTAATAGAACAACAATAACAATCCTTTTTATGCTATAGTTTTCTGGAAGGGAGGGAGTTATGAATATACAGAAATTTACGCAGAAATCAATAGAAGCGGTTAATCGCTGTGAGAAGGTTGCTATGGATTATGGCAACCAGGAGATAGAACAGGAACATCTTCTCTACGCGCTTATGACAATAGACGATAGCCTTATTGCCAGACTTGTTGAGAAAATGGGAATTGATACTGCATCATTTCTTAACAGGATTGAGCAGGCCCTGAGTAAGAGGACCAAGGTACAGGGAGGTAATCCTTATATCGGATCAGACCTTAATAAGGCTCTTTTATCTGCTGAGGACGAGGTCAGAGCACTTGGCGATGAATATGTATCTGTAGAGCATTTGTTCATGTCCGTTATCAAGAAGCCTAACAGAGAGGTCAAAGAGATACTCAGGGAATTTGGAATTGACAGGAATAGATTTCTTCAGGTGCTCTCAGAGGTAAGGGGTAACAGAAATGTTACAACAGACAATCCCGAGGCTACTTATGATACTCTCAGCAAATATGGTACAGAGCTTGTTGAGAAGGCCAGGAGACAGAAGCTTGATCCTGTAATAGGCCGAGATACTGAGATCAGAAATGTAATCAGGATTTTGTCCAGGAAGACCAAGAACAACCCTGTTCTGATAGGTGAGCCGGGTGTAGGTAAGACTGCTGTAGTAGAGGCCCTTGCTCAGAGAATTGCAAGCGGCGATGTGCCGACAGCTCTTAAGGACAAGAAGATCTTCTCTCTTGATATGGGAGCTCTTGTTGCAGGTGCCAAGTATCGAGGAGAATTTGAGGAAAGACTCAAGGCGGTTCTGGAAGATGTAAAAGGGTCAGATGGAGAGATAATTCTTTTCATTGACGAGCTGCACCTTATCGTTGGCGCAGGCAAGACTGATGGAGCCATGGATGCAGGTAATATGCTAAAGCCTATGCTTGCAAGAGGCGAACTTCATTGTATTGGCGCCACAACACTTAATGAGTACAGACAGTATATTGAGAAGGATGCTGCTCTTGAGAGACGTTTCCAGCCTGTAATGGTAGATGAGCCGACAGTAGAGGATACTATCAGTATTCTGCGTGGACTCAAGGAGAGATATGAGGTATATCACGGAGTTAAGATCATGGACAGCGCTCTGGTGAGTGCAGCAGTTCTGTCTAACAGATATATTTCTGACAGATTTCTGCCGGATAAGGCTATTGACCTTGTAGATGAAGCTTGCGCGCTTATCAAGACAGAAATGGATTCAATGCCTGCTGAACTTGATGAGCTTAATCGTAAGATCATGCAGATGCAGATTGAAGAGGCTGCGCTTAAGAAAGAGGATGATTCTCTTAGCAAAGAGCGACTTGCAAACTTGCAGAAAGAGCTTGCTGAACTTCAAGAGGAGTTTGATCTTCGCAAGACCCAGTGGTCAAATGAAAAAGAGGCTGTGGATAAGCTTGCGGCTATGCGTGAGCAGATAGATACAATTAATTCTGAAATTGCAATTGCCCAGAGAGATGGGGATTATGAAAAGGCTGGAGAACTTCAGTATGGTAAACTCCCTGCTCTTAAGAAGGAACTTGAAGAGGCAGAGGCGCTGGTAAGAGAAAAAGAGTCTGACACAACACTCGTACATGAAAGAGTATCAGATGAGGAAATTGCCGGTATTATCAGCAGATGGACAGGTATTCCCGTTAACAAACTTACGGAGAGTGAGAGAAATAAGACACTTCACCTTCCTGATGAACTCCACCAGAGAGTAATAGGTCAGGACGATGCTGTAGTTAAGGTTTCAGAAGCAATCATGAGATCCAAGGCCGGAATCAAGGATCCTACCAAACCAATCGGCTCATTCCTGTTCCTTGGACCTACAGGTGTAGGAAAGACTGAACTTGCCAAGAGTCTTGCACAAGCACTTTTTGATGATGAGAATAATATGGTCAGGATTGACATGAGTGAGTACATGGAGAAGTATAGTGTATCAAGACTCATTGGAGCACCTCCAGGATATGTAGGATATGATGAGGGTGGTCAGCTGACAGAAGCTGTCAGAAGAAAACCTTATGCGGTAGTTCTTTTTGATGAGGTGGAAAAGGCTCACCCGGATGTTTTCAATATCCTGTTGCAGGTACTGGATGATGGAAGAATCACAGATTCTCAGGGTAGAACTGTGGATTTCAAGAATACGATCCTTATCATGACTTCAAACATCGGTGCTCAGTATCTTCTTGATGGTATTAGAGATGATGGTACGATTAGTGAAGAGGCGGAAAAAGAGACCATGGAAGATCTGAGGGCTCATTTCAGACCTGAGTTTCTCAACAGACTTGATGAAATAATCATGTTTAAGCCTCTGACCAAGGATAATATTGGTGGCATTGTTGATCTTGTAATTGCAGACCTTAATAAGAGGCTTGCAGACAGAGAGATAACAGTCAGACTTACCGATACAGCCAAGGAGTATGTCATTGATAATGCTTATGATCCTATATATGGTGCCCGCCCTCTTAAGAGATACATTCAGAAGTATGTTGAAACCTTATCTGCTAAGCTCATTCTTGAAGATCAGGTACAGCCACATGATGCTATAGAATTTGATGTTGTAAGCGGAGAACTGACAGCAAGGGCGGTCAGGGACAGGAGATAATATGATACCAAATGATCCAATAATGCTATTAAGTTTTATAAATATGAAGCTTCGCGATGAATATGGAAATCTGGATGCCCTGGCAGAAGGACTCGATATCAGCGCATCTGAACTGGAGACAATAGTTCAAAAGCTTAAAGACGTCGGATACACCTACAACGCCGAGCTTAACAAGTTTGCGTGATTTATTACATACCAGATAATGATACTTTGCGAATCATTATCTGGAAATATGTTACTCTACATCTTGGAAATGCACCGTGTTTCAACACATCATGTTGAAACGGTGCATTTTTTAGGTGTATAATAAATTTGTAATATCATACACATTTATATGTAATAGTGTGTTTGATTATAATAACCAGACAGGGGGGACGAGATGCTTTCATCTATCGATATTCACTGTCATATTATGCCGGGAGTTGATGACGGGTCACCTGACATGGAGACTAGTCTCAAGATGTTGCAGATTTCAGAAAGAAATGGAATTGAGCAGGTAATTCTGACTCCCCATCATAAACCAATGCACCACAATGTCAGCCCGGAGCACAATAGGCTTTATTGTGAGAGACTGCAGGAAAATGCAGATAAGGCTGGTATTCATATACATCTATATTCAGGAAACGAAATATACTACAGTGATGAGACTCAGAGAGAACTTGAAAAAGGCAAGATATGTACTCTGGCGGGCTCTGACTATGTTCTTGTTGAGTTTCATCCGACTAATCCATATAAAGCAATACATAATGCAATCTACCAGGTTCAGGCAGCAGGATACATCCCAATTATCGCTCATATAGAAAGATATAGCGATATAGTATCTCATGCTTCTTATGTAGAAGATCTTATCAGCATGGGATGCCTGGTTCAGGTAAATGCTTCTAGCATAATGGGAAAATATGGCTTCGGAATTTCCCATTTTACTAAAAAACTATTAAAGAACAGACTGGTTCATTTTGTAGCTACGGATGCTCACGACAACCTTAAAAGAGCTCCGGAAATTCTGGACTGCAGGAACTATGTGGCTAAGAAATATGGCCAAGGCTATAGCGATAAGGTTTTTTACACTAATCCTATGTCGGTTATTCGAAATGAAATGTTGTGAGGGAGATTAATGAATAACAGAGATGACGTGCTGGAAATTAATCTTGGGGAACTTTTTGCGGTACTTATGGGAAGAGCATTCCTGATCATCAGTGCAGGTATTTTCTTTGCGCTGGCAGGCCTTTTTCTCAGTAAGTTTGTGATTCACCCGGAATACGAGTCCACAACCAAGATTTATATACTGAACAAGGAAGAAAACCAGACTGTAACCTATTCGGATGTGCAGATATCAACGCAGCTCACTCAGGACTATGCGGAGCTTATCAAGTCAAGGCGTGTTCTGGAAGAAGTTATTCAAAGACTCCATCTTACAGATATGGAATATAAGGACCTTTATGATGTCCTCAAAGTGGATACACCATCAGATACGAGAATAGTTGCAATTACTGTCAGGGACAAAGATCCCCTGATGGCTATGAAGATTGCCAACTGTATCAGAGAGGTAGCGAGTGAACATATCACAAATGTTATGGATATTGATGCCATCAATATAGCTGAAACTGCAAATGTTCCGACAGACAAGGCAAGTCCTTCAGTAGCCAGATGGACAATAATTGCAGGCTTTATAGGCGCAGTAGTTGTAGCCTTTTTTGCAATACTTGGGTATCTGCTTGATGACTCGATCAAGAGTAATGATGATGTTGAGCGATATCTTGGGCTTAGTACACTTGCACTTATACCTCTGACGACGGATGAGATGGACAAGAAAAAGAAAAAACAAAAACCTAAGAAGGTTAAGTGATCATAAACCATAAATCGTACATTTTGACTGTATTTTACAGGGGGATTCATGCAAAACGCGAAGCTACATTTTAGCCAGTCAGAGAACAATTATCAGATAAAAGAGGCCTACAAGACTCTTCGAAGTAATATAGAGTTTAGTGGACAGAATGTAAAAGTGGTATCAGTTACGAGTTGTACTCCGGGTGAGGGTAAAACAACAGTCGCAATGGCGCTTGCAAGAGCCTTTGCAGAAGCGGGCAAAAAGACTGTTCTGGTGGATGCTGATATGCGTAAATCTGTTCTTGTGGGACGATATAAAACGGGATCTGTAAGGCTCGGGCTTACCCACTGCCTGGTTGGAAGAGAAAGGCTCTCAAGTGTTATCTGCGAGACAGACACTCCTAATCTGTATGTTATATTCAGCGGACCGGTTCCACCAAACCCAAGTGAGCTGCTTGGGGGACGTATTTTTGGTAAGGCGTTGGAGAACATGAAACAGGTCTTTGACTATATTATTGTTGATACGCCTCCTCTTGGAAGCGTTATTGATGCAGCAGTTGTAGCCAAACAGTGCGACGGAACAGTTATGGTGATTGAGAGTAATGCTATCAGTTACAGATTTGCTCAGAGAGTAAAGGATCAGCTTGATAAAGCGGGAGCCAAGATGCTTGGAGTTGTTCTTAACAAGGTTGATATAGCTGGAAAAGGCTATTATGGCCACTACGGTAACTACTATGGTAAGTATTACGGCAAGTACTACGGAAAGTACTATGGCAAGTATGGTGAGGACAATATCGATGTTCCTACCAAGCCAAATGCTACCGTTACTGACCCTGAACCTGATGAAGATGATCTGGATGAACTTAATTATCTTGCAGGAGTAATGAGAAAAGACTGATGTTATTGCAGGGTTAGAAAGAATTGATCATGGGGGCACATAGTGAAAGGAAATATTCTAGGAATTTTTTTTACTATATTAAGTGGAGTATTGATAGCCTTTATTGTTATTGCATACGGAAGAAGCGACAGGCAGGAGCCTGAATTTAGATTTTCTGCGCTGAACCTGATATATGATTCCAAAACTGAGGACTCTGACCTGATAGCTGGCATAAATGCATATGATTCCCGGGATGGAGATCTTACAAGCAGGATTGTTGTGGAAAAGGTGGTTCTAAATAGAGAAGCAGAGACAGCCGTAGTTTATTATGCTGTTGCTGATTACAGTGGAAATGTGGCTAAGCAGTCCAGAGTTTTTCCGGCGGATATCAAAGATATAGAAAATGATGGAGAAATGGACGAAATAGTTGAGGATGAGCTTTATCCTAATTTATTTATGAGTGACGGTGCTGAGGAGTTTAGCAGTGCTGAAGGTAGTTCTGAAGAAGAGATTATACAATAAACATACATTACTTGATGAACATATATATAACCACGCTAGCGCGGCTTTGTGAGAATGAATAAGTGGAGATATGCCTATGGGAAGAGTGGGCAAAGTATTTCTCATAGTATGGGCGGTCCTGATGACAATCATTGCAGGAGGACTTGCCGGCTTTGAAGCTATGAGATTATTTGGAAAAACAAATCTGGATTCTAAATCAGCAACCAGTACCCCTATGCTTGATCAGGCGAATGTTGCATATTCTGTAGACACTGCAGAAAAATGGCAGAGCGACTGGGTCAGATATAACGGAGAGGTCTATGATTATAATGAGGATATAATAACCTTTTTGATAATGGGTATAGATAAGGAGGATGAAGTTGTCAAAGAGGTTAAAGAAGGAGCTGATGGTGGGCAGGCGGATGCTCTTTTTCTCCTGGTATTAAATCCACATGATGAATCGATCAAGATAATCGGAATAAACAGAAATACTATGACAGATGTGGATATATACGACGAATATGGAAGGTATATGACCACAATGATCGCGCAGATTGCTGTGCAACATGGCTTTGGAAATGGGATGGAGGAGTCTTGTGAATATCAGGTCAAGGCTGTTTCCAATCTATTTTACCAGCTTCCGATTCATGGATATGCGGCTATTAATATGAGCGCGATTCCAAAGATAAATGATATGGTAGGCGGAGTTGATGTTACTGTACTGGAGGACCTGACCAAGTTTGATAAAAAGCTTGTGGAAGGCGAGAAGATTCACCTTGAGGGGGCGACTGCTTTTAGATATGTTAAATGCAGAGATACTTCCGTTTTCGGATCGAGCGACAGAAGACTTGAGAGGCAGAGACAATATCTGAATGCTTTTATTAAGGCTGCCAGAAATGCAAGCTCTGAAAATAATAACGCTGCTATTCAGATTTTTACAGAAATTAGAGATGCAATGGTAACCAATATTACTGCCGATGAAGTTTCATATCTGGCTCCGGATATGATCAATTATTCTTTTGACCCGACTGACTTTATGATGATCAACGGCGAGACTACAAGAGGAGAATTTTTCGAGGAGTTTTATGTTGATGAGGATGACCTGTTTAAAACTATAATTGAAGTTTTTTATGAAAAAGTTAATTATGTGGACTAAAGTTTTGAGGAGAAGATGCCGATAAATGAAAAGTAGAGGTGTGAAAACCCGAAATGGACTGATTGTCATGCTTCTTTTAACAGTATTTTTATTTGGGTGCGGAAAAGAAAGTGCCGCAGATAATGCCACTTTAGATGGTGAAGAAGCAGAAGAACAGGTAATTGATGTACAAAAGCTACATGAAGCCAACAGCGATATATTTGCCTGGATAAAGATTCCTGGAACGACGATAGAAGCGCCGGTTCTCCAAAGCTCTGAGGGTGATGACAGCTATTATGCAAGCCATGATTATGTCAAGAGGTATGACCCTGATGGAGCACTTTATATTGAAGCAGCTAACGGGAATGATATGTGTGATTTTAATACCGTGATACACGGATCATCCCCTTCAGATGGCAGCAGGTTTGCAGGGCTTAGCCAGTTTTTAGACAGAACCTATTTTGATGAAAATCAGTTTATTTATATTTATCTTGATGGAAACGCACTTGTGTATTACATTTTTGCTGCGTATTTGAGAGATGATACAAGGCTTTTAGAACAATATGATTTTTCATATGCTTCAGGCTGCCAGGCTTTTCTGGATGAAATATATGATTCCAGGAGTATGTCCAAGATTATCAGAAATGGCTGGGAAGACCAGGTGGTACCGGAAAACTTTTTGGTTACGTTAACTACTACTGATCCGGCGACTGGTAAACAGCTAGTGGTGATTGGCAGTTTAATAGGAGACGTGGCAGGGACGATAGACAGATACGTGGATTATGGAGACCCTGAATAATAGATGTTGTTAAGGAAAGTATGGAGGCGACGAAAAAGATGAAGAAGACTCTGGCACTCATGTTATCTTGCGTTATGGTAATAGCATTTAGCGTAAGCGCTCTTGCAACGAATGGCGGCTCCAATGGAGACATTCCTCCAGCACCTGGCTCACAAAGTGCCTGGGCAGCATTCTGGCAGGAATATGCCAAGGCTATAAATGATCGTAATGCAGCTCAGACTGCCGCAAGTGCTGCCAAATCTGAAGCTGAAGCTGCAAGAAACGACGCTTCAGCAGCAAGATCTGAAGCAGCAAGTGCAAGTGAAGCAGCTGCAGAGGCAAATTCCAAGGCAGATGCGGCAAATGCTGAACTCAGTAAGGCTATGGATAGTCTTGATGCCGCTACACAGGCTTTGAGTAAAGCTGCTGAGGATTACAAAGAGGCTACGAACAAGAATCAGGATCTGCAGAAACAGGTCAATAATTATGCAGCTCTCGCTTCCAAACAGAGTGCAGATATTGCAAAGCTTTCTAAGCAGGCTGGTGAATACGAGAGCAAGCTTAAGATGGCTGCAAATGATACCAGGAATATGGCTGGCAGAGGAAGTTCTTCTGGAAATACTTCTCGTAATCAGATGATGATCAATAACAACGCTGTTTCCTATGGAGGAAACGTTGTTGCTCAGGGCGGTCATGTAGAGATAAATGGCGGTAAAAGTAATGTTACTTTTATCGTTGGCGTTCCGGATGGTGGGACTATGACATCGGCTGCAAGCTTGGCTACAAATCTTAAGGGATCATTGATAAACTGCGTAACAGTAACTTCAACAGTTGCATTTAGAAACGCACGAGTAAACTTCTATGTTTCAGGAGTTACTGCTGCTGACAATATCGCTGTTTACCAATTGCAGAATGGTAAGTGGGTACAGCTTCCAACTCCGGAGATCAGACAGGATCATGTCATTGTTAATATGACAAAATATGGAACATTGGCATTTATCAGGGTTCCGGTGCTCGCATCTGTATCATATTAAGATAGTAAACAAAAATCTGCACTTGCTGCTTTTTTAGCAAGAACATGATTTGGACTTAGTGTGAGAAATGTTTATTCATTGTTAGAATTAAGATAGGTTGATGGTTATAAGAGCTTTGCGTGGATAATTGGATCCGGCAAAGCTCTTTTTTTAAGGATGAATGGGACATTTCTAAAAATAATTGAAAGAATATCCATTGCATGCTATGCTATGGTAGTGTGATAAAGCGTAAGAATAAAAGGAGTACCGCTAATGAATTGGGAAGCTAACGTTAGAAAGGTTGTTCCATATACGCCGGGAGAACAACCCAAGATTAAGAATATAATTAAACTTAATACAAATGAAAACCCTTATCCGCCTGCACCGGCAGTTGCTGAGAGGATTAAGGAGACAGATGTTTCTGATTACAGGAAGTATCCGGATCCTACGTGTTCTGTTTTGGTAGATGCAATTGCAGATTATTACAATGTAGATAAAAAAAATGTCTTTGTGGGAGTGGGATCTGATGATGTACTTGCCATGGCTTTTTTGACCTTTTTTAATTCAGATAAGCCGGTTCTTTTCCCTGATATAACATATTCTTTTTATGATGTATGGGCACAGCTTTATAGGATTCCTTACAGGCAGGTTCCACTTAAAGATGATTTCACAATTGACGTAGACGACTATACAGGATATGGCGCAGGTGGCAGCAAAGCATCTGATGAACAGAAGAAAGAAGGGTGCGGCGGAATAGTAATAGCAAATCCCAATGCGCCTACAGGTGTTTTTCTGGGCTTATCAGCTATTGAGAAAATTGTCGCTGATAACCGGGATGTTGTTGTGATTGTTGACGAAGCATATGTTGACTTTGGAGCTGAGAGTGCACTTCCACTTATCAATAAATATGATAATCTTCTCGTTGTACAGACTTTCTCCAAATCAAGATCAATGGCTGGAATGAGAATTGGATATGCATTCGGATCAGAAAAGCTCATTAAATACCTGTCCGATGTGAAATTTTCTTTTAACTCCTATACCATGAACATGCCATCTTTGGAACTTGGCGCCCTTGCAATTGCCGATAAGGAATACTTTGAGGAAACCAGAAACAAGATTATTGCAACAAGAGAAAGGACAAAGGTTAAGTTAAAAGAGCTCGGATTTGAATTTGCTGATTCCAAGACAAACTTTATTTTTGCAAGGCACCCCCAGAAATCGGGAAAAGAGATATTTGATGCTCTCAGACAGCGCAATATTATTGTCAGGCGCTGGGATATTGATAGAATTAATGAGTACCTCAGAATTTCCATTGGAACAGATGAGGAAATGGATCAGCTGATCAAAGCGCTGAAAGAAGAATTAAAGAACTAAAAAAAGGCTGTTGCTTTTTGCCAAAAGCAGCAGCCTTTTTTTAGTAGTCATGGGATGATTGTTTTCATAAATTTTAAATTCAGTTTTTTGGAAATTACATATATGAGAATGCATAAAATTAACGTATGTACAGTAAAAAAGAACTCATTGTCTGTAAAGTGTAATAATACATATGAAAGATAAGACATAACAAAAGAGTGAAGAAAAAATATGTACTTGCTTAAATCTCTCATTATCAAGGATGTTTCCACTGTATATGGCATGTTCATGTTCTTGGTGACTATGAAAAGTGAGCCGGAAAGAAAAACTGAAAAGATGAATAGAGCACCGTCATCAGCATATGTTTTTCCACGCAATGACACTATTTCAATGATATAGGCAATAATAGAAATTACAAAGAGCAGATATGCAATGGATTTCTTAATTACCAATCCTTTGTTTTCTCGCCTGGAGATAAATACACCGGCGCCAAAGAATAAAAGCCCGACAAATATGCCATTCCTTGGAGAAATAAAGTATTCAAGATATGCGTCAAATAGACCCTGTAAAAAGGATCCCTTGATTAAAAAATAGTACGAATTGCAGAAAAGTGCGAACAAATAAGCTATTAGAGACAAGATGACCATCAGTATTTCATGTCTGAAAAGAAGAACAATTATAATGGCTGCCACTATAGTTGATAAAACAAACCACATGCCTGCGGGAGGGTAAAAAATACTTCTGTGAATATCACTGATTATTTTATATTGCCAGTCATCATGACGAAAATCTGTTATTAGTGTTTTAAATAGTTTGAGCCCACCCCACACAAAAAGCGGTACTAACAGTCTGATGCAAAACGAATATAAATGATTCATATTTATGACTGCATCTTTTTCACTTAGCTTTTTTCCGAAAAAATAACCTGAAGCAATAAAGAAATAGGGTACGCCTACTCTAAACCAAAGCCTTAGTACATAATAATCAGTTGGAGAGGGAAGCAATCTTATGACACCGGAATGAATTCCTACAATTCCTATGGCGAAAAATAGTTTGAAAAAATCGATAGCATTTACTTTTGTATTCATATTCCCCCCAAAAAAACAAAAATGACGTGATATCTTACTCAGAGTACTGCATTTATGTAAAAAAGTCAAAAATGCTGTTATAAATTGTATTTTTTACAAGAGATGTTGACTAGACTTCGTTATTTCGATATGATACGTTTTACTTGTTGCATTTAGAATAATAGGAGGAAAGTTAAACATGCTAGTAAAATATCTGTCAGTATTTTTGTGGGCGATGGTTCCACTTGTTGAGCTTAGAGGCGCTATTCCTATCGCACACACAATACATGCAGTTGATCCGAGTTTTAATCTTAAGCTTGCTTATGTACTTATAGCATTAGGAAATATGATTCCTGTTCCATTTATTTTTTTCTTTGCCAGAAAGGTTCTTGAGTGGGGAAAAGATAAGCCTGTAATAGGTAAATTTTTTACATTTTGCTTGGAAAAAGGTGAAAAGGGAGGTAAAAAGCTTCAGGCTACTGCAGGAAGAGGCTTGTTTGTAGCACTTCTTCTTTTTGTTGGTATCCCTGTTCCTGGTACTGGTGCCTGGACTGGAACACTGGCTGCAAGCATTCTGGATATGGATTTTAAACAGAGTGTTCTTGCTGTAATTTGTGGTGTTGCTTTAGCCGGGATTATAATGAGCATAGTAAGTTTTGTTATTGTTGGCGTTGTAGTATGAGAATCTTTTTGGCCGCATAATAGAGCTGATAATATTGTTTTTTGAGAGGTGATCAGGATGGAAGCATACTCTGATTTTGCAACTGTATATGATACCTTCATGGATGAAACCCCATACGATGTATGGGGTGATTTTATTGATGAGCTTATCAGAAAATATGGGGTATCCAAAGCTTATGACATTGATAACGATGAAACAAAGGATACTCTGTCTGATAAGACTAATAATGATGATGGCTCTACAGATAGTAGCAATCATGATTATGAAGAGGCTATCGATGAGGAACGCAATCTTGTGGTTGAACTTGGATGTGGCACAGGCTCTTTTACACAGGTCATGAAGCAAAAAGGTTACGACATAATGGGGATAGACATGTCTCCGGAAATGTTGAATATTGCAAGGAATAAGGCTACAGACGCAGGGCTTGATATTATGTATCTGGAACAGGATATGCGGGAACTTGATCTGTATTGTACTGCCGGAACGATCATCAGCGTGTGCGATAGCGTCAACTACCTTCTTGAGGATGAAGATGTTATAGAAACCTTCAAACTGGTTAATAATTTTCTGTTTCCGGGAGGAGTTTTTATCTTTGATTTTAATACTCTTCATAAGTACAGAGATGTGATAGGAGATGCGACTATTGCGGAGAATCGTGATGAATGCAGCTTTATCTGGGATAATTACTATCATGAAGATGAGCACATCAATGAATATGATCTGACTATTTTTGTTAAGACTTCTGATAATGCAGAGGATGAGCTGTTCAGGCGATTTTCTGAAACACATTATCAGAGGGGATATACTCTTGATGAGATGAGAGAATTTGTTGAGGCAGCAGGACTTGAGTATATTACCGCTATCGATGTTGACAGCCATGAGGAGCCAACAGACGATAGCGAAAGAATATACATCATTGCCAGAGAACATGGAAAATCTTAAAGATCTATTTCACCTGTAAAAACGGTAGTTGCAGGGCCCTCCATGATCACTGAGGACTCTGTATTTCCGTCCCATGAGCAGGTTACGATTCCGCCAAGGACATGAACAGCTACTCTATTGTCTGTCAGTCCGTTTAAGATACAGGCAACAGTTGTTGCGCAGCATCCGGTGCCACAGGCAAGAGTCTCGCCTGTTCCGCGTTCCCATACACGCATATGTACGTTGCCTCTGTCATCAACTTTGACAAATTCTGTATTGGTGCGGTTGGGGAAAATAGAGTTATTCTCAAACTTTGGACCAATTTTTTCTATTTCGAAAGAATTTAAATCTGTATCTTCAGGCAGAAAAACTACTGCATGTGGATTTCCCATGGAAACACAAGTGATCTTCCATTCTTTTCCATCTATGATAACAGGAGTATCAACTACTATATCAGGCCTGGAGCTTAATAATTCACGAGTAGCAGAAGGCAAAGAGCTTCTATCTGTGGATATATCAGATTTAACTGCTACAGGAACTTCTGAAGCTGCCAGTATCGGAGCTCCCATATCAACTTTTACTGAAGATACAAGATTATCTGTTCCGATTTCCAGATTTATATATTTCTTTTTGCCGGCGCTAACTATGACTAAATCAGTTTTGTCTGTCAGTCTGTTGTCGTATACATATTTTGCAACGCATCTGATTCCGTTTCCGCACATTTCTGAGCGAGAGCCGTCGGCATTATACATTTCCATTTCAAAATCAATAGAATCATCATCCACAGGATTTATAAATATAAGTCCGTCTGAACCAATTCCAAAGTGTCTGTCAGAAACTATTCTGGCAATCTCAGATTTCTTAGACTGCTCAATAATTTCTTTTGAACCGTCAACGTAGACATAATCATTTCCACAGCCATGCATTTTAGTAAAAAACATAATTCTGTACTCCTTTGCAATTGTTGTAAAGTTAGTTAATTTTAAGGCCTTTACATATCAAATTCAACGATATTAGTAAAAAAATATAGAAAAATTATAAAAATAATATTATTTATATTAAATTCCTATTCAAAAATTCTAACAAATATGATAGATTTTATGATTGAGTACAGTTTAAAGTATTTAGTGAAAAGATATATTTTATACTTGTCTGCATTTAAGGGGACGAATATACGCTGTTAACTGGGGGAACCCGTGTATTTGTAAGTGGAGGTTTGTATGAATAAAGAGGGGGTTAAAAAGATTTGTTTTGTCGCATCTTCAGGTGGTCACTTGGAAGAGATATCCAGACTCAAGGGAATAGAGAAGGCATATGACTGTTTTCTGGTTACAGAGAAAAGTGATTTTGAAATCAAGAATTTCTGTGACAAGAGATATATTGTGCCAATGATGAATAGAAGGCAACTTAATTTTTTGCCTAAATTTATTTGGTTGTTTTATAGAACCTTACGCATTCTTCTCAAAGAGAGACCTGATTTTATAATAACTACAGGTGCTTTGGTAGCATATCCGTTTTGCGTTGTCGGTAAGCTTCTTGGAATTAAGGTTGTTTACGTTGAGTCTTTTGCAAGAGTCAACGAGCCATCTCTTACAGGAAAACTTGTTTACAACATGTCAGATCTTTTTATGGTGCAATGGGAAGATATGCTTGAGAAATATCCGAAATCGATGCTTGGAGGCGGAATATTTTGATTTTTGTCACTTTGGGGACACAGAAATTTCAGATGAATAGGCTGGTAAAGGCTGCGGATGAATTGGCCACGCAAATATCTGAGGGGATATTTGTGCAAAAAGGGTGGTCGGATTATGTCCCCAAGAATTGCCAATATACAGATTTTATGGATGTGGCGGATTATAACAAGAAAATAGCTGAGTGCAGCGTGCTTATCACCCACGCGGGGGTGGGTACCATCATATCAGGCATCAATTCCAAGAAACCAATAATCGTTGTACCACGTAAGAATAAATATCTGGAACATGTAGATGATCACCAGTGTCAGATAGCAGAAGCATTCTCATCAAAGGGATGCGTTTTAAAATGTGAAGAAGTAACAGAATTAAAGGATTATATTGATAAGGCAAGGACGTTTGATTTTAAACCATACGAACTTAAGGGCGGCAACATTGAGGAGACTATCATGCGATTTATCAATATTTTTGACTGAGAATTAGGACAGATAAATGAATCGTAGTAATAAAGGAGCCAATACAAATACTATACAGATGATCGAGGACATTTTAGTCCTTTTATTAGTATATTTAATTGAGCGCAAGGCGTTTGAGAATGTTATTTTACCATCTTCCAATCTCAAATGTCTTGCGCTTGTTGTTGCTTTTATAGTGATTTACATTTTGGCTAATAAGGAAGCACGAATATATAATGTTACTCTTTTTTTCTACCTGGATAGATTCTGGAAGATTATTACCAAGTCCTGGATATTGGCAGCAGGTATAACCATGGTTCTCATGTATGTATACAATCCGCATTATAATATCAGGAGATTTCATTTGTATTATATTGCCTGGACGTATGTAGCTATATGCATAAATATGGTTCTCAGCAGATTATTGCAGATGATGTTTACAAACATTCAGGCGCCGAGAGCAGCTTTTGTTGGTACGTTTGAGGAATATGAGAAGTTTAATTATTTTCTTAATAAGACCAGCATGAAGGTTGAAGAAGTTGGTTATATCCTAGACGGTGAAATGCCTGAAAAAAAGGTGTTTAACACATTGGGAAAAATAGAAGATCTGGAGCAGATTATCAGAAACAAGGAGATTGATCAGGTCTATTTTATCCAGCATAGCGATGATAATATAGCTCAGATTCAGAAATACATAGATATATGTCTTGAGATGGGAGTAACAGTCAGAGTTGTTCTGGATGTCTCTTATTCTCATAGAATGCTTAGATCTAACAGCTATGTAAGTTCGGTAGGAACGTTTCCTCTTATTACATATCACACTATAGCTCTTAACAGTTATGAACAGGCAATTAAGAGAATTCTGGATATTATATTAAGTGTATTTGCGACGGTTGTTCTGTCACCTGTCATGCTTGTAACTGCTATTGCAATAAAGTTTGACTCAGAAGGACCTGTTATTTTTAAACAGACGAGAGTAGGGCAGAACGGTCGCACCTTCAATATGTACAAGTTCCGTAGTATGTGTGTGGATGCAGAGTCTAGAAAAGAGGAACTGCTCCAGAAAAATGAAATGGACGGCTTCATGTTTAAGATCAAGGATGATCCCCGTGTCACAAAAGTGGGTAAATTTATCAGGAAGACAAGTATTGATGAGCTTCCACAGCTATTTAACGTTATCAAGGGAGACATGAGTCTTGTGGGGACAAGACCTCCTACAGTTGATGAAGTATCAAAGTATGAGCGTGGGCAGTGGAGAAGGATCAGTATTAAGCCTGGAGTAACCGGATTGTGGCAGATAAGTGGCAGAAATAGTATAACGGATTTTGATGAGGTTGTAGAACTGGATTTAAGGTATATAGACAACTGGTCCTTAAGTGCGGATATTGCAATTCTTATCAAGACAGTTGGGGTACTGCTTACGAGAAAAGGGGCATATTAATTTAGGGAGGAATGTAAAAATGGATATGAAGGAGTCAGTCAAGCTGAAAAAACAGCTCAATGTAACAGATCTGTCAGGGGAGAAGGTAATGATAGATTTTGAATCCGGCAAATATTTTATGATAAAAGGAGCCGGAAATGATATATGGGATCTTATTCAGGAGGAAATTACTGTAGAGGATATTATCAACAGACTTCTTGGTGAGTATGATGTTTCAAGGGAAGAATGTACAGCATCAGTACAGGAATTTCTGGGTAAACTTAAAGAGCTTGACTTTATTTGAGCAGAGGAATATTACTTATAGTCTTTGAATAAAGTGATGGCGGGGAATATGGTAAGTGTAGTTGTACCGGTTTATAATACCGAGAAATATTTAAAGCGATGTCTTGATGCCCTTGTCGGACAGACAATTCCTCATTCGGAATTGGAGATTGTTGTGGTCGATGACGGATCTACAGACAGTTCACCTGATATATTGCAGGAGTATGAGGAAAAATACCCTGAGCTTATAAGAGTGTTCCATAAGACAAATGGCGGACAGGCTACTGCCAGGAATATGGGAATCCAAAAGGCAAGGGGGGAGTATATAGGATTTGCAGATTCTGACGATTACGTTGATGTCACAATGTATGAGAAACTATTGAATCTGGCAAGGTCTGATGGGGCAGATCTTGTAGAGTGCCATTATCATAGCATGTTTGAAATAGCTTCAGAAGATGGCTCTTTTCCGACATACAAAGAGATTGGTACAAGGGGAACGATATCTGCGCATGAAGATGTGAGAGAATTGTTTTTGAATCCGCAGGTTTCACCGTGGAATAAGTTATATAAAAAGAGCATTTTGATAGATAATGGTGTCTTTTTCCCTGAAGGGATGATCTATGAGGATACATCATTTTATCTAAAAGCACTTCCTTTTATAAAAAAACATGCTTATCTTGATGAGAAACTTGTATATTACAGTGTCAGACAGAGTTCTACTATGACAAGGAATCTGGGAGCTAAAGTCGGCGACATTTTCAAGGTACTTTATGACATAACAGATTTTTATCACAGAAAGGGTATTTATAGTAAATACAAGGATGAACTTGAGTATTTCTGCGTTAAGATAGCCTTTTGCAGTAATTTTAGCAGAATAGGCAGAGTCCCGAACAGATATTTGAGAAAAGAGTTATTTAACCAAACATTTGATTATGTGAATAAATTTTTTCCGGATTATCATAAAAACAAGTATTTCAGAGGGAAGATTGGATTGTATATCAAATCAGTCGCCAGATGGAATTGTGCGCCATATGCATATGTCCTGTCCAAGGTGATGATCGGATGATGAAAAAAGTATTAGGGGAAAACAGAAAATGGATGCTAGTAAGGCCAACATCAGAAAATATTACAGTGAGCTTATAAGGGCCTGTTTTGAAAAAAGAAAACCGGATGATATTCCGGATGGCATAGATATCGGGGAATTGATAAATTACGCAGCGAAAGGACATATCTATTATCCAATTGCCAGTTCATTAATTAAACTTGATATTGATGAGAAGCATGCTGAAATTATGCGAAATGACTTAAAAGTCAGTACATTTATGACTTTGATGCAGACAGTCGGCAGCAGAGAAATTACAGAAGCCTTTGAAAGAGAAGGAATCAGGCATCAGCTATTAAAGGGAGCAATTATTAAAAATGATTATCCCTCTCCGGAAATGCGTGAGATGAGCGATATTGATCTGGTTGTCTATGATGAGTCTCTTGATAAAGCTGCTAAAGTTTTGGAGGCAATGGGATATACAAACCATGGCCTTATCAAGCACCATATGATCTTTAGTAAAGGCGGGAACCTTCATGTTGAGGTTCATTGGTGCCTCTTTGATGAAAAGGTGGATCATAACCAGCACGTTTATTTCAAAGACTTTAGGGCAAAACTTGCTGATGGAAAGAAGTATACGTACGAGTTTTCTTATGAGGACTTTTATGTATATATGATCGCACATATGAGTAAGCATTTCTTTGAGACCGGATGTGGAATCAGAAATCTTATGGATATCTATATTTTCTGGAATAAGTATGCTGGCAGTATGAATCGTGCATATCTGGACAAAGAGCTTATCAAGTGTGGAATAAGAGACTTTGAAATAAACATGAGAGAGCTGGCCTTTATTTGGCTTGATAATACTGAGTGTTCGGAATTCTATGAGAATCTTTTTGCTTATATGTTAGATAGCGGAATCTATGGCAAGAGTGAGAATGGAATATGGGGCCAGCTTGCCAAAGAAACACCAAAAGGGAATCACGCAAGACTCCATTATTACTTTCCTTCATATAAATTTATGGTTGAGAAGTATAAATGGCTTGAGAACAAGGCTTTTTTATTACCTATAGCATGGGTAGTCAGAGGATGTACTGCTGCTTGTAGCGACGAGGCCAAAAAGCATAAGCGGTTGTTTGAAAATACTGAAGAAAAAGATGCAGCTATGATGATAGAAATGTATCACAGACTCAATCTAAATTTTAGAAGGTAAGATATTTTCATGTACAGATATAGCTTATATGGACTAATTGCGGAGTCAAATACAGAATTTCCGCAGCTTCTTGAATGTAATAAGCAGGGCGAAGCTGATATAACGATAGATATTTCTAAGGAAAAAACACTTAAAGAGAAGTACAGATCACTTCTGGAAAAAGGGCATATTCATTTTTTTACTGAACATGGAGTGTGGTTTCATAATCAGGCAGGAGATTTTCTGGTTGAGACAATAAATGAGAAGACCAGAATGATCTGCGAAAAAAATGAAAATACAGATGTAGGTATTGCAAGATCATTTTTGATGGGAAACTGTATTGCTCTTGCCATGACACAGAGAAAAAAAATAGTGCTTCATGGAAGTACTGTGTCTATTGGGGATAAGACAGTACTTGTATGTGGAGACAGCGGTACCGGTAAGTCTACGACTTCAATGGCATTGATAGATGAAGGTGGCAAGCTGCTTGCAGATGACATTTCGGTTCTTGATGTTGGAAAAGATGGTTTAGTCTATTCATATCCAGGCTTCCCTGAACAGAAGCTATGCAGGGATGCAGCTGAGTCTAAAGGATATGATCTTGAAAAACTCAGATATATTGACGAAGACAGAGACAAGTTCTCGGTGGACAGACGTGATATTTTCGTGAATGAAAAACGAAAGGTTGATGCTATGGTATCCCTCCATATTATTCCACGGGCTGTCAATGACGAGGAGTATGTAAATGGCGTTAAGCTCAGATTTATCGATGGAGCAGAGAAGGTAAATGCTATTACTTCAAGATTTTTCCTGGAATGGCTCTATGGATACGGAATTGGCCTTGAACCTGATGAAATGCTCAAATGTGTTAATCTGGCCGGTCAGATTAATATTATTGATGTGACAAGAGTAAGAGGCGTTGAGACGAAAAAAGAGGTTGTTGATCGAATACTTGAAAATATATAGGCGGGAATGATCAGATGTCAGCAATATGGGGATATATCAATCTTAAGAATAATAATACTTCAGAGGACTATACTAAGCTCAGTGAGCTTATGAAAAAACCTTATGACGAGTGTGTTATAGAACGCATAGGTATTGAACAATTTGAAAACGGCTTTTTTGCATGTGGGCTACAATGCTTTAATAAGCGGTCTCATAATGAAAGGCTACCTATTTATGACAGCGAAAGTCAGATAGTTTTCACTGCTGATGTAGTATTAAATGACAGGAAAAAACTTATCGAAGAACTAACTGTTGCTGGAGTTGGCGGTTTAAATGAAGAGACTCCTGATGGGGAGCTTTCTTTTTATGCATGGAAAAAGTGGGGACATGAATTTACTGATCATATTATAGGCTTATTTGCCATAGCTGTTTATGACAAAAAAGATAATAGCTTTTATCTCTTTACAGATCATACAGGTAGTAGATGCGTGGATTATAGTATTTGCGGTAATGAGCTATTTTTCTCAACTCTTTCAAAACCTATTTTGAATGTTATGCCACAGGAGTATAAGGGAATAGACGAGCAGTTTATAGTTGGTTGTGAAGCTTCACTCACGCCATATATGTACGTATTTCCGGATCGTACTCCATTTAGAAATGTATATCATTCTGTTCGCGGTAATTATGTTAAGGCAGAACCAGGAAAAGACAAATGGAAATACCGCTCTGTAGTATATTATACCCCTGGAATAACCCGTAAATTGGATAGAGTATGGCCAAAGAATCCCAAAGACAGCGCATATAGAGAGGCTTTTCGAGACGTCTTTTTCAAATGTGTAGAGGATGCTATGGATACAGATGGTGAAGTTGCTGCAACAATCAGCAGTGGACTTGATTCATCATCTGTTGCGACTGTTGCCGCAAAGTCCTTGCAAAAAAAAGGCAGAAAACTTTATGGTTTTACATCTGTTCCGATAAAGGGATTTGATATTAATACTTCTAAATGGGAAATAACGGATGAGAGTAGTGGTGTAAAGAATATAATTGCCGAATATCCGAATATAGAACAGGAATTTTGTGATTGTTACGGCATGAGTCCCTTTACTGAAATGGATGAACTTGTCCATATGTTTGAAATACCCGGAAAAGCGTTTGTTAATCAGGTATGGATGAAATACATTATAAAAACAGCATCTCAAAAAGGATGTAAGGTGCTGCTTACTGGAGAATTTGGCAATTTTACTATTTCAAGGGGAGAAATAAGGGAATACTTCTTCCAGAAGTTATTATCCGGTCATGTACTGGAAGCTAAGAAACAGCTGGGAATATATGGCGGCAAATGTGGCATTCCTAGGAAGGTACTTTTTCAGGGAGTGTTAGATGAAATAGTATCAGAAGTTACTTTTAAGCTCGGAATCAATAATGCGTATAAAAAGATTATAGACGATGAGCTTATAAAACCAGCTATGCTGAGTAAATATAAAATCAATAAAGTGCTAATAAAACGTTTCAATTTCTATGGCTTTACAAGTGTTTTGAGCCCGAAGAAAATGTATAGGAACTTGGGGGATATAAATATTCTTCAGACTCAGGGGTTATATGATACCAAGTATAGTCTGTACTTTGGAGTTCTCTTTAGGGATCCTACCAAGGATAAGAGACTTCTTGAGTTATGCGCATCATTTTCTCCGGATCAGTATGTTTTCAATGGATTGGAGCGTCGATTAGTCAGGGAATACCTTGATGACTATCTTCCTGACCGTGAAAGGCTGCAGTACAAGTATAAGGGAAGACAGGCAGCTGATAAGGTAAAAAGACTAAGTAGTTTCGGCGAAGATAAGCGCCAAAGCAAGATAAATGAAGCCGTTTATGGCATAATGAATCGGGATGGTGTAGAGGCCTTGATGAAAGAGGATATTAATGAGAAAAATGCCCTGAATGTCGTCAGAATTTTAGCTCTTGGCAGATTTTTTGACGAGTTTTCCGAAGTAATAAATATATAGTAAGCTCGGCGGGGTCGATGAAGCGCAAAAAAAGGAGTCATAAATGACTCCTTCTATGCTTTGATAGTTCAGGCTTATGTATCAAGGATTGCCAATGATTACTTCACCTGGAGTAGCAGTATCGTCTACTTCGTTACCGCTGAATGTGAACCAGTTCTCGTTTCTCTGAGCATCATAGATTTTTCCATCAACGTATGGATTTGGGTTACCATGCTGCTGTGTACCGCTGAGGCAAAGCTCCTTGATTTCAGGTGCGTTCCAGTTTTTCATACAAGTTTTCCTCCTATTTAAATTACTTGTTTGCAACAAGAATAACGTGGTAAAACGTTAAAGTAAAGATTTCTAACAAAATTGTAACTATTTTTTTAAACAATTCAAACTATATAAGGTGATTTATGGGTATAATTGCAAGAGGATATAGGTTTATCAGATATAATGAGCATAAGGCATTGACCTTAAAGGCCTGGGTATTGTCAGCACGCTTCAGATTTCAGATGTTATATGAAGACACCGCTAAATTGAACAAGAAATGGGGCATCGAAGGAGAAGAGACTCCCTGGGAAGCTTCTCTGGAGGAATATCGATTCTGCAAAAGAGTTGCCTATGCGGTCAATCAGGTATGCAATAAAACCAGGTGGGAGAGTAAGTGCCTGGTCAGAGCTCTCACTGCTCAGAGACTTATGGCAGAAGAGGGAATTGAATCAACTATGTATCTGGGATGTAAAGAACTGGATGGCAAGATGGTTGCCCATGCATGGATACGCGTTGGGAGAATGTATGTAACCGGTGGGAATGGCGCAGCTGATGGTTATGGAGTTGTGGCCAAATTTAAATCAAGGATGAAGTGATAAAATGGGGAAATTAGATAAGCTGAAAAAATACTGGAGTAAACGAGATGATGCCAAGGAATATTTAAAATGGTGCCTTAGCTACAGTAAGCCATATGTTCCGCAGCTTCTTTTACTGATGCTATTTGATCTGGCAGCAACACTTATGTCTGTCGGGATGGCTATTATCGGTAAAAAGATGATTGATAGGGCTTCTGAGGGTAATCTGTCAGATTTATGGAAAATAATAGCTATATATGTTGTCGTAATTTTGGGTTCACAGTTTTTGGGAATCGTCAGTTCCTTGTTCTCTGTCATTGTTTATGAGAAATTTGGTTTTGGAATCAGAAAGAGAGTTTATAGAAGAATTCTTGATACCTGCTGGATTGATGTGTCCAAATATCATACTGGAGATCTGATGACGAGACTTACCAGTGATGTTGGAGCTGTTTCAGATGGTATTTCATCTACTATTCCTACTATTATAAGGTTGGTTGTTGAACTTTTAGTTACATTTTGCACACTAGCATATTATGATCTAAAACTTGCTCTTTTTGCACTTCTTGTAGCACCAATTGCTTTGTTTGCGAGTGTTGTACTTGGCAGAAAACTGAAATATCTTACTGTTAAAGTACAGGAAACTGAGTCTAAATATCGTTCATTTATGCAGGAGAGTCTTGCTAACATACTAATAGAAAAGTCATTTTGCCTGGAAGATTATTCAGAACAAAGACTTACGCAGCTTCGTGATGAGCGTATTTACTGGGTGTTTAAGAAGAACAGAACAAATATGTTTGCATCAGCGGCTATGGGACTTTCATTCCAGCTTGGATATATAGTTGCGTTTGCCTGGGGAGCAATCTGCATAGCCAACAGGACTATCACATATGGTACAATGACTGTTTTCCTGCAGCTTGTTAACAGAATACAGGCGCCCATCGTGAGTCTTGCCCAGTTGGTACCGAGGCTTATTTCAATGCTCGCTTCTGCAGGACGAATTATTGAGCTTCAGAGTCTTCCAAGGGAAGAGTATAGCGGGGCATCAATTAAGCAGAAGAACATTGGAGTTAAAGTAGACAAAATTTCTTTTGGCTATACAGATGAACTGGTATTTGATGATGCCAGCATTGATTTTAAGCCGGGAGAGTTTACTGCAATCGTAGGTAAATCCGGAATTGGTAAGACTACCCTGGTTCGCCTGATCATGGCTTTTACTAATAAGATGAAGGGCAATATTGAATTTTACAACGATGCAGGTGAGACAATGCAGGCAAGTCCTGATGCCAGGAACTTTATAGCTTACGTTCCTCAGGGAAATACTTTGTTTAGCGGTAGCATTAAAGATAACGTACTTATGGGCAAAAAAGATGCTACTGACGAGGAAGTGATAGAAGCCCTTAAGGGAGCTGCGGCTTATGATTTTGTTATGGATTTCCCTCGTGGAATAGATACGGTTATTGGGGAAAAAGGTGTCGGCATATCTGAAGGTCAGGCTCAGAGAATTGCAATAGCCAGAGCACTTGTCAAAAAGGCGCCTTTCCTTATATTGGACGAAGCCACGTCTTCTCTTGATGAGAGTACGGAGCTTAGCGTACTTGAGGGAATCAGGAAATGGAATCCTTCACCTACATGTCTTTTGATAACACATAGAAGGTCAGTATTACAGTATTGCGACAGAGAAATCCAGATAGTTGATAAGAAGATGGCTTCAATTGCGGGGTAAGCGTTATGTACAAGATTCTTATGGTGGATGATGATATTGAAGTTTTAGAGATTAACAAGAAATTCTTTGAGGAAAAGAATTGCAAGGTGGAAATTTGTTCAAAATCAACGCAGGCGCTGAATCTTGTCAGGAACTTTAAGCCTGATTGTATTTTGCTGGATGTAATGATGCCGGAGCTTGACGGATACGCTCTTTGCAAGCAGATCAGAAGCGTCACAAACGTTCCTGTTTTATTCCTTTCAGGCAAGGTGTCTGAGGATGATAAGATAGAAGGCTTTGAAGTTGGAGGAGATGATTATATCGAAAAACCGTACAGTCTCAGAGAGGTTTATGTCAGAATAATGGCGCATATTAAGAGAAACTCTCAGAAACAGGTGCAGAAACGTGATGATATGATCATTGACCTTGATCCATTTTTCGTTGATAGAGAGAAACATAAATTGTTCTACGGAGAAACTGAAATTCCTATTTCTAATAAAGAGTATGATCTTATATTATTTCTGGCTCAGAATCCCGGAAAAGAAATCACTTTTGAGGAAATAGGGCTCAAACTCTGGGGAACATACATAGAAACAGATAGACGAAGCGTAATGGTCAATGTATCAAGACTGCGCAAAAAGATACAGGATCAGACCGGAGTAGATAATCTGATCGAGACAGTGTGGTCTAAAGGATACAAGCTTGTTAATCCCGGCAGATGATCAGACTGAAAGGAATTTCAATGGCTGAAAAGAAAAAGTTTAGGCAACCTGAGGTTGATAGTAATACAGTGGCAGAGTTGTCCCAAAAATTATTGGAGGCGAATGCCAGATTGCAGCAGGCTGAACGGGAGAGAAAGCTTATGCTTGAGAATATTTCCCATGATCTGAGGGCTCCACTTACTGCAATCAGAAGTGCTATAGACTATCTTAATCAGAAAAATAAAGATTGTGGTCTTCAAAGTTCCGGAGATGAGATGACGCAGATGCTGCATCTGATAGACAACAGGACAAGGACACTTGAAGTTCTGATCAGTGATTTGTACTATCTGACATGTATAGAAAATGGCAGCGATGAGCTTAAGCTTCAGAAAGTGCCATTGTCCCAGTTTCTTGAGGAATATTTTTTTGCTGCTCAGATAGACGATAAGTATTCGGCGAGAAATTTAATATGCGAAATACCGGATGATTATGATGCGGAAGTAAATGTAGATGTTGGTAAGATGAGCAGAGTTTTGGATAATCTTTTTACCAATGCGCGCAAGTACTCGGAGGATGGGGCTGATATAGTTCTTGGAGTATTGGATGAGGGGCAGTTGTCCACATTTTATGTAAAGGATACCGGAAAAGGGATTCCTGAAGAGGCATTGGACCATATATTTGAGAGAACTTATAGAGTAAGCGGGGCAAGGACACCTGATGGAGAGAGCAGCAGCGGCCTTGGGCTATCTATTGTCAAAGGAATCGTTACGCAGCACGGGGGAAGAATCTGGTGCGAAAGTAAACTTGGAAAAGGTAGTTGTTTTTATGTTGAGCTCCCTAAAGCGTAATTGTGTTTACAGAAATAATCAAATATATTAAAATAATGACTACGTGCATTTACAAAAAATGTAAGAAATAAATATTTTTTATACAAGAAATGGAGTATTGGTTATGGCATTATTACAAGAGTGGCGTGACAAAGCCTATTCTGAGACAGCTAATAAGGGTGATCTTCAGAGATTATGGACAGATTATTTTCAGAAAGAGCGCGATATTTACGCACAGCTTCTCAAGAATCCTGATGAAGTAGTTACAGGTACTGTTAAGGGACTTGCTGAGAAGTTTGGCATTGATCTTATGTATATGGTTGGATTTCTTGATGGTATCAACGATTCCCTCAAGGAGCAGAATCCAATTGACGATATGACCGAGGATACAGAGGTTAACCTTGGATTTGACAAGGAACTCCTTTACAAGAACATGGTTGCAGCCGGTGCTGATTGGCTCTATGGTCTTGAGGAGTGGAAGGCAATCTTTGATGAGGACAAGCTTAAGGCCCTTTACAAAGAGGAGAAGTCTTCACACACTGTTAGAAAAGAGAACAAGGTTTATCCTAATGATCCATGCCCATGCGGAAGCGGCAAGAAGTACAAAAAGTGCCACGGAAGAAACGCATAATCAATTAATTAGGTAACTAAGTGGCATCATGAATTCTGTGATGCCATTTGTTATGATAACTATTATTTTACAAGATGCATTACCCGGTAGGTATTGCAGAGAAAGGACAAAGAAATGAATAAAGAAGAGTTTCTAGAGGTTTACCGCCATTCAATGGCACATGTGCTGGCTAAGGCTGTTATTGAGCTTTACGGCAAGGAAGTACAGTATGCGATCGGACCACAGATTGAGGATGGTTGCTACTATGATTTTGTTCTTCCTAAGGCTGTAACACAGGATGATTTCAAGACCATCGAGGATAAGATGCGCGAGATCATCAAGAGAAGAGAGGATTGGACACGTAAAGAGGTTTCAAAGTCGGAAGCACTTGAAATGTTCAAAGACCAGAAGTTTAAGACAGAGCTTATTAATGACCTTCCAGAGGATGAGGTTATCACAGTATACTACACTGGCGATGATTATGTTGATCTTTGCCGTGGACCTCACGTTGACAACTCTCAGGAACTTATGAATGTTTCATATCAGGTTAAGTCTGTATCAGGTGCTTATTGGAGAGGCGATGAGAAGAGAGATCAGCTTTCCAGAATTTATCTTTATGCTTTCCCAAGCAAGGATGAACTCAAGCATCATATCAAGATGATACAGGAAGCACTTGAGAGAGATCACAAGAAGATTGGTCCAGAGCTTGATCTTTTCATGTTTGATGAGACAGCTCCGGGTATGCCATACTGGCTTCCAAGAGGATGGAAGATGTATCAGGCACTTCTCAAGTATTCAAGAGAAATCCAGGAGAGACATGGATATACAGAAATTGCTGCTCCTCTTGTTAACAACAAGAAGCTTTGGCTTATCAGTGGACACTGGGCTCACTATGTGAATAATATGTTCATGGTACCTGGAGTTTCAGGATGGCTCAAGGCTGATGCTGAGATTCCTGGAATCTTAGAGAACAATAACGACCCTACAGAAGAGCCTAAGAATATCAAGATCCAGGCTGGTTCTGTTATCTATAATCGTGAGCAGAACGACACAATGGCAGCTAAGCCTATGAACTGTCCTAATGCCATGATGACATATAAGAGAACAAATCATTCTTATAAAGAGCTTCCTATCCGTTACAGTGAGTATGACGTTCTTCACCGTAAGGAGAAATCAGGACAGATGAATGGTCTTTTCCGTGTCCAGGAGTTCCGTCAGGATGATGATCATACATTTGTAATGGAATCACAGATCAAGGAAGAAATTGCAGATGTAATTGCTATTGCAGATGAGATTTACTCTACATTTGGCGTAACATACAGAGCGGAGCTTTCTACAAGACCTGAAGACTTCATGGGTGATATCGAGGTTTGGAACAGAGCTGAGGCTGCTCTTAAGGAAATCCTTGATGAGAAGTATGGCGAAGGCGGATATGAGATCAATGAAGGAGATGGTGCTTTCTATGGCCCTAAGATCGACCTTCAGATCAAGGACGCTCTTGGAAGAGAATGGCAGTGCGGTACTGTACAGCTTGACTTCCAGCTTCCTCACAACTTTGGTCTTACATATCAGGCTCAGGATGGAACAATGCAGATGCCTGTTGTTATTCACAGAGCTATTTATGGATCACTTGAGAGATTTATCGGTATTATCATTGAGAACTTCAAGGGTGTATTCCCATTCTGGCTGAGCCCATACCAGGTAGGTATCGTTCCTATCAGACTTGAGCATAATGAGTATGCCAAGGAAGTTGAGCAGGCTCTTATGAATGCCGGAATTCGTGTTGAGGCTGATTACTCAGATAACAACATGAAAGAGAAGATCAAGAAATTCAAGAATTACAAGGATCCATACATTCTTGTTGTTGGTGATAAAGAAGCTGCTGAGAGAACAGTTTCTATCAATGTTCGCGGTTCCAACAAGCAGGTTCAGAATGTTCCTCTCGATGCACTTGTTGCTATGTGCAAGAAGATGAATGAAGAGCATTCCCTTGAGCTTATTGACAGCTATGAGGCATAATTGTTATAGTCTGTGAACTGTATTTTTTCTATGATATAATACTTTAATATTACTAATTTATGATAGGCACAATGCATATTGCATTGTGCCTATTAAAAGATAGAGGTGTTTGGGTGGGAGATTTGTCTTTGAAGACTAAAAGTAAATACATGCTTATTTCATCAGCATTGGCGGTTGTTTTCATAATAACTGCTCTGGGCTCACTTAAGGTTAAGGCAGCTGATGACCTTGAAACGGCAGTTCAATGCTCTTTTTCTATTCCAACTGAGTTTGTCCCGGGAAATCAAAAGGGGTTATTTGTAAATGTTAACAGCCCGATGGAATCCTCTACTATCCAATATAGTGTTTATGATAATGGGCTTGATAAAGTACTGACTAACAGAGAACGAAAGGAATTAGAGGATTCGGGAACAGCAGCTGTAATCGATGAATCAGTTAATCTGACTAAAGATATTTATCAATCCCGCCTATCTGAGGCATACGATAAGGTGTATGGAGAGAATGTTAATTTCAATGTCAGCTCTTTTACCAAGATAAGAGTAGATGGGTATCCCGGATTTAAAATAGAGTCTACATATCAGAAATCTGATGAAGAACAGATTCATCAGACCGTTTATATGATCATATCCAAGTACAGACTGTTTACAATAGCTTATCAGAGGGCTGAGGATGATGATTGCCAGGATGCTTTTGAGGCGAGTTCTGAAACGATACATGTAAGATAATGATGATAAGAGGTGGACGTCAAGTTTATTTAGACGCCGCTTGATATATGAAAAGGTAGCCTTTTGCAGGCTATCTTTTTTGTATGTTATGAGGATTATGAGGAAATATCTAATACTATAAAATGGCTCCGAAATGAATAAAATTGTGGCTAAGAAACTTTATAATATTCGATTGTAATTGCTTCCAAAAATCAATTGTCGAAAATACACAAAAATGTCTGAATATTTTCTCTGTAAACGCTTACATAAAATGATTGATTATAGCCTGCTGTGACCTTATGATTAAGAAAGATTGCGAGGTTTGCTGCGAAGGGGATACCAGCACCTCGGAAAAACTAATAATTTCAAGGGAGGCTATATATGTTGGGGAAAAAATTAAATACCAGACTTGGGCTTGCCATGGCAGGAGTTTTTATTGCGACTTCTGCATTTGCAGGTTCCAAGGTTGATGCGGCAGCAGCGGTGGAAGCACCGGTTGTTATGGAGGCCAGCGGATGGCTCGAATCAGCGTATGTTACATGGAGAGCAGTAGATGGGGCTTCGGGCTACAATGTTTATGTGAATGGGGACGGTGGACAGGTGCAGCTTGATGATGAGCTTATCCGTCTTTATTCTTCTGATTCCGGTGAGAAATATTACAGGGCAGATGCACTTGGACTTTCTGCAGGCAATTATTCTTTTACCGTGGTTCCTTTAGAGGATGGTGATGAAGATACAAGCGCAGCTGTGAGTACAGATTCAGTTTATGTACAGAATCATGACAGATCTGGATTTGCGTTTGTAAATGGTGATTCCAACGGAGCATATAACTATGATGGAACACTTAGAAACGATGCTGTAGTTCTTTATATTACTAATGAAACTAAGGATTCAGTTGCAATGGACGTTGTTACTAACGCTAAGGGCGCAACGACACCTGCAACAGGACTTCAGAATATCCTTAATCTATACAAGAAGGGATATGACCTTAGACCACTTGATGTGAGATTTGTAGGCCAGATCACAGATTTTGCTACCATGGAGGGCGGCGATATTGTTATAAGCGGAGCAGGAGATAACAAAAGAGTGTCCTGCGGAATTACATTTGAAGGAGTTGGAGAAGACGCTACAGCTGATGGCTGGGGACTTAGGATCAAGAATGCTTCAAATGTAGAAGTAAGAAATATTGGTTTTATGAATTGCGACAGTTCAGAAGGTGATGATCTTGGACTTCAGCAGAGCGATGATCATGTCTGGGTTCACAACTGCGATTTCTTCTACGGATATGCAGGAGGAGATGCAGACCAGGCTAAGGGCGATGGCGCTCTTGACACCAAGAAGTCAACATTTGTAACTCATTCCTATAATCATTTCTATGATACAGGAAAGAGTAATCTTCAGGGAATGAAGTCTGAATCTACAGAAAACTACATTACATATCACCATAACTGGTATGATCATTCAGATTCAAGGCATCCACGTATCAGAACCTGTAGTGTGCATATTTACAATAACTATTATGATGGAAATGCCAAATATGGTGTTGGCGTAACTATGGGAGCTTCTGCGTTTGTTGAGTCTAACTACTACAGAAACTGCAAATTCCCAATGCTGATATCTGAGCAGGGCTCTGATGTTATGGCTGATTGGGAGACCCTTACAAGAAATGAAGATTATGGCACTTTCTCAAGCGAGAATGGTGGTATCATCAAGTCTTTTAACAACTATATGGAAGGGCAGCAGTCCTACGTTACATATCAGGAGAACAGCACTGAATTTGACGCATATGAAGTTTCAGCAGCTGATGAGCAGGTTCCATCAGAAGTTGTTTCCTACAAGGGTGGCACAAGCTACAATAATTTCGATACTTCAGCAATCATGTATTCATACTCTGCAGATTCTCCACAGGAGGCAAAAGAAAAAGTTGTATCTTTTGCAGGTAGAGAAAATGGAGGAGACTTTAACTGGGAATTTAACAACGAAGTTGACGACGCTGATTATGGTGTAAACCGTGCTCTCAAGGCAGCACTGAATTCATATCAGACAAACCTTGTCTCAGTTGGAGGGGGGTCTACTGCAGGTGAAGCCGGAAATTCAGGAGAGGAGTCATCCTCAGAAAACTCCGGAGCTGGAGAGGCATCATCAGAAGATTCAAGTGCAGGTGAGGCATCATCAGATAACTCAGGCGAAGCATCATCTGATAGTTCAAGTGAGCAGCATGAAGAAACTCCTGTTAATACAGGGAGTTATGTGCATAACTTTACAGCATCAGGAAAAGACAGTGATTTCTTTACTATAGAGGGTAATCTTTCTACAGGAAAAGGTACTGTAACATATAATGGTAAATTACTGACACAGTGTCTTAAGATTGAGAGTAAGACAAGCATTAAGTTTACAACTCCTTCTGATGGTAAGCTGATCCTTGTATTTGGGGATAAAGATTCTTCAATTAAGCTTGATGGAACAGCGGTAAAAGAGGAAACAAACGTAATGAACCTGGATGTCAAGAAGGGAGATCATGAGCTTACCAAGAAGGATACAGAAAATCTTTTCTACATGGAATATGTGAGCAATGATCAGCCATCAGGAGATGATCCTGGAAATGATGATCCTGCAAGTGAGGCATCAAGCGAAGCGGCATCAGAAGCAAGTTCAGAGGCAGCTGGAGAGGCATCAAGCGAAGCAGCATCAGAGTCAAGCTCAGAAGCAGCTGGCGAAGCATCAAGCGATGAGCCTGGAACAGGATCTTCAGAAGAAATCGCTGAGCCTGAGCCGGGTGAACCATCATCAAGTAATGGCGAATGGCTTACCAAGTACGGCAAGACATACTATGTCCTTACTGATGGAACTAAGGTAACTGGAATCTATACAATTGATGGTGATACTTACTTTTTTGATGCAAATGGTGTGAGAAAAACTAATGTATTTGTGATAGATGGTGATACCAAGCATTTCTTTGGCGCAGATGGCAAGATGGTCACCGGCTGGCTTACAAGATACTTTAAGACCTATTATTTTGATGAAAATGGTAATATGGTAACCGGCTTTACATCTGTAGATGGCATATATCATTACTTTGATGAAGATGGAGTAATGTATAAAAATGGCAATAAGATTATAGGCGAGAATAAGTATTTCTTTAACAGTGATGGAGATATGGTTACTGGCTGGCTTGAGAGATACGGATCAACATATTACTATGATGAGTCTGGCGCTATGGTTTATGGTATGCAGAATATTGACGGAAATATGCATTTCTTCCGCGACAATGGAAAGCTTGCCAAAGATATGATGGTAACAGTAGATGATAAGACATACTATTTTGATAATGACGGAAATATGTATGTAGGAGAACTTACCAGATGGTTCCACAAATATATCTTTGACGAAAATGGCGTTTTAATTTGGAAAAAATAATTAATATATTGACAATAAAAAAATAATGTGCTAATTTATACAAGGTTGTCAGATAAAACCATATGACAGCCAGCCGAAGACAGCAGGTGTTCCTTTATGAGGAACATAATGATTTATCGCCTGCCGAGGAAAAGTTTGATTAGACTTTTTTACCTCTCGATGTCTTCGAGAGGTTTTTTTTCGGCGGTATATTCTATAAGGAGGTAAGAAAATGGCAAAGGTTGAACTTAAACAGCCTGTAGTAGCTGAGATTTCAGAGAAAATCAAAGACGCTCAGGCAGTC
>JAEEGL011260688.1_pt1 | contig 40735 bp, 33 predicted proteins | sample 9134231 | NCBI WGS metagenome assembly JAEEGL01 (sample SAMN16246548, study PRJNA631951) | gut metagenome | biome: gut microbiome; feature: rumen; material: fiber-attached | host: Bos | place: Iran: Karaj | collected 2018-10
ATTTAACAGTTAACAATTTAACACGCCTAAATGACCACTACACTCAACCTTTGGTTTTGCTGGCAACAGCCAAACAAACAAATAAAGTAGCGACATAAACAGGAATGTGATAGGAAAGAATCACATCATCTGCCAAACATTGAACAATTAACAGTTAACAAGTTAACATTTTAACATCAAATTAGCCGAAAGGGCGAGAATAAAAGAAGCGAATAATAAACAATAAATTATAAACACAATGATTAACGTTGGAATTATTGGATGTGGCTTCGTTGGTGGAGCAATACCCAGAAAGAGAAAAAGTCCTCCCTAATATATGTTTATATATTTTGGTCGAGATTTTGGTCTATGAACATCGCAAACAGCACGAGATTACTCTGAGTTATTATTAAATTAAATCAAACTGCCATGAAAAAGAAAATGTTATTGCTGATGATTATAGTATTTGTCGGCTGTTATTCATCTGATTCGGAATATTATGATACATTATTCAAAAACTCGAATCTTTGTGTACAACAATTCTATGCATCCACAGATGTTAGTCATGAAATGACAAGAACGACGATTAGTGATTTAGATGGACGTTCTGTGATTTGGGATAGATCAGATACTGTGGCGATTTTCCTAGGCTCTTCATCGTGCGCGAAATATGTTGTAAAAGAGGGTTGTGCAGGTAAAAATAGAACCATTTTAGTTCCTTTTGACAAGGAAATAGAAGAAACCAATATTGACGAGTATTCCTCTTCTATAGAAAAATTCTATTACAAGGAAGATGGCACGTCTGGGAAAATATCATCAAATGTTGCATATTATCCTTATGATAAGTTTTTAGGGTGTACAGAAGAAAATGGGAAATTCCTATTAAATGTTATAATACCAGAACGACAGCAAGTAAAAATTAATTCGTTTGGTGACAATTGTCTTCCTATAGCAGCAGTTTCACAGTCTTTACAGGATAATAATCTTATCTTTAAGAATGTGATGGGATTGGTAAAACTATCGCTAACTGGTGATGTGACAATAAGAGAAATATCGATTACAGGCAATAATAAAGAAAAACTTGCTGGTAATGCGATAGTGACGTGCTCAGCTTCAGAAGCCCCTGTAATTTCATATTTAGATAATTCTACGGATACAATAAAATTGATATTACAAAATGATTTAAATCTGGATATTGATAAAAGCGTCTCTTTATATATTGTGATGCCTCCTGCATTATATCCGAATGGTATTAGTGTTAAATACCACATCTCGAATGATACAATTGTAAAGGTTTATGACAAGGAACTTGATTTGCATCGTTCTGAAATCTTCCCGATTCGCCATCATATATCTAAAGATATAATTATTTCCGAAGTGAATAAACCTGCGATATCTTGGATAGATGATGACTTTACGGGAGTTTCAAATGATGGCGTTGTTACAAATACATACCAGAAAGTTCATGATTTTTGTCTTGAGAAGGAAATACCATTAGACTTTGCATATATCCCTTCTAGTGTTTCTGCTAGTTTGTGGATTCCCAAGGGAAAAGTATCCGTTGCTCAAAAATGGCAAAATGAAGGTTTCCGCTTTCTTATGCATCCCTTCCATAATCAAGGGTGGTATAATTATGATGCGACACATCCCCATGATATTACTAAGGTAGAAGCATCTATTATTGATTGTTATGAGTCCTTTGAACGCTATGGTCTTCATGCGCCAAAGATACTTGTATGGCCGGGGAATTCTTATATTTTTGAGGACAATCTTGAGTTGGCTAAGAGATATTATGATTGTGCTATTACTTCTACATATAATAATACAAACCATTTGGCAGAGACTGGCAGATATTTTATTAATAGGCTGTCGTTTCAAGCACTAAGCAAGGGTATTCTTACTAAAACACAATTTAAGCAACGAATTAAAGAGGCAATAGACGCAAATGATTGGATTATTTTTGCTTCACATATTCATAGCATTATTGATACAGATGTTCCCGATGAAACAAGTTTTAGTACAGCAAATGTTTTTGAAATATTAGAATATGCTAATTCTCTTTGCAGGATGAGGCATACAGAAGACGTATGGAATGAAAGGAAAACGATGTGGGACATTATGGAAGATAAGAGTCAATAACTGATTATAGAATAACGTTAGAATAATGACAGATGCTAGTACGAACAACAAAAGAATTCTAAAGAATACGGTTTTTTTGTACTTTAGAATGTTTTTTGTAATGGGCATTTCCCTATTTACGAGTCGTATTATACTCAAAAATTTAGGCATAATTGATTATGGCATATACAATGTTGTCGGTGGTATCGTTACCATGATGGCTATTGTTAATTCTTCAATGTCTGTATCTACTCAGAGGTATATCACGTTTGCCTTGGGTAGGGACGATTTGCTTGGCATGAAGAAAGTGTTCAGTACATCCTTAGTTATATACATAGCTCTTTCTGTTGTTTTGTTGTTGTTTTCAGAAACAATAGGTCTATGGTGGGTAAATAACAAACTAAACATCCCAGAAGAAAGATTATATGCAACAAATATAATATATCAGTTCTCAATATTAAGCTGTATTTTCACTCTTTTAATAAATCCATTTAATGCGGAGATAATTGCCCATGAAAAAATGGACTATTATGCTTACTTAAGCATTGCTGAGGTCATGATGAAATTACTTGTCGCATATGCTATAACTATAACATTATATGATCGCCTTATTGTGTATGGTTTTTTACTACTTGTCGTTTCGATGATTATACTTGTATTATATGTAAGTTATTGTCGAAGATACTTTAAAGAGTGTGTCTTTTCCCGTAATATTGATAGTTCTTTCTTCAAAGAGTTGTTGTCATACTCTGGATGGAATCTTTTTGCGTCAATTTCTGGTGTTGCAAAAGGTCAGGGATTAAATGTTATGCTCAATTCACTCTTCGGACCTGAGGTTAACGCTTCTCGAGGGGTAGCTTATCAAGTTAATGCTGTAATTAATCAGTTTTTTTCTAATTTCTATACGGCAGTAAAACCGCAAGTAACAATATATTATTCTCAAAAGGATTATGATAACATGTTCAAGCTTATTTTTCGAAGTGCAAAGATGTCGTTTTATCTTATTCTTTTTGTTTCGTTACCAATATTAATTGAAACCTCAGCAATAATCGATATTTGGCTTGGTACTACAATTGATTATGTCATTCCTTTTACACGACTTATTATTCTGATTTCTGCTATAGATGCCATGGCGACTCCTTTGATGACATTAATGCACGCAACAGGAAAAATTAGACTCTATCAAATTGTAATAGGAACAGCAACCCTACTCATTCTTCCTGTTTCTTATGTACTCGTGAAGTACATTGGCTGTGAACCTACAAGTGTCTTCGTCGTATCATTGATAACTAGTGTTTTCTGCTTGTTTGCTAGGCTTTTTCTTGTAAACCGTGTGATAAGTATTCCTGTTAAGAAATATATCTTGGATGTTTTTCTTAGATGCGTGACCATTTCGTTATTCTCATCTATTATACCTTTAAGTCTTCATTTTTGGCTTTCTCCAAGTATCTGCAATACAATGATAATATGTGCAGCTTCAATAGTCTCTTCACTATGCTTCATATATTATATCGGGATTGACAACAGTGAAAGAGAGTTCGTTAACAAATATATAAAGAAGTTATGGATATGAGTATAAAAAAGATAATTCAAGTCTTACGCTACAAGTATTCTGTTTTTTGTACAAAACGTTATTTAAATAAAAACCTGAATATTGAAAGACAATATTTGTTTGCTTTTAATGGGGCTGTAGAAACATTAAGAGATACATCTAAGCTAGAAAACAGAATAAGAATCTGTGTACATGGGATTGAAAAAGGTTTTTCTCATAGATCTGTTCGTTCCGCTTTTGGTGTAGATAAAGTCTCAAATCTGCTACAGTTGCTTAATATCTATTTTGATTTAGATGGGGCTGATAAACATTTTGTTGAGGAATGCCTTTCTACTGTGAAATTTTACTTGGATCAATTTGAAACCAATGAAAAGACAAGGGATGTTAGAGCGGTTTTTGTTAAATTGGTTAATAAAATTGGCGTTAATGTGGAGTCAAGAAGAGCAACGCTCAATATTCACAAATCTGAGATAGAGAAAACCTTGTTAGATATTAATTATGAGGAATTTGTTTCTTCTCGTCATTCTTGCAGATTTTTCTCTAGGACTCCAGTAAATAGGCTGTTGCTGGAGAAGGCTTTTCGGATAGCAGAACATACGCCGACTGCTTGTAATAGACAAGCACAAAGAGTATATGTCTTTAGAGGTGAGGATAAACAAAGATTGTTAAATATAAGTCCCTCAAGAAGCTTCGTTGATGAAATAGACACGGCAATCCTCATTACGGTTGATATGAAGGCATACTTTTCTGATGAAGCGTACCAATGTTATGTTGATGGAGGCTTGTATGCTATGAGTTTGTTGAATGCGATTCATTCTACAGGTCTAGGTACAATCCCGCTGACTGCAAGTGTTTTTGCAATAGCAAAAAGAAAAGAATTATCGGAATCATTTAATATCCCGCTAAATGAGGCTCCAATCATTTGCATTGGTGTTGGAAACTGTGAAGATAATTATTATGTTAATGCTTCATATCGGAAGCCATTCATGGAATATGTTCATTGGGTAAATTGAAATTATGTCAAAGATTAATCTATTAACAATACATTACGGTGATAACAACGGATCTATTCTTCAAACTTATTCTACAGTAAAGCTGTTGGAAAGGTTAGGGCATGATGTTACAATAATTGATTTATGGGCACCGCATTTTATTTTTAATTACAAAAACAAAGACCATTGGTTCTACTGCCTAAGACGTTTTTTTACGAATCGGTTGAGGCATAAATTATTACCAAATAGGACCAAGCGGATGACGACAATATGCCCAACGGATATACCTGATTCCGATTATACTATTGTCGGAAGTGATCAAGTTTGGAATAAGGACATTACAAAAGAGCGTGCATTGTCTTATTTTCTTGATTTTGTTCCTCAATCTTCTAAAAGAATTGCTTTCGCATCGAGTTTTGGGAAAGCTTTCTGGATGGAGGAAAAAGATTATACAGACAAGGTGAGATGTGAGCTTCAAAAGTTTGTTGCAGTATCTGTCAGAGAGCATTCTGGTGTTGATATTTTAAAAAATGTTTTTAATATTGATGCCACGTGCGTAATCGATCCAACACTTGCGCTACATGACTTTTCTAATTTACTTCCAGCTAAGCTTTCGCAGAAGAATGAGGTCGGTTGTTTTACTTTCATGCCAAATGGCTATAGTCTGAAAGTCGCGGAGGAGATAGCAAAAAGGGAAAGACTTTCGGTACGTCACGTGAATCACTCAGGAATAAGAAAAAGAAGTAAATATGCGACAGGACATTATTGGCGTAATTCTCCAGATAAATGGCTTCAATATATTGCTCAATCATCTTATTTTGTAACTGATTCATTTCATGGTGTGGCATGTTGTATTATTTTGCGTAAACAATTTGTGGCTCTGTGTGCTGATGAAAAAAAATTTGAACGAATACGTTCATTGTTAAATTTGCTTGGCCTTGAAAAACAAATTGTGTTTTCTCGTGAGGATTTAATTGACAGATACGAGATAATTATGAAGCCAATAGATTATAATGGTGTTTATTCTGTATTAGAGAAAGAAAGCGAAAAGGCCATTAATTTCTTAAAGAACAATATCATATGATTAGTCATGCAGAGTCTCGTTTGAGTAAATTACTAGCTATATATTATATTTTATTACTCGCGATAATGGTGTCATGGGTGAACCCTGTCAATTCTCCACCATTTCTTGCACGTATGTTGTTTTTGGGTGCCATCGTTTTCCCAGCATGGCATTTTACTCGTTCGCTCGTGCCAATTTTATTTGCTTTCCATAGTATAGCTACGTATAGTTTTGCCGCTACATATATGCCACGTGATATATATGTTTATGGCATAGTTTTGATTATTTTATTTGTAATGGAACCGAAGAGACTTCCGGCAGCACACAACAGAATAAAATTCCCTTCAAAATTATTTTTATGGTTTGCTATATATATGGTGATGGTAGATGTTGTGTTTGATTCTTATTTGAATCCGTTTACATATCTTTGTTTTGTTGTCTTGTGTCTTTGTTTCTATACAATACATAGGGATGACAGTGACCCTACCACAGCTTTTTCTCTAATGTTTGTTATAGCATCTATAATATTATCAGTTTATTACTATTTCGGAAGAACACTATATACAGAAAGTGTGGGTGGAAGTGAATCTGGTATGGAGGGTATGGCATGGACAGACTCGAACTATTTTGCAATGATTGTAGGAATGGGGATGGTTGCGGCAATAGTTGAGTTATCTCGTAGGCAAACCTTAAATTTATTTATTAGAATATTGTATGTCGTGTCAATTTGTTGTTCCTTGTTTGTTCTTGGAACTGCAGGGTCTAGAGGAGCTATTCTTTCAATGACGGGTATGCTTTCTATATATATGTTATTTTCTAAAGTTAAACTAAGGTATAAACTAATTGGCTCCATTTTTGGATTGGTGATACTTTATTATCTCTATGTGGGTAATTATTTTGAGTTATTATTATACAAAATCACAAACGATGAAACATTAACTTCGGGAAGAACCGATATTTGGTATACTAAGTTGAATCTTTTCTTTAGGGAAAGTAATGTCTTGGGATTATTATTTGGGATTGGTTATAAAAACGGGAAAGAGTTGGGAAGACTAGAATTAGGAGATTCTTTTATGTTCCATAATGACTATGTTGCATGCTTGGTGAAATATGGATTTGTCGGACTGTTGTTCTTTTTGGTTATTATATGTAAGCCTCTTCGTTTGATTAATCGAAAAGATCGAGATAGACCATTACTATTATCGTGTATTGTATATCTAATGCTCTGTTGCATATCGCTTGAACCGTTTACCGGAGGATATTTTCAATACTATGTTTTCTATATGTATATATATTTGCTTGCATATAAATCAAAAAACAAGATTGCATGAAGAAAGTATTATTTGTAATTCCATCGTTTAAGACGGGAGGATTTTGTACATCTCTTTTAAGTTTTTTGTCTAATTGTGACAAGTTAAAGTATGATATAGATGTCCTTGTTTTAACACATCAAGGGATTAAAAAAGAATTATTTAAAGGGTATAATGTTCTACCAGAGAATATGTTTCTCTCAAGTTGTGAATATAACGACCAAAACAAAGAACCTTTTTTAAAGAAATGGAAGATAATCGCTATTAAAGCGTTAAAGAAATTTTTGAGATATATAAATCCTGAAATCGAATGGATTGTAGTTGCAAATCGATATAAGGGGTATGATACGGTTGTTGCTTTTTCAGAAGGACCTGTTACACAATTTGTTTCTCATATTCCTTGTAGGAATAAGGTTGCGTGGGTTCATTGTAATATCAATTATGTAATTAAAAACGAAAGTCAAGTTAATAGGTATACAAATTATTATTATACATATAATTCTATTGTTTGTGTCGCAGATTATATACGTAAGGTTTTTGTTGATAAATTTCCTGGAATGAAGAATAAAACAATATATATATATAATTTAAGTGATACAGAATCCATCATAGCCAAGTCTACATCTTTTGTTCCAAGTGAAATGTGTAGCGATCAGTTCAACATAATATCAATTGGAAAATTCTCTTTTGTTAAACAATTTTCAAAAATACCTTCGATTGCGAGGAAAATCCGTGATAGAGGATTGTCATTCAGGTGGTATGTGTTGGGAGGTGTTATAAATTACGAAGAGTATGAAAAGTTCTGTGCAGATGTTTTAAAGTACAAATTAAAGGACTATGTGTATGCTATAGGTGAAACACAGAATCCATACCCATACTTACTTAACTCCAATTTATTAGTTTGTACATCCGAGTCGGAGGCATGTCCAATGGTTTTTATTGAGTCGAAAACTTTACATGTTCCTATTTGTACAACAAATTTTGGAAGTGCTGGTGAGTTTGTCGAAGACGGTGTAAATGGCGAAATTTCACCGCTTGAAGATATAGATCAGTCGATATCATCGCTTATTGCTGATCAGGCTAAATATCAAAAAGTGCGAAAGTCCATGGAAAACTATTTGTATAACAATAAAGATATTTTAGAAAGAATTTATTCTATACTGTAATATGAAACAAGTTTATTCATCAAAAAAAGGGATAATTGTAAAAGAAACACCAGAGCCTTCAGTATCATATGGTTCATTAAAAATACGTGTTGCTTATAGTTGTATTTCTGCAGGGACAGAAATATCCAATATTAAGGCAGCTAACATGAGCGTTTTTCAACGAGTGATTGAAAAGCCCCAGCAAGTCAAGACTGTTCTTGACATGATTAAAGAAGAGGGGCTTAAGACGTCCAAGAACAAAGTTGAGGCTAAACTCAATTCGCTCACCAGCAGTGGTTATTCAGTTGCGGGTATAGTTGTTGCTGTAGGAGCAGGAGTGGATGATTTCAAAGTCGGAGATTACGTGTCTGCAGGTGGAGCTGGCATAGCTCAACATCAAGAGTATGTTGTGGTCCCCAAGAATCTTGTAGTACACATTCCTGATGGTTTGAATCTTGCCTATGCGTCAATAGGAACCGTTGGCTCAATTTCTATGCATGGTGTTAGGCGTGCAGGCCTCACATTGGGTGAATATGGTGTGGTTGTTGGATGTGGCCTGATGGGATTGCTGGCTATTCAGATGATGAAAGCTTCAGGTGTAAAGGTCGCATGTACAGATGTTAATCCGGCACGCCTGAAGTTGGCAATGGAACTGGGTGCTGATAAAGTTATTAATTCAGCAGAAGAAGATCCCGTGATTGCTGTGCAGAACTGGACTAACGGTTATGGGGCGGACGCCGTGTTGTTCACTGCTTCAACTCATAGCGACGAGCCGTTGTCACAATCATTCCGTATGTGTCGTCGTAAGGGCAAGGTTGTACTGCTGGGTGTATCAGGTATGAACATCAAACGAGAAGATATTTATAAAAATGAAATTGATTTTTGTATTTCAACCAGTTATGGTCCAGGTCGGTATGATCCTAATTATGAAGTCAAAGGTTTGGAGTATCCCTATGCATACGTGAGATGGACTGAGAATCGGAATATTTATTCTTTCCTTGAGTTGGTACGTGACGGAAAGATTAATATTGATCATATTGCGCCTAAGATATATCCTGTCGAAAAGGCTAATGATGCTTTTTGTGGTATTCAAAGCAATCCTGGTGAGCACATTATTACAATTATTGACTATGGGTATAAGCCTGATGAGAAGAAAGAATCTATTAAAACTGTAAAGATAGGCGAATCAAAGCCTCTTAACAATAAACGTATTATTGTCGGTTTAATTGGAACTGGTAATTTTGCCAAAAACTTTCTGCTACCCATAATAAATACTAATCCTGATAAGTACTATTTGAAGACGGTTGTGAATCGTTCTGGCGACAAAGCTTTAAATGTTGGACGTCAGTACCATGCTGAAGTAATATCGAGTGATAATAATGTTATCTTTAACGATCCAGATATAGATTTGGTAATGATTTGTACTGGACATGGAAGTCATGCAGATTTGGTTTTGAAAGGGCTAAAATCAGGAAAAAATGTGTATGTGGAAAAACCTTTGTGTACTACGTTGGAACAACTTGAAGCAATTAAGGCATACTATACAGGTGAGAGTGTAAAGGATAAACCTTGCTTGATGGTTGGTTTTAACCGTAGATTTAGCAAGTATGCCACAGAAATTAAACGTGTTCTAGATAAGAGAAGTGCACCTGCTTTGATTCATTACCGAATGAATGCAGGTTTTGCTCCTGCTGATGTTTGGGTGCATAATGATGGAGGACGCATCATTGGAGAAGGTTGCCACATGATTGATTTAATGCAATATCTGATTGGTGCAGAGGTAACCGCTTGTTCCGTAAGTTCATTCAGACCTAAGAACGGGATGTATTTGAGCGAAGATAATCGTAGCATATCTATGGAGTTTTCTGACGGTTCTGTAGCTGTAATAGACTATTTCTCTTGCGGAAGTAAAGAATTACCAAAGGAATTTATGGAAATTCATTTTGAGGGTAAGACCATCATAATGGATGACTATATGAAATTGACTGGTTTTGGTGTTAAGATCAAGGAGATGAGAGAATCTGCACCCAAGAAAGGTCATAAAGAAGAATGGCTCTCTATGTATGATTCTCTGCGAAAAGGTGAAAACCCCATTCCGTTGGATAGTATTTTCAAGACAACCGAACTAAGTATTCTTTCTGCGCAAGAATAGTTTTATATGATAGAACTCTGTTATGGCATTTACCTCTTTTGAGTATTATCTATTTCTCCCAATAGTTTTCTTGCTATATTGGCTTGTCTTTAATCGAGATAAACAATGGCAGAATAGCTGCCTTTTAGTTGCCAGTCTGTTATTTTACGGATGGTGGGATTGGCGGTTCCTAGGTTTGTTGCTCGTCACGGCCTTTTCCTCTTTCTATGGAGGCCTCTATATGAATCGTTGTGAACGAGATAGAAATCGTTGGTGGATATCATTGGGCGTTATTCTTCTCAATGTAGGTATACTGGTATATTATAAGTATACAAACTTCTTTATTCAAACATTCGTTGATGCTTTCATGTTGTTTGGTAAGGAATTATCTGTTTCAACTCTAAGTATAATCCTGCCCGTTGGTATTTCTTTCTATACTTTTACAGCATTGAGTTATAGTATAGACGTCTATCAAAGGAGAGTTGAGCCAACAAAAGATATTTTGGCTTATTTGGCATACGTGACTTTTTTCCCAGCCATCCTCAGCGGACCTATCAGCAGGGCCACCAAGCAACTTCCTCAATACTTTGAGAAGAGAGTATTTAAGTATGATCTCGCTGCCAAGGGATTGCGAATGGTCCTGTGGGGCCTGTTTATGAAACTCTGCGTGGCTGACCGTTTTGGGATTTATGTAGATGCTGTCTATGCAAACGTGCCTCAACATAACGGTACAACACTGCTGTTTGCTTCAGTTCTCTACACTATTCAAATATATTGTGACTTTGCGGGCTATTCATTGATGGCTATTGGTTGTGGCAATCTATTTGGAATTGGTTTGCAAACCAATTTTATCCGTCCGTATTTTGCAAAGTTTGTTACTGACTTCTGGCGTAGGTGGCACATTTCTTTAACCACATGGTTTCGTGACTATATCTATTTCCCTCTTGGAGGAAATCGCGTGTCTAAATCACGCTGGATTTTAAATATCATGGTCGTTTTTCTCGTGAGTGGTATTTGGCATGGCGCGGCTTATAACTTCATAATATGGGGTGGCATTCATGGATGGCTGTTAGTGGCAGAAAAACTTGTTTATGGAGAAAAACTAAAACAGATTGAGAGTAAGATTACACTTACAAATGTGCTGCGTATTGTTGTGACTTTTACATTGGTTTCTTTTTCATGGATTTTCTTTAGAGTAGATATTGAAACAGCATTTACAATTATTTCCAAGATTTTCACAACTCAAGGTGCTCTGTTTGTAGATGCATCTACATTGATATATGGGTTCTTTTGTTTGTTCGTTTTAATGTTCAAGGATTTCAAGGATGAATTCTTTGGAGGCAAGGTGAGGTTTCTTAGTAGTGATAGCCTGGTGGTCAGATGGTTTTGCTATATTATCACTATCATGATGATACTGTTGTTGGGCGTGTTACAGGGGAGTTCTTTTATTTATTTTCAGTTTTAGTCATGAAGAAGTTTCTACTAAAAGGTTTACTGTTCGCTTGTACAATTATTCTGGTTGACTGGGTTTCCGGCTTTGCTTTTGACTTAATACAGCATAAAGCTTTTGAAAGAGATCCCGCACGATTTGAGGTTAGAGCAATGTATGCGATAGAAAAAGCAGTTAGTGAACTGGATATTATAGGTGCTTCAGATGCATCTCATACATATATCTCTAACATGATAACTGACAGTATTGGACTTAAAACTTATAATTATGGTAAGGACGGTAGTTTTTTTATTTATCAGAACTGTCTCATTAATTTGATGTTACAGAATCATACTCCCAAAGCAATTATTTGGGAAATTGGAAAAGGGAAACTATCATTAAAAGAAAATGACAAAGTGACAGAATGGAGACGAATCCAAGATTTTTACCCTTACTACAAAGATAACAACTATTGCAAAAAACTTATCAATAAACGAGATAGATATCAGAGGCTATATATGTTGTCTGGATTGTATCGTCATAATTCAGGTATTCTGTCAATGCTAGAACCATTTGTAACACATAATTTAACAGACAATTCATTAGGGGGGTATCTACCATTACCCAACAAAGGGTATTCTTACCCTACATTCCAAGATTTAAAGACTGCAGAGGATAATATTGACACAATGAAAGTGAATCTTCTAAAAGAAACACTAGATAAATGCGCTAATAAAGGTGTTAAGGTTATTTTTTGTTTCTCTCCTCAATACAGTTATGATGTAGACGAAGGAACGGCACAATACAAAGAATTAATGAAAATTTCAGAGAAGTATCAAATACCCGTAATCGATTATAGATTAAATGAGTATTTTATGCAAGACTCCACTTTTTTCAAGGATAATAGACATCTCAATGATAAAGGTGCTCATATCTATATGAGATACTTAATACCCGAATTGAAACATATACTTATCGACTAATGGCTTCGGTTAAGAAACTTATTCGTATGCTTCTGGCGGGGAATAGCCGCCATATTCCCTTCCGTAACACATATTATATGTGTTGCCACAATCTAATAGTGCAAAGTTTGAACAAACGAGCAGAAAAAGCTCTACCGATATCTTCGTTATTGAATCAATTGTCCGCATTGACCAGTATAACGTTGCCTTTGGATGTTGATGAAAAAGAAAAAGGCGTCATTGTGTCTGAAGCAGATAAAACCATGGCTGGCATATTCAATTTATTGGGTAGTGGCGATGTGAAATTAGATCCAATACCTTGGAGCAAAGACTTTATTTCTGGTTATGAGTGGAAGAAAGGTACATACTATCGCAAGTATATACAGGTAGATCTGTCAAATCATGCTGATGTAAAAGTACCACGTGAACTTAGCCGTTGCCATCATTTGTTACATTTGGCTTTGGCATATAATTTCACTTCGGAAAAAAAATATGCACGGACTGTTGTTGAACATATTGTGAACTGGATTGAAGAAAATCCTTTGATGTATAGCATCAATTGGTGCTGCGCCATGGATGTGGCAATTAGGGCTGTGAATTGGATATGGTCATTGTCACTACTTAATAATTTTGAAGTAACGGACGAAGAGTTAAAAATAATTCGTAATAGTCTCTATCAGCATGGATGGTTTATATACAACAATTTAGAAGGTGCAAATTATGAATACAACAATAATCATTATTTCTCGGATATAGTCGGCCTTTTACATATAGGATTGCTGTTTCGAGAGGATTTCACTGCGCAAAAATGGCTGCAATTTGCGATAGATAGTTTTTATAGGGAGACACGTTTACAGGTCTTACCTTCTGGGATGTCATTTGAGGGTTCTACCAATTATCATCGTTTGGTTACAGAACTCGTATTGACATCAGTGATTCTTCTTCGACGTAATGGAATACATGTTCCACCAGATATAGTATATCGTCTTGAGAATATGGTTGAATTCGTGATGAGATTGACATTGCCAGATGGGACAATGCCAGTCATAGGTGATCAAGATAATGGACGATTACTTCCGTGGGGAATTGAGAATATAAATGACCATCGTTATTTGTTAACAGTTGGAGCTTTGGTGTTCGATAGAGGAGATTTTAAGTATTATGGCTCGGGATATAATGTCTATGCTGCAATTTTTTCTAGTATATCATCGCGTATTTTATATAATCGCATTGTAACAAATCAGACCTTAATCAAATCATTTTATTTTAAAGATGCTGGTTTTGTGTTAATGAGAGACGGAAACAATAGTTTATTATTTAATGTTGATAACCAGGGAATGTATAGGGATTCATATAATGGAAGTTCACATACCCATTGTGATTGGTTTTCATTTGTGCTGGCTGTCAACAAGACTGCATTTATCGTTGATCCTGGTAGTTATGTTTATTCTTCGGATGCTCATGCACGAAATCATTTTAGGTCTACATGTATGCATAATACGATTGTTGTAGATGGGAAGGACCAGGTTGAGATAAATGAATGTTTGTTGTGGAGAATGAAACGAGACACTTCACCTCAGATTATAAAGTGGCGGACAAATGACCAATTTGACTTAATTGAATGTGCGCATGATGGTTTCCGGAAATTGGATGACAATATACGGCATCAACGTTCTGTCTTTTTTGATAAGCAAAGTGTAGAGTGGTTGGTAACTGATAACATTTCTGCAAAATCAGGTCATAATTTTATTGCTTATTTTCATTTGGACACTAATGTTCATGCTGATATTGTGGGAAGGACGGTCATGTTGAAAAAAAAGGATACAACCATAGAACTTCATTTTGAAACAGAATCTGACATAGAAGTCCTCCTCGTAGACGATGTTGTATCCAAAGGGTATGGATCAAGTGAAAACTCCAAAACGATTCTAGTTAAAACAAAGAAGATAAATGATTTTAATCTTGAAACAAGAATATGGGAAAGAAAAGACTAATATACGTTTCATCCCCATATACTGGTGCTGTTATTGAAGGACAAGTATATGGGTTGTTGGAATATTATTTTAAACAAGGCTGGTTCGAGGATGTATTGTTATTACAGTCGTTTAGTCATCCAGAAGATAAACAGAAATCGGAGAATGTATTAAAAAAATATAATTTCCGAAGAAAATTCGTTTGGCAAAATCAGAACTATCCTTATTTTAGAGCGAAGAGCCTCCATGCATTAAAAAAGGTGCTAGATGGCGAGGTGTTTGATAATACAGTATTCCATGTTAGAGGAGGGGTATGTGCAAGTTATGTTCGCTCGGCTTTAGATAAACGCTTTGGCAATCTGTTAATACTTAACGAGTTTAGAGGTTTTTCGCAAGCAGAACTTGATTATAAAAAGAAAGATACGTTGCAGGATCGTTTAAGAACTTGGGTTATAAAAAAGCATATAAAAAATCAGAATGCCATCATGCAAGCAGACCCGCGTATAATTTATACGGCAGTTTCTCCCTTGTTGCAAAGAATAGAAGAACAGAAAGAGGGTTTTGATTTAAAAAAAATATCTGTACATCCCAACATCGCAGGAGAAATTTTTAAATTCAATCCTCAAAAAAGGAGAGCTATTAGGGAAATGCTAGGAATAAATGATAATCAAATCCTCGTTGTTGCATCGTCAGGTCAATCTGGTATTTGGCAAAAAGACCTTGATATAATAGATGTTTTAGTACAAAAAGGTTACCTTGTTTTAAATCTGTCAAAACAGGAAATAAAGAAAGAAGGTGTGATTTCTCTCTTCCTTCCCCATCAAGAAATGCCTGATTATTTATCAGCATGCGATGCTGCAATTTTATGGCGAGATGAGGATTTACTAAATAGAGTAGCTTGCCCATCCAAATTCGGAGAGTTTGCTGTAATGGGACTTTATATCATACATAACAAAACGGTGGACATTGCAACACAATTTATAAACAAGACTAAGTGTGGCCAATTAGTGGATAATGCGAACCAAATTAGTCTTTCTGATAAGTTGTTTTCGGCGGAAGAACGTTCTTGTCGTTGTCGTGCTGGGCTTGATTATTTTTCGGTCGAACAGGTCGCACATGATTATTATAAAATACTTTCGGAGATGAATTCATGAAGCGTCTTCTTATTATAGGCCCCAACCCCCAAAATATAGGAGGTATTAGTTGCCATATCAAACGACTGGTAGGTTTGATAGAGGGTAATTATGATATTGATTTTATAGATGAAGGTCATACTCGTTATGAGGGCTACTTTAATTTACGAGGTGGCAATTTGTTTTATTACCTTAAAAAGATTGTAAATGCGGACATTGTGCATATACATAGTGGCGTATGGTTTTTGCGCATTTTTCATGTAATTATATGTAAATTTTTATTCCGGAAAAAAGTATTGGTGACAATTCATAGGGATCCCAATATTGAGCCATATAGAAAAATTACGAGGTGGTTTCTAAGATATTGTGATTGTTCTATTCTTGTGAATAAAGAGGGGTATGATTTTATAAAAAGTACTGATACAGGCAAGTGTGTCTTGTTGCCAGCGTTTTTACCGCCACTTATGAAAGATGAACCACAATTACCTAATGAGTTGGAAAATTGGTTAAAGGTGGCACGTAAAAATCCAAAATCCTATATAATGTGCTCTAATGCATGGAATCTGGTATTGCATAATGGTTTTGATTTATATGGTTTGGATATTTGTATTGATGCTATGGAAAGACTAAAAACAGACGAAACTGATTATTATTTAATTTTCGTTGTTGCATCTAATACAAATCAACGCGAAAGGATAGAAGAATATAAGAGACGTGTTAAAGATTATGGACTGGAAAGAAACATCTTAATTTGGGAAGAACCTGTTTCCTTTGTTAGGTTATTGCAAAAATGTGATTTGACTCTTCGTACAACAAATACGGATGGTGATGCGATTTCAATTAGAGAATCATTATATTTTGATAAGCCTGTTTTAGCATCAGACATTGTCTCGCGGCCTGATGGTGTGGCAGTTTTTAAAACACGAAATATAAACGATCTAGTCAGAATGATTAAGGAAATCACAAATCGTACATTTGTACTTAGAAAAGATATGAAGATAGATTATCAAAAGATGTTTCTTGAAATGTATGAAAAATAAATAAACAAGATATGAAAGAATTAACACAGAAACTCTCCAACGGAGATATGACAGTTCAAGAATTACCCATGCCTCAGTTGGGCGATGGTATGGTGCTTGTGAAGAATCACTATTCGCTTATTAGTGCAGGAACAGAAGGTGCAACTGTAAAAGCAGCTCGTCAAAATTACTTTGCAAAGGCGAAAGCGAGACCACAACAAGTGGCTCAGGTGTTACAAGTGTTAAAGACGCAAGGTGTTGTTCAGACTTATCGGACGGTGATGAAAAAACTTGAAGCATATTCACCGCTTGGGTATAGTTGTGCAGGAGAGGTTATTGAGGTTGCAGATGATGTAAAGGAATTCAAGGTAGGCGATCTTGTTGCATGTGGTGGTTTAACCGCAAATCATGCAGAGGTGGTGAGTGTACCAGTAAATCTATGCGTAAAGTTACGTGAGAATGCTGATATGGCTTTGGCTTGCTATAATACACTGGGTGCTATTGCACTACAGGGAGTTCGTCAGGCAGATATGCGATTAGGAGAGACTTGTGCAGTGATTGGATTAGGACTTATTGGTCAGATTGTGTGTAATCTTCTGAAAGCCTCTGGTGTTAGAGTAGTTGGTGTTGACGTAAGTCCTACTCCAGTTGCACAAGCCGCTAAACATTGTGCTGATTTTGCATTAGTACGCAATACCGTAGGAATAGAGGATAAAATAAAGGATTTCACTGGTGGCCTTGGCGTGGACGCGGTAATAATTGCTGCTGCAACACCAAGTCTGGATCCTGTAAACTTTGCAGGTGCTATTGTACGCAAGAAAGGAACAGTTGTTGTGTTAGGTGCGGTTCCTACAGGATTTGATCGTGATCCATATTATTATAAGAAGGAATTACAATTAAAGATGTCTTGTAGTTACGGACCAGGTCGATATGATTTGAACTATGAAGAGAAAGGCATTGACTATCCTGCGGCATACGTACGTTGGACGGAAAAACGTAATATGGAGGCGTTTCAAGAGCTAATTGCTATGAAACGAATGGATTTGAATTATCTTACAACCCATACATTCACATTGGAGGATGCTCCCAAAGCTTACGATATGGTTGCCAATAAGACGGAGCCCTATTTGGGAATAGTTCTTAAATATGATGTAAAAAAGACGCATAGGCATAATAGTGTAAAAATAGCCGAAACTACTAATGTAACCAACAATGTTGGTGTCGCTTTTATAGGAGCAGGAAGCTATGCACAAGGACAGTTATTACCAAACCTTCCTAGTGACATCCGTCGTGTGGGAATAATGACCAATAGCGGTACAACTTCTAAGCGTGTAGCAGAGCGTTTTCATTTTGAAATGTGTACCTCTAACGAGGAGGATATTCTGAATAATAATGCGGTGAACACACTGTTTATCGCTACTCGTCATGATAGTCACGCAAAGTATGTGATGGATGGCCTGAGAAATGAAAAGAATGTGTATGTTGAAAAACCGTTATGTCTGAAGGTGGAGGAATTGATGGAAATCCGGAAACTTTGCGAGGAAAAGCGACGTAGCGTCATGATTGGTTTCAATCGTCGTTTTTCACCGCATGCTCAAGAGGTTAAGAAAAGATTAGGAAGTGGTAAAATGACGATGTTGTTCCGTGCTAATGCTGGCAGTATCCCTGGAGATAGTTGGATTCAGGATATGAAAGTTGGGGGTGGGCGAATCATAGGTGAGGCTTGTCATTTTATTGACTTCATGGCTTTTATTTGTGGTAGCAAACCAGTGAAGGTGATGGCATCAGTTTTACCTGACAACCAAAACCTGAATGACACGATGAACATCATTGTTGAGTTTGAAAATGGTTCAAGTGGTGTGGTTGCTTATTACGCAAATGGCTCAAAAGCACTATCAAAAGAATATTTTGAAGTGTTTTCTGCTGGAGCATCTGCAACAATTGATGATTTTACGGAAACCAGAATATATACGAAGGGCGTATCAAAATTTAGAACTCGTACTCAAGACAAGGGACAAAAAAACATGCTGAATGTGTTCTTTAAGGAAATTCGTAATGGTAAGACGCCCATTCCGATGGATGAAATATTTTCTGTAACATTGGCGACATTTGCCGCATTGAAATCTGTACAAGAGGGGGGACTTCCTGTAGCGTTCTAAATGATATCGTTAAATGATGCAAGAATTGTTTTTTTCTTTCAAGAAGTTAAAAGATTATTGCGAAAAGGAACATTACAAAGGATGGGATCCTTATGATGGCCTAAACTCTAAGGTCTTTCAGGCTCTTCCGTATTTCAAGAACTCTGCATTTTGGCGTTTATGCGTAATTCAGGGTTTTAAGAGATGTCCTGTCAATTTGCGTCGCATAGCTTTCGTACCTAAAGATTATAACGCAAAAGGAATTGGGTTATTCCTTGTAGGTTATTGTAATTTGGTGAAAGTTGTGCAACGAAAGCCGGAGTCGGTAAAGGAATTCGGAACAGAAAAAGAGTTACTTGAAAAAGTGAAAGAGTTGGCTGATTTGCTGATTTCTTTGCGCTCTAAAGGGGAATACCATGGCGCTTGTTGGGGGTACAACTTCGACTGGCAGGCACGCCGACTTTTTCTGTTCCCCAAATATACGCCTACAGTGGTGGCAACGAATTTCTGTGCTACAGCACTCATGGAGGCTTATGAGGTAACTAAGGAAGAGAAGTATTTGAGTGTTGCTTTGTCGGCTGCAGAATTCGTTAAGGAAGACCTGCATCGTTATCCGTGTGAGGAGGGCTTCCTGTTTTCGTATAGTAAACTGCCGGGAAACGATACTGTGTACAATGCGTCGTTGCTGGGTAGCCGCTTGTTGAGCTACTGTTACAAATATACGGGGAATCCTGAATATCGTGATTTGGCAGAGGCTTCGGTAAAAGCTTGCTGCAGAGGTCAACGAAAGGATGGCGCATGGGTGTATGGCCTGTTACCTGTGCAGAGTTGGGTGGATTCATTTCACACTGGTTATAATCTAGATGGATTGATTGCTTATGAGGAACAAACGGGCGATACAAAATATCATAGGTACATAGAGACGGGGTTCAGGTATTATGTGGAAAATTTCTTTGAGACGGATGGTACTCCCAAGTATTATGATAATCAGATGTTCCCAATTGATATTCACTGTCCTGGGCAGTTGTTTGTTTCGCTGGCACGCTTGCATAAGTTTGGCGAGTACAAGGAATTGGCCGACAAGGTGATGAGTTGGACAATCAAGAATATGCAGGATAAACAAGGATATTTTTATTATCAGTTAAAACGTGGTATTAGCTCTAAGATTAGTTATATGCGATGGAGTAATGCTTTTATGTTTTATGCAATGAGTTATTATCTGTTAGAAACAGATATCTAAAATACAGAATTATGCTAAATGTTAAGAGGGTAACGTTGAAAAACGGCGTTAAGGTGTATGACTTTACGTCGTTTGATCAGATTATTGATTACGTTGAAGAAAAAAAAGGATTGTTGGTTGCAATAAATGCAGAGAAGATACTGCATGCGACAAAACAAACCAAGGAGATTATTAACCGTAATATTGGTTACAGTGATGGTTTGGGGGCTGTAATGGCCTTGAAAAAACATGATTGTGAAGATGCGGTGAAAATCCCCGGATGTGAATTATGGTTGAAGATAATAGAAAGATTGTATAAGGAAGGTAAGTCTTTCTATCTCGTTGGTGGAAAACAGGAGGTAGTTGACGAAACCGTAGCAAAACTTAGAGAGGATTATAAAGGGGTGAACATCGTCGGCTTCAGAAATGGATATATAAAAACAGACGAAGAGAAACAAGCTCTGATAGATGATATAGCGGCAAAGAAACCCGATGTTGTCTTTGTCGCAATGGGAAGTCCTAAGCAGGAACTTCTTATGGAAGAAATGATTGAAAGGCATCTGGCCATCTATCAAGGGTTGGGCGGAAGCTTTGATGTTTATACGGGACATGTGTTAAGAGCTCCCAAATGGTGGGTGAAACATAATCTGGAATTTGCCTATCGTTTAATAAAGCAACCAACAAGGATAAAGCGTCAGATTCATCTTCTTCGCTTTCTTTTCTTAGTTAGAATCGGACAGATTTAAACAATATGCTTTTGTTTTTTGAACTTCTGCAGGTGGCCATAGGAACGCGAGATGGTCTTTCTCGTACTCCTAAGCAACAAGAATGGATGTCCTTGCTAGATGAGGCTCAACGGCAAGCAATCGTTGGTGTGATGACCCAAGGGTTGGAAAGACTTCCCAAGAATCAGCTTCCTCCCAAGGAGTTCTTGTTGTATTGGATTGGACTGTCGCAGATAGTAGAAACCACATATTCGTCACAACTCTGCCGGGCAAAAGAACTTACAAAGTGTTTCCAGAACCAAGGTTATAGGTCCTGTGTACTCAAGGGTATTGGGTTTGCTCAATTGTATCCTATACCTGAACGCAGACTTGGAGGAGACATTGACTTGTGGGTAGAAGGTGATAGGAAAAAAGTGATGAGTTGGTTACGCTCAGAGTATCAGATTGAGCACGATGTCTGGCACAATGTGGGTGTGCAGATTTTTAATGATGTTCCTGTAGAAGTACACTTTCACCCGGGATGGGTGTATAATCCTTTTCATAATTATAGGCTCCAGCAATGGTTTGAACGGGAGAAAATAAATATTTTGGGAGAAGTGAATCCAAATCTGGGTGTATCTGTCCCATCCGTAGAGTTCGATGCTGTCTATTCATTAGCCCATTCCTTCCGACACTTGATTGCTGAAGGAGTCGGGTTACGCCATGTTGTGGACTACTATTATATTCTTTACACATTGTCAGCAGACAAAAGGAAAGATGTCCAGTCTCTATTGAGACGATTTGGCATGATTAAGTTTGCAAGTGCTATGATGTGGGTTTTGCAGGAGGTGTGTGGAATGTCTTCCGAATACTTTCTATGTGAGCCAAACGAGAAAGAGGGGCGCTTCCTGTTAGATGAGATAATGCGCGGAGGAAACTTTGGACATTATCGCACAGATAATAGAAAACGTAATACAGTAGCACGCATGCTCGCATTGCTACCCCATTACCCACAAGAGGTTCTTTGGGTAGTTCCCTGGAAAATATGGCATAAATGCTGGCGAATGTTAAACAGGTAATAGTTAAAGGATTTACGAATAAAAATAAAGGGTAATGGTTATAGATAAGAAACTACTTGACGAACTAAGCGAGAAAGCGAGAAAGTCGGAACGTCTGAGGATGAATTTTGATCTTCGAGATACTTCTGAGGATGGCAGTATGCGTATGCTGAATGCCTTAGAACCTGACACGGTGATACCCATACATAGACATACAATGACTTCAGAGGATGTGGTAGTGCTGAGAGGTAAGGCAGAGGAGATCATATACGATGACCTCGGAAATGTAATAGAGCGTTGCATAATGACACCTGGAGGCATTGAGCCAGGCTCTGTGTCAGCTGTTCATGTACCTATGGGGCAGTATCATACTTGCAAGAGTATGGAAAGTGGAACGGTAATCATAGAATTCAAAAACACCAAATACAATCCAAGGACAACGGAAGATATACTGGAAGTGAAGGAGTGAGAAAGTGATTAAGGGTTAACCTCCTATGGCGCAGAGCGCCAAGAGATCTTATAAATAATCTTACAAGTAATTTATTTCACGCAGAAAGCGCGGATTTCCTATTCAGTTGTCGAGCTAAACATTCTCTGATTCGTTTGTTGTAACTTGTTAATCCATATGGTTTTGCGGAATTTCCCGACAACGTTTGGTCTCATGAATATATCTCTGTATCTTTGCACTCAGGAAACGGTTAAATAAAAAATATCATGAGCACGAGTTCAAATCAAAACATAGATACAGCGAGAGCATACCTTGAAGGGATGTTATGGGCAGCCTATGGCGTGAGAATCTTTAGCGACTCAGTGGCAGAATGGCAGATAGATCACGTAAAAGAGTGTGCCAAGAAACTAAAAGATGCAGAAATTGACCACTCCGCACTCACTCCCGCAGAGAAAGAGAATCAGAAACGCCAGTGGAAACAATGGATAGATGCCACCACGCAAGGTTTCAAAGATAAGCTGAAGGAGGAAGGGAGACTGGTAGTTAATAGATAATAGAACGAGTATAGATTATAGTTAATAGATAATAGATAAAAGTTAATTTTTATAATAGATATAGATTATGGCGAGGGAAAGTATTGTGGGGGAGAAGAGTGTGGCATTTGGGAAGCGGATAGCGAAGTGCTATCGGTACCTGAAGGATAAGAAGAAAGAGAGCGTGATGTCGAAACAACTCCTGCGATGCGGAACAAGTATAGGCGCCAACGTGCGTGAGGGGTTATATGCTCAAAGCCGTAAGGACTTTATCAGCAAACTGAATATTGCTCTCAAAGAAGCAGGCGAAACTGATTACTGGTTAGAAGTGATACATTCTGCTGATTACTTTTCTGATGAAGAATACAAGTCTCTAAAGGATGATAATGATGAACTGCTAAAGCTGTTGACTTCGATAATTAAGACAACGAAGGAGAACAATTCCTAGTTAATAGATAATAGAGTATAGATAATAGTCGAAATGTTAGTTAACAGATAAAAGATTATAGATAATAGTTGGGGAGGAAGTACCTTAAAGCATTGTGGCTGCTCTGTAGCTATCTCTTTTGGCCGCAGAGACGACCAAAGGAGAACTACTGATTCATGGTGAATAATAACAGAATTCATAGCAGGTAGAGCCTGAAGTAGGAAATAATGGTTCTGAGATAACCTCCCACTCAGGTTGCTCGTAGTGCACGTGTTCGTGGTGTTTTGCTGTGTGGCCTCCTTGGAGAATCATCAAGAAGATTGCCACATAAATGATTTTTCTCCTCATTGTTTAATATCTTTATTGAAAAGATAAGGTTCCTCGGAAATAAATCAAGAGATAACGTGCAACAAAATGCAGTTGCTGTGAATTACTTGAGGCAGTATAAGAGGTGAAAGTCTACAATTATGGTTCACAAATCATGAATATGAGAAGAACTGATCGATGATATAAGTGGCACAACACCTTTCGACATCTATGGGATGCTGGGAGGTGTTGTGGTTTTTGGTTTTACATGATTGAATATAATAAACGAGATACAATATGGCAATATCTTTAACAGCGGAGCAGCGAAGCTTATCGCGCTTGTTCGTACAAAGGGAACAATATATCATCCCAGACTATCAACGCCCATATAGTTGGGGATTGGAACAATGTAGCAAGCTATATGATGATATAAACGAGGCCTTTAATGCTGATACAGACTATTTTATAGGTAATATTATATTGGCGGTTGGAGAAAAATCGAAAGATAAGCCTCGAGTGATTGATGGGCAACAGCGGCTCATCACATTATGGCTTGTATTCAAGGTGTTGTCAGTACTAAAGCCTGATGTAAAAGTGCTGTCAGATGCTATTCAGACGTATAATTGGGATGGAAGTAACCCAGAAATAAAGATTCTGTCAAATGTGATTGAAACAGATGATGACGAAGTGCTTTGTGAGGTGTTGAGCTGGGATAAGAATAATTTTGACCGACACGTATCTAATCATATTAAGCCTGACGGAACATTCTCATATTCTGATAAGGAGAAAAGAATAATAGCAAATGGGCTTTACTATTATTATACGTATAGAAATTTCTTGCAGGAATGCAGTGAGAAAGAATTTCGAGATTACTTGAAGTATTTCTTGGAGCAGGTGAGCATATTACCTATAGAATTAGTTGGAACAAACCAAGAAGAGGCCGATAACAGGGCATTAACGATATTTGAGACCATCAATAACAGAGGAATGGAATTGGCCGATGCAGATATCTTCAAGGCAAAACTATATGTTAAAGCAATAACGAAAGAGGAAAAGAGCGAGTTTATTAATTTATGGCATCAGTTTAAGGATTCTGCAGAGAATATTGGTTTAACTGTTGATGATATCTTTAGGTATTATTCACATGTGTTGCGCGGTAAGATGGGAATAACAAAAAATGAGATTAGCCTTAGAGAATTTTTCTCATCTGTCAATTCACCCATTAGCCAGAAGGCATATACTGGAGTGATGAAGGATTTACTGAAGATCACCACCTTGCTGACTGAATATGAAGAAAGAAAATGGGGAAGAACAGAACTGGCAGCATGGCTGCAACTGATAGATGCATACACCAATATCTATCCTCGATATGCTGCATTGGTTTATCTATTCCATCATGGTTTCGATGATGAAGAACGGTTGTTGAAGGTGTTAAAAGCAATAGTAAGATACTGCTACCAGAGAGGTTCGACAACTTACGTGAAATATGAGATATACAACATGATTAAGCAGATATCTCAGGACAAACCACTTGATACATATTTCACCAATGCCATAACCGGTGATAATCTTGATTCGCTTGGTAGACTGAAGTATGGCTACGCACTGTTGGCACATTATTTGGAAGCTCCTATAGCTATACAAGCTAATTATACTGCAGACCGATTGCTTTCAAGCAGGGATGAATGTTTACTGGGAAGTAGTTGGAAGGGGCATTCTCTGTTATATCATTTAGATGATCTTGGTAATTTAGTAATTATTGATACTTACAAAGTTTCAAAAGTTTACTCAGATAAGCAACGCATCTATGTGAAGACAGGCATAACTGAGTTAAGGGACTTCTTGTTGGCTAACCCCACAACGATTAGTTACGAAGCACTGATAGAGCGGACGGAGCATAAAAAACAGTTGCTTATAAACTTCTTCCAAGGCAAGTAAGGATATGGAAAAGATTGAGATTAATCATTTCAAAGCTTTTGGGTCTCGAATAGCCCTTATACCAACAACCGCACATAAGAACGTGTTGATATATGGCGAAAATGGTGCGGGTAAAACGTCGCTATACGAGGCTATAGTGATGGCTTTTTATCGCGAAAAGCTTTTGAAACCACATATATCGGTTGGTGCACCTGCAGCGCAAAGAGCTAATGAGGAGAAGGACTTTTATAATGGTTATAATCATAAGACTGCAGCAGGAACACCAGCTATAGATTTTACTATCCAGATAAACAATCAGGATTTTAAGACATTTAATACGAATGCGTTCCAGTGCTTCACGGTATCTATGAAGGACTTGGACTATGTGATACATGAGGTTCAAGGCGGGAAAGTTGTAGATAAAGACTGTATTAATTTGAAACGGCTTTTGGGAAGTGTGAATTATCCGACATTCGATGTTGATATTTTCTTGGCTCAGCATGTAAATGAATTAGTACAAAATGTGAATAACTCTTTGGGAGCTGATTTCGTTGAGGGTTTTGTGATAGGACAGGAGAATGACCAATTTGATATTTATATTAAAGACGATGATAAGCATCTGAGGGGGAGCAATGGGCTGCACGCGGTGTTTAACGAGGCTAAGATAAATTTGGTTGTTATACTGATTCTGTTGCACACGGCTTTGATGCTTCAGGCTGCACCGGCTGATGGAAAGCATAAACTACTGATACTTGATGATTTGGTGACGAGTCTGGATAGCAGTAATCGAAAGTTCTTAGCTGAATTCATCCTTAATAAATTGGGGGATTTCCAGAAAGTGCTGTTTACACATAGTATTGGGTTCAATAATATGCTGTATCAGTGTATTGAAAAAAAGAATGAATTGGGAAACTGGTTGACATATAATTTATATATGACCAATCAAGGGCCTCAGATATATGATTTCGGTGAACTTAAAACGGCTGGAGAGATTAAACAAGATTTTACCAGCGGCATTTTGATGCCTAACACCGTTGGAACTGAAATTAGAAAGCGATTTGAGGCAGGAATATATGAACTCGCAAAAATCATTCAGATTGGCGAGGTACATATGGCCACGGACTTGGTGGCGAGATTGATAAAGCCGGAGCCGATATATGTGTACAAGCATGGAGGAAAACTATATAGAGCTAATGACTTGGTAAAGGCAATAAAAGATATTGCCGATGGACCAGACAGCGATGCTGATAAGGTTCTGAAGATAACATCCGAAATTCAGAAATATACGACTGATCCAGACTTGCAAAAAATCGTAAGTTTTGTGAAAGAATTCCATTTCTATGAGAAAACGTTGATTCACTCATTATCGCATGGTTCAACACCTATGCCAAATTTCAATCAGAAAGAGGTGGAGAGTGCGATGACATTACTTGAGACTATTGAGAACGCAATCAAGGGATTCAAAAATAAAGCGGGGGCGATTTAAAGTTGGTGTATGACGATAATTCGAACTTTCCATCCAGTAGGGCAAGGGGCGTTCTATTCTGAAAGATTTTATGAGGATGGACGCCCTGAAGCGATATATAACATTGTATATGACTGTGGTACTTCGTGGGGAAGTGTCATGAAGGCAAAAAAGGTAGTTACACAGGCTTTTGATAAAAAAGATGTGATAGACTACCTTTTTATTTCTCATCTCGACTATGATCATATATCGTTGGTGCTTACGTTGATAGACAGCGTGAAGTGTGTTAGGGAGATTGTGTTGCCTCTTGTGTTGAAAGATGATATAGTCATAGCAATAGCTATGAATCGGATATCAAATCATGGCGATGCGGTAGATTTCCTCAAAATGGTTTCAATGCGTGTTGGTATTGACCAAAAAGGAGAGATTTTAAAACCGCTTGAATCAGAGATTGTATTTGTAGGCAGTGAGGAAGACGTGCGGTTTCAGAATACCAGTCATTGGGAAAATGGTAGAAGTAGGACTATAGGAAATATACCCGAATGGGTTCTCATACCATATAACGTAAAATCTCAGGACCGGAGAGCTGAGCTAATTGCAGAGTTTGATAAGTTACTACATGACGATAAGCTAATGAAAAAGCTTGGAGGATGTAAAATAGCTATGTCAGCAAAAGGGGCTGAGCTGTATGAAATGCTTAAGGATCCGGACTATGTAGATGATGTAATTGCTACAAAAGAACTGAGAAACGCTGTCAAGTCGGCTTATGAGAAGGTGACGGGTGGCGTGAATGCAAATTCTCTTTTACTATATTCTGGGCCTGTGAGCATACAGTCGGGCTACAGAATGGTGACGGGCTACCACCGTTGGCGTGATTACTGCGAAACCAGGCGACCAGGTTGTCTTTACACAGGTGATTCTGACTGTGACCTGCTAGAGTGGGAGGCTAAGAAGTATTCCGCAGTATGGAATAACATTGGAACTATACAGCTTCCGCATCATGGTAGTTTGGCCTCATTTGATATCGTAGATAACCCTATTGATAAACCCTATATAAATCCCGTATCGTGCGGCTGTACAAACTCGTATGGGCATCCGTCTGGAAAGGTGTTGGCATATCTGATGACAAGGGTTTGTACACCAAAGATTGTGACCGAGATGGGGAGTACGGTGTATATTCAGAGAATAGTTAGAGTTAGGTGAAAGCGTTTTAGAAAATAACACATTAAAGAGTATATTATGAGATTGTCAAAGTTGTTCGTAGGAAACTTTAGAAAACTTAAGCTATGCCAAATAGATATGGATGAGAGAGAAACCATATTAGTGGGAGCAAACAATAGTGGAAAAACTGCGGCGATGAATGCATTGACATGGTTTTGCAAGCCAGGGAGATCTTTTAAAACGAAGGATTTTACTTTGCCAAATTGGGATGCAATCAATCAAATAGGACAGGAATGGATAGAAGTGAATCCTGCGAATTTGGATTTGTCTATAACTCGATGGAGTGACTTCTTGCCCTTCTTGGACATCTGGATTAAACTAGAAGAAGACCCGAATGAGAATGTTAATCTTGTAAGTGAGTTATTTACAACATTGGATGAAGTGCCATCTCAAGTTGGTATGAGAATTAGATACGAGCCAGATGATATTCAGGCCTTGTACTCAGATTATACTGCTGCATACCAGAATTCACAAAGGATACAGGAAGGTAGAGAACAAAGATTCGATATTTACCCTAAAAATTTGTTGGACTTCCTAGAACATGAGGATAGTAATAATCTGAACAAATACTTCAAACTGAAATATTATAAGCTAAGCGAGGAGAGGCTGACTGACGGTGTTCCTCAAGAATGCCCTGCAAGAGATTTGGGTAAAGATGCTCTTAGAGGTATAATTAAGATAGACACTATCTCGGCAGAAAGAGAGTTCGCTGATCCACAAGTGGGTTCAAACTTTGGTTTGAATACCTTATCTGGGCAACTACAAGAGTTCTACCGAAACCATGTGTCGCCCACTAACAACTTGACAGCGGATGATGTAGATTTGATAAAGGCTATTGAAGACGCTAATGTGGTCTTTAACGATAATTTGAAACGAGGATTTCATGATGCTATAGATGAGCTTGCGGAATTGAATTATCCTGGATATTTAAACCCCGACATTGAGATACAGAGCAAGCTAAAACCAGAAGAAAGTATTAGGCACGAGTCTGCTGTTAGATTTAAAATTAACCCGAGGGAACAGGATCAAACTCATGCGTTGCATGTGGATGAAAGCTATAACGGACTGGGTTATAGAAACCTTATCTCCATGTATTTTAGGCTAATTCAATTTAGAAAGAACTGGTTGAAACTGAATAAAAGAAGAGAAGATGCGATTGATGACTTGTCAATAGAGCCTATACACCTCGTCTGTATTGAAGAACCAGAGGCTCATCTTCATGCACAAGCTCAAAAGGTATTTGTGAAAAGAGCGTATGATACACTGACAAGAGACGTGGAAGTTAACCCTTCAAGGAGAACACAATTGATAATTAGTACCCACTCAAATCATGTCGTTCTTGGTGTGGATTTTGACCATGTAAGATATTTTAAACGTTATCATAGTGATGTGTTAGGGATTCCTGTCTCAGAAGTAGTGAATATGTCGATGGCCTTTGGTAACAATGACGAAACGGAGAAATTCGTAACGAGATATATTAAGTTAACACATTGTGATATGTTCTTTGCTGATGGAATTATAATGGTAGAAGGTTCGGCAGAGCGTATATTAATGCCGATTTTCTTGAATCATACGGATTTACATAGCAAGTATGTATCGGTGATTGAAATATCAGGAGCTCATGCACATCGTTTTAAACCGCTTATTGAGAAGCTCGGTATTAATACTCTTGTGATAACGGATTTGGATGCTACTGGAAGGAAGCCACAACGCGGTAAGCAACAAAAGACAACTAATAACACATTGAAGGATTGGATACCACAGAAAGAAGATGTGGACGAACTGATAGAACTGGAAGATGAGAATAAAGTTACTGAAAACGTGCGTATAGCCTACCAGACGCCTATTAAGGTTAAGTATAAAGATAAGAAGAGAGTTGAAATAATACCTTATACTTTTGAAGATGCGTTGGCTTTTGCCAATATTGATGCATTTATCCGTGAAGATGGTATAAAGGGGAATGGTTTGACGAGAAAGTTCAGAGATGCTTTCCTGGAAGATACAGCAGGAAAATGTCGTGAGAAGTTACTCACTGCAATGTATTCAAATAAAGGGAAGAAAGCGGAACTGGCTACAGATATTCTCATGTGGGATAGAGTCGAGACTGAGTTAAATACACCGTCATATATTTTGGAAGGATTGACGTGGCTGAATGAACGTTTGATAGATAACCCTGACGCATAATTTTTTTTGATTATGGCAATTGATCTTAATGTATATATAGATAATAAGCAGAGTTTTTTCCTGTATGCTGGGGCAGGATCGGGGAAAACTTATGCACTGGTGGAACTATTGAATTATATCAAATCCACTAGAAAGAAAGAAATGGAACATGCGCGTCAGAAAGTGGCTGTTATTACATATACTAATGCTGCTACAGATGAAATCAAACGCCGTATTGGATATGATTCGCTGTTTGACATATCTACAATTCATAGTTTTGTATGGGAGATGATTCATCCTTATCAAGAGGACATAAAAAAACTGCTTATAGGTCATATTCAGACAAAAATCGATGAGTATGAAGAGATGCAGCAGAAAGTTAAGGATAAGCAAGGAAAAACTTATGTTGACCGACAGGTAAAAATTGAGAAATATAAGGAGAGACTTGAAATGGTTAATAATGTCTCCGTATTCAAATATAATCCGAACGGAGAAAATGCCGATAGCGACTCGTTGAATCATAGTGATGTTATTGAAATAGGATCAGAACTATTCTTCAGACCATTGTTACAGCGTATAATGGTGCAACGCTATCCTTTTATCATGATAGATGAAAGCCAAGATACCAAGAAAGAGGTAATGTTGGCAATGCTTGATATGGCCAAGCATTATCAGGGTATTTTGACAATAGGACTCTTTGGTGATGTGAAGCAAAGAATTTACATGGATGGCGTTCCAAACATAGATATTCATATACCAGATGGATGGGGATTGCCTGTTCTTGATAACAATTATCGTTCTGCCTCAAAGATTGTGAAACTTGCAAATCTAATAGCAAAGGAAATGCAGGATGAGAGTAAGTCTAAACAGGAAGCACAGCCTAACGCTGTGTCCGGTTATAAAAGGCTTTATATAATAAAAAACGATGAAAAATTAGAAAAAGACGAGATCGAACGGGAGATAGCTGATAATATGGCAGCTACGACAGGGGATGATAAGTGGAGAGAATCAAGTTCTGTAAAAACCTTAATTTTGGAACATCGTATGGCTGCTGTTAGGCAGGGTTTTGAAGATTTCTATGATAAGTTATATAATGTTGGCAGATATAGCGAAGACTTCTTGAAAGGAGAGGCATCAGATATGCGCGTGTTTATGGATGTCATATTTCCCATCATAGAAGCTCATAGAAAGGATGATAAAGAACGTGTGTTTGAGATTGTTCAGGATAATTGCACCACGATGTCAAAGAAGTTTTTTTTGAGTGTACAGCAGATGAAGGAGATTAGCAAGCGGCTGAATTTTTTAATTGAGACATGTATGAAGCCAGATTGTTCTATAGAAGCTGCTGTTAAATGCGTAGTAGACTCGCAGTTATTCAAGGTGTCACCGATGTTGACAGCAATTGTTAAGGAGAATTTAGATTCAGATTTTACAGAATCACAAATGGAGGCACTCAATGCTTGGAAAGAAGCAAAAAACTTGCCATTGACACAGTTTTACCACTATTTTGAATATGTTACAGAACGGTCTCGATTTGCAACTCATCAAGGCGTGAAAGGCCTTGAGTTTGAAAGGGTGATGGTGATTTACGATGATGCGGGATCTAGAGGGCGTTCTTTCAGTTATGAGAAGTTGTTTGGAGCAAAGCCTTTGTCGGAATCAGACTTGAAGAATATTCGAGAAGGTAAAGAAACATCTGTGCAACGTACCATGCGGTTACTATATGTTACATGTACGAGAGCGAAGGACTCATTGGCTCTTGTGACCTATACAAATTCCCCAGAAGCAGTATATAACTATTGCATCGGTAAAGGATGGTTTGATGCGGACGAAATAATGAACATCGTGAAATAAGAAAGCAAAAGAGTTTTAATGGGAAAGAAGAAAGGAAATAAAATGGCAACTCATGCCGTAGAGGTGACTGGCATGCGAGTGATAGGCATGTATGTACAAGAGTATTTCCATTGGGGATGGCAGCCGTATGGTCAAGAGAATGACGACGGAATAGATGGGGAAATAATACCCAGAACTAAGAACGGGCAAGACATGGGGGGGCGGATTAAGGTTCAGTCAAAAAGTGGTCCAGGGTATATTTCATCGAAAAACAACCAAACAGTCAATATTAAACCATATGGTAGTATAGAGAGATTGAATGAGCATATAGAAAGCTGGAAATATTCCAATGAGCCGGTAATCCTGGTGTACACTAATGCAGAGAAGACAAATGCTAAGGGGAATAAATATCTAGACTTGAAGAATCCATCTGCGTGGTGGGAAAGAATGGATAATTATCAGCATGATGGATCATCCATAGTTAGAATTCCAATAGTTAATCGCTTCCAAGAGCACACTAAGGGCGAATTGGTAAAGCTAATAAAGCCCTATGTGAAAGATTGGATTCACTATCCATTCATTGTTCCGGAAAAGACCGTTTAAAGATTGTGGAATTCTTTGCATTTATTGGAGGACGCAAAGCAGTTCTATAAAGATTGGAAGGCAGAGAACCCTCAGATAAAAATTAAGGGGAAAAGCTATCCTTTGAATGTTTCACGAACAGGCTGGCGACATATTATTAATAATCAGCGAAAAGAAAGAGTGGCGTTGTCTCTACGTTTACTGCCGATAGCTAAAAATATACTTGATCACTCTCAGAATATAAGACCTGTTGTATTACGCTCAAGAAACCTATTTACATTTTGGGATTCATCAACCTCTCACCTCGGTTACAGAGCAAAGGTAGTACTTGACGGAAAAGAACAAAAAGTACAAGTGGTAGTAAAAGTCTATGAGAACAGGAGGAACGATATAACTAAGATGTGGTTCTATGCGTTCATATAGTTAAATGAAAAACAGGAATCCAGACCAAGTTTTTCGCCTCTACGGGGGCGACCTTGCGCTTATTAAAACGCTTAAAATGATTTATCCAAACTCCTGTCTCGGTTGCAAAGGTACGAATTATTATCTAAATACACGTACAAAAGCGGAAATTTAACGTAAAACTCGCTTAATTAAGTTGAGTTGCGCTCTGTTTATGTTGGAATTACAAATAAGATGGATATGCAAATAGATAGTATTATTAAGGACTATGTGACCGCCCCAAATACCGATTATGCTATAATGATAGATGGTGAATGGGGAGCTGGAAAATCTTGGTATTGGGATAATGTGCTAGCGAAGCAAATTGAACAACTACCAACAAGGGACAATTCTGAAGAAAAACCATCATATTACAAAGTCGCAAAGATTTCTATGTTTGGAATTTGTTCTGTTGACGATTTACGATTAAAAATATTTGAAGAGACCAACAGATTCTTTGCTAACAAAAAAGTCAAAACCGGTGCTAAACTTGCGGGAGTATTCGCTAATAAAGTTGCAGGCATATTTAATGTAAGCGAAACAAATGCGAAGGAGCTATCGAACATATTGGAAGTGTTCTCTGTGAATCTGAATCATTATGTTTTATGCTTCGATGATTTAGAACGAATTAAGCCTTCATTGCTTGTGGAATTGCTAGGGTATATCAACACATTGGTTGAGCAAGACAAAGTTAAGGTGGTCTTCATCTGTAATGATAGCGAATTGAAACACCTAGACTATCGTAAATACAAAGAGAAGATAGTTCGCTTCACGCATACAATTAAAGCTGATATCGCGAAGATGGTAGTGGAATTTGCGAGTGGGAGAAATGAAGACTATTCCAATTACCTAATCAAAAGAAAAGACTTTATTGCTTCAGTCTTTCAGAAGGGAAATTGCAGTAACCTTCGCACCCTAAAGTTTAATCTTGATATCTTTGAGCATATCTATAAAACAATAGGGATAACAATTCAATCTGTCAATGAACAACATGTAAATGCAGTAGTAAACTATATGTTGTTACTTAGTATGGTGTATTCAATAGAGTATAGAAGGGATAATGATGAGAAAAAACTGAAGAGCCTGGCTGATATAAATAAGCAATGGAGTTATCAGATAGATACTCTAGACAGTTTAAGTAGACACTCAGAAAATAGCGATGATAAACAGAAGTCTCAGGATGAAAAAAGCGAAGAAGAAAAAATACTTGAGTATCAGCGACACGTTAAGAAATGCTATTTTGCTAATACCTATATATATGGTAGTAGTATGCCGATGATTGAATATCTTTTGACCGGATATTGCGATGATGATGCGTTGAGAATCAATATTCTGAGTATTGAAACCGAAGCGAAACGGTATGAGGAGTCTGAGGAGAAACGATTGTACCAGGAACTAACTCAATTCTGGGATACCGATGATGATGTAATGCTAGAGGCAGTAAGAAAGACGATGGAGAAGGTTAATGAGAGAAGTTTCTTGCTACAAGACTATCCTCTATTCTTCCTGGCCTTACAACGCCTACATAAATTTGGCTTCATAGATTTGAAGATGTCTGTGTCAGAGCTACAGGAGATTTTTGAAGCGGCAATTTCAAAGTATGAAAACTGTCAATTTATTGATGGACTTGATGCATATTACTATCAAAGTGTTGATAGAACCCCCGAATTCGATTCGTTAGTCAGTAAAGTGATAGAGATTAATGCGCATAATAACCAAAAGAATCTTAGGGCGGAGTTTGAGGCTATAGTTGAAGACATAAGCTCTACGGTTAGCTTGAGAAAATTCCAATTTTGTCTTATTCGGTTGTTTGAGAATATTGGGGCAGAAAAGTTTTTTAACTTGTTTGTATCATATTGTAATAGTCGCAAGCGTGATTATTGGAACTTTTTTGATGAAAGATATGGCAGTAAGGACTGTTTGGATTTAGACAGAGATTTTATTGATAGTTTGCGAGATAGACTTAATAAACACCTTTCAAATCCTTCTGTAGGGGCTTCTGGCACTAAGAAGTATTGCTCAAAAATTCTGGAGTTGTTGGATGAAAAGGTACAGCAATTTGAGTGACGGATGGTATGACCCAAGATGCGCGATGACAATGCTTCGCAGAACTTACTGAGTGTAGCCGCGTAGCAGCGGAATGACATAGATACAAAAATTAAATGGTAGAGAAATTAGGTTCATATACGTTTCAAGATTTGGCGGAGCTTGATGGGTTGATGCATGAGCTATCTGCTACAAGTTATTGTAATGAGGAGCTTTTGAAAAATGCATTGAACGATACAAATGTTCATGTGTTTGTGATAAGGGCAGATAAGCATATCGTTGCTACCGGTACTCTTTGCATTAAACATACGTTGGAGTTTACCATTGCTGATATTGAATCTGTGGTTGTCAACTTTAAGTGCCGTGGCCGTGGATACGGAAAGGAGTTGATGACGGCTATGATTGAGGCGGCGAAACGTTTAAATGTGCATCATATACAGTTGACATCCAATCCTGCACGTTTGGCAGCTAACCAGCTGTATCAGGATTTGGGGTTTGAGCGGTATGAGACGAACTGCTATAAGATGATTTTTTGAGAGGTTATTTTCAGTTCTCCTATGCCTTACAGGCAAGAGATCTTGCGAGTAATCTATATTAATTTACTCCTTCGCCTTCGGCGAGAAATCTTTTTTTTATCTCACGCAGAAATCGCAGTAAGCCCGTAGGGCGGAATCACGGAAATATGAATTTACGGAACTACGGACCCGTTGATTCGTGAATCCGGAAATCCATTAGCCCACCGCAAGGCGCGGGATCAGGGGATGGTTGACAACTAGTGGTTCATGATCTATTTTTGGTTCAGGATCAGGGGACGGTTCTCTGATCCGGTTCTCTGATCCGCTTTTATTTTCGGTCGAAGATGCGGTGGAATCTTGACGGTTCATGGTTAAGGGTTAATGGTTAAAGGTTCATGGTCTACAACTGGTTCATGGCAATTTATGGTTAATGATTCATGGCAAGTGATGGTTAATGATTCATGGTTCAGGGTTCATGGTCTACAACTGGTTCACGGTGAATGGTTCACGGTGAATGGTTCATGGTTCATGGTTAATTGTTCACGGTTAATGATTAGAAAGCATGGAAGGGAAGAAACCATATAAAACTTATAAGAAGGCAACTGATAAGGTTGCGTATAAAACGAAACGAGGGAAGATGGCGCCTCTAATGAAAGAAGAGGAGAAGTCAAAAGCTGGGATTCATGAGTTGAGCTATGATTTTGGATGTCGGATAACCAGACTGTTTCAGTACTTAACCGAAGATGCTGAATACAAAGAGTTTATTTCCTCTAAGCAGATATATAGAAGTGGTACGTCAATAGGTGCCAATGTCCGTGAAAGTAAACACGCACAGAGCGAGGCGGATTTCCTATCAAAGATGTCTATAGCATATAAGGAAGCGGATGAAACGGACTATTGGATGAACCTTTTGCATGATAATGGATACATTAACGAATCGCAGTACGAATCACTTAAGAAGGATATGGATCGAATACTTAAACTTCTGACTTCTATCGTGAAAACGATGAATCAGAAAGTTAAGGGGAAGTGATTCGAACGACGATTCGTTGGTTCATGGTGAATGGTTCAGGGTTCATGATTATTTCAACCGTGCACCGTTAACCGTAAGTGGGCTCATCGTTCTGGTTCATGGTTAAGGATTAAGGGTGAATGGTTACTTATGGTTCTTGGTTCATGATTAAGGGTTAACTTTAAATATAGAGTGTGGGGTGGTGAAGGAAAAGATAGAAGGAGGAGAGGTTAGCCAAATTTAAGAGTATGTTGATGTTAGTGGAGGAGAATATGAGAGTTAACCAGTATGGTTGATGGAACTACTGATATGCGGAAATGAGTAAATACAAAGGAACGGTGTTTTGACGGGGATTTGCCTGAAAAATGCCGTTTTTTTGCTTAGAAATAGCTCTATTTGGTAAAAAATAGTAAAAATATATCGATTTTAGGAGATTTATTAATTGTGTTTTACAGAAAAAGTGTAATTTTGTAAACCAAACTTAATAAAATCGTTAGGTATTTATAAAATTCAGTTTATATGAGTATCAGTAAAGAGGTCATCAAACAACCGGCTACTTGTAAATAAACAAAGACAGCTACGATCATTTGTCGTGGCTGTCTTTTTTTGTGGATAGGGGGAGGGGACTCCGTAGTTCCGTTCCTCCGTAATTCCGTCAATCCGCAGACTTGTCGCTACGCGACGAGGGCTGCAGATCCTGATACTCCTGGCTGGCGGGGAAGCAGGGGCAGTCCTTGGCTACATGGGGTAACTCACAGTGGCCTACGATGCGGGCATCGGGATAGTCGTGGGTGAGGGACTTCAGCAGCTCGTATAGGGCATGCTTCTGGGCTTCAGTGCGGGTGTCTTTTGCAACGCCATTGGCATCAAGACCGCCTTCATAGACAATACCGAGTGAACAGTGGTTGTAGCCTTTGGCATGGACGCCCTGGACGGACTCTGGCAGCAGGGGAATGACGCTGCCATCGTAACGGACATAATAGTGATAGCTGCATTGGCCGTACATGGATTTGCCACAGGCTATCAGCAAATCTGTGCTGAAAGGCTTGTTGCATTTATTGGCCACGCAGTGGACGATAAGCAGCCTAACATTTTCGGGATTTAATTTCTTTAAACTCATTGAACATTTTTTTATTTAGAACCAGGAAGTACCTGTGCAGCTTTGCACGGCTATGGTACCAAGGATGGTGGTGATGACTGTGGCAAGGAACTTAAGAACCTTGGCCACGTTGTTCCAATTTATTTTAAACATAACTAACACGATATTTATGAATAACACGAATAATATTAACGAACACGAATTTTACGAATAAAACTAAGGCAAGGACGCGCAAGATGCGTACACAGGAGTGAAGAATGAAAAATGAAAGGTCAAAAATGAAAAATATTCTTAACAACTCTCTGAGGGTCCTGTCGCTTTTCCCCGGACACGTCCTTGCTACTTAGTTGAATTGAGTTTGATAGTTGAGAGTAGGCTATTCGTCGCTGTCACCGCCGCCGGTGTTGCCTCCGTTATCGCCACCACTGGTGTTGCCACCGTTTCCGGGATCCGTAGTTCCAGAGTTCCCTGAATCCGTAGTTCCGCCGCCTGTGGCTCCATTGCCGCCAGTATCGGTGGTGAGCTTACCATTGATGTACTGGGCTCTCTTCATGGTGGCCTCCAGATTAAGGGACTTGCTCATCAGTTCACCGGTGGCACGGGCACGAAGCTTGACGCCTTCGATGTTCTTCGAGATAGAGAACTCTTCCTCTGTGTTGGCCGACAACTTGTTCTTGATAGCCAGGGAGAAGATGGCCAGGTCGTCTATCTTGACGTTCTTTCCTTCCAGAAGGAGCTCCTTGATACAGCCGACCATGTCGGTCAGCAGACCTTTGATGACACCCTTGCTGTAGGGACTGTTATGGTTGCTCATGTGCTCGGCAAGGCCATCCAGTGTGATGGTTTCCTCTACCACGTTCTTGGCAAACCACTTGCCATAAGATTTACTCGACGTAATCTTGATTTGTTTGAGAATGTAACGTACCATTTTTTTGAGATTGAACATTAAACATTGAACATTGAACATTAGCTGCGCGCTAGCCTGCATTTTAAACTCTATCAATGCGTTTCATTGACGATGCAAAGGTACGACAGCTGAGAGGGGGCTGTTACGATTATCCTTAGACATTCACAGAAGAGTCAATTCAAACGCATTCTTTTTCTACGGTTCTCCCAGATGTTCTATGATTAGTGAGACTTCTTTGGGGGTAAAGGATTTGGAACGCGGCGGCATCCCGCACTTTTTCAAGGCATTGATCAATGCCTCGTTACAGCGTATCCAGTAGTTGAGATTGCTCAGGGCTCCGCTGGCAGTTGCAGCATGGGGGAAATACAGGAGGGCAAGTTCTGATTTGCCGTATTGTTGAATCTTGAACATAATCAAGTTGATTTTGAATAAAAAGTAAGTTAAATAAAAAATTTTCTAAGTTAGTTTTCTATAGCCTTCCTTCCTTTTTCAGGCGCTCATACTCCAGTATGCTGATGGCACCGGTGGCGTCTATGGGGTTGTAGGCGTTAAAGGTGACGATGTTCCGCTGTGCAGCAGGGGCCTTTGCTCCCCTGCGCCTTTTGGCTCTGTCGTTCTCCGTGCTGACCCAGTTGTCCAGCACCCGTTTCCAGAACCTCATCTTCGTCTTACCCAGTATCCAGTCCCTCGCCTCGTAATAGTTCCAGAACTTCAGGGCTGTGAAGCGGCACTCCCCAATCTCGTCCATATAGGCCTGCACCTCGTCCAGTGTGGGAGGGACAAAAAACTGTTCCGAAGCATCACCGTTTTTTGAGTTTCGAAAATCACCTTTATTGTCGTTGTAGTTGTTATAACAGTCTTCTTTTCTTATTTCTTTTCTTTCTTTAAGGGGCGGCGGGGTGCTTTCTTTCATTTTCTTTTTCTTTTCTTGATTTAACAGCTCCATTTGTCGTTCCTTAATTTTTAAGAGTCGAAGTTTCAGGTCGGCTGCTTCCAGACGTAATTTTATCATCTCCTCTCTTTTCCCATCCGTCTCAAACAGATTCTTTTCTTCTATCAATGAATTTGTTTCCATTTCTAAACAATAAAATTATAATCATTTTCGTTATTATCAGGATGTCGCCGGTCGACGATGCAAAGGTAAGTCGATGCCGCGAGACAGACGAAAAAGTGTCCGCAGTGCGGACACAATAAACACTTATTAACTATTCACGGATAAAAAAACTAAGAGAAAGAGAGCAATGGTCAAAAAGATTGTCAATGAACAAGAAGCATCAGCACACACGTTAACAGTAGAGATTTTAAAGAAGGCAGACGAGGTGTTTTATCGCCAACGCCGTAATATGGAAGATTCTTATGGGTTGCCTCACGGCACTTTTACAAAGCTCATCATGGCAATCTTCCGAAGGACTACGAGTTAAAGTTGTCTCTGCTCATGACAATCTGTCAGGATATTGTCAAACATTATGAGGGGAATCCCAAGAAGCAAAAACAGCAATCCCTGGAACTGAGAATCTCTTTGCGTAGAGTGTTTGATATATAATGGTTTACGGTTTTTTTGAGTTGAAAATTGAAAGTTGAAAATTGGGCTGCGCGTTGGCCTGCATTTTAAACTCCTATGCCCTACGGGCAAGAAAATCTTATAAATAATCTAAACCCATTGACCATTGAACATTGACCATTGACCATTGAACATTGAAAATTCAAAATTATATTTGGTCACGCAGAAATCGCAGAAATTCGCAGAAAGTTTGATTGTGGTTGATGATTAGTCTCTCTATCGAGAGCCAATGATGTCTTATTTCCAGTCTGAGCTTATAAGAACAAGCTCTTAACGCTCATACTATAAATAACCCATCACCGCCTTACAGCGGTTCAGCATCAGCCACAACCAA
>JAEEGL016864546.1_pt1 | contig 40732 bp, 69 predicted proteins | sample 9134231 | NCBI WGS metagenome assembly JAEEGL01 (sample SAMN16246548, study PRJNA631951) | gut metagenome | biome: gut microbiome; feature: rumen; material: fiber-attached | host: Bos | place: Iran: Karaj | collected 2018-10
ATATATCAATATGTCAACTACATAAAGAAAGAGAGGTTTTTAAAATGGAAAAATATTTTATGATGCAGACAAAGAGAACAAACGGAACATTTGAGAAAGGTGCAGTTGTAAAGGATACGCTTGACGAGATAAAACAGGCTTATCATGCTTATCTTGGTGCTTATGGGTATAATCATGATGCTAACACAGATTATGTACAGTGCTTTGTTACAAATATTGAGGGCGAAAAGCTCTTAGATGAAACATGGAACAAGATTCCAAGCGAACAGCCACAGGCAGCACAACCACAGGCAGAGTAATGTCGCAAAAGGAACACTCTAACATGGTGGCGGAACAGGTAGACGCGCATGGGAAAGTCTGTGCGAAGGTTGTCGGTCAGACTTTGGGATGACTTATGTTATATCTTAGACAATCCTCATGTAAGGTGCAAATCCTTACCCATGTTAGTGTCGTTAAAGGAACATTTCACGATAGAAATGAATTAAACTTTTGAAGCCTAAAAAGTGCATTTCAATTCTAAAATTGATACATTTTGTATCGTTTTGGGAATTGAATTAAACAAAACTGCCCTTGGAACTTTGCGGAGTGACCATGAAAGTTCGCTAACCCTTAAGGGATGAATGAGAAAGGCAATGTAAAGTAAGAGAGGGAGTTTTTCCAGTTTTTACGTAACCTCAATATGCAAACTGGTGATACATTTTTACGAGCGAAAGAGTGTGACCAAGTTACACTTTTTCAAACAAAAATTGAACAACAACAAGGGGTAATCACTTCAACAGTGGTTGCCCCTATTTGTTTAGGGGGGAAAATATGACAACCGTTTTGCCGTATTTACAAGTATTATTGGCGTTTATGAATGTATGCGTATTGATATACGCGTTTCTAAAATTCTTAAATAAGCCACATAGCACGTTAGAAGAACGGGTAAATGCTCACGATGTAGAGATTAGAGAAATCAAAACTTCATTACTACAGGGCAATGACCGCTTTCGTGAACAGGAAAATACAAACGAAGTCATGCAGTCGTGTATGCTTGCACTGATTGATTTTGAATTAGCTTATTGCATACATACCAGTTACGAAGATACAGAAGACTTGATGCGGGCTAAAAACAAGTTGCGCGAACATTTGGCGGGTAAGTGATGGCTAAAAGAAGAACACCAAAACCGAAAAAGAAAATTGACAAGATAGTAAAGGGCGTATGCATTTACTGGGTATTGTTCGTTATTGTGGCGTGGGTCACCTACTGGGTGAAAGATGGCGTGCCCGATACGCTGATACAATACGGTCTTGGCGGGTCGGTTCTTGAATTAGTTATGACGGCCTTAATTGAAATATCACGGGATAAGTATAGCGGGGGTAAACAATGCAAAGAAAAACAATCATCAATAACGGGGATAGATACGGACGATTGACCATAATAAAAGAGGTTGAACCCGCAAGTACTGGCACGCGTAAGTTTTTGTGCAAATGTGATTGTGGAAATGAAACAATCGTGCGTATGTGCCATTTACGAAGTTCAAAACATCCCACAGTTAGTTGCGGGTGTTATGGAAAAGAAAAGCTTTTAACTAATGGCTTTAAACATGGTTTTGCATCCGACAAACAACCGTATGAAAAATTATATCGTGTATGGGGCAGAATGAAAGAACGTTGTTATAATCCTAACAGTGATCATTATGATTTGTATGGTGGTCGGGGCATAAAAGTATGCAACGCATGGGCACATGATTACCTAGCATTTAGAACATGGGCACTTGAAAATGGATATAAAGACGGCTTAACCATTGACCGAATAGATGGCAACGGCAATTACGAACCAAATAATTGCCGATGGGCGACCCATGAAGAACAGCAAAATAATTTAAGAACAAATGTTAATATCGAGTACATGGGCAAAATTCATTCTATTGCGGCATGGGCGCGAATAACAGGGATAAAAGAAAACACAATACGAAGTAGATATAAAAAAGGCTTGCCGTTATCGCAAGTCTTTTTTGATGGGAATTTACGAAAGGCGGTGCAAAGCTAATGAAATGGTTGATAGAAAACTGGTCTTTGTTAGTTGTTATACTGGCGGCGCTTGTCGTCGCTTATCACTACTTGAAAAGGTTTGCGGGTCTTCCCAGTGAAGCACAGCAAAGGAAAATAAGAGAAGTACTGTTATTTTGGGTTATTGAAGCAGAAAAGACCTTTAAAGGCGGTACAGGCGCTATAAAGCTTAGATGGGTTTACGATAAGTTTTTAGAACGTTTCCCACAGTTTGCGGGCGTAGTGCCCTTTGAACTGTTTTCTAAGTGGGTTGATGATGCACTTGTTGAAATGCGCCACTTACTGGAAACAAACTTGAATGTATTTTATTACGTGAATGACGATGGGGTAGAATAATGGCAATAATTGCACACGCAAGTATTGATGAACATAACAAAGCTAAAGGCGGTTTGGCGGGTGATCAGACAGGCAAAGAGGTATGCACACGAAAGTGGTATAACAAGCCATGGGGGTGCGTTATACGCTTTATTGACCCCGATATGCGCGAAAAGGTAGCTAGGTGCATGGAGAGGGCGGCGGCTAATCCCCATATTGGCTATGATCAGAACCAACGGAACACGCTTTTGAACCTTGCCCGAAAGTATAACTATGATGTCGGGCGGGTCACACAGGATTGTGAAACCGATTGCAGTGCGCTTGTGTCGGTGGCCTGTATGTATGCGGGCATACCCGAAAGCCGATTAACATTAAATGGCAACTGTGCGACCACACGAACGCTTAAAGCTATCTTGAAGTCAACGGGTGAAGTGGATATTTACACCACATCTACATATACCGCCAGTACTGAAAGATTAATGAGGGGTGACATCCTGTTAAAAGAGGGTAGCCATGTAGCCGTAGTGGTACACGCCGATGCAAAGAAGCCCGTTTCTATTGTAGCCCGTGAGGTTATACACGGGGATTGGGGCAACGGTGCACAGCGTAAAAAAGCCCTTGAAGATGCGGGCTATTCGTATGATGAAGTACGACAGGCGGTCAATGCTTTGATTAAGTCCAATAAATAGTACTTAATGCAAAACCCAGGGATATTAAGTCCAATAAAACGGACAGCATTATAAAATCGATTTAAAGGGCTATTTTAGCTGTTTTTATTTTTAATTAATAATTCGGCTGTGTGGATATTTTAAATTGAAATTAGGTGGTAAATTTGCAAGAATTTGATATAATAAATCAAACATACAAACCCTTAACATGAAAAACGGCGGTGCATCATTTCGGTGCATCGCCGTTTTTGTATTTATATCACATATTTTCTGCGCTAAAAGCGGCTATATAATCGCTTTTCACTGTTGCCCATATCCCACAGGCTTTGTATTCTGCGGAAATGATGTCGTATGCTCTTACTGTTCCTAAAACTTCATCTGTGCTTAAATCGATTATGATGTATTCTTTCATGTTTGCCCCTTTCTGATCATCGGGGCTTGCGCCCCCGTTTGTATCTTATGCCATTCTTTCAATCAACTGCTTTACTTCGTTTCTTTTGCTTCTAAGCATCTTGTTTGCGGTGAACTTGTCGATTTTACCGTTTGTAAGTTCTACGATGGCATTAAGCAATTCATTAAATACTTTCCATTCAGCTTCGTAGGCATCATCAAAAGCCTTTTCTAAATCTTCATTTTCGGGGTCAAGTGCCCATGCATCATCTGCCGCGTTAGCTATTGCATTTAAGTTTTCCCATCTTTTAAATAATTCTTTCATTTTGTTACCGCCTTTCGTTCTGTGTTCCTTACAATTGTTATTATATATCTGTATATACAGATAGTCAAGGGGTAGAATGAAAAAAGTTCAAAAAAAAATAGCGGTACACATTACCGTGTACCGCACTGGTTAACCGTTCTTTTCTATGTCTGCCAGTATAAGCGACCTTATATATGCTTGCCGATTTTCTACGCTATCAAGCTTTGCCACAATCTTTCGGTTGTCTTCATCCGTAAGGCCGTATTTAAGTGAATAGACCTTAAATTGTTCTTTGTGTTCCTTGTCGTATTTGGCTTGCGCCCGCTTTTCTGCGTCAGTTTTCATCGTTTACCCCCTGTAAAAATTCCTGTTGTACTTGCATTTCTTCCCATATCTGCAAGCTAAATAACTGTTGGGCTTCTGCGTGGATGGTTACACCGTCATGTTTTGCAAGCCGTTTCAAAAAATCGTATTCTTCGTCATTCACAACTAATCTAAAACCGTGTGCCATGTTTACCCCCTTTTTAATAAGCATTATCTAAGATTTCTTTGATTTCGTCTAGTTTGGTTTCTAGTTCTTCGTAGTATTCTGCGTTGCTTTGCGCGTTCTTGAATACTGGCGTGCCGTCTTCGTTCTTTTCCTTTGCCAGTGATTGCCACGCTTCGCGTTCACCCTTGCGGTGCTGTGTGGTCATAAGGATATAGCACACAAGTGTGTTTAACTGATCACTAGTAAGTTCTACTGTTCTTTTCATTGTTTATCCTTTCCGTGGGGCATTAGTAGCCCCACTTTATCAACCTTTTGTCAATGCGTTCTTTGATGAAGTCAGCCCCCGCAAACTTTGCGTGTTTAGCACTTACAATACCTTTTTTTGCATCGGCTTCGATGCTTGCCATAACCCATGTATAAAACTGGTTCACAAGTTCTTCGTGTGACTTTGATAAAAACGCCTGTGCAGTTTTATACGCTTCACTATCGGGAGTGTTATCCTGTATATCGTTTTCATAGCCCCCGATTACATCGGTCAATTCGTTCTTGACATACATAAAAGCTAATTTTTGGTGCGCGTTCATTTCTGATAATTTCATTTTATTTTACCTTTCCTTTCTACTGGTGCGGGGCATTGCGCCCCGCGTTGATTGTTATTAGTTAGCGTGTAATATCGGGCACATACTGTATTGCCCAAGTGGGAAGACCGTTTCAGCATTGCTAAATGTGCTATATGATGCATTTATGCGGCAAGTTTTAGTCTTGCCGTGATCGTCCTGTAAAGTGACGGTTTTAGCTGTGCGCTTGATAACGGTGTAAGACCATATGCAATTCTGATCACATACGCTAAACATTGAGTATTTCTTGCCGATTTCAAAAAGTTTCATAATTGTTTACCCCTTTCGTGGTGCGGTGTTGTTGTGTTCCTTACAAGTATTATTATATATCTGTATATACAGATAGTCAAGGGGTAAAATGAAAAATTTCAGCCTATTGTATTTAGGGTGCAATCCCTATCTACAATAGACTGAAAAATAATAGTAATTTAAATGGCGTTACTCAAAACGCCAGTGTATTTCGATGTTATTACCGTCAAGCACAATCTTTTTAATCAAGCTGTGAAGTATTGCCCTTTTTCGTTCGGTATCATCACTGTTAAAGATTTCCTTTGCGTTGTTAAAGATTTCCTTTGCATCCTCAAAGCTTAGTTCGGGCATTTCGGGGTGATCATTTTTTAGTGTTTCAATACGCTTTGACAAGTCATTTATTTTTATTGTCAGTTCTTCCAAGTTGATACCACCAATCCCGTACAAGTCGATAAGCCTTGATTTTTGATTTTCTAGCGACTTGATGGCTTTTCTATGGTCTGTTTGGTTGCGGGGCTTTATTAGGGCTTGTATAGCCGTATCATCATAGGCTAGTTTTAATACTTCGTCAGTGATTAGCTTGTCAAGTTTCTTGACGTTGTATTGTGGCGTTTGGCATTTCGCTAAGATCTTGCGCCGTGGGTCACCATTAAACCTATGATGACAACCATAATAGCTATACTTGTGTGTGCCTACACAGGAAACACGCCCGCCACATTCACCGCAATAAGTTAAGCCAGTAAGTAAGTGCTTTGCAACAAAGGGATGCTTTAACGCGGGGTCATAGTGTTCAGACTTGGCGGCTAACAACTGTTGTACCTTGTCGAATGTGTCTTTGTCGATTATCGGTTCATGTTCGCCTTGGTATGGCTTGCCGTCTGCCCTACTGGGTAGCATCCCGATGTATAGCGGATTGCGTAACGTGGTGGAAACCGCAGAAGCTTGCGCCCAACTGGAATAGCGGTTTGTGTAGTTGGCGTGCATATAGTCTTTAATCTTGTGGATTGACCACCCGTCTAAAAACAGTTCAAATATCTTGCGTATCTGTACGGCTTCGTCTTCGCGTATGATCAAATGCCCATCAACATAACTGTAACCAGTTGGCACGTTAGAACCCGCACGCCAAAGCCCTTTTTCTGTACGCCCTTTGCGCCCCAGTGCCATACGTTCTTTTATGGTTTCCCTTTCAAGCTGTGCAAATGCCGCCAGTATACCAACCATTGCCATACCTAGCGCCGTGGATGTATCAAAGTTTTCTTGAATACTGGCGAATTTAACACCGTTCTTTGAAAACACATCTATAAGTTCCAGTGTATCGCGCTGTGATCGTGAAAGCCTATCAAGCTTGTAAACTAAAATCAAATCAAATGAACTAAGCTTTGTTAATAGTTCTTGCAAGGCGGGGCGTTTAATATCTGCACCCGTGTAACCATCATCGGTGTATATCTTGACTAAATCCCATTCTTTAGCCTTGCAGTAATTTTCGATAAGTGAAATCTGTTGCGGTATCGAGTATTTTTCCGCTTGCCTGTCCGTTGAAACACGGACATATCCCGCTATATTCATATGTTTACCCCATTTCTAACAAAACATAACAGTGTTAGATTTTGTTATCGTTTGTTATAACAGAGCCTAACAAAGCTATAACAAGGGCTAACAAATCTAACTGTTAGTGTAAGTGTAAGTGTTAGTGTAAGTGTTAGTGTAAGTGTTAGTGTAAGTGTTAGTGTAAGTGTTAGTGTAAGTGTAAGTGTAAATAATAATAAAAAAAGACTACGCAGAAAAAAGCACTACGTGTTTTTTCTGTTCCGTTGCGCCAGTAAGTCGGTTGGCACTTTGCTATCTGTTAAGCCCATCAAATAATCAAGACTAACGTTGTAGTACAAGCACAAATAAGCGGCAAGCCTTAACGTTGGTATACGTTTTCCGTTTTCCCATCTTGATAAATTGCCCTTGTTGATTTCGATATGGTATTTGTTGTTAATATCATAAACAACCATATCAATCGTTAACCCGCGTTCATCCCGTAACTCTTTTAACCTTTTTCCAAGTTCTTCTTCCATGATCGAAACCCCCTTTCAATGGCTATTATACTAGAAATTGCGTAATTATTAAATACGTGTTGCCAAATGACAACATATAGTGTATATTATGTACAAGGTTACTAATTGGTAACAATACCTAGTGAAAGGGGGTGTAACCATGGCAGAAGATATGAACTTTAAGGCTTGGTTAGCGCGTAACAATATCACGCAAACAGAGATAGCCAAGTATCTTGGCATATCGAGAACCGAAATGGCAAATAAACTCTATGGGCGTTCACACTTTACGATACCGCAGATTAAGAAGCTAAAAGAAAAATATGACATAAGCACAGATATTTTTTTAGCTGATGTGTTGCCAAACGGCAACACGGGAGAGTGAAAAAATGAAAAAAGAGCCGAACATAGTTCATGTATTGGCGAACGGTGAGCGTGTAAAGGATATTCGGGGGCACGTGATACCGAAAGACAATGCAGTGTATGAAATCATCTTACGAGGGGGAAAAAGGGGATGAAACGAAATCTAAGCGCGATAGGCGTTCTTTTAATTCTTGTTAGTTCAACATTGGCAGATAGTCAAACACTAATTCCAACATTAACACTTATGATCATAGGCACAGTACTTACGGTATGGGGTATTCGCTATGTGGAAGTTTAAATACTTGCTACTGGTGATTGCCTTACTTGTACCAAGCATGACAGTACAGGCGCGAACATACGTGGATGATGAAACACCCATAGAAATACAAATATACTGCAACAAATACGGCGAACAGTACAACATATGCCCCGAACTACTTGAAGCCATATGCTACCGTGAAAGTCGTTTTGATGAAACCGTGATAGATGGTACTGGTTCATGTATCGGGTTGATGCAGATAAAAGCCAGTTGCCACAGGGCACGTATGGAGCGTTTAGGCGTTACAGACTTGCACGACATCGAAAGTAATATACACGTTGGTGCTGATTACTTGGCAGAACTGTTCGATGAATACGAGGATGTGGGCGTAGTGCTTACCGTGTATCACGGAGAAAAGAACATAGACAAGGCCAAGCGTGGAAAGTTAAGCGGCTATGTTACAAGCATATTGGAAAACAGCGAACGCTTAGAGCGTCTGCACGGGAAGTAATGAAAGGGGGGGTAAATAATGGCATTAAAGAGTTATGAGGAACTAAGAAAAATTGATGTTACACCATATTGCGAACCGCGTGACGGCTTTTTGTACTTGAACTGGGCAAAGTGCATTGAACTGTTACACGACAATGGCGCGGAAAAGGTCTATTTTGAACCGATACCCGATGAAAAGACGGGCAATAGCTTGCGCATGACCGAGGTAGCATTTGCAGATAGTAAGGGAAACACAAACAGATGCTATGAAACCCGCATAAGGGTAGTTATTGATGATTTGATATTTGAAATGCAAACGCCAGTGATGAACGGCACGAACCCAGTAAAAGACAACAGCATGAATCAAAACAGGGTATGGGCTTCAATGTGTAGGGCATTTGTAAAAGGCGTGGCAATACATACAGGCTTGGGCTTTTCATTGTGGCTTAACGAAGAAGACCACAAGGGCACTTTTGAAGATGATGTGCCAGTAGAGAACAGACCCGCAGACAAAGCGCAAATTAAGTGCCTTGAACATTACGCAGAAGTGTACCACCTTAACTTAGCGAAGTGGATAGAAACAAACGGCACTACTTGGGAAAAGCTAACCGAACTTGAAGCGGGCAAGATGCTTAGAACACTTAACGACAAATACGGCGCACTGGAAGTACAGGAAAGCAAAAAGAAATGACAGGCACAGCCATACAGATAGTTAACTTTTTGATGGACGAAGACAAAAGCGCGTTATGGGATATAGAACCCCATAAAGAAAAGCGCAGTTTATCACAAAATGCATATTACTGGGTGCTTTGCGAAAAGGTGGCAGTGAAAACACAAGTGCCGCCCGCAGTTATACATAACATTCATTTGCGCGAACTTCATTTAGTGGAACGCATAGATGATAAGCCTATTACGGTGTACTTGCCCGACACGGACGAAGCGGAAAACAAAACACTAAAAAGTGTTACGTACCATCTTGCACCCACACGTTCAGTAAAGGCGGGTAACGATGGAATAACATACAGGGCTTATGTGATGTTGCGCGGGTCAAGTGACCTAAACACGGAAGAAATGACCGCGTTACTTGATTTAATGATACAGGATGCGAAACAGCATGACATTGAAGTTATGACACCCGACCAACTGGCACACTTGCGAGAATTGGAGAAGCAAAGAAATGGCAAGAAGCATAATTGACGGTTCTAACTATTGTTACATCTGTTCAAGGTACAAAATGCGTTATGTACTGGCAAGTGATACACACCATATTTTCGGTGCGGCTAATCGCAATAAATCAGACGAAGACGGGTTGACCGTTCGGCTTTGTAGAAAGTGCCATAGCCAAGTGCATGATACACGTAATATTTATTACCACGAATTGCACAAAATCGGTGAACAAGCGTGGCTTGATCACTACGGGAAGACCATACAAGATTTTATTTTGCGGTATGGAAAGAACTACATTTATGACTAAAAGCCTTTTGTAATGGCGTTTCAAGGAATTTATCACAGTAATTTTGTTTGAAAGCCATTTTAGTGCGGGCGTGGCGCATTGTTCCACGCAGAAAGGGGGTAAACAGTGAAAGAAGTATCTTTTTTTGTCGATATTGACCCGCAACCGTGGCAAAGACCTAAAACGCGGGTAATCAATGGCTTTGTCAAGCACTATTCACCAGTAAAAACAAAGAAGTATGAAAATCAAATAGCTGATGCATATATGCAGATTAAAGATGCGCCGTTTTTTGAAAATGATATACCGTTGAGGGTTGCAATCCACTTTGATATGCCAGTGCCTAAAAGCACATCGAAAACTAAAGCCAAAATGATGATTGAGGGGTCAATAAGACATCTGAAAAGACCCGATGTTGACAACATGGGTAAAGCCGTACTGGATGCACTTAACGGTATAGCATGGGCAGATGATGCGCAGATAACGGCGTTGAACTTGCGTAAGAGATATGCGACACATGGCTTAATTTGGGTACATATCGTAGAAGATTGTGACTAACGAGGGGGTAAACAATGAGGGATAAGAACAGCTTTGTTTTGTTCTATGACATCTACGATGTTGTCACAGCACTGAAAGCAGAGCAAAAAGGGTTATTGTTTCAAGCTATTCTTGACTATCAAATTACTGGGAAACATGAACCAACAGGCGATTTAGTTGTGGATGTGGCATTTATACCCATTAAGCAATCGCTTGACCGCAATAACGAGAAGTGGGAACGTGAAAAGCTTGCACGCAGTGAAGCGGGTAAAAAGGGCATGGAAAGCCGCTATAACAAAGCACAACAAAAGGCAACAAAGCCTAACAAGAATAACCAAAGTGTAACCAAGGCCGAACCAAAAGATAACCAAACTGAAACCAAACCCGAACCAGTTAAAGAGCATTACGGGGAAAATGGGCACGTACTTTTGACCATCGAAGAATACGACCATTTATGTAACAAATACGGACAGGCCGAAACAGAAGAAGCCATAAAAGTGCTTAATAACTACATTGACGGCTTAGAACCCGCAAAGAAAAAAGCGTATCTAAAAAAGAACCATTGCAGATGTATGCAAAACTGGTGTTACGACAGGGTGGCAGAAGAACGCCACAAGCGGCGTGATCAGAACAAGGGTAGTGCTGATGATTATTTTAAAAGGGTGTTAGGGGGTGCGGTATGACGATGCAAGAAGTTAACAAGTTATTGTTTGTTATTCGGGCAAATTACCCCGAAAGCTATTCTAAGTTGTCAGATACAGATATGGAACTGTTAGCGGCATCATGGGAAAGACTTTTACAGGGCTATACATATGCCCAGTGTGATGCGGCTTTACAAACATATATGTTAACAGACACCTACGGACGTGCGCCCAAGATCGGGCAGATAATCGACAGTATACACAAGGTTAGCGAAGCACAAGAACTTAATTCTAATCAAGCGTGGGCACTGGTGTATAAAGCAATCTGCCGTGGTGCGTACAATGCCGAAGAAGAATTTAACAAACTGCCGCCAGTAGTACAAAAAGCGGTAGGGTCATACCACAACTTATACGACTATTCACAGATGCGCATTGAGGATGTGCAAGTAACTATTAAAGCCCATTTTAAAAGCGTTTATGACACTGAATTAAAGCGTGATAGGGAAATGCGGAAAATACCACAGCAGATAAAAGAACGCCTTGAAATGGGGCAAAATTTGATGATTGAGGGGTAAACAAATATGGGAATGTTGACCAAGGCAGAACGTTTGAGGGCGATTATGGGAAATATCAAAAATTGGTCTTTTGATGTAAACCCACAATATCGAATTGAACAGGAAGATGCGGAAGTATTGCTTGAAGCCTTGAAAGATTATCGCCATTACTGCGATATGGGGCGCGAGGGTGTTTTTTATGATAATAAGTGATACTTTGGAGTGCTTCAACTGCAAAAAGCGGCTGTGTGAATGTAAAGAGCATTTAGTGTACTACGGTCATAGTTTTTGTAGCACTGATTGTATTTTAGACTACATCGACAAGGACATCGAAGACGGCGGCGAAGTGATCAGTGAAGAAGAATACAAAAACAGGATGCAGTGCAAACAAGCGGAATGGTTAAAAGATGCTAGGGGGTAAACATGAACGGGCAGATTAATTTTGATTGTTTCACCCATGACCGAAACGGCAATATTGAGATTGCACCGCTATGGATGAAAAAAGAACGGTGCGAAAACTGTAAATACTGGGAAATACTACCAGTTGAAGAACAGCCGCCATGTGGTTGGGGTGTAAGGGGGCAGTGTAATTGTGTACATGAACCCGAAAGGATGAAACAAGGGTACTGGAAAGTTAACAGCACAAGTTATTGCCAAGACTTTGCCCCAAAATGGTGATTTAAGGGCATTTTTAGACAAGTAAAAATGAAAGGGGATAAATAATCATGGATGGTGTAAAAACACTTGAAAACGGCGATAAATTTACAAATAGAGGATGCGGAACTAACGACTATTATTACGAAATCAGTAAAGAAGAATACGAGAGATTAATAGCAATACCGAACTATAGAGGTGTTCTAAATGAATGGTACGAAAGCACAATGGACGATTGCACACGGTATGGTTACGGCTTTTATGGTTGCGGTATTTGGGAGAACACCAAGACTGGTAAATACTATTACCGCGTGACATTAGGTAATAGCTGTGAATAAGGGGAAAATATGTGAAAAAAGGTGCATACGTCGTATTTCTAGGTTATGCGATACAAGCATATGCGTGGATTTGTAAGCAAGAAAGGGCGCAAATGAAAGACATTACATACGCGGAAATGATAGGCGGTTTAATTATGATTTTGGGGTTGATAATTTCACTAATTGCATAGGGGGCAAAATGACAGACAAGGTTATAACCATAGTATTGACCATTATAGTGCTTTACATGGCCTATATTGAGTTATTGAGAACATGGAAATGGGGAAAATGAAAGAAAAAGAAGTTGAACAAATGGCATTTGTTACAGGATTTGCGATAGGGTCAATGATCGGTATGTTGGCGGTTATGCTTTCAATGGTTTGGTGGATTTATGGACAATAAAAATAAAAAGCGCACGGCATTACAGTATGCGTGCATGGAAATGCAGAAATACAAGAAAAAGTACATAGACTATAATTCGCCGTTTCTTAGAAAGCCGTACCAGTACACTAGCGCAGAATGTAAGGATGATACACAAGAAAAAATACACGAATTTGATTATTTAAAGTGAGGGGCGGCATGGAACAACTGTTATATCAGATATTCTTTATAAACGGCAAAGGGATTTCATTTTACGCCGATGAAGTACAAGAATATGGCGATGATTTCACATTCGTACTGGATGGCACAACGGTTGCCCAGTTTGAAAAAAAGAATATTGCGGGGTATGTGATTGCGAGGGTTAACTACCATGAAAACGATTGAAGTAAAGGAAATGTTTAGGGCAATACGCAAGGAACATAAAGAAATAGTGCATCTTTCGGAAATGATCAGAACAGAAGAAAGCTTATTACTTCCACAGGCGATACGCTATGACAAAGACAGGGTGCAAACTTCGCCCGATGATAAGTTTAGTGAGATATGCGCCAAAATCAGCGATATGCAAGAAGAACTAGGCCGCAGTATTGTAAAGCTTAAAACCAAGCAAATGAACGCAGAACGCATGATTATGGGGCTTGATAATACCGATGAACGCGAAGTAATGCGGTGGTATTACATGACCGTGGAAGATGGCAAAACACTTACGTGGGAAGAAGTAGCCGCACACATGAACTTCGACAAACGGCACGTACTGCGGTTGCACGGAAACGCACTGATACACATATCAGAAATTAAAGGGGGTAAATAATGGAATTAATAATTACACGATTTGAAGATACTTTCATCCCGCAGACAAAAGAGGGCAGAGAGTATGCAAACGCTTACGAAAAGCAGTTAAAAGAACAGGGATGTTTTAACGGCAGAAAAGAAGATACACAGTGTATAGCGATAAAAGCATTTCACAGAATTGTTGTCAAAGAGGTAGGGCTTAAAAATGGGAATGACTAGAGAAAAAGCGATTAAAGAATATGTAATACCCGCTTTAATGCATACATGGAACGAAAAGATAAACAAGGAAGTCTTAGAAGCCTTAGAGCAAGATTTAGGAGTTGATTGTGTGGATAGACAGGCGGTTCTCAGTTTACCTCGAAAAACATTGAGGAACTACTTTGGAGAATTAACGGCAGAGGTGATAGATGTAAAAGACATTATGGAATTGCCCTCAGTAACACCACAAAATCAAGTGCGCCCTCTGTGCGAAGATTGCCACACTAAAATGGATGAAGTTAGGCGAGCATATGACAATGCAATGAAACAAGAGCCTATTCTTGACAAAGTAAGAGCCGAGATTGAACAGGCTAAATATGGGTTAGTCAATGATGGGCTAGACATAGCACTTAATATCATTGACAAGTACAAGGCAGAAAGTGAGGAAACATGAGCGGCGGAAGCTACGATTATATTTGTTATAAGCTGTCAGAAGAATGTGAAGGCAGAATGTATGACGCTGAAATGAATGATTTAATAAAAGATTTGTACGAAGTTTTGCATGACTTGGAATGGTGGCAAAGTGGTGATACATCAGAAGATTGCTATAGAAATACACTTACGAAGTTTAAAGCTAAGTGGTTTAAGGGTAGCAGACAGAAACGCTTGAAAGGATATATAGATGAGCAGATAGGCATTGTGAGAAGTCAGCTATATTCCTTGATAGGCGAGCCACAGGAAAGTGAGGATAAGGAATGACAAAAGAAAAAGCCCTAATTATGGCTCTTAAGATAGTTGATACTTGCAGAAAGTACGGAAATGAGGACAGATGTTTGGATTGTCCATTTAATGTGAATGGTTGCATGGTTACAGACGGAAACAACATCCCAACGGATTGGCGGTCAAGTGAACTGATTAAATCCATAGAGATAAAAGGCAGAAAGTGAGGAATAAATGTATAGCATAGTGCTGACAGACGGAAAGATTATAAATGTTAAAGCAACCGAAATAGAATGGAATGAAAGACCCCGAATGATAAAGTTAATCAATGGCAGACAGATTGTTGCAAGAATAAATATGGATAATGTGGTGGGTTGGATAGATGCTGATTACAAAGTAGAGGTTGACCCACAGGAAAGTGAGGATAAGGAATGATAGGGGTAAATGAAAGATGTCACTAAATGTCACTTTTAAATGAGTTATAATATTAGTGGTTAATGATGATTGTTTACCCCATTCAGCATTTCCAATTTCCTACACGGAAACCTCCGAGGGCGGCAAGGCTACTTAGTGGCTTTGCCGTTTTCTGTTGGGGAAAACAAGAAAGGTTTGTAATGGAACTGAAACCAAAAGCTATATACTGGTGCGACAGAAAGAAATCGTGCAATTGGTCACCGATGTGCGGGGCAGATTGTAAGCGCACTGGTTGTTATGATCATGCGCGCAACAAGGGCAAGCGTATGACATTCAAAATCACGAACGGGCAATTTATTGAGGTATAACATGAGCGAAACTATTTGGCATGACGGATGGCCTAAACGAACAGGATATTATAACTGCTTGATTGATGGCGAAATGGAAATGAAGCTAAAGTTTTACGTATGCCAAGTATCATGCAAGCCGCATTGGGTTGACAGTTACGGCGATTACATAGAAGCCATGGGCAAAGTACAGTGGACGGGTGAACCGCTAAAATGAAATCATTTTATGATACTAGACGATGGGAAATGTTAAGGCAAAGCGTGTTACGGCGTGACGGTTATATGTGCCAAGATCGTAAGAGATACGGCAAGATGGTACAGGCCACGCAAGTACACCACATATTTCCGCGTGAACAGTTCCCACAGTTCCAGTGGCAACCATGGAACTTGATAGCACTGTGCACTGATGCACACAATGAAATGCACTACCGAACCGACAGAAAGTTAACTCCAAAGGGCGCAGACTTGTTAAGGCGTACTGCACTTAAACAGGGAATTAGTGAGGATGTGTACAAAGATTACCTATGATGTGCGCGGCGGCAGTGAGTACCCGCCCCGCCTATAGGGTTTCCGATTGGCATAACGCCCCACGGTGCGGGGAGCTTCGCTTATCCAAGGGCATTTTTTCAGAAAAAGGGTCTTGGGGCGGCAAAAACAGCCCCAATGTTGAAAAATGTTGATGTTTTTTAACGTTTTGGCGAAAAAACGATAGCAGTTATAGACCAATTCCCCGTTAAAGTACACATCATTTCGTTAAAATGCGAGCTGGCAGTTTTTTGACAAATCGCATGGTTAGGCTGTTTTTGATAGAAATTGATTTTTTTTAATGATTGGGGTAAGCATGGACACCAAAAAGTACTTTGAACAGATAAAACAGATGTGCATAGACGCGGGAACATACGCACCATACTTCGACAAGATAATTGAAGAACTTGCCGAAATCCTTGTATTAAAGGATGATGCACAACGCCAGTACATGGAGAACGGCGGCGAAACCATCGTAACCCATGTAAACAAGGCGAAACAGGAAAACATAGCTAAAAACCCCGCGCTAACGATCATACTTGACCTAAAAACCCTTGCACTTGCATACTGGCGCGATTTAGGACTAACACCAAAGGGCTTAAAAAGCCTTGGTGAAAATATCAAAAAAGAGGATGGGAAAAGCTTTGAACAGATATTATCTAGTTTAGGCGTTTAAAGGTAACAAATGAGGGGTAAACAGTACAAACGAACCGCAATTAAATACGCAGACGATGTTATTAGCGGTAAAGTGATTGCATCCAATGACGTTATAAACGCCTGTAAGCGTTTTAAATCCGATTTGGATAGAAAAGACTTAGAACTGCGACCACGACAGGCAGATGCGGCAATATCGATTATTGAGGGGCTATTTGTTCACAGGCAAGGCGAAGCACTGGACGGTACGCCATTACTTGGCAAGCCCTTGATACTACAACCGTGGCAGATTTTTATAATATATAACCTTTTGGGGTTTTGGTATAAGGGCACAGAAGAAAGACGTTACAAAGAAGCCCTTATTTTTATTGCCCGAAAAAACGGCAAAACTTCAATGATTGCCGCTTTAAGTTTTGCGGTGGCGATTACACAGCGCAAAAGTGGTTCACGTATCTATGTTGTGGCGGCGGCTCTAAAACAGGCATTAGAAAGCTTTAATTTCATCGTTTTCAGTTTGAAGTATAAAGGTATCATCGGACAGTTCCACGTGCGTGATAACGCCCTAGAACATTCAATTAGATATGAATTTACCAAGGACGGTAAACCCGATGGAACTATAGAAATACAAGTAATGGCATCAAATCCCGATGCGCAAGACAGTTTCAATTGTAATTTTGCCATAGCTGACGAACTGGCGGCATACAAGAAGCCCGCCCAGTATAACCGCTTTAAAGAAGCCATGAAAGCGTATACAAATCGCCTTATGGTAGGTATTACCACGGCGGGGGATAATATCAATTCATTCGGGCATGATCGCATGGAATACGCGGCAAAGGTTGCCAGTGGATTGATAAAGGATGATAGTTTTTTTGCATTTGTGGCAAGGGCAGACCAAGACGAAAAAGGGAATGTGGATTACACGAACCCTATTCAACATCAAAAGGCTAACCCGAATTACGGCGTTACTATAAGACCGCAAGACATAATGAACGATGCTTTACAGGCGCAGAACGACCCACGACAAAGGAAAGACTTTTTAAGCCGTTCCCTTAACGTCTATACATCGGCTATGCGTGCATGGTTCGATATTGAAGAATTTAGGGCTAGTGACCGTAAATACAATTGGAGTATTGATGAACTTGTAAAGCTAAACATTAACTGGTACGGCGGCGCGGATTTATCAAGAATGTATGACCTTACGGCGGCGGCTTTGTACGGTATATATAACGGCGTTGACATCGTTATTACGCACGCTTTTTGCCCTGTCACAATGGCGGCGCAAAAAGCTGATGAAGATAATATCCCTTTGTACGGTTGGCATGATGATGGGTGGTTAACCTTGTGTAATTCCCCAACGGTAAATACTGCCGATGTGGTCAACTGGTTTATAGAAATGCGTAAAAAAGGTTTCAAAATACGCCAAGTTGGGCATGATAGAAAGTTTGCGGGGGAAGAATATTTCCCACTTATGAAGAAAGCGGGCTTTAACATCATAGACCAACCACAATACTATTACTTGAAGTCGCAAGGCTTTAGGCACATCGAAAAGGCCGCTAAAGACGGCAACTTGTATTACTTACATTCTGATGCTTACGAATACTGCGTATCTAACGTTGCGGCAATAGAAAAGACGGATGATGCAGTACAATACGAAAAAGTGGAACAGACACAACGAATTGACCTATTCGATGCGTCTGTTTTTGCTTGTATACGAGCGATAGACGATGCGGCAAAGAGCAAAGCGGCACAATCATGGTGGGGCGAATAAATGAGCAAAAAGAAGAAGACACCAACAAAGAACATAGAAAAGCGTGATTGTAATTACGTGGGTTACTGGCTAAGTGATAGTGACGTGATCAACTGCACTGGCTATACCAGTTTAGCAGAAAACCCCGAAATAATGACCGCTTGCCATAAAATAGCCGAATTAATCGGGTCACTCACAATTCACTTGATGGCTAACACCGAACGTGGTGACCAAAGGATAATAAACGAGTTATCACGAAAGATTGATATTGACCCCGAAATGCACATGACAAGAAGCACATGGGTACAGGCTATTGTTATGAATCTTCTTTTGTACGGTAAGGGCAATTCTATAGTTGTGCCGCATACCTACAAAGGAACATTGCAGAACCTTGAACCCATTAGCGCATCACGTGTTGGCTTTGTTTACAACGGGTACAGGGATTACAAAGTAACGATTGACGGGAAAGAAAAGAACCCCGATAGTCTGTTACATTTCGTGTATAACCCCGATAAAATCTACTTGTGGAAAGGAAAAGGCTTAACGGTATGTCTTAAAGACATTGCGGAAAATCTGAAACAGGCAAACCGCACAGAAAAAGCCTTTATGGAAAGCAAATGGAAACCCAGTGTGATTGTTAAGGTTGATGCACTCACGGAAGAATTTTCGAACCCACAGGGGCGCGAAAAGCTATTAAACAGCTATGTAAAGAGTGCGGAAGTTGGCGAACCGTGGTTAATACCCGCACAGCAATTCGAAGTTGAGCAAGTAAAGCCGTTATCACTGGCAGACCTTGCAGTAAAAGACACGGTGGAATTTGATAAAAGGACAGTGGCGGCGATACTTGGCGTACCGCCGTTTTTGCTTGGTGTCGGTGAATATAACAAGGATGCATGGAACAACTTTGTGCAGAACACCGTAAAGCCTATCTGTTTATCAATTCAACAGGAACTAACCAAGAAGCTGATTATTAGCGAAAAGATGTATTTGAAATTCAACGTCTTATCACTTCTTGATTGGGATATAAAGACCATTTACGAGGTATTCGCGGGGCTTGCGGATAAAGGCATTGTAACCCCTAACGAAGTACGTGACCGCATCGGCCTTACACAACTTGACGGCCTTGACGAATTACGAATACTAGAAAACTTTGTGCCCGTAGATAGGATAGGCGATCAGAAAAAGCTAATACAGGATGGTGAATAATGCCGCAGTTTACTGGGAATATAGCGAAAGGTAGGTAGCAAAAATGAGTAGAACGAACAGGCAGATGCGCACAGCATTAACCGAGTTTAAAACCCGTGACGATAGCGGAAACTTAGCTATTGAGGGCTATTTTGCTGTGTTCAACAGCAATTATGAAATCGACAAGGGAATGTCCGAAAGTATCGCAGAGGGTGCTTTTGATAACACCATAAGTGATGATATTCGGGCTTTGATAAACCATGATACAACACTTGTACTTGGTAGAACCAAGGCGAACACTTTACAGTTACGTGTTGATAGTCACGGCTTATGGGGGCACATCGACATCAATCCGAACGATACCGATGCAATGAACTTATATAGCCGTGTTCAGCGTGGCGATGTTAACCAGTGTTCGTTTGGCTTTGACATCTTAAACGAGGAAACCGACTTCCGCGAGGATGGCAGTGTGCATTGGACTATCAAGGAAGTGAAACTATATGAAGTATCACCTTGTACGTTCCCCGCATATGAAGAAACCAACATAGCGGCACGATCACAGGAACGTGAACAGCTTATCAAGCGCAGAAATGAAGCTTGGAAAGAACAGATGTTAAAGAAACTGAAAGGAGAGTAAGACAATGGCACTTACCGTATTACTTCTAAGAAAGCGCATCGAGATTGCTAAAAAGAACCTTGAAGCACTTAGGGCAAAAGATGCAGATTTTTCAAAGCGTGAAGCGGAGATTGAAGCCGCTATTAACGAAGCCGCAGAGGTAGAGGGCGAAGAAGCCGCCGAAGCACAGAAAGCCGTTGAAGAAGAAGCCGAGAAGTTCGACACAGAAAAGAAAGAGCATGAAGATGCTAAAGCCAATCTTGAAAACGAGATTGCAGAAATGGAAAAAGAACTTGCAGATGCAGAAGCCGAACAGGACACAGCACCCGCAGAAGATGCAAAGCCAGTACAGGCAGAAAGAGAGGATAAAAAGGCTATGGCTATTTCAACAAGAAAGAGATTTTTCGCAAACCTTAGCGCACAGGAGCGCACAGCAATGTTTGAGCGCGAGGATGTAAAGGCATATCTTGCCGAGGTACGTTCTTGCATTAAGAACAAAAGAGAACTTACAAATGTAGGGCTTACAATTCCCGAAGTATTTATCGGAATGATCAAAGAGAACGTAGAGAATTATTCAAAGCTTTACAGACACGTAAACGTACAGGCAATCAGTGGCAAAGGCCGCGAGGTTGTACAGGGCACTATCTCCGAAGCAATTTGGACAGAGTGTTGCGCAGTACTCAACGAAATGAACCTTGCATTTAACGATGTTGAAGTTGATTGCTTTAAGGTTGGTGCATACTTCAAGGTTTGCAACGCAGTTCTTGAAGATAGCGATATTGACCTTGCAACATCACTGCTTGATGCACTTTCACAGGGCATCGGCCTTGCAATCGATAAGGCTATTCTTTACGGACGTAACGCAAACAACACACAGAAAATGCCAATGGGTATTGTTTCAAGACTTGCGCAGACATCCGAACCCGCCAACTATCCCGCTACTGCAAGACCATGGGTAGATTTGCACACATCAAACATTCTTTCACTTTCTGCGGGTCTTACTGGTGCGGCACTGTTCAAACAGATCGTGCTTGCAAGTGGTGCGGCTAAGTCAAGATATAGCCGCGGCGAGAAAGTATGGGTTATGAATGAAGCTACATACACAAAGCTGATGGCAGAAACCGTAAGCGTAAATGCAAACGGTCAGATTGTTACAGGCGTAGCGGGAACAATGCCAGTTGTTGGCGGCATCATCGAAGTGCTTAACTTCATCCCTAACAACACAATTATCGGTGGTTACTTTGATTGTTACTTACTGGCAGAGCGTGCGGGCGCAAACTTTGCAGAGAGTGAGCACGCTTTCTTCATACAGGATGCAACAGCGTTCAAGGGAACTGCAAGATATGACGGTCAGCCCGTTATCGCAGAAGCTTTCGTAGTTATCGGACTTGAAAGCACAACACCCGATGCAACAATGACCTTTGCACCCGATACCGCAAATACTGTACAGGGCATTATCCTTAGTGCATCTGCCGTAACCGTTGAGGAGAACGCAACCGTAACAGTTAATGCTACAACTGTACCAGTTGAGGGCGTTATTACTTGGTCTTCATCCGATACAACAAAGGCAACTGTTGCTAACGGCGTAATTACTGGTGTAGCAAGTGGAAATGCAACCATCACAGCCGTATGCGGTTCTGCATCTGCAAGCGTAGCCGTAACAGTTACAACATGATCGTAACAAGATATTTTATTGACCGTGACACTATGAAAGAATACCACGCGGGGGATGATTACCCCCGCGATGGTGTATCTTCTGAAAGGATTGCAGAACTTATAGCCAAGAATTGTTTGGCAGAAGATGCGCCAAAGGTTGAAAAGGTGGAAAAGACAGAGAAAAAGACCACCACAAGAAAGCCACGGGCAAAGAAAGGCTAATAACATGACAGAAGCACAGATAACGAGCATCTTAAACAGCCTTAAAGTTGATTTGGGCATCAAAAGCACAACCGCATACGATGAAAGACTTTCGCAGATAATACAGAGCAGTTATGCCAGTATTGTGCGTGAGGGCGCAACGCTTGATGTTAGCAACTTAGAAGATGCGCAGTTAGTTGTCATGTATGCGGCATGGATTTGGCGGCGTAGAGATACGGGCGAGGGTATGCCACGTATGCTTAGATGGGCATTGAATAACAGGATATTAAGCGAGAAAGCAAATGGATGATGTTTTAGTACTGTTTAAAACTACATACACCAAAAACCAGTACGGCGTAGATGTGGCAACACATGAACGCAAAGAGGTTTTTTGCAAGTGTGAATCTGTTAGCCGTTCTGAATTTTTCAATGCGGGGCGTAACGGCCTTAACCCTCAATTTGTCTTTACTATGTTTGCGGCAGATTACGACAATGAAACGGTATGCGAATATCACGGCGAAACATACGGCATATATCGTACATACTTAACCGATGATGATTATATAGAACTGTATGTAGAACGCAAAGGTGGCACAAATGGGGCAGAGAGTAACGCTTGATAACCTAGATGAAGCAATAAAAGACATTTTGGAAGAATACCAAGGCGATATACAGTCTAATATTGCCACTATAACCAAAAAAGTCGGGCAAAAGGGCGCACAGGCGTTGCGAAATCAAAGTAAATCAACTTTTAATGGCAAAACATATGCAAGTGGTTGGGGTGCAACTACATACGAAAATCGCTTGTATACTACCGTGATCATTCACAACAAAAAGCAAGCGGGTATGGCGCATTTGTTGGAGAATGGACACGTTAAAGCCAACGGTACTGGGCGTTATGGCTTTTGGGATGGTAGAACCCATATAGAGCCAGTAGAAAGTGACTTAGTAGCAGACTATGAAAGAGAGGTAATCAGTAAGCTATGACGCGACAAGAAGTATATGAAATCGTTAATGGCATAGGATTGCCGTGTGCTTACTATGAATTTTCGGATGATACACCACAAGCACCGCCGTTTGTTGTTTGGTTCTTTTCCGTGAACACGGACGTAAAGGCAGATAACACTAACTACGTTGACAAAGAAGTGCTTAACGTTGAACTGTACACAGCGTACAGAGATTTTGACCAAGAAAAGGCCGTTGAAGCGATATTGAACGCCAACGGCTTTTGTTATGCAAAAGAAGCCAGTTTCGTAGATAGCGAAAAAATTTGGCAAATATCATATGAAAGCGAGGTAATTATAAATGGCTAAAAACAAAGTGAAGTACGGCTTGAAAAATGTTTATTATGCTTTGGCCACGATTGACGAGAACACCAACACAGCCACATACGGCACACCCAAGCCATGGCTTGGCGGTGTATCACTTTCGCTTGAACAGCAAGGCGATACAACCAAGTTCAGAGCCGACAATATTGATTATTGGGTAGGCACATCAAACAACGGTTACAGTGGTGACCTTGAAAGTGCACTTATTCCCGAAACATTCAAGATTGATGTACTGGGTGACCTTGAAGACTCTAACGGCGTTCTTGTTGAGGATGCGGGCGCAAAGACAGTACATTTTGCCCTTATGTTCCAGTTTGAGGGTGATGCTAAGGCGACACGCCACGTATTGTACAACTGCACAGCAACAAGACCAAGCGTAAGCGGTCAGACCACAGAGGAAACAATAGAGCCACAGACAGAAACAGTAACAATCACAGCCGTGGCTATTCACAACAGTGGACTTGATAAAGACCTTGTTAAAGGTAGAGTTTCACAGGATGAAGCCCAGTACACAACATGGTTTGATGCAGTTTATCAGCCTACAACACTGGCTACATACTACACCGTTACTTTCGACACTGACGGCGGCACAGCAATACCCGATCAGAGTGTAAGAAGCGGTAGCAAGGCAACAAAGCCCGCAGACCCTACAAAGTCTACTATGACATTCGGTGGATGGTACAAAGAGGACACATTTACAACAGCGTACAACTTTAACACTGATGTTATCACAGCAGATACCACAATTTACGCGAAGTTCACTTAATAAGGGGGAAAATTCATGTACAAAGAATTGGAAATCGGGGGTAAAACAATCGCGTTTTTATCCAATGGCGCAACACCACTTTTTTACAAGCACATTTTCAAGGGGGATTTGTTAAAAGACCTTAACGGTGACGGTTTAGAAATCGCATCGGATAAAATCCCCGAAATGGCTTTTGTCATGGCAAAACAGGCAGAAAAAGCCGACATGATGAAGCTTAATTATGAAATGTATGTAGAGTGGTTAACAGGGTTTGAACCGCTTGACCTTGTATTACGTGGTGCGGAAATCGCAAACGTGTACATAGCTGATAGTATTCCTAGCGAAGAACCCAAAAAAAAAGCAAAAGGCGAAGTGAACGGGTAACCTCAACCGCCTTGTATATACTTAGATGCTTTCAAGTCGGCATGAGCATAGCCGACTTGGAACATTTAAGTGTCGGTATGGTCTTTGATATTTTTACTGAAAGTAAAAACGACCAGTACAAATATCAAGATTTAGCAAATCAAGAAGATTTTGACAAGTTTTAAGGGGTGGCTTTATGGCATCACAGAGAATCAAAGGTATAACAATTGAAATCGGCGGTGATACTTCTAACCTAGTAAGAGCGCTTGCCAGTGTTGACAGTGCCGCGAGAGCCACCAAGAACAACTTGAATGACATAAACAGGGCTTTGAAGCTTGACCCTACAAATGTAGAACTGATAAAAGCTAAAGAGAACGAATTAGCAAAGTCAGTTGAAGAAGCAGAAGAAAAAGTAAAACAAGAAGAAAAAGCCCTTGAACAGTTAAATGAAAAACTTGACCAACCATTTGACCTTGATCATGCCGCCGAGTTCGAAAAGAACGCCAAGGCCGCAGAAGATTTAAAGTTACAGATTGAACTTGATAAAGTAGCACTTGAACAGGCCAAAAAAGAGTTTGAAAATTTTGGTAGTGTTGGTTCACAGAAGTTACAGGCCGTTGGCAAGCAAATGGAAGAACTAGGCAATAAAATAAAAGGCGTTGGCGATAAAATCGCGGGCGTGGGGCAAGACATTACAACGAAAGTTAGTGTGCCGATTGCCGCCGCCTTTACTGGTGCGGTAAAAGTAACCGCAGATTTTGACGCGCAAATGTCAAAAGTACAGGCTATTTCGGGCGCAACTGGTGACGAGTTCACACAGCTAAGAGATAAAGCCCGTGAAATGGGTTCACAGACTAAGTTTAGCGCCACAGAAGCGGGGCAAGCCTTTGAATACATGGGCATGGCGGGATGGAAAACCGAAGATATGCTAAACGGTGTTTCGGGTATTATGAACCTAGCCGCCGCATCGGGCGAAGAACTGGGCACAACATCGGACATCGTAACGGATGCTTTAACGGCGTTTGGAATGAGCGCACAGGAAAGCGGCAGACTTGCCGACATACTGGCATCTGCGGCAACAAATGCCAACACTAACGTGTCAATGATGGGCGAATCGTTCAAGTATGTTGCAAACGTTGCGGGTTCACTTGGATATTCAGCCGAGGATGTAGCCGTAGCACTTGGACTTATGGCTAACAGTGGAATTAAAGCGGATATGGCGGGTACATCCCTTAGAAATATGTTCCAAAGGATGGCAAAGCCTACAAAAGAATCACAAGCCGCTTTGGATAGATTAGGGCTTTCATTACAGGATGATGAGGGCAATATGTATTCGTTCCGCGAAATCATGGAACAGTTAAGAACATCTTTTAGCGAAATCAACATAAGCGCAGAAGATTATGACGCGGCACTTGATCAGCTAGACGCAGACTTAGAAGCGGGGCGACTCACACAAAAGAAGTATGATGCAGAACTGGAAGAACTGAACAAACAGGCATTTGGTGCAGAGGGTGCAGAAAAGGCACGTGCGGCGGCTATGCTTGGCGGTACACGTGCTATGTCGGGTCTTTTGGCTATTGCTAACGCATCAACAGAGGACTACGAAAAACTTACCAGTGCTATAGATGGTTCATCAGAAGCATTTGCAAGGCTTGCGGATGGTTCAGTAGTTCCATTAAACGAAGCACTTGCAAGTGGCGCGGAAGTCGTAGCAACATACAACGGACAGGCCGAAGCAATGGCGGCAACGATGCAAGATAACTTAACTGGTGACATCACCGTGTTAAAGTCCATGCTTGAAGAACTGGCAATTTCTTTTGGTGACCTTTTAATGCCTACTTTAAGGCAAGTTGTAGAGGGCGTACAGGGCGTTGTTAGTTGGCTTAACAGCTTAGACGAGGGCACGAAAAATACTATTGTTAAGATAGCGCTTGTCGTTGCGGCAATCGGGCCAGTTATCTTGATCATTGGCAAGGTTGTGGGCGCTATCGGTACGGTTATAAGCGTAGTTGGCACAATAATGAGTGCAATCGGTGCGATACTTCCAGTACTTAGCACCGTTGTAAGCGTGATCACTGGCACAGTTATACCCGCTATTGCGGCGATTGGTGCGCCAGTACTTATTGTAGTTGGCGTTATTGGTGCTTTAATAGCTATTATTGTTCTTTGCATTAAACACTGGGATGAAATCAAAGCCAAGGCAAAAGAAGTCACAGAATTTATGGCAAAGGCTTGGGGCGATTTTAAAAACAAGTTTACTGAACATTGGAACAACATGAAAAATCATTTATCAAGCAAGATAAATGAAATGAGTAATAATTGGAACACCTTTAAAGGTAATGTGGCTAACGTTTGGAATAACATAAAGTCGAACACTGCAAGCCGCCTTAATGAAATGGGTAACAACTGGAATAACTTTAGAAATACCTTGTCAAATGTTTGGAGCAACATAAAATCAAATATCAGTTCTAGTGCAAGCGCTATCTTTTCCAGTGTAACAAGCGCGTTTTCAAACATTTACAGTGGTGCAACTGGCAAACTGCAAAGCTTGTTAAGAGGTGCGGTTAGCATATTCAACAATATGCGCAGTTCTATATCATCGGTTATCGGTAGCATTTATTCTACGATAGTAAGCGGATTTAGTAACGCAGTAAGCTACATTACATCACTGCCAAGCCGTGCACTTGGATGGGGGCGCGATATTATAAACGGCATCGTAAACGGTATACGTAGCGCATTTAGTAACCTTGTTAATGCGGTTTCCGACATTGCCGAAACTATCGCAAGTTATATACATTTCAGTGAACCCGACAAAGGCGCTTTGTCAGACTTCCACACATTCATGCCCGATATGATGCGACAGCTTGCACAGGGCATTAAAAACGGCATCCCGCAGATTGATGCGGCTATGGATAGCATGACAAGAAGCATGACCCCAAGCATGGGCGGCGCGGGAACAACAAACAATACGACAAGTAACGCGGTTAGCATCAATGTATACGGCGCACAGGGTCAAAACGTTGATGAACTGGCGCAGATAATCGAAGACAAGATAACAAACAATGTTGTAAGGCGTGGGGTAGCGTTCGGATGATGCATTTTCTAACATTCGCGGGTAAAAGTTCATATGATTTTGGTGTAAGGATTTCGGGCGAAGCTACATACAATTCGCCCGAAAGGAAATTTGAAGAAGTTGAAGTAGCGGGCAGAAATGGCACGCTAATATTTGACGAGGGGTCATTTAAGAATATCCCTGTTAAATACCCGTCTTTTGTGGTCACAGATATGCCGCAAAGGGTTAGGGATTTTGTTAACTATATGCAAAGCTTTGCGGGGTATCAGAGGTTAGAAGATACTTACGCCCCCGACACGTTCAGACTAGCCCAGTATAAAGGCGGTTTAGAGGTTGAAAGTTCGGGATATATGAACCGACAGGGCAAGTTTGATATTGAATTTAATTGTAAGCCCCAAAGGTTCTTAAAATCGGGCGAACAGCCGCAGACGTTCACCGCTAACGGCGTATTGTACAACCGTACAAATTACCCGTCAAAACCCCTTATACGAGTGTATGGAACTGGGGCGGGTACTGTTGGCGTGGGTAGTTACCTTATAACCATTTCACAGATAAACGAATACGTTGACATTGATTGCGAACTTATGGATGCATTTAAGGGCGCTATAAATTGCAATGCCAATGTTTCGTTTAATGCCGATGATTTCAACTTGAAGTCGGGCACTAACGGCATAACATTTACAGGAAACATCACAAGCGTGGTGATCAAACCGAGGACATATATTTTATGATACCTATTCTATATGCGGGAAATGAACAAAGCTTTTTGAATAATGGTTTGGGGCGGCTTTCTGATGCTATATCATGCAAAGTTACAGAAGAACGCAACGGTGTATTCGAATTAGAAATGACATACCCCATAACGGGCATACATTTTGCAGATATAGCCGAAAATTGCATTATTTACGCCAAAACGGAAGACGGCGGCAATAACCAAGCATTTATCATTTACAAGATTTCAAAGCCGTTAAACGGCATTGTAACGATAAATGCACAACATATATCATACCTACTCAACGGTTTTATAGTATTTCCGTTTACTGCTACATCACTTAGTGATGCTATGTCACAGATAGTCGCAAATACTACACCCGCATCCATACCGTTTACGTTCTATACCGACATCGTAAGCAATGTGCGTTTTACCCTTGATACCCCTAGAACGGTTAGGGGGCTTTTGGGTGGTCAAAGCGGTTCACTTCTTGATGTGTACGGCGGTTATGATTACAAGTTTGATAACTTCACTGTTAGGCTTTTGGCGAACCGTGGCATGGACAGGGGCGTAACGATCAGATACGGCAAGAACCTTACAGGCTTAAAGAATGTAAACGATATGACCAGTGTTTACACTGGCATTGTTCCTTACTGGGCAGACAGTGAGGGAAACACAGTATACTTGACAGAAAAGGTTGTATATTCCCAGTATGCAAGTCTTTACCCGTACAAGATTATTAAAACGGTAGACTTTTCAAACGATTTCGACAGCCAACCGACAGAAGCACAGTTAAGGCAGAAAGCGCAAGCTTATATTGAGAATAACAACGGATGGAAGATTAAAAACAACATTGACGTTTCATTTGTGGCCTTGTCACAGAGTGAAGAATACAAGAACATTGCAATGCTTGAAAATGTAAAGCTATGCGATACGGTCACTATCAGATATGACAAACTAGGCGTAAACACCAGTGCACGCGTTATCAAGACCGTATACAACGTATTACTTGAAAGATACGACAGTATAACGCTAGGTGATACCACGTACACGCTGGCACAGGCCATACAGGGCGAAATAGACGCGCCCACAATGTCAGAGGTACGAAGCTTTACGCAAAGCGCCGTAGAACACGCTACAAAGCTGATACAAGGTGGATTAGGTGGTTATGTAGTATTCACCACAAACGGCGATGGTGAACCCGAAGAAATCACCATAATGGATAAGCCAACCATTGAAGAAGCGGGAAGTTGTATTCGTATCAATAAAAACGGTATAGGCTTTTCTACAACTGGTTATGATGGGGTGTATGCAAATGCGTGGACTATAGACGGCAACTTAGTTGCAGACTTTATAACGACAGGAAATCTAAACGCGGCCTTAATCACAGTAGGCATTTTAAAAGATGCACAAAATAAAAACTACTGGGACATGACCACGGGCGAATTTAAGTTAACTGCGGGTGCAAAAATCGGCAACAGCGATATTGCATCAACACAGAACGTTGCCGATGGTGACTCAAATACGCTTAATTCTGCTAATAGCGCGGCAGACACAAAGATAGATAATTATAACACATCACTAAACCAACAAGCCGTTTTTAAAAAGCTCACAAACAATGAGCAGAACCAAGGAATATATTTAGTTGACACTAAGTTATATGTCAATGGTGAATATATAAAAGCAAATTCTATTGCGGCTAATGCGCTGACAGTCGATGCAATAGAAAAGATACAGGGCACACACGATTATTTGCCATACGATTTAATGACAGATATAAACCGTTTTTCATACAAGAACGTGCCCGCACCCTATTACACAACCATAAACGGCAAGAAATACATAACACTTGATGGTACATCACTATCAAGTTATAACACTAACAACATTTGTTATTTCCCTAGTGATTTCTTTGGAAAGCCCGCTATTTCGGTCAAGTTAACATTACGGTTTAGCAGCGCTTACACACCATCACAGAATCAAAGTTTGTTGTTCTTTAGGTATAAAGATGGTAATACAACCTATAGAACAACCCCGCTTACGATTACACTAAATCAAGGGCAGACATACCCCGCCAGTGATGTAGAATATTCGGAAGATGTAACGATTGGTGCTGTTGGCGGGGCGCATAAGTCGGAAAGCAATCCCGAAATAGGTTTTGTTTATCAGCCTAACACCATAGTTTACATTGCTGATTTTGAAGCAACAAGCAGTGAAAACGATTATAAAAGCGCATCGGTTACAGTAACGGCAAATGGTCTTAGTTCTACCGTTATGAAAGGCGATATTATTTCAAGCATAAATCAGAGTGCCGAACAAATATCAATTAATGCGGCAAAAGTTGATTTAACGGGTGACCTTGATTTACACGGAACATTCACAACAGATAAAACAACTGCGGCGGGATATGAGGGGTATTATGCAAAGTTTGATGCTTGTAGATTAAGATTTTATGACAGTAATAATGTTGTTCAAACTGGGTTTGAACTGGGTTCGTCTAGTGGTGTTACGTATATAGGTTTAACCATTAAGCATCCTAGCGACAGCCACAAATATGTATTTTTAGGCCCTGTACGGTGCTATTTACCCGAAATAAATGTTACAGGTGACTCTACATTTGGAGAATCGACATCAACCACAACATCAACGTTTTGGTCAGAAGTCACGTTTAAGAAACAAGTATACGACCTTAGCGGCGGTTTGTTGCATACATCCGATAGGCGCAAAAAACGCAGTATCAAAGACTTGGTAATTGAAAAAGCCAAGTCTTTTATTATGGGCTTAAAACCCCGCAAGTTTAAATTTAGTAAAGACCTTTCTACATCCAACAGATACCACCATGGTTTTATCGCACAGGAAGTTAAAGAAGCCATGGGCGAAGATTGGGGCGTATATGTAGAAAACAAAGAAAAAGACTTTATCGGCCTTAGATATGACGAACTAATAGCCGATATGGTGGCGGTTATGCAAGACCAAGAAAAGCGCATTGATGCTTTAGAAAGGAGATTGAATGACATCACAAACAATCAACCTTGATTTAATACCGCAAGGGGTTGCCCCGATCATTCATGTAAGCCAGTACGACAAGGGGCAAACATGGAACTTTAATGTGCACGTTGGTGATAGTGCCTTTAATATTCCCAGTGGTTCAAGCGTGAAGATACAGGGAACGAAAAAAGATGGCACAGGCTTTCAATATGCCTGTACATATAGCGGTAATGTCGTTACGGCAACAGAAACCGAACAAATGACGGCTTTTGCGGGTACATACCCATGTGAAATAACCGTGACAAAAAGCGGTGCTTTAATAGCATCGCTTAATTTCTACATCATGGTAGAACCCGCCGCGCTTTCTGACGATACCGTTATTTCAGAAACCGACTTGCCATTGTTCCATGAAGCAATGCAAAAGGCAGAAGATGCAGAAGCTTGGGCAGTTGGTGAGCGTGGCGGTGTTCCTGTTTCCAGTGGTGACGAAACCTATCAGAATAATGCGAAGTTCTACGCAGAAAATTGTATAGGCATGATTACAGATGAACAGTGGTCGCAGATACTTGCGATACTAGTATAAAAGAAAGGGGAAAAGAATAATGATCACACTCGACAAAAGCGATGTAAACGAACCATTAAGCTTTAAGGGCTTGTCAACTGATAGTAAGCCCACAAACACTTACAACGGTTTAAAAATCGTGAATGGTTCAACCTTTTTCGAAATGGACACACAGGATTGTTATTTCTATGATGGTGGGTCAAATACTTGGCTTGCACAGCCGTAAGGGGGTGACACGATGAAAGATGTAGAAATTATCGGTATGCTTAAAAGCTATATAAAAAGCATCCTTGTTGGCATGGGGGCGCTAAAAGGTGCGCCATGCCAGTGCGTTATAACTACTAACGCAGACGGCACACACACCGTTACCATGAAGTGGGTAGACAATAGCGGTGATGCACACACAGATGATTTTATCGTGCTAAACGGTCAAGTTGGCGAAATGGCAGATATTTCGGATGTGAACATAACGAGTATTGCCAACGGTCAAGTACTGGCATACAACAGCACTACCCACAAGTGGGAAAACGCCACGAACAGCGCAACAGTGGCAAGCCTTGCTAATATTGGCGATGTGCAGTTTAGCACCCTTGTGAATGGTCAAGTGCTGATGTGGGATAACACAGCAAGCAAGTGGAAAAATGCGGCGCTAGGAACTGCGGCGGCGGCAGATGCTACAAACAACGTTATTGAAGATAGCACATCATTACTAACCAGTGGCGGTGCGTTTACTGCATTGAAAGGTAAGGCCGATAAGGGCACATCACTTAGTGACTACGGCATAACGGACGCATACACCAAGAACGAAACCGACAGTGCTATATCAACGGAAATCGGCAAGCTTGATGTAAGCGACAGTGCAACGGCGGGAAGTTATGTTACTGCGGTAAGCGAAACGGACGGCAAAGTATCGGTGACTAGAGAAGCCGCAGACGCTACCCCCACAGCATCATCTAACAAGATGGTAAAATCGGGCGGGGTGTATGCCGCAGATATGAACGAAGCGAAGACACGCGGCGCGCTTGGTGCAAAGAATTTACTGCCGAACCTTGTAGCAAGTGACACTTACAACAGTGGCACGGTAACCAAGAACGCAGACGGTAGCTTGACGATTGACGGTACATTTGACGCGGTTACGACTTTGAACCTTGATTACGTAGACGCTGTGACAAATGCTATTTTTGATTTGTCAGACTTAATCGGCGTACCTATGGTTGCATCACTTATTGATACTGCGGTAACTGGCATTACATTACAAGTTGGTTACTTTGTATCGGGTGGTACACGAACAGGACTTGAAACCGTTTCAACATCATCGGATATTACTTTCCCCAGTGGTGCGGTAAAAAGTGCAACATATTTGCGAATAGCTAATGGAACATATAGCGATGTAACTGTATATCCTATGATCAGATATGCAACCGACATCGACCCGACATACAAGCCGTTTGCAAAGAGCAATAAACAGCTTACCGATGAACAGGGCTACTTTACTGATGATCAGTGGGCGCAAGTCACTGCGTTACTAACATAAAGGGGGTGACGAGAAAACATGAAAAGTATAGTAGATTATACAAACAAACTAAAAGAGTTCTTTGCGACAAAGCAGGCTTTATCGACATATGAAAAGACTTGTAACAACCATAATATTCCTCGCCTTGTTCCCAAAGATATAAGTTCATATATATCAGATGGAACATTCTACAAGAGGTTGAATGGTACTGATGGATTCACTCTCTTTGAGGATATTTATGTTGGTGACTACATCAAAATGTCACGGGCAATAACAGCACCTAATCAAAATTCTCAATATGCAGTAACAGGCTCACAGTATGTTACTATTATTGGTCTTGATACTTTGATGAAAAACAATGGCGTTTCATATCATCACGCAGTAATGACAGCGGGACAGGGATTCGGAGGCACACAGCACTTTGGAAGAAAGAAAATGTATGCTTCTACTCCATTCACTCTTGGATATGTAGGTTCAGAAATGAACACAGACACCTTGGGTTCTGTTGCATCATCGGGTTCAACAGCAAGTGGTGCTACAATCAATCAGCAGTTGTACGCAGAATTTGGAAGTCACTTAAAGACAACATTTGAATTGCTATCAACCGCAAACAACTCTACGGGAATAGGAAGATTTGGAACTGCATCGGGATGTGCAACCAATTGGGCTTGGGCAAGTGTACAAGCTGTACTTATGTCTGAGATAGAAGTTTATGGTTCAGTAGTATGGGGAGCAAGTGGTTATGACATAGGAACCGCTAAAGAGCAGTTCCCGTTATTTGCCTTTAGCAAAGAGGCAATGAATAATGGTAGTGCATACTATTGGCTCAAGGATATAGCCTCTGGGCCGCATTTCTGCTCTTGCCACAACCTCGGCGGTGCCAGCTACGACGACGCTACCCGTGCCAACTTTTATGTTCGTCCTCGCTTCGTAATCGGGGCGTAAGCCCTATCATAAATCCCGACCCCAACGTGGGTCGGGGAAGGAAATGAAATGTCAGTTATCAAGAATATGAGAAATCTCTCGTCTATGGAGTTTTACAAGAAAGCCATAGATTTAAGGAAAGAGATTACGATATGGCTTTTAAAGGATTTCGGCTATAAAAGAAATGCAAGGTCAGTTAAGCGAGTTATCAAGGATATATCCGAAGAAGATAAGAAAACCATAGATGATATATTCATCAAATATGGAAAGAATGTCAATAAAGAGTATGAAAGCGTATATCCCGAATGGTTTGTTGAGGATGAACGGAAAATCATCATGGAGATCTTACAGAGTATGATGATAAACATTACAAAAGCAAACTCAATATATGTTACCAATACGCTTGAATACGAAACAAGAAGGATGTACCAAGATAAAGCAATTGGTGATTGTTACTGCTTATACCATGAAATCCAATACATAACCACAATCTTTCCAACAAACCTCAACAATCTTGTTTTTCTGTTGGATGATATAGAACGAGAGATTGACTTGCTTAGAGGATGGCGAGCATCGGACAAATCAAGATTTAATAAGGGTAAGGCTTAAAGCCTCTGGGTCGAATTTCTGCAATTGCAACAACAACGGCAATGCCAACTACAACAACGCTACCAATGCCAACAATTATGTTCGTCCTCGATTTGAATGTGATACTAAAAAGACCAAACAAAGTCATGTATCTCAGCGAAGGAAGTCTTATCCTATCCGAAAGGAGAATAGAGTGTATGATGCGGTCAGATACGTCTGTTACAGCTATATACATACACTAATTTGCAATGAGTTATGAATTGTTATCAGATTTGAATGTGCTTGATGATGCTTTTAACAAGTGCAAGAAAGGAGTTACATGGAAAGCCTCGGTACAGAAATTTGAGGCTAACAAGTTTGCGCATCTTAATAAAATGCGTAAAGAGATTGAATCCGAAACATACAAACAAGCACCATTTTATGAGTTTGATATAAACGAAAGAGGCAAACAACGTCACATAAAATCACTAATGATTTACGACAGAGTTCTACAAAGAGCCTTGTGTGATGCGATTTTAGAACCTACGTTTTACAAGTATCTGATTTATGATAATGGGGCGAGTGTAAAAGGTAAGGGCGTAAACTTTGCGAGGGAGCGATTAAAAGCACACCTACAAAAGTATTACAGAAAGCATGGAAGTGTTGGTTATGTCTTGCTCTTGGATTTCAGTAAGTTTTTCGACAGCATACCACACGATAAGCTGATGGTGGAAGTTGCAAAGCATATTGATGATAACAGGACACTGGCACTGATAAATAGCCTCGTTAATACATTTGAAGCCAACGGTGACAAGAATAGGTCTTTGGGTATTGGAAGTCAAATATCTCAAATACTTGGGATTTACTATCTTACACGCCTAGACAATTATGTGAAGATTGTTAAAGGCATCAAGTATTATGGTAGATACATGGATGATTTATACGTTATCCATCATGATAAGAAGTATCTTAAAGGCTTACTTCAAGAAATGCGACAGATTATAGATGATATGGGGTTATCTATCAATGAAAAGAAAACTCAGATATATAGAATAGACAAGGGTTTTACATATCTGAAAATTCGACACGTCCTGACAGATACGGGTTATGTTGTCAGAAAACCATGTAGGAAGAATACAGTAAGGGAGCGCAGAAAACTCAAAGCCCTCAAAAAGAAAAAGGAAATCCCATTCAAAGATATTGAGGAATCCTATAAATCATGGCGTGGCGGTTTATCAAAGTATAATAGTCACAAAACGCTTTACCACATGGACAATCTCTTTAATCAATTGTTCAAAGAGGAATTACGTATGAAGAACGCAAAAGTATTGAGTCAAAAAGAGGTGAAAGACATCTTGGCAGAACACTTTGGAGTTAAGCCCGAAGATGTAATAAGCACCAAGTATAGCTACATCATAACTGAAAGCGAGGATAGTAAAGATGGACGAGAGAACATACACGATTGATATTGGTAATGGCACTGTGTTGGAGAATTTAGTTCTCAATGGTAACTGCTATGTATCACAAGAAGAAATTTCAGAAGATACATTTGATGGGATGGAAACTGTTACAATTACAGATTCGGACGGAACTGTAACGACCATGGATAATGTTGAACTAACTTTTGTACATCATTATCCCGATGGCTACTATTTTGGTCTGAATGAGTTGACCGAAGCACAGATTAAGGCTTTAAGTACAGATGCGCAGATTATGTACACCGCCTTAATGACAGACACTTTGATTGAGGAGGTATAACATGAGCGCACTGTATAAGAAAGTCAAGAAGTATTATGACATGGGCTTGTATAATGATAAGATGGTTGCCGACTTTGTAAAAAAGGGCAAACTTACACCCGAAGAGTATGAGCTGATAACAGGACAGCCATACGAAGTTTAATGTCGTTAAAGGAACATTTATCGACAGCAGTTCTTCAGAAGAATGTACATTGACAATTGAATAATTCTATTTATAGAGACCACTTACTCATTCAGTTGGGTAGGTGGTCTTTTCTTTTGTGAGAAAGGAGGTACGAAATGAGCGATTACATACCACAGAGTAGAGCAGAAGCAATTTTGCAGTCGAAGATTGACGGTACCACTTACGATAAGCCGCCGCTTTCCAGAATGGAAGAACTCCTTCTCGAGATCGACACAGGCGGCGGAGGTACCAGTGACTATGAGCAACTGACAAACAAACCTGTTCTCAATGGCGTCATTATCTCTGGAGAGAAGCAGTCAATGGATTACGGTATTGGCACAAACGATTACAACCAGCTTGTAAACAAGCCAACAATCAATGGAAAAGAGATTACAGGCGATGTATCTACAGACGAGCTTGAGACGTTCGATTATAAAGATGTTACTTATGACAGTGACGATGAGAACCTGACTCTTGGTTACATAGTCAACGCAGCACCATAAATTATATTTTGAGGTGAATAATATGAGCTTTAAGGTAACGAAGAACAATACGATCTATCTAACTCGCGGTGATACTTTTAAGGCAGTATTGACTATTACAAATCCTGATGGGACTGAATACACACCAGTCGAGGGAGAAACAGTACGGTTCGCCTTAAAGGAAGATGTATACGACGATAAGTGCCTGATCTTGAAGGAGATACCGTTAGACACAATGATCCTGATCATCAACCCTGAGGAAACGAAGGAGTTGGATTTTGGTGAGTACGTGTATGACATCCAGATCACAAGAAATAACGGGGACGTTGATACATTTATTACCGCTTCAAAACTTAAGTTAACAGCGGAGGTGGAATGATATGGGAAATCTTAGTGGTGAATCTTCGCTTACGGGTGCTTTAAGTATTCCTACGCAGATGATGCCAGGAACAAATAACTATAACGATTTGAGTAATAAACCAAAGCTCAATGGCGTTACCCTGAGGGGCGATATGAGCTTTGATGATGTGGGAATACCACATGCCTACTCTCAGCTCAGCGATAAGCCTTCATTGAACGGTCATGAGATTGAAGGGAAAATGACGTTAGAAGATCTTGGTATTAAACCCGGTTACGATGCTGTCATCGATCCCACAGACGATGAGCATGTAATATTACAATTCTAATTCTTTCAAAAGGAGGAACAAAGTTATGCCAGCAGTTTATTTAAGTAAACTCACACTCCCTGTAAACGTCGGCGGAACAATCACTAACGTTGAGTACACCATCAAGGACGCAGAGGCAAGACAGCTGATCGAAGACATCGGCCATGCCATTTACTGGATTGGTGTTTCCTCAGACGCTCTTACAGACGGCGCTACAACCAACCCAATTACTGTTAACGGAGATTCTGTAACAGCAAAGCTTGGTGGTATGGCTTCCTACAGCGGATCAGAGTTCGTATGGAACGGATCAGCTTGGCAGGAGCTTGGTAAGAACAACTTTGGTGCCCTTGCTTTCAAGTCAAGTGCATCAGGTGACTACACACCAGCAGGTTCCGTAGCAATCACACAGGGAACAGATACAACAGCTTCTATCGTTGGTGTATCTGCTAACGGAACTCTTCCTGAGGCTTATTTCACAGTTTCAGGTGAGACCGCTACATTCAACTTCAGTGCAGGCGCACTTCCTACACTTGCTACCGCTGTTGATGCTATTACTGCTCGTGGAGCAGACACAGCTGCATTTACAGGTACAGCAGCTACAATCACTGTAGAGTAATTATATTTACTCTGTTCAGGGCCGGGCTCATTCATTTGGGTTCGGTCTTTTTCCTATTAATAATAAACACAAAGGAGGAGAAAAGATGGCTTATTTATCAAAACTCACACTGCCAATCAAGGACCCAAGCACTGGAACAGTAACGAGTCAGACCTTTGACATAAAAGGTGGTACGTTAGCTGACGCTTATACCGTTAACGATACTACGTCGGCAACTATAAACAACACTGACGCCGTTCCTATGCTTGAAGACGATGGTACCACTCAGACCAAGAAGAAAGTTTTATGGTCAAGTATCATCACTGCAATCAAGGCCGTACTGGCTACCGTTGCAACAAGCGGAGATTATGACGACTTAACAAACAAACCTACAATTCCCGCTGCACAGATCCAAAGTGACTGGAGTCAGTCAGACAACACCAAAGCCGACTTCATCAAGAACAAGCCTAATCTTGGAACTGCAGCAGGGAAGAACTTCACAACAACAGTGACAAGCGGAAGTACCGACCTTATAACATCAGGAGCAGTTCTTGCTGCTATTTTGGCGCATATGGACTTTAAGATCGCCAACAACAGACTTTACGTTAAAGACATCAGTTAAGTGCTAATAAGGGGTGTACTGTGTAAATTCTGCCTTTTTAGTTGAACAAAATCCCTCAAATTTTGTGGAAATACTCATGTTATATGCCTACCAAAAAGTAACAAATGCAGTACACCTTTTATTTTATAAAGGAGGGATTTATGCAAAAGAAGAAACGAAAACTACCAGCACTTGATAAGTATGTGATCTTTTCGCTTGCTGTACTAATTATATTTACAATAGTCTCTTTTATCTACCAGTTCATTACTCAGCAGGAGGTTAGCGGAACGTTAACGACCTGTTTCTTCGCTGCATTCGGTGGAGAGTTATTATCCCTTGCAATGATAAAGAGATTGAAATTGAAAGATGCTAAGAAGGAGGAAGATAAGTATGGAGAAATTGACGAGTAGAAAGTTTTGGATTTGCGTTGCCGCTTTCCTGGCAAGTATAGCGGTATCTGTTTCAGGTCTTGCGTCAAGCAACACAACAGTCACAGCTATCGGCACAATATGTGGCATTCTGTCTGCTGCTATCTATGCTTTCTGTGAAGCCTGGGTTGATGGTAAGGCCGTAAAGAAAGATGGTGATCAGTCATGACAACATCACAAAAAGGAATAGACCTAATCAAACAGTTCGAGGGCTGTAGGCTTAAGGCATATAAAGCCCTCCCTTCAGAAAAGTATTACACCATAGGTTACGGTCACTACGGAGCTGATGTGGTGGAAGGAATGACAATCTCACAGGCTGAGGCAGACGAGTTCTTGCGAAGAGACCTTGGTAAGTTCGAGGCTTATGTCGAGAAGACTGGTCTTAAGCTTAACCAGAATCAGTTCGACGCTCTTGTCTCTTTCACTTACAACTGTGGACCAGGTAACCTCCTTAAATTGGTAGCCGGACGGACAATCCCACAGATCGGCACTGCAATCCTGAAATACAATAAGGCGGGCGGTAAAGTTTTAAAAGGTCTCACTAGGAGACGAGAAGCCGAGTACAAATTATATTTCAGCAAGGAAGGGGCGTCTGGCAATTGATAAAGGGATTAATTATCTATTTTGGAATTATATTTTCCTTATTAATATGTGCATTACTCTCGAAAATTATTAAGTGAGGAGGAGAGAAGTATGATTGACCCACAGTTGCAATTATTTGTAACCATGACCCAGCTTTTGATTTCTTTGGGGACTCTGATTGGCCTGTTCTATACTGGATATAAGTTTTTAAGAAGACCGCACGAAACTCTTGATGGTGAGATTAAGGCGCTAAAAACAGAAATCGAATCGTTAAAGTTGGAAATAAAAGAGGTTAAGCAGTCTTTACGCCAGGGTAATGATAAGTTTAGAGCTCAAGACGAGACCAATGAGGTAATCATTAGGGCAGTAATGGCGTTGATAAGGTTTGAGATTCATTACTGTGAGAGTGAGCATAAGGAAATGAGTAACTCACTAATTCAGGCAGATGAGGATCTGAGTGCTTATTTGTCGAGGAAGTAAAAACATTTATAGAGGGGTGGGGTTGAAAGAAAATCCCACTTCTCTTACCATTGAATTCCCACAAGAATGTGGTAAAATTAATCTACTTCGAGTTCATTGCTTGTTCGATGACTAAAATAGGAGTAGGTAACAACCCTATGGTTGGTATGACTGTTTCTACGGCCGTTTCAATCGAAGAGGCTGCTAAGGCTGGTAAGTTTTAATTAGCAGATTTTTCTATTCCTATATTTTTTCTTACAGGTTTTCAAAGGACTTGGAGCGATACGATCCAGGTCCTTTTTTCAATTAATCGAGACTCACGCGACAACTTTTCCAAATAGTATTGATTCATGGCCTGGAAGAATGTTTGGAATAGGAGGGAACATCATATGGCTAGCACAAG
>JAEEGL011729722.1_pt1 | contig 40725 bp, 40 predicted proteins | sample 9134231 | NCBI WGS metagenome assembly JAEEGL01 (sample SAMN16246548, study PRJNA631951) | gut metagenome | biome: gut microbiome; feature: rumen; material: fiber-attached | host: Bos | place: Iran: Karaj | collected 2018-10
ATGGAGCAGGTAAGGGGAATCGAACCCCCATACCCAGCTTGGGAAGCTGGTGTTCTGCCATTGAACTATACCTGCGTGAAATCATTATAGCACACAATGAGATCTTGGACGGACATTTTTGAAAAGCACTGATCGTTCAATGCCCTGTAGAATTATAATGGAATCAGGCATCTGACATTTAAAATAACAGAAAGGGCAGAGTCATGAACGAATACATCAATCTGAATTTCCAAAACCTTGCTGATGAGCATATCTGCTGCGCTATCGGTGATCCCAAGCATCAGCACGGTGTCAGCATGAAGAAGCAGTGGATCAGGGACCGGCTGAATGACGGCCATGTTTTCCGCAAACTGAATGCCCGGGGCAAGATCTTCATCGAATATGAGCCGGTTGAAACGGCCTGGACACCGGTTATCGGCAGCGGTTATGAATACATATATTGCCTGTGGGTTGCCGGAAGTTTCAAGGGTAAGGGCATTGCCGGGGAACTGCTGGAATATGCTATCTCTGATTCCAGGGCCAAGAAGATGAGCGGCCTGTGCACGGTCGTTGCCCAGAAGAAGAAACCGTTTCTGGGAGAAAAGAAATTCTTTCTGCACTATGGTTTCAGAGTCGTTGACAGCATCGATGACTATGAACTGCTGGCTCTGTCATTTGATGATGCCGAAACGCCCCGCTTCAGTGAGTCGGCCCGGAAGATGAAAATCGACAGTGAAAACTTTACCATCTTCTACAGTAATGAGTGTCCTTATGTCGAACATGAGGTTCAGGAACTCAGGGAGTACGCAGCCAGCAGGGAGATGAAGATCGACTTCATTAAGATCGATTCCCTGGAAAAGGCCAAGAATGTTCCCTGCGTCTTTAACAACTGGGCAAATTTCTATCAGGGCAGATTCATCTCCAACACCATTATCAATACCAATGCCCTGGAAAAACTTCTAAGGTAAATGACATAACAAAAGAGCTCTTTCCGAGCTCTTGTTTTTTTGATGGAGCAAGTGAGGGGAATCGAACCCCCGTGTCGACCTTGGCAAGGTCGCGTTCTACCATTGAACTACACCTGCATGGTAATGGCGGTCCAGACGAGGATCGAACTCGCGATCTCCTCCGTGACAGGGAGGCATGTTAAACCACTACACCACTGGACCAAATATTTAACAGGATCGATGGCGGAGAAAGAGGGATTTGAACCCTCGCGCCAGTTTCCCGACCTACACCCTTAGCAGGGGCGCCTCTTCGACCACTTGAGTATTTCTCCATGCCAAGGTTCCGTGCTCATATATATTAGCATAGACAATCAAATCATTGCAAGTACTAAAACGCAATTTTTTTCACCCCTGCCGGCGGGCTTTGTTCGCATTTCTTCATGCCTAAGTGGTAAAAATGCTATAATGAAATCATGAAGGGCGAAGTTGATTTCCCGCAGCAGCATGAAACACTGACAGACGGAACCGTAAGGCTTAAGCTGGTCTCCAACTACGACAATCAGCTGATGTATGAGATCTATGAAACTGATGGCAGTGAGATAATCGGCTATTGCGACTTGCGGATCGGCCACTCTCCGTACCTTTATTACTACGGTAATATCGGCTACCGGATCAAGCCGGACTATCAGGGCCATAACTATGCCCTGAAGGCCGTCATGCTTCTTTTAAATGTGGCCCGGGACTATCACCAGCAATATCTCCTTCTGACCGTTTCCCCTGACAACCCGGCTTCCGAAAGGACCATTGAAAAATCGGGAGCTCAGTACCTCAAAACCGTCAGGGTGCCGCTGTGGCATCCGCTTTATCACAGCGAAAGAATCAAGAAGATCTACCGCATTGACTTATAGGAGGACCGTTTATGCGTTTTGGCGTCGTAGGAACAAATTTCGTATCCGATTACTTCATGACCGGCGCAAGTTTTGTGCCGGAGATTGAAGTCACTTCCGTGTGCTCGGGGCATCGGGAAAACGCGGAGAAATTTGCGCAGAAGTATCACATTCCCCATGTCTATGATGACTACATCCAGATGATCGAAAGCGGCAGCATTGACGCCATTTACCTGGCCGTGCCCAACCGCGCCCATTATGAAATGACGCTGGAATGCCTGAAGCGCCGCATCCCGACTTTCTGCGAAAAGCCGATGGGCGGTAATTACCGCCAGGTCAAAGAGATGATCCAGTGTGCCCTGGACAATGATACCTATCTTCATGACGGTACCATCCCGCTGTATTCCCCCAACCTGGCGGTGATCAGGGAATATCTGGGAAAGATCGGCCGGGTGCGCCGGGCTGTCTTCACTTTCGGCAAGTATTCCTCCCGCTATGACGCTTATCTGCGGGGAGAGAACCCGACGACCTTCCGGGCGGAATTATATAACGGATCACTGATGGATCTGGGCATTTACGTGATCGCCGACATCGTTGCCCTGTTTGGCAAGCCGCAGGAGATCTACTCCGAGGCCAGCCTGTTGGAAAGCGGTGCCGACTGCATGGGCGTTTCCGTTTTCAAGTACGACGGCTTTGACGCTCTGGCCTGGCACTCCAAGGTTACCGATACCGAAATCTGCTCAGAGATTCAGGGTGAGCAGGGGACCTTGTTCATCCCCCATCCTTCCCTTCTTGATGAAGTCTATTACAAGCCCAGGGGCGGCGAGAAGGTACAGGTTGGCCAGCGCTTTGACCACCATTTCGCCAACGAGCTGCGCGATTTCCTGAATGTTGTCAGCTCTGGTATGAAGGAATCAGCGCTTAATCCCTATCAGCAGGTTCTGGATATCCATGAAGTTATGACTGACTGCCGCCTTAAGGCCGGTATCATCTTTGATTGTGATGGTGAGAATCATGGATAAGCGCTATGGTTTGGTACTGGAAGGCGGCGGCTTCAGGGGCTCCTATACCTGTGGGGCATTGAAGTGGCTCAACGACCACGACATTCGCTTTGACTACGCGGTGACCATTTCCGCGGCCGCACCTTATGGCTTTGATTACATGGCCGGGCTTGACGATGTCAACAAGAGCCTTTCCATTGACGGGGTTACCGATAAGGGCGTCTTTGGCCTGAAGGCCCTGGTAAGAGAAGGAAGCATCGTTTCCTTCTCCTATTTGATCGAACATTATTTCAGTCCGACATATAAGAAGGCGCTGGAAGAACTGCGCCAGCGCGACTGCCGCATTGAGGTTGGGGTCTTCAACATGACCAAGCAGCAGTTGGAATACTATGACCAGCATCAACTGGATGATGGCATGCAGATCATTCAGGCAGCCTGTTCCCTGCCGATCGTCAGCAAGATGATCGAAGTAAACGGTCAGAAGTTCCTGGATGGCGGCATCCGCCACATGGTCTCCATTGACCGCAGCAAGGAAACCGGCCATACCAAGCATCTGGTAATCGTAACCAAGGACAAGAACTATGTCCGCAAGCCCAACAGTGCTCCGGTCAACCTGCTGCTGAGGACCCTCTATCATAAGTATCCGAAGATGCTGGAGACCCTGGATCATCGGGTCGAGACCTATTATCAGGAAATGAATGACGTCTATGAACTGGAAAAGAGCGGCGATGCCGTTCTGATCAGACCGAGCCGGGATACCGGCGTTGACCGGTTCTCCGGAACCAGGGAACAGATCGAAGAGATGTATTACCTGGGCTATCAGGACATGGAAGACAGAAAAGCGGAACTGTTCAGGTTCTTGGAGGTGAAACAGTAATGAAACTGGGTATTGCCGGTGCCGGACTGATCGTGGAAACACTGATGCAGTTCATCGATGAAGTCAGGGAAGTTGAAAAGGTGGCGATCTGCTCGCTGCCTGTCGATCTTGAGCGGATGGAAAAGTTCGCCCGGGAACATTCAATCCGAAAGATCTATTGTGATTATGAGGAAATGCTGAAGGACGGGGAAATCGAGACCGTCTATCTGGGCGTTCCCAATTTCATGCACTATACCATGGGCAAGAAGGCCCTGGAAGCGGGCAAGAATGTCATCATGGAAAAGCCGTTCTGCTCCAATTATGACCAGGCCCAGAACCTGCGCCGACTAGCGCAGGAAAACGACCTGATCATCGTTGAGGCGATTACCAATCAGTTCAATCCCAACTATCTGAAGATGAAGGAGATGCTGCCGGATCTGGGTGAGATAAAGATCGTCAACCTCAACTACACCCAGTATTCCTCCCGCTATGACGACTTCCGCAAGGGCATTATCAAGCCGGCCTTTGACGTAACCAAATCGGGTGGGGCCCTGATGGACCTTAATGTCTACAACATTCATGTCTGCGTCGGTTTGTTTGGCCGGCCCAATCATGTTGAATACCACCCCAACATCGAAAAGGGCATTGATACCTCCGGCATCCTGATCATGGACTATGACGGCTTCAAGGCTTCCCTGGTAGCGGCCAAGGACTGCGGGGCTCCGCTGCTCAACTGCCTGCAGGGTAATAAGGGATGCATGTATACCTCTTCGCCCCTGTTTACCTTTACTGATTTCTCTTATAAGCTCAATGGCCAGCCGGCCCGCCACTACAAACTGACCGGTGACGTGCATCGCATGAAGCCGGAATTTGAGCGCTTTGTCCGGATCATGGACGATCATGATACCGCTCAGGCCAATGAACTTCTGCAGCACACCATGGATGTCATGGAGGTGCTGACGCTGGCCCGTCAGTCAGCCGGCATCGTCTTCCCTGACGACGCCAACCTGTAGAAGGCAGGTGAAAAGAATGAAGAAGATTGCCTTGATGATCACCCTGGCGCTGGCTCTGATACTGACCGGCTGCGCCGGTAAGACCTTTGACACCGGCAAGGGCATCAGATTCACGCTGCCCAAGGAATTCGCTGAGGATGCCGCCGGAGGCTATGACTTTGCCTTCAGTAATGAATTATCCCTGAAGGATGCCACCCTTGAGGAATATCAGGAGAAGACCATCATCATTGCCGGTCTGCGCGACAGCTTTGCCGACCTGGCGAAAAGCGAACCGGAGATTGGTGAGGATCTGAAGAAGTATGTTGATTTCCAGATGGAGATGGGCGATTACCGTAACCTTAAGGAGCTTAAGAACGGCTACAGCGCCGATAATGTGATTGGCGAGTACTATTACCGCTATGTCTTCCTTAAGGGCAGTGAGGCTTTCTACATGGTGACCTTCAGCTGCTACGACGCCTCTTCAGCTGCCAAGGCGGCCATCGATGGCTACATTGAAAAGATAAAGGTATAGAAAACAATGATGCCTGCCGGATTCGGCAGGCATCATTTCATTATGGCTATTTCTGTTTATAGACCGATAAGAAGTCGGCAATTTTTTCCATGCATTCGCTCAGTATTTCGATCCGGGGCAGATAGACAATGCGGAAGTGGTCGGGATCGGGCCAGTTGAAGCCCTTGCCGTGGACGATCAGCACCTTCTTTTCCTTCAGCAGATCCAGAGCGAACTGCTCGTCATCATGTATATTGAATCGCTTGATGTCGAGTTTGGGGAAGATGTAGAAGGCGGCCTGCGGTTTGACAGCGCTTAAGCCGGGAATCCTTTCAATGGCATCGTAGATGAAGTTGCGCTGCTGGTAGAGCCGGCCGGTGGGAATAATGTAGTTATTGACACTTTGGTGGCCGCCCAGAGCGGTCTGAATGATCGACTGGCCGGGCACGTTGGAGCACAGCCGCATGTTGGAGAGCATGTTGATGCCCTGAATGTAGTCGCTGGCCAGTTTCTTATTGCCGCTTAGGATCATCCAGCCGACGCGGTAGCCGGCGATCATGTGGGACTTGGAAAGTCCGGAGAAGGTCACGCAGAACAGATCATCAGCCAGTGAGGCGATTGAGGTGTGCTGCAGGTCATCCATGACCAGCCGGTCATAGATCTCATCGGAGAAGATGATCAGCTTATGTTCTCTGGCCAGATCGACGATCTGCTGGAGGATCTCTAACGGATAGAGTACCCCGGTAGGATTATTGGGGTTGATCACGACGATGGCCTTGGTGCGGGAGTTGATCTTGGCCCGAATGTCATCGATGTCGGGATACCAGTTGTTTTCCTCGTTACAGATGTAGTGCACGGCCTTGCCGCCGGCCAGAGTGGCGCAGGCGGTCCAAAGGGGGTAATCCGGTGAAGGAATCAGAATCTCATCGCCGTTATCCAGAAGAGCGCTCATCGACAGGTTGATCAGCTCGCTGACGCCGTTACCGGTATAGATGTCCTCCATGGTCACATTAGGCAGTTTCTTGAGCTGGGCGTACTGCATGATGGCCTTACGGGCGGAGAAGAGCCCCTTGGAATCGGAATAGCCCTCGCATTCGGTCAGTTGGCTGGACATGTCGTAGATGATCTCATCGGGAGTCCGGAAGCCGAAGGGAGCGGGGTTACCGATGTTGAGTTTGAGAATGTGGGTGCCGGCCAGTTCCATCTGCCGGGCCAGTTCCACGACCGGTCCGCGGACGTCATAGAGGACATTGTCGAGCTTGCTGGACTTGCGGAAGTAGGAGGAGGGTTCCTCCGGCTTGCGGTCCTCGTCGTCGAAGTAGTCAGGACTTACTTCCAGGGCAAAGGTCAGCCAGTTAAGGACGTCCCGGCGCGGCCTGACCTTGCCGGAAAGATACTGGCTGATGTGGCTCTTGCCTAAAGGAATGCCTTCCTTTTGGGCCAGATTGACCAGGTCGATCTGCTTGTAGCCCATGTTGTTCATTGCTGTTTTTAACTTTTCCGCGAAGTTTTCCGGAGTCATCTTGAACACCTCTTTCCCTGAAACATAACTTTTCGCACCTTAAAGCGGTTAATTTGAACTTTTCAGCCTTGATTTTAACACTTTGCGGCGAGTTGTTCAACGAAAAGTTCAAAAATAATTCAAAATGAAATTGAACTAACAAAACAAAAAATTGAACTTCTGCCGGTGTGACGCCGGTTTTTCTTCCATTTGGGAAAGAATAAGGGTATTAAGAGGCTCCGGTATTATATTGGAGTGCGAAAAGAGGGGTATTTATGGAATTCAGAGAATTGGATGAAAGAGTCAGATCAGTATTTGAACTGTATAACCGGACAGCTTTCATCAGCTTTACCCTTAGGGAAAGCGATGAGAACTTCCGGTTTTATCAGTGCGTAAACTATGTGATGTCCTGCCTTTGTGAAGAGTATCAGTTCATCCTGGAAAGAGAGTATGTGGACCGGGCTCCGCATAACTGGTGGATGCTCTACTATTCCCGGACGACCTATTACCGGCTCAAGAAACGGGCCATGACGGAATTCGTCCGTCGCTTGAAATGGCAGGGTATAAATGATAAGATTAACTTAACAGATAACATATGAACACAGGAGGATAAATATGTTAAAAGGTATTGCGGCCAGCAGCGGTATTACCATTGCCAAGGCCTATAAACTCGAGACACCGGAAATCATAATTGAGAAAAAGGAAGGCTGCGATCCGGCAGCCGAATATGCCCGCTTTGAAGCTGCCCTCGAGCAGAGCAAGCAGGATATCCAGCACATCAAGGAAGCGGCCACCGGACGGCTTTCCGATGAGGAACTGGCCATCTTTGACGCCCATCTGATGGTTGCCGAAGACCCGGCCATGGCTTCTGAAGTCAAGATGATGTGTGAAAACGAAAAGGTCAACTGCGACTACGCTCTTGACAAGGTAGCCGGCAATTACATTGCCATGTTTGAGTCTCTCGATGATGAATACATGAGAGAAAGAGCCGCGGACATCCGCGATGTTACCACCCGAATCAAGTATCACATCCTCGGCGTCAAGATCGCTGACCTGTCGCTGATCGATGAGGAAAGCATCGTCGTAGCTCACGACCTGACGCCTTCCGATACCGCCCAGCTAAATAAGAAGTACACCAAGGGCTTCGCTACTGAAGTCGGCGGCCGTACCTCCCACTCCGCCATCATGGCCAGAAGCCTGGAGATCCCGGCCATCGTCGGCATCGAGCATGTCATGAGTGAAGTCAAGCACGGCGATACCCTGATCCTGGATGCCATCAAGGGTGAACTGCTGATCAATCCTGATGAGGCAACCATTGCAGAATATCAGAAGAAAGCCGAAGCCTATCGTGAAGAAGTTGAAGCGCTCAAGGTCCTCAAGGATGCCAAGAGCTGCACGACTGACGGCCATAAGGTTCTGTTAGTTGCCAATATCGGTACCCCCAATGATGTCGAAGGCGTCATCGCCAATGGCGCCGAGGGTGTCGGTCTGTACCGTACCGAATTCCTGTACATGAATGCTCAGGCTCTGCCAACCGAAGAAGAGCAGTATCAGGCCTATAAGAAGGTTCTGGAAGCCATGAATCCCAAGCCGGTTGTTGTCCGTACCCTGGACATCGGTGGCGACAAGAAGCTGCCCTATCTGCCCATCGATCCGGAAATGAACCCCTTCCTGGGCTACCGGGCTATCAGACTGTGCCTGGACCGTAAGGACATCTTCCGCACCCAGCTGAGAGCCCTGATCAGAGCCAGCGCTTACGGCAAGCTGGAGATCATGTTCCCGATGATCGCCACCTTAGGCGAATTCCGGGAAGCCAAGAAGGTCTTTGAGGAAGAAAAGGCCAAGCTGGTCGCTGAAGGCGTCAAGATCGGTGAAGACATCGAAGTCGGCATGATGGTCGAAATCCCGGCCGCGGCCGTTCTGGCTGATCAGTTTGCCAAGGAAGCTGACTTCTTCTCCATCGGCACCAATGACCTGATCCAGTACTCGATGGCGGCTGACCGTATGAGCGAAAAGGTATCCTACCTCTATCAGCCGTTCAACCCCTCCATCCTGAAGCTCATCAAGATGACCATTGACGGCGCTCATAAGGAAGGCAAGTGGTGCGGCATGTGCGGTGAAATGGCCGGCGAACCCGATGCCATCAGCGTACTGATGGGCTTAGGCCTGGATGAGTTCTCCATGAGCGCAACCAGCGTTCTGAGAGCCAGAAAGGTCGCCAACAGCGTCTGTTATGAGGAAATGAAGAAACTGGCTGACAAAGCCCTGCAGTGCTGCACGGCTGAGGAAGTCCTCGACCTCATCCACGCTACTGTTAAATAGGAAAACAGCGGATATAATGATTAATTAAGACCAAGGGTTGTTGCCTTTGGTCTTTTTTAGGGGAGTTACCTCAGGCAATTTGTCAGAGTAGTCGCGGGCAAAAAGACAGGTGAGGAGTTAGTTTAAGACCTAAATATGTTTGTTCAGACGTGTAAGGACACATTTGGAAAGTACTGTGCAACTTAGAAGAACAAATAAATCTATTTCTTCCCTTGAAAAAATACAGATTAATTGCATTTAGCCGTTTAAAAAATACAAATATGAAGAAGTAAATATTACTTCAAAATATAATGCTTTGGCTGGTTTTCAGGTCATTTGCCTTTCAACCATACACGATATACCCTGACAGCTTGTTTTATGTCTACCGACTCCTTTAAAATCTCAGGCTAGAAGCATGATGATGCCAGGACGACTTAAGTCATTATCCGAACTACTTGTAACAATTCTTTAATGTACTTAAAAACGGCCTGTCTGGACAGGCCGTTGAATATGTCATTGCTGACTAACTGCGGCAGGATACGACCTGCAACGCTATGGTTATTAATATAACTTGAAGATTTCAACCAGTAACAGCCAGGCCAGCGAGTAGTAGCTGACGACGGCGACCAGGTCGTTGATGGTGGTAATCAGCGGTCCGGAAGCAACGGCCGGGTCGACGTTGATCTTATGGAAGAACAGCGGCACGATGGTGCCGATGAAACTGCTTATCAGCATTGCCAGCACCAGAGCAGCGGCTACGCACAGGGAAATCAGAATGCTGTGGTGGAAGGGCTGGCCCTTGGCCAGCATGATGTAGCCGGTGATGAAGGTGATGACCATGGCGCCTAAGATCAGACCGTTGAACAGACCGACCCGGATCTCCTTGAAGACCAATCCCAGCTTGTCCTTGCCGGTCAGCTCCTCATCGGTAAGCACGCGGATGGTGACCGCCAGCGACTGGGTGCCGACGTTACCGGCCATGTCCAGAATCAGCGACTGGAAGCAGACCAATAGCGGGATCAGGTCAACGACATGCTCGAAAGTGCCGACTACGGAACTGACGCCTAAGCCTAATACCAGTAAGACGATCAGCCAGGGAATGCGCTTCTTGACAGAGGTCAGGGTCTTTTCATGCAGGTCTTCCTCTCCGGTAAGACCGGCGAGCTTGGCATAGTCTTCACCTAACTCTTCGTCAGTGGCTTCAATGATGTCCTGAGCGGTAATGACGCCGAGGATGTGATCGTCCTTATCGAGAACTGGGAAGGAATCTTCCGCGTAGTCCTGCAGGTCGGAGAGCAGATCGCTGATCTTCTCGTGATCGTAGACGGTCGGATAGGAATTGGTAATGATGCTTTCTAGTGGCGTATTGGCCCGGGCAATGATCAGATCCGGCAGGCTTATTGCCCCGTAGAATTTATCGTTATCATCAAGTACGTAAAGAGTAGAAATGTTGTCGTTTTCCTCAGCCTGTTCCACCAGTGAGCGCATGGCCTGCTTGACGGTCATGTTATTGTGAATGACGACATAGTTGGTCGTCATCTTTGAGCCGATCTCCTTGTCATCATAGGACTGGATCAGTTTGACGTCTTCGGAGGATTCGTCATCCATCAGGTCAACGATCTTGTCCTCAATGGTATCGTCAATTTCCTCCAGAACGTCAACCGCATCATCGGAGTCCATCCAGGAGACCACTTCCGCGGCTCTTTCGATCGGTAGTTCCTCAATGTACTGGCCAACATCTTCCAGATAGGCGAAGATCTCCGCCAGTTCCTCATCGTTGACGACACTATAGATCTTCTCGCGCTGATCGTGGGTCAGTTTTTCCAGAGCATCGGCGATGTCACAGGCATGGTAATCGGTGATGATCTTTTCCAGTTCTTCAGCGGAAATGTCCTCAGCTAATAGCTGGACCAGCTGTTCAACATATTCGGGATTGGTTGAATGTTCCTTTGGCATAATAATCCTCCCTGAATCAGCGAAAGCGGAAGGCAGCCTCCCGGATAATGCTGATGTACTTTCAAACTCTAAAATACATTTTACCCCACTTGGGAAATCTCTTTCAATCTTAAAAGCTTCCCGTCGCACAAGAAAAGCGGCCGGAGCCGCTTTTAATGATTAGTGCTGCTGCTGTTCTCTCAAACGCTTTCTGCGGTGATGGGCTGCCCGGAAGCAGGCCTTGAAGATCTCCAGTACCGGAAGAACGCTGAAGGCAAGTCCGAAGGCGATCGCAAACTCCTTGAAGGAAATGGCGGTTACACCAAAGAGGTCCTTGAGGAATGGTACATAGATGACCGTGCAGGTCAGCAGGGTGGTCAGGATGAAGGCACCCAGCAGCCACCAGTTGAAGTGCTTAAGCTTAAGGATGTTGCCTCTCTGAGTCCGCATGGATACGGCATGGAACATCTCTACGAAGTTGCAGGTGAGGAAGGCCATGGTCATACCGTCAGCTGAACCTTCAGCCATCAGCTCAGCCATATTGATGTAGCCCTTCTCCAGGTAGACACCGATGAAGAACGAAGAGACAACCAGAGCGGCCATATAGATGCCCTGCAGGATCATGTCGATGCCGGCACCGTGAGCGAAGACGCTTTCGGATGAGCTTCTCGGCTTTCTGGTCATCAGATCGCTTTCGGCCTTTTCCATGCCCAAGGCCAGACCCGGAGCGCTGTCAGTGACCATGTTGATCCATAACAGGTGAGCGGCAGAGAGAATGTTGATTCCTAACAGTGAGGAAGTGAAGATGGTAAGAACTTCAGACATGTTGGTTGACAGTTGGAACTGAATGACCTTACGGACATTGTCGTAGATCTTACGGCCTTCTTCAACGGCGTTGACGATGGTCGCGAAGTTGTCATCCGCTAGAACCATGTCGGCAACACCCTTGGTAACGTCAGTACCGGTGATGCCCATGCCAATGCCGATGTCAGCGGCCTTGATGCTGGGAGCGTCATTGACGCCGTCGCCGGTCATGGCGCAGATGTAGCCCATCGACTTGAAGGCCCGGACGATTCTGGTCTTGTGTTCCGGCTGAACACGGGCGAAGACAGAAACTCTCTTAACGGTTTCCACCAGTTCTTCATCGCTGAGTGAGTCGAGCTCGTGACCAACCATAGCCTGAGAAGAATCGGTAATGATACCCAGGTCCTTGCCGATGGCGGCGGCGGTATCGATGTGGTCGCCGGTGATCATGACCGGACGGATACCGGCCTGTTCACATTCCTTGATGGCCCCGTAGACTTCCTTACGGCAGGGGTCGATCATGCCCAGGAAGCCGACATAGATCATGTCCTTTTCCAGATCTTCAGCTTCAAAGCTGGTGGGTAGCTTATCATAGTCGCGGTAGGCCAGACCGAGCACACGCAAGGCGCGGTCGGCAAATTCCTTGGCCTTGGCGTTGACAGTCGTGCGATATTTTTCGGTCATCGGCTTGACTTCGCCGTTCTCATCAAGATAACGGGTACAGAGGTTAAGCACGATCTCATTGGCTCCCTTGGTGTACTGACGGTGGGAATCGCCGTCCTTGACGACGACGGACATCATCTTACGCAGGGAATCAAACGGTGCTTCACCCTCACGCGGATGTTCGGCATCCAGCAGGGAAGAAGGCATCTTGTATTTGTGGGCGGCATAGTTGACCAGAGCGGCTTCGGTCGGTTCGCCGACTGCCTGCGGCTCACCATCGGCGATCTTGGCATCGGAACACAGTGCCATGCCTCCGGCCAGCAGGGAATCAGCGGTACCGAAGGAATCGACGACGGTCATCCGGTTCATGGTCAGGGTGCCGGTCTTATCGGAACAGATGATCTGGGTGCAGCCCAGGGTCTCAACGGCGGTCAGTTTTCTGATCAGCGCGTTGCGCTTGCTCATGGCGGTGACGCCGATGGAAAGGATAATGGTAACTACGGCCGGTAAGCCTTCCGGAATGGCGGCAACAGCCAGCGCGACGGCAATGATGAAGGTGTCAAGAACGACGGAGAAGACGTCAGCACCGCTGTCGCCGGAGAATAACAGCTCACGGCCAACACCGAAGACGAAGACGAAGGCGCAGATGCCGATGACCAGCTTGGTAAGAACCTTGGACAGCTCCGCCATCTTTCGCTGCAGCGGGGTGGTCTCGTCTTCCGCTTCATTCAGAGCGGTAGCGATCTTGCCCATTTCGGTGTCCATGCCGATGCCGACGACGACAGCGCTGCCGCGGCCGTAGACGACGGTGGAACCGGAATAGATCATGTTGGAGCGGTCACCTAAGGGTACTTCCTTATTGTCGCTTCTCATCATCAGAGCATCGACCATCTTATTGACCGGTACGCTTTCACCGGTCAGAGCGGCTTCTTCCAGCTTCAGGGAGTGGCTTTCCAGCACCCGGCAGTCCGCCGGAACGGCATCGCCGGCTTCCAGAATGATGACATCGCCGATGGTGACATCTTCACTCTTGACGACTGTCTGCTGCCCGTCGCGCAGCACCTTGCTGGTGGCGGCGGTCATTTCCTTCAGGGCGGCAATGGCTTCCTCAGCCTTGGATTCCTGAACGACACCGAGGATGGTGTTGATGGTAACGACAGCCAGGATGATGAACAGGTCAGCGTAGGACTCGTCAGCACCCAGAGCGACATTCTGGTAAATGGTGGTAGCGGTTGAGATACCGGCAGCCACCAGCAGCATGATGATCATCGGATCAGCCAGCGAGGAGAAGAATCGCTGTAGGAGCGTCTTCTTGGGAGGCTCATCCAGCTTGTTTTTACCGTATTTGGCGACTCTTTCGGCAACCTGCTGGCTGCTGAGACCTTCCGGTGACGAGTCAACCTCCTTCAGAACTTCTTCAGTTTCCTTGTAATAGTAACTCATATTACCTCCTAGATAATAAAAAACTCAGTACTGTGCCTGAGAATTGTACTCAACACAGTAAACACTGTATTGAGTCTCACTATTTAAGATATGCCAGGATTCTCTCCGTGTTGGTGACATACCGCACTAGTGTGCCAGTTACTCCCTCAATTCGGTTGTATCTTATCATAAGGGGGCCGGTTTTACAACACAAATCGTAAAAATCAATATTAATATAGTATAATCATCTTAAGAAAATGAAGGAGAGAAGAACAATGATCATCCAATGGTTAGGACATGCCTGTTTCAAGATAACCGGCAATGATGAAGCGGTCATCATTGACCCCTATGAGGACGGTTCTGTTCCCGGCTACCGGCCGCTAAGGGAGCAGGCCAACATGGTGCTGTGCTCCCACAACCACCATGACCATAACGCCGTGGGCTGCGTCAGACTCTTGCCGCAGATCCGGGGCGAATTTGAAGTGGAAAAGCTGGAAAGCTATCACGATGACTGCCTGGGCGAAAAGCGGGGTCCCAATACCATCCACCTGCTTACTGCTGAGGGCTACCGGATCGCTCATCTGGGCGATCTGGGTTGCTCACTGACCGGGGAGCAGATTGGAATGCTTCAGGACCTCGACGTACTGATGATTCCGGTGGGTGGCCATTTCACCATTGACGCCAGGCAGGCGGCCCGGATCGTCAGCCAGCTAAGGCCCCGCATTACCATCCCGATGCACTACCGCGAGGGAGCTTTGGGTTATGAAGTGCTGAGCGAGGTGGGCGAGTTTACCCGGCAGTTTGACAAGGTTTTGTGGCTGACGACTGATACGCTGGAGCTTTCCGATGAACTGCAGGATGAGATTGTGGTGCTTGACTATCCCCAGACGCTTAACTGAAGAGTGAAGGACCGGTTTTTCACCGGTCTTTTCTGCGGCTTTCCTGCTGTTCACTTTTCGCCTTTTTGGTCTATAATGAAGGCGGTGAGAAAAATGAAGGAAGCAAGACTGATTACTGACAGCGCTGAACAGACCCGTCAGCTGGGGGAAAGGCTGGCTTCTTTTCTGTCAGCCGGCGCGTTGCTGACCCTTTCCGGTCAGCTGGGAGCCGGTAAGACGACCTTTACCCAGGGCTTGGCCAAGGGGTTAGGCGTCAGCCGAAAAGTGACCTCCCCGACCTTTACCATCCTGAAGATTTACCAGGGCCGGCTGCCGCTGTATCACATCGACGCCTACCGCCTGGAAGGTCTGGACCAGGATCTGGGCTTTGAGGAATACATCGGCGGCGATGGTGTCTGCGTCATCGAGTGGTCGAATTTCATCGCTGACATGTTGCCCCAAGAGTGCATCGACATTGAGTTTTCCATCAATGATGATGACAGCCGGACGCTGGTCATTAGGGGTAAGGGAGAAGAGAATGAAAGGATCGTGGAGCAGTTATGCACGCATTAGGAATTGATACATCTCATCTGTTTCTTTTGATCGTTTTGATGAATGATGAAGGCGTCGTGGATGCCATTCAGTTGGACTGCTTCAAGCAGCAGTCGGAATACATCATCGGTCAGATGGATGAACTGCTTAAGCGCAACGCGCTGACCATTGAAGATATTTCAGACATCGTGGTGACCCGGGGACCGGGATCCTATACCGGCGTGCGCATCGGTATGACGGTGGCCAAGGTTCTGGGTTCGATCACCGCAAAGACGGTCCATACTCTTTCCACCCTGCAGCTTTATGCCGGTCTGAAAGACTGTCTGGTACTGATGGACGCCCGGGCCAAGCGCTGTTATGTTGGCCGCTATTGCGCCGGCCAGGCGCTGCAGCCTGAGGAAATCATGACTAATGAAGAGATCGGAAAACTGCTGGAAGAGTGCCGGTGTGAACTGATCGGTGACCTCCATCTCTTTGGTCAGACCGATCATTACGAACAACTAGCCGGGAACTTCTTTGCCCTGAAGCCTTACTGGCAGAAGGAAGAAGACGTAGACCGGCTGGCTCCGGAATACTTCAAGAGCCGGAAAGAGTATCTGAAATGATCAGAAAGATGAAGGTCAGTGACCTGGACGAGGTGCTGGCCATTGAAGAAGTCTGCTTTCCGGATGGGGCCTGGAACCGCGATCAGTATCTCTATGAGCTCAATGAAAATCCCTACGCTGAACTCTGGGTTCTGGAGCTCCAGGGCAAGATCATCGGCTATTACGATCTCTGGATCATCTTTGAACGGGCGGAGATCGCAACCATCGCGGTGGCCAAAGAGCATCAGCACAGCCATCAGGGCGCCACGCTGATGCAGCATCTGGTCCAGCAGGCCAGAAATCACAATTGCGAAAACATATCGCTGGAGGTCCGTCAATCCAACCAGCCAGCGATCGGTCTATATGAACACTTTGACTTCATAGTCATCAATACCCGACCGGGCTACTACCGCAAGGGCGATGGCTATGAGGACGCTTATCTGATGATGAGGGGTATATGAAAATGGAAAAAGATGTAACACTGCTGGCAATCGAATCAAGCTGTGATGAAACAGCCTGTGCCGTTGTCCGCAATGGCAGGGAAATACTGTCCAATGTCGTGGCCAGTCAGATCGATGTCCACACCCTTTACGGCGGCGTTGTCCCCGAAGTGGCCAGCCGCATCCATGTGGAAAACATCTCGGTCGTCATCTCTGAAGCCCTGAAGCAGGCCGGCATTTCCGTCAGCGATGTTGACGGTATTGCCTTTACCCAGGGGCCGGGTCTGATCGGTTCCCTGCACGTCGGCGTGCTGGCGGCCAAGACGCTGGCTCTGGCCTATCATAAGCCCTTAATCCCGGTCCAGCATCTGACCGGACACATCTATGCCAATGCCTTTGTGGGCGAACTGAAGTTCCCTCTTCTGGCCCTGGTGGTTTCCGGCGGTCACACCGAACTGGTACTGATGAAGGAAGACTACGACTTCAACGTCATCGGTACCACTAATGACGACGCCGTTGGTGAAGCCTATGACAAGGTCGGACGGGTCCTCAACCTTCCCTATCCCGGCGGTCCCAAGATCGACAAGCTGGCTAAGGAAGGCAAACCGGTCTACCGGCTTCCCAAACCGAAGACCGAAAATGAACTGGACTTCTCCTTCAGCGGGCTTAAGAGCGCGGTCATGCAGTACATCAACCGCCTGGAAAGAAACGGCGAGCAGCTGAATGTAGCCGACATGTGTGCCTCCTTCCAGGAGACCGCCTTAGGCGCTTTATGGGAGCGGGTTGAACTGGCCCTGCAGCGATATGAGGTACGCCAGCTGGTTCTGGCCGGCGGCGTTGCCGCCAACTCCCGGTTAAGGGAGATCGTCGTGGAAAAGATGCGGAAACATCCGCAGGTAAAATACATCATTCCGCCCTTATCCTGCTGCACCGATAACGCGGCCATGATCGGGGCTTCCGGCTATGTCGCCTATAACAAGGGCATCAGAGCCGGCTATGACATCGCGGCTGACGCCTCGTTGGAGATGCCGGGAACGGAGTAAGATGAAGAAACTGTTATTTGCCGTCCTGTGCCTGCTCAGCTGCCTTCCCTGCGGCTGTCAGAAGAAGAGCGAACTGCAGGCTGACCATCGGGAAGGACGCGGTGAGCTGATGGACAGACAATACTACATTGAAGAACAGATGATGACCCTTGATCAGAAGATCGGCCAGCTGCTTTTCATCGAATATCGCCATAAGGCAATGGATGAAAAACTGGACAGCCTGTTAACGACCATTCAGCCCGGCGGCTTCATCCTTTTCGGGGAGAATTTCTCGGATTACGAGAGAACCCTTAAGCTGGTCAGAGCCATCAAGGAAAGAGTAGAAATCCCCCTTTTCATCGGCTGCGATGAGGAAGGCGGCAAGGTCCAGCGCATTCATAACCTGAAGGACAGCAAGTATCCGACCTATGAGATCCCATCAATGCTGACGGTGGGTAATAAGGGCGATGTTGAATACGCCCGCCAGATCGGCGAAAAGATCGGGGCCATGTGCCGGGTCTTTGGCATCAATATGGACTTCGCTCCGGTAGCCGACATCAACATTCGCAGCGGCAATAAGATCGTCTCCACCCGCAGTTTCGGCGCTGACGCCAAGCTGGTATCGGAAATGGCCAACGCGGTGGCGGAAGGTCTGCAGAGTCAGGGCGTCATGGCAGTCTACAAGCACTTCCCCGGCCACGGTTCTTCCGTTGAGGATTCCCATAAGGCTTTGGCCATCAACTTCCGTAAGATGGCGGAAATTGAGCAGTTTGAACTGGTCCCCTTTGCCCGGGCCATCGCCACTGGCGGCCGGGCCATCATGGTCGGCCACATTGCCCTGCACGACCTGCATCAACAGACTGATAAGCATTACCTGCTTCCGGCAACCCTGGACAAGGACGTCATCACCGGCATTCTGCGTCAGAAGATGGGCTTTGAGGGCCTGGTGATCACCGATTCTTTGCAGATGAACGGCCTTTCCAACAGCATCTATAAAACCGATGCCGACATCGCTCAGGCGGCTCTGGAAGCCGGATGCGATCTGCTGCTGTGTCCGAAGGACGCCTTGAAGCTTTTCAATGAGCTTAAGCAGCGGGTGGAAAACGGCCAGCTTGACATTGCGGTAGTTGACGCTGCGGTGACCAGAATTTTGAAATACAAGCACCTTTACATTTACGAAAACTATGACGAATACTATGACCCGGCAAATCTGGCCGGAAATTAGCGGAAGTTTGTTAAAAAGAAAAAGAATGTTCACAAGTTAAGCGGGTTATGCTAAACTTAACACGTGATGAACATGAATAAAGCGACTATTGTACCAAAAGCAACCATGCAGCGCTATCCGATCTATCTGAAGGCACTGCGCAAACTGTCCGCTCAGGGCGTCAAGAGGATCCTGTCGCCGCAGCTGAGTGAATACGTCAACATCCCCTCCACAACCATCAGGCGGGATTTCTCCCTGATCGGTCGCTTCGGCAAGCAGGGGTATGGCTATGACGTGGACAATCTTATTTCCATCTTCAACGAGGTGCTGGGAACCGGCTTTGATGAGAAGATCATCCTGATCGGTGTCGGCAACCTCGGTCAGGCCCTGCTCAACTACAACCGCTGGGATTACGTGGTTGGTGAGATAGTCATGGCCTTCGACATCGACCCCAACCTGATCGGCAAGAAGATCAAGGGCATTGATGTCTATTCCATCGATCAGCTGGAAGAGAAGATGCCGGCTGAATGCAACCTGGCCATTCTGGCCATTAACGGCGATGCCCAGCCGATCGTCGACCGCCTAAAGGAGGCCGGCATCATCGGAATTCTGGACTTCACCCACATGCATATCAGGGCCCCCAAGGGCATGATCATCAAGAGCGTTGATGTCATCGCCAACATTCAGGAACTGGTATTCGAAGCCAATACGATCAAGAAATTCAAAGACTGAGAACAGAGAATCCGAAGAAACGGGAACAACTCAGCGAGAAGCGGACGGTGTGAGCGCTTCAGTTACCCCTCTTCAGGAGAACGCTCTGCGAGTCGGACCGGAGAAAGGAAACGAGTAGACGGTCCCGAGGACGCCGCGTTAAGGCAAAGAGAACAAAGTAGGATGGTACCGCGGTAAAGAATCGCTCCTTGCACAGGGAGTGTTTTGTTTTTTAAGGAGGAAAATGTATGTTTGAATTCATGACGATCAGAGAACTGTTTGAACTGGTCAGAGCTAACAATGTGATGCAGCTTGACGGCCTGCAGTATGTTCAGCTGCAGGGCTGGGTACGCACCAACCGCAATAACGGTTCGGTCGGCTTCATTGAGCTTAATGACGGCACTTACTTCAAAAACTGCCAGCTGGTCTATACCCCGGCTTTGGAGAACTTTGAACAGCTCGGCCACTGCCTGACCGGAACGGCCCTGACGGTCGTCGGCAAGTTCAAGCTTACTCCGGAAAACAAGCAGCCCTTTGAACTGGAACTGACTGAAGTCCAGGTGGAAGGCGAATGTACCGCTGACTACCCGCTGCAGAAGAAGAGGCACTCCTTTGAGTATCTGCGTGAACTGGCGCACCTGCGCCCGCGCACCAATACCTTCTCCGCTGTCTTCAGAGTCAGAAGCACTCTGGCGATGGCCATTCACGAATTCTTCCAGGATCAGGGCTTCGTCTACGTTCATACCCCGATCATCACCGGCAACGACGCTGAAGGTGCCGGCGAGGTGTTTACGGTAACTACCCGGACGGACGACAAGTACGAAGAGGACTTCTTCGGCAAGCGCGCTTCCCTGACCGTTTCCGGCCAGTTGCACGTCGAGGCCTACGCTTTGGCCTTCCGCGATGTCTACACCTTCGGACCGACCTTCCGGGCGGAGAACTCCAACACCAAGAAGCATGCCAACGAATTCTGGATGTGCGAGCCGGAAATCGCTTTTGCCGATCTGGAAGACGACATGAACCTGATGGAAGACATGGTCAAGTACTGCATTGACTACGTCTTTGACAACTGCCCGGAAGAAATGGAATTCTTCAATAACATGATCGATAAGACCCTCAAGGAAAGGCTGAATCATGTCCTCAATACTCCCTTTGCCCGCATCAACTATGAAGATGCCCTGAAGGAACTCAAGGAAGTGGAAAGCCAGTTTGAAAACAAGGTCTTCTGGGGCATGGACATCCAGACCGAGCATGAGAAGTACCTGACCGAAAAGCATGGACCGGTCTTCGTCATGAACTATCCCAAGGAAGCCAAAGCCTTCTACATGCGGCTGAACGATGATGATAAGACGGTCGCGGCTACCGACCTGCTGATGCCGGTGGTTGGCGAACTGTGCGGCGGTTCACAGAGAGAAGAGCGCTATGATGTGCTGCTTAAGCGCATGAATGAAATGCACGTGCCGGTCAAGAGCCTGCAGTGGTATCTCGATTTGAGAAAATACGGCTGCTGCAAGCATTCCGGTTTCGGTGTCGGCTTTGAAAGATTGCTGATGTATCTCACCGGTATGGAAAACATCCGTGACGTTCTCTCCTACCCCCGTACCCCGAGGAATCTGGATTTCTAGTTTGAATGAAAATGCAAGGCCTGCCTGTTCCGGCAGGCCTGATCATTGAAAGGAGATTTTGCCCATGGAAACAAACAACGAACTAAAGTGTTTTCCTGCCTATAAACTGATAAAAAATCATGTCAGTGAGGAAAAAATGGAAAAGATCATCGACCGTTATCCGGAAGAGTTACTGGCTTAACTTGAAAGGGATAACGTGGAGAGAATAATTGCTCTTCTGCAAGGACAACAGACAGGAGGGCTTTTTGTTTGCCGAAGATCCTCATTAAAAGACGGGCATTTCTGTCCGTCCTGATTGATGTAATGAGGGGATGATTTACCAATTTATGATGACTCCGGTGTAGTTGTCCTTATCGTACATCAAGCCGCGATAGGCCTGAAGGAGTTCATCAGCATCAGGTTTGATCTGATGGCTGGTGAACAGTTCCACCGGTAAACTGCCATCATTAATGAGCCCTTCAAGGTAGCCGAGATAGCGTTTCATGCTGATACGGCTGCCCGGCTGCGGCTCAAAACTGTAGCGGCGGTTAAGAGCGCCGATGATCTTAAGCATCTTGGAATGAACGGCGTAGAAGGACGCCGAGGCATTGGTCTGATAGGGCTGCCGGGGCGAACCGAGCAGCACCACCTGTCCGTTCTTGCCGGTGATCGCAATGGCCTTTTCAATGCAGGCGGAAATGCCGGTAGCGTCAATGGCGATGTCGGCCCCATCCGTGAGGCTCAGTTCAGTCAGGCGGCTCAGCTGCTGGTCAGCCGGGCAGCAGATTACTTCCCTGACCCCGGCCTGGCGGGCCAGTCTGGCCCGGGTCTCACTTGGCTCCAGGGCGATCAGCCGGCAGCCGGCCATCTGGTAATACAGGGCGGTGATGATGCCCAGAGTGCCTAAGCCAAACAGGACCACGGTATCACCTAATTTGACCTCAGCCGGCAGGATGCCGTTGAGGGCGATCCAGCCCATGACCATGTAGGGGGCCTTTTTCATGTCTGTATTGCGGTCCAGCTTGTAGAGAATTGAACCGTCACTTTTCTGAGGGTCAAAGTTGTGCAGACTGGCATGCGGCCCGCTGAAAAGGACGTGATTACCGGCTTCAAAGCCTTCGATCCGGCTTTCCAGAACGGTTCCGGTGCTGCAATAGCCGGGATAGGCCGGATAGGATGCCCCTTCCTTCAATTTAAAGACCCGGGAAAGCTCGGTCCCGGCACTGATCAGAGAGTACGCTGTCTGGATGCGGCACTCGCCCGGCTGCAGTTGCCCTAAGGGAAATTCCTCAATGGCGACGACTTCCTTGTCCTTGATGACCACCTTTTTGCTTAACATGATGACTGACTCCTTTTATTGAATTATAGCACAACTGTCCTGCCGGAAGAGAAAGGGAAGGCCGCGGCCTTCCCTGAATCTCGTATATGAATTCTTTGATTAACTGTTGAGCAGTACGGCAATGGCGCTGCCGGCCAGATTGGCGTCATCAGCGGTGACGAACTGGTAATGACGGCCCAGTTCTTCATTGACGAACCGGCGCATCCAGTAATCAAGTCTGGCAAAATAACTGTAACCCTTCAGCAGGGTGGTGCCTTCGGCAACGATGCGCACCGGTGCCGAAGCCTTGCGGCCGCCATCCATCTTGACGATGCAGGCCGCCAGGTTGACGGTGATCAGACGGGCCGCCCGGTCCAGAGCCTGTTCGATGAACTGATACATTAATTCAACGTCTTCCTCATTGCCGCAGGCGTTAGCCAGAAGGTTATTGCCATAGGGGTTGCGCAGGAAGGCATCGACTCTGGCCATTGAGAATTCCGGCAGTTCGGCAATCTTATTATCCGGGGAGAACAGGCCTTCCTTGCTGGCCTGCAACAGGGTCTGACCGATGACATGGCCCAGATAGAGACCGGAGATGCACTTTTCCAGCGGGTGAACACCCGGGCTGGAACTGGCGGCATCCATGCGTTTTTCAAACTCACCCATTTCGAAGCGGTCAAATCCGGCTGATTCCATGTTGATGATCATTGAGCCGTCCCCTTCCAGATGAGCTTTGGTGATGTTCTGATAGCTGTCGCTGTAGGCGGTATTGGAACCGGTGCCGACGATCAGGCCGATCTGGCCGTCAACGGCCCGGATGTCGCGGATGGCCGGCCCGCCTAACAGGGTAGCTACGGTATCGTTGAGAACGGCGATGGAGATCTCCTTTTCCATGCCGTTATCCCTGAACCACTTCTTCATGTCGCTGCCCAGCATCCGGCCTTCAGCGCCGGTGATCTTGACATCCTTATTGAAGCGGATGACCTTGCCGTCCTTATCGGGCTGGATCTCACAGGGGAAGGAGAAACAGAAGCCGATCTTGTCAGCCTGCTTGAGCAGGGGCTTTACCAGAAGGCAGATGCCTTCGATGAATTCTTCCCAGCTCATCTGTCTTTCCACGCCCAGCATCGGCTGCTTGGCCAGCTGACTGACCTGCATCTTGCCGTTTTCATCGAAGCAGACCAGAGCCGTACGCAGGTTGGTGCCGCCGGCATCGATGGCGATGACCGGCTCGCCCAGCTTGGCGGCGCCGTTGGCGGACAGGTAGGTGGGAATCATCATCAGCGATGACTGCGAGCCTTCCAGGCCCTGCTTCATTTCCTGCAGCATGCCTTCCAGGCACTTGTTCAGGTCAACGTCTTCTGGCAGCTGTCTGTATCTGGCCAGAAAATCTCTTGCTTTCTGTTTTGGATCCATATTATACCTCCGGATATCTTGCAAGACCATTATAGCATGTTTCCCCGCCTTGGCTGAACTATCGCTCGCTGAGGGAATTTCTGATAAATTTTCCAATAAAAAAAGAAAAATTTACAGTGGCGTGAAAGAATAAAAAAGACTGTCATGACAATGCTTTTTGAAGTTTCAGTCAACAACGGCAACTTATCGTGTTCAGTTTTTTAACTTGTATAAAAATCAGCGGACATATATAATACCATTATGGCTCGGGAGGTGAAAACCGTGGAGTTTGAAAATAACGCCTATTTCTGGCAGAAAGTCGATACGCTGTTTCTTTCCAGCGATCTGACGATCAACAATCCCAAGGGCAGCACGCATGCTGTCTACAACAATCTCATCTACCCGGTAGACTACGGTACACTGGGGGACGACAATTCAAATGAGAGGATCAGTGTCTATGTCGGCTCGCTCAACACTTCCCGCGTTGATGCCATGGTCGTCTGCGCTGACATCCTGAAGAAGGACATCGAAGTAAAACTGTTGGCCGGATGCACGGAAGATGAGACTCTGCGCATTCTGGAATTCCTCAACCAGACGGATTTCCAGAAGTCGGTCATCCTGCGCCGGGGCAAGAGTACGCCAAGCTGGGCCGTTAAAGAGTAAAGCTGTCCTCAGCCGGACAGGTTACCGTGATCATTTCATTGACAAGAGGACTGAAGAACTCCACCTTATGGGAGTGCAGCATCAGCCTCTTGTTTTCCTTTGCCCCATACAGCACATCTCCGACGATCGGATGGCCGATGGAAGCCAGGTGAACGCGGATCTGATGGGTCCGGCCGGTGGCCAGCCGGCATTCAACCAGCGTTGAGGTCTTATCGTGCTTCAGCGGTGTCACCTCAGTGCGGGCGGCTTTTCCGGTAGCGGAAACGCGGAAGCGGTTGGAGACATGGCGGTCCCGGCCAATGGGCTTATCGATGATCCTGGACTTGCGCATGATCCCTTCAACTTTCGCCAGGTAGGTCCGCTTAATGGCCTTGGTCTCCATGGCGTGGGAAAAACAGGCGACCATAAGGCTTTCCTTGCAGTAGAGCAGACAGCCGGAAGTATCGCGGTCCAGCCGGTGAAGATTATAGACGCCGTGCTTCTGGCCGGTCTTCTTATAATACCAGGCCACGAAGTTGTTGACGTTCTGCGGGTTTTCGTTGCGGCACTGCTCGGTGCCGTCGGAGTGGATGATGTAGCCGATGGGCTTATCAACCACCAGGATCAGGTCGTCTTCATAGAGGATCTTAAGGTCAAATTCGATCGGACGGCAGTTGAGCGGCTCTTCCTTCTGATAGTAAAACAGCAGCCGGTCGCCGGGATGCAGGTCGCAGTCCTGAAGGACCGCGGTGCCGTTGAGCACCAGCCGGCCCTCCTTTTTGCAGAGGTAAAGAGTATGGCGGGAAAAAAAGAACTGCTGCCTCAGCAGTTCATCCAGCCGGCAATCCTTACTGATATCAACGGTCAGATAGCTGTTCATCGGTTCAGCTTCCGCAGGGTGACAAACAGATAAATGGTCACCGCCGTCAGGGCAATGACGATCAGCGCCAGCATGATGGTCGCAAAGCTGCGCGTCCGGCGCAGCTGGTCAGCGTCCAGCTCATCGCCTTTTCTGATCAGCCGATGGAAGACACTCATGACGATCAAAGAGAGAAGCACCAGAATGCCGCACAGGGGAACCAGAATGAGACTGAGTCTTGGTGACATGATACTACCTCCTTTTATTCTGGCTAAATTATATCACAGCGGCCAAAGGGGATGATATAATTTAGCTGGAGAGAAGGTAACCACAATGGCTAAACTGTATTTTAAGTTTGGGGCAATGGACTCATCCAAGACCGCCAATGCCCTGATGACCAGATTCAACTACATGGAAAAGGGCAAGAAGGTCTGGCTGATCAAGCCGGCGACCGATAACCGCGATGGAGCGACCATCCTGAAGTCCCGCATTGGTCTGCAGGCTGAGGCGGATGTCATCGCCTATGGCGACAGCATCCTTTCCCGCTGTCCTAAGGATATTGATGTCATCATTTGCGATGAGTGTCAGTTTCTGACCCCTGAACAGGTAGACGATCTGCGCATCATCGTTTCCGAGCATGACATTCCGGTACTGTGCTTCGGCTTGAGAGCTGACTTCCAGACCCATCTGTTCCCCGGCAGCAAGCGTCTGTTGGAACTGGCGGATTCGATCACCGAGATCAAGAGCATCTGCCGCTGCGGCGCCAAGGCCACGGTCAATGCCCGCTTTGATGAAAAGGGCTATGTGTGCGTGGATGGCGACCAGGTGGTCATCGGCGGCAACGACGTCTATGAGGGCGTCTGCTGGAGCTGCTGGCATAAGATGATCAAGTATCATAAGACCAGATACGAGAAATAAAAAAGAATGAGGCAGGACATCGCGTCCTGCCTCATCTTCTTTAAGGGGGATATAATATTCAAAAATAGAAAGGAGAATATTCTGCAAGCACTCTCTTTACTTGCACCTTTATGGTAGCAGACAATATCATACACAATTATGTAAACTATATGTGAAATAATGTGATTTTGAAAGAAATTGTGTGATATGATTACCGTATGAACGTATACGATTTTGATAAGACGATCTACCACCGCAACTCGACGGCGGATTTCTATTTTTACTGTCTGCGCCGTCATCCCGGCATTCTCAAGTGCCTTCCGGTCCAGCTGAAGGGCTTTGTACTCTATGGGCTGAAGCTCATCGACATTACCGAAATGAAGAAGCATCTTTACCGCTTTCTGCCCTGCCTGGATGATGTCGACAGGGATTTGGCGGATTTCTGGGATAATAATATAGGGAAGGTCCATGAGTGGTACCGTCAGAAACAGCGCGATGACGATCTGGTGATCTCCGGGTCGCCGTACTTTCTGGTTGAAGGTGCCTGCCAACGGCTGGGCATCAGCCATCTGATCGCTTCCGATGTCGACAAGAAGAGCGGTGAGGTGAGAATGCCCAACTGCTCCAGAGGACAGAAGGTCATCGAGCTGCGCCGGCAGGGCTATGATGAAAGCAAGATCGAGGAGTTTTATTCCGATTCCCATTCCGATGATCCACTGGCCGCTTTGGCCCGTAAGGCTTATCTGGTAAAAGGGGAAAGGCTGGAAGACTGGGGAAAATAAGATGGAACTGAGCGTTACCGCAATCAGAATCGACGGGGAAACGGTCTCACTGAAATGTGAGGACGAGGAGAGTGTGCGCACCTTTAAGATCCTGCTTGACGACTATCTCGCCCAGCCGCTTTCTCAAGGCCAGTTGCTGGATGACCGGCAGGTCATTAGGCTGGACCGCCAGCATCTTTACTGCTACGCCTACCGGCGCTGTCTGCGTTTTCTGGCCGGTGCCGATCATACCGAAAAAGAAGTAAGAAACAAACTGGACCGCATCGAGGGTCTGGCGGAAGAAGATGGTGAAAAGATCGTCAGCCAGCTGAAGCAGCTGGGTTATCTCAATGATGACAACGCCGCCGCGGCTCAGCTTTACAGCGACCAGAATAAACTGTTAGGCCGCCGGAAAACATTGTATAATTTAACCGGACGGGGAATTGAAAAGAATAAGGCTCAACAACTGTTAAGCCAGGTCAGCGACAGCCAGGAAACGGAGCGGGGAAAGCTCCGGGCGATGAAGATCTGGCAGCGCGACCGCAGCCGTCCCTACCGCCAGCGGCTGGCTCATCTGCGCCGGCAGCTGATCATCGATGGCTATGAGGATGTCGATGCCATCCTGCAGGATCTGGACCTGCCAAGCGACAGCGCGGCTGAGGAAGCGCTGCTGCGAAAGGATCTGGAAAAGGCCATCCGGAAATACGAAAGAAAAGCTCAAGGCCAGAAGCTGCGCAGTCAGGTGGTTCAGTATCTGCTGGCCAGAGGCCATGAATATGAAATGATTCAGAAATACTACCGTCAGGAAGGGGAAGAATATGAAGATCAGTGAATTTGTCAGTAAGATGCAGGTCAACGGACCGATGCTGGTGGTCGCCTGCAAGAGCGGGGTCACCAACGCCAATGCCCCCTATCTTTCCATTACCTTCCGCGATAATACCGGTACCATTGAAGGCAAGCTCTGGGATGTCCGGGACTTCCAGAATGAAATCGTCAAGCCGGGCCGGGTCATCATGGTCCGGGGTGAAGTCATCTCCTACCGCAACCAGCTGCAGCTGAAAGTCATTGAAGTGCAGGAAATGGACAATGAGAACATCGACATGAGCGAATATGTCCTGACCGGTCCCTACAGCCAGGCTCAGCTTAAGGCGATGATCGATGAGGCCATTGCTTCCCTGAACAATCAGGACATCTTCCGCATCGTCTCCGACATCTACCGCTGTTACGAAAAACAGATCTACAGTTCGGCGGCCGCCGTGCGCAACCACCATGAATACTATGGCGGTCTGGCGACCCACGTCTGCGGGATGCTGAAGCTGGCGGACATGATGATCGTCAACTACCCCTATCTCAACCGCGATTTGCTGATCGCCGGTGTGCTTCTGCACGACATCGGCAAGGTGATCGAACTTTCCGATGGCACGGTCACGGAATACACCCTGGAGGGCAAGCTGATCGGCCATATCTCGATTGCCCAGACCATCATCAAGCAGACCGCCGACAAGCTGGCCATCGATTCGGAAGCCGTATTGTTACTGCGCCACATGGTGCTGGCTCACCATGGCGCTCATGAATTCGGTTCACCGGTCCTGCCGGCGACCATTGAGGCTGAGGCGCTGCACTACATCGATGACATTGACGCCAAGATGACGATGATCGAAAAGGAATTGTCAGCTGTGGGACCGAAGGAATTCACCCAGCGGAATTTCGCGCTGGAAAACCGCAGCTTCTATAATCACAACATTAAGTAAGAAGGCAGGATGGAAACATGAAAGTTGTAAGCAGTTCACAGATGCGCTTGATTGAAAGCCGCGACATCAGCGAGGGGCGCTACTCCCCGCAGGATTATACCGTTCTGGTGGCGCAGGCTCTGCAGAACATCGTTACGGCCGATGAAGCCCGCGACATTCTGATCCTGGCTGGCGATAACGCCAACGGCAACTACGGCCTGATGCTGGCCTATCTTCTGCTGAAGAACAGCCACCTGACTCCCCGGATCATCTACCACGGCAGCCGGGAAAACACCTACTACCAACTGGTCAATCAGAACGGGCTGGAGATCATTGACAATCCCCGGCTGATGATGGCGGCCATCAATGAGAGCCGCTATGTCGTTGACTGCCTTTTCGGCAGTGAACTCGATGAGATGGTCAGCTACCCCGATAACTACATCATCAACTGGGTCAATGAGGCGGACTGCTACGTGCTCAGCTGCGATCTGCCCAGCGGTCTGGACGGCAATGACGGCACCCTTTACGGCAGCTGCATCAAGGCGGACAAGACCATGACCATTGAACTGCCCAAGCTGGGACTGTATCTGCAGCCGGGCTGCGAATATGTCGGTGAACTGGTCATTCAGCCGGTCGGTCTGAGCTATGACGCCATCGGCTCGATCACCTCTCCGGTCATGACTCTGGATGAGGCTGACCTCAGCCAGCAAATCGGCAAGATGACCAATCACTGCCGCGTGCTGCTGTTTGCCGGCGGAAATCTGCCCACTTCCGGCTACCTGCTTACCTGCAAGAGCCTTTTGGCGGCAGGCTGCGATCGGGTTACCCTGGCGGGCGAAAAGGCCAGCTTTGAAATGACCGGAAACAACCTCTTTGAAGTGGAACGAATCCTTCTGGAAGACGGCAGTCTGACCGGTGATCTGAAGAACATCGATTACGGGAGCTATGATCTGATCATCTATGCCGGCGGTTTCAGCCGCGGCCAGCTGATCGTGGAAAAACTGATGGAAAGCGGCCGCCCGCTGCTGTTTGCCCCGCAGGGCATCGACGATCTCAGCCGGCAGCGCCAGCTGCTGGAAAGAAGGGCGAGCACGGCTCTGATGCTGGACCAGCCGGCCTACGAAGAACTCTTCGGCAGCGTTTCCCCCTCCAGTTTTCTGGAAGAGGCCATCGGCAACAGCCGGCGTTACGCTGATCTGAAGATCCTCTACCGCTTTGCCAACTCACTGGCCATTGACCATAACGGCGTAGTGATCGGCCACAGCTGCGAGCAGCTCTACCACAAGGCCGGGCTGACCGACGTGCTGGTGGGAGTCATCGGCGCCTTCCTGGCTCAGGACAATGACCGTCTGGCCTTAAGCTGCGCCAATGAGCTCTGTTACCAGGCGGTGAGCGAGTATGAGCGTGAGCACTACCGCTACGGCTTAAGCGCCGATAAGCTGATCGAGCAGGTCAGCGATTTGCTGTACAGGCTGAGCAAATAGAAAAGACATTAATGTTATGGTATAATCATCATTGTCAGTAACCGCAACGAGGTGTGATGATGAAGATTGAAAGAACCAAAAAGACAATATCGGGCAGCTTCTGGGGGATGATGGAAAAGATCACCCGCCTGATCGGCCCTTACATACTCAGGATCATCGTCCTGAAGAAACTGGGAATCGACTATCTGGGATTAAGCGGCATGTTTAATTCCATTTTGCATGTTCTCTGTCTTTCGGAACTGGGCTTCGGCATCGCCGTCGTCTACTACCTCTATAAGCCGATCGCTGAGGATGACCAGGAGGCGATCTGTCAGATCGTTACCTATCTGCGCAAGATGTATCTGCTGATCGGCACCTTTGTCATGGTGGCCGGAATCATCATCATGCCCTTTCTGCCCCATCTGATCAACGGTACGGTACCGGAAGACATCAACCTCTATTTGTTATATCTGATCTATCTGGTCCATACGGCCCTGTCCTATCTGTTATTTGCCTATAAGTCATCACTGTTAAGCGCCATGCAGAGCAACGACATCGTTTCCGGTGCCGGCTTCATCTCCATGGTGATCCTTTACGGCGGCCAGATCGTCGCTTTGTATCTGACCCAGAACTTCTACATCTATGCCTTCATGCTGCCGGTGACCACTACCCTAAGGGGCATTCTGGTTTCCCTGTATGTCGATAAGCACTATCCTCATCTGATCAAACGGGCGCAGATCACCGAAGAGCGCAAGGCGGAGATCAAGAGCAAGATCATGCCGTTAATGTCCGTGAAGATCTCCAGCATGCTGATGACTTCCATCGATACCATCGTGATCACGGCGGCCATCTCCCTGGAGGTTTCAGCCATCTACAATAACTATTACTATGTCCTCAGCGGCGTGCTGGGACTGCTGACGGTCATCTATGAGTCAATGCTGGCGGGAGTCGGCAACTCGATGGTCGTGGAAAGCCGTGAGAAGGTCATGGATAACTTCCACAAGTTCAGCTACATCAACAGCTGGCTGATTACCGTCTGCTCAGCGGCGCTGTTATGCCTCTATCAGCCCTTCATCAGGCTGTCCTTCGGCAGTGAAAGCGTGCTGCCGATCGGTCTGGTCGTACTGTTTGTGCTGTATTTCTACTTTACGGTCATGGAAAAGATCGTCATGCTCTACAAGGATGCCGCCGGTTTATGGCGGGAAGACATGATCAGGCTTTACGCCGCCAATCTGGCCAATATCGTCCTTTCCATCGCCCTGGTCAAACCCTTTGGCCTCTACGGGGTCATCGGGGCTTCCGTCGTGGCTTACGCCGTCAGCGTTCCCTTCCTGGACAAGGTACTGTTCAAGCACTATTTCAACCGACCGGTAGGCAGCTACTACCTCTGGGAGATCCGGGAAGTGACCGTTTCACTGGTCGTCTGTGCCGCCTGTTATTTTGTGACCTCCTTCTTACCGGAAGGCCTGCTGGGTTTATTAGTCAGAGGCGTCTGTGTCGTAGTCATCTCCCTGGCCCTGCTGTTTGCCTTCTATTGGCATGACGCAGCTTACCGCCAGGCCATCCGCTGGTTTACCGCCAAGCTCATGGGCTTTGCCAGAGGTCTTTTCAGAAAACTGGGAATAAAACTGTAAAAGCGAAAAAAATGAACATCATTGTTTCTCTTAACGATATTGAAAACCTGGTCTCAGCTGCCCGCTTTCCCATCAGCCATCTGCTGATCGGCGACGGGCATTTTTCCAGTGATCCCTTAGCGAAAAAGCGCGATCAGATCAGCCGCTTCATCGCTGAAGCCCACAAGCTCAGCCTGAAGGTTATCATCAGAGTCGATAGGCTTTATGAAGAACATGAACTGGAAGCGCTCCGGGACTATCTGCGCTTTCTCAATGCGGAAAGAGCGGACGGCTTACTGATCAGCGATCTGGCCGTGGCAATGTTGGCGGAAGAGGAAGGATTGAACCTGGCTTGCCTGTATGCTCCGGAGACACTGCTGACTAACAGCAGCGATGTCCGTCAGCTGCTGCAGTCAGGCATGAAGGGCTGCGTCATCTCCAAGGACATTCCCCTATCAGCCATGAAACAGATTGCCCTTAATAATCCCGAAGGCTGCTGGCTGAGAGTCTACGGGCCGCAATTGATCGCCTATAGCCGGAGACGCTTTGTTGAACTGTACCTTCAGGATGGCCGTGAACATCCGAAAAACTACTTTCTGCAGGAGGAAAGCCGGCCGCAGAAACTGCCGATTATCGAAAAAAGCACCGGCAGCTGGCTTTACGGTCCCTGCCTGCAGTCACTGACAGAAATCAAGGACATCATGACCTGGCCTCTGCATGGCATCATCTTTGATGGGGCGTTCAGCGCGGACCGGGAGGTGCTGCAGGCTCTGCGGCTTCATCTGGAAGTTTTGCAAGGCCAGCTGAGCGCTGAAGAGGCGGCCGGTCAGCTGCCTGCCCAGCAGGCTGGCTATCAGGCCCTTTCGGCGATCCGCCGGACGGTCATGGACAAGGAGGATCTGGCATGAGAACCGAACTTCTGGCTCCGGCCGGTGATCTGGAGAGAGCGAAGATTGCGGTAATGTATGGGGCGGATGCCGTCTATTTCGGCGCCGCACAGTTTTCTCTGCGGGCCAAGGCGTCCAACTTCTCCCTGGACGACATTGCCCAGGCCGCGGACTTTGCCCACCGCCATGGCAGCAAGGCCTATGTAACCGTCAACATGATCCCTCATGACAGCGACTTTGAGGGACTGGAAGAATATCTGAAAAAACTGCAGCGCTTTGGCGTTGACGCCATCATCTGCGCTTCCCCGGCCATCATGGCACTTTGCCGTCAGGCGGCCCCGGGGATGGAGGTCCACATTTCCACCCAGCAGACCACCCTTAATTCCCCCGCCCTGGCCTGGTGGAAAAAGCAGGGAGCTGAGCGCATCGTATTGGGCCGGGAGGTACAGTACGATGACCTCTGTCAGATCATGAAAAAGGCGGAAGTACCCGTTGAGGTTTTCATCCACGGCGGCATGTGCGCCAACTTCTCCGGCCGCTGTACCATCTCCAATCTTCTGACCAACCGGGACGCCAACCGGGGCGGCTGCGCCCAGTCCTGCCGCTGGAATTATCATCTTTACGAAGGACAGAAATGTCTGGACAGGGAAGATTACCTGTTGTCGATGGGGTCAAGAGATCTGTGCGCGGCAGACTGGCTGGAAGCCCTGCTGAAACTCGACGTTGCTTCCCTGAAGATCGAAGGGCGGATGAAGACGGCTTATTATCTGGCAAATGTCATAAAAGCGTACCGCTTTCTGATCGATGAATATTATAATAAAGGTGAGATAAGCCAGACTGCGCTGGCGTATGGAAAGCAGCTGCTGGCCCGGGTGGCCAACCGGCCGACTTATAATGGTTTCCTTGGCGGCATAAGTGAGGAAAGCCAGATTTACAATCTGCCCTCGCAGGTTTCCCAGAACTACGTCGCTTCCGTCATTGCTTACCGTGACGGCCGCGGCCTGTTGCAGACCCGCAACAATTACCGTCAGGGTGACCGGCTGGCCTTAATGAGGCCGCAGGGTCAGGACATCAGTTTTACGGTGGATCAGATGGTCGATGAGGACGGTCAGCAGGTGCCTGTCGCCAACCGGCCGATGCAGAGATTATGGGTCCGCCTTCCCGCAAAAGCGGACCAGTACTGTTTCATAAAGATGAGTGAGGATTAGCACATGAGCATTATCGAAGGCGCGATTGCTGTCAAGGCAGCGCTGGCCAGCCGCTATCGGCGCGTCAGCAAGGTTTACATTTCCTATAACAAGAGCGGTTCAGACGTCAATTTCATCATCCGTCAGGCCCAGCTTAAGCACATTGAGGTGGAAAAGGTTTCCCCTGAGGTGGTTGACAATCTGGCCAAGGGCAAGACCCATGGCGGCATTATGGCCGAGGTCTCCGAGCGCAAGTTGCAGTCGCTGACATCACTTTTATATAAGGAGAAGCCCTTTCTGGCCCTGATCGAAGGGGTGGAGGACAGCTATAATCTGGGCTATGTGATCCGTAGCCTGTACGCTTTCGGGTGCGACGGCATCATCATGAAGGATCACATCGTTGACTTTGACGATTCGACGATTATCAAGTCCTCAGCCGGGGCTTCGGAGATGCTGCCGATCTGCCACATCGGCGATCTGCAGATGGCTTTGGATGTCCTGAAGGAAAACGGCATCCAAATCATCTCCGCCTACCGGGGCGGTGATCCCATCTGCCTTTATGACTATGACTTTACCCAGGGCGGATTTCTGGTCTGCCTGGGCGGACCGCTGCGCGGGCTTTCCAAGACGATTCTGGACAACAGCGATGACTTCATCTACATTCCCTATGCCAATGATTTCCGCAACGCCCTTAACGGCTCCAGCGCCATGGCGGTCATCGCCTCAGAGATCTTCCGGCAGAAATACATGGAGAGCAATCAATGAAGGAGGATGTCTATCTTTCAACGGATACGGTCATCGTAAATCTGTCTGCCCAGTCCTGCCGTTCAGTTGATGAGCTGGTCGGATGCCTGGGCTTCAGTACCTTTCTGCAACTTTACTTCAAGCAGCTGGCGGTCCGGGACATCCGGGTCTACCGCTGGCTGACCAACGGCAGAACCCTGGAAGAGACCATTCCCTCTCTGATCGAACTGGCCGGTCAGCTGCTGGTGTCAGGACCGCAGGTTGATCTGACTGAAGAGATGAACGAACTGGACCGCCTGAAGGCCCTTTACATCGTGGAAGATTGTTATCGATGCTGGCGCAGCAAGAAGCGCTTTACCGTCCTAAACGGTAATCGCTCCGATGCCATGGCCGGCAGTTTTGCTGAATACGACGAAAAATACAATGCCCTGGTATGGCAGTTATACCGCACCTGCCGGCAGAAACTGACCGGTCAGGATGAACTGGTCTGCCGCAAGAGTGACGCCGGTTCCAATGCCAGCTGTCTGCTGACTAAGTACCGCATCAAGCTGCCAGCGGGCTATGGTTTACTGCGCAATGTGCCGTTTATCAACCGGCTGCTTTTGCGCACGCCGATCTTAATGGACTTTGAGGCGGCATCAGAAGACAACCGGCCGCAATGGCTGGACGTTAATCCGCTGGCCAGTCTGCCTTTGGACAGCCGGGATTACCTCTGCCTGCCGCTGAAGGTGGGCGAGTTTCTTTGCCTGACCTATTTTCACCGCGATTATCTGGCTCAGGCCGTCTGCCTGGTCAATCTGTTTGAACTGGCCAGTGAGAGTGAATGTCTGAGCCGGAAGCCGGAACTGATCTGCCTGTTCGGCCTGCCCGGCGATCACGGTAGTACTGGCTATTATTGGGACAGCAATAATGATGTGCATCTGGCCGCGGTCAGCGGCAACTATAATGCCGAGCATTTCACTAACTTCCGCAATGTCATCCTGACCCTGCACAGCCTGACCCTGATGGACCGGGGGATGCTGCCGGTACGCGGGGCGATGATGGAGATATTCTTCCGTGACGACAGCCGCAAAAGGCTGCTGCTGATCGGAGAAATGGGGGCGGGAAAGAGCGAGACCATTGAGGCTCTGCGCACCCTGTCCAATGAAGTCAGGACTGACAAGAGCATCCGGCGCATTGAAATGGTCTTTGATGAAATCGGCTCGCTCAGAATCAGCGCTGATGGAGCAGTAGCCCGGGGCAGTGCCATCGGCTCCCTGGAAAGGATCAATGACCTCTGGCCGGGCATCTACCGGGACATTGAAAAGGGCATTTTCATCAATCTGCAGAAGGATGACCCCAAGGTGCTGCTTCCGATCACCGGTTATGAAATGGTCAATAGCGACCATCCGGTCGATATGGTGCTTTACGCCAACAATTACCAGGAGCGCATTGGCCTGGAGCGCTTTACTGATTACCGGGACTGCCGCCGCTGCCTTCTGGAAGGACGGCATGCCGTCAGCAGTTCGGAAGGCCAGCCGCAGCTGGTGGAGACCAGCTTCGCTAATCCATACATTCCTGAGGAAAAAAAAGAGCAGTATCTGGCAATCATGGACGAAGTCTTTGGCCGGATGTATGAAGACGGTGTGTTTGTCGGCCAGCTGTTTACCAATCTGGCTTGCGGACGGAAGGAAGATCTGGCAGAAAGCGCCCGATGCCTTTGGGATTTGTTAAGACAACTCGACAGTTAAATGATAAAATTATCTTGAGGTGAAATGACCGTGCGAAAGTTTATCCGCTCCATCTTTGTCTGCGGCCGACGCAGCGATACCATCCTTTCTCTGGCAATCTACGGATTGCTGATTTTCGGCATCGTGGTCACTTCCAGTGCTGGCATATCCACTAACTCCACGGTTAAGGGGACCGTTTTGGCCTTAGCCAAGAGCATTTTAGTTGTTGTCGGCAGCGTGGTTGTCTATCATCTGGTTTCCAACTATTTCCGGATGGAAAAGATGACCATTGGCTTAATGTATCTGCTGACCGGCATCGAGATCGCTTTGCTGATCGGCGCTTTTGTCTGGTGCCGATTCATTTACAAACCTCTTAACGGCAGCTATGCCTGGTTTCATTCCGAACATCTGCCCATGAGTTTTCAGCCCAGTGAGCTTGCCAAGATCGTGACCATTCTGATGATTGCCGTTTTCTATTGTGACAAGCGCTTCAAGGATTTCAGTCCGTTTTCCCGCATCGTCATGAGACCAATATTCATCATTCTGGTGATGGTCGGTATCGTCGCCGCCCTTCAGAAGGACATCGGTACGGCGCTAATCATCAGCATGATTGCCGTACTGGTCTTCCTGCTGCCATCCAACCGCGTTTTGATCCCCTGGCAGGTATTTGCCGTTCTGGCGATGGTGGCGGTGGTATTTGCCTATGTCTTCCTGCTGGGCGATTCCGGCCAGCAGTTTCTCAAAGACATCGGTCTGGCCCATGTTGCGGCCCGTTTCAAAGCGGTCTTCAATCCCAGCTACACTTCTGATGAGACACGGGAAATCTTCTATTCGCTTCTGGGCATCTCCAAGGGATCGATCTTCGGGGTCGGTCTGGGTGAATCCGTACAGAAATTCGGTTATCTGGTTTCGGCGGAGGCGGACTACATCTTCGCCATCATTGCCGAAGAGCTGGGATTATTGGGAATCACCATCGTCTTTACCGGCTATTTCATCATCATCTGGCGGCTTCTGCGTTTCAGCCGCAAGGTTACCACTGAGGCTGACAAGGCAATCCTGTTCGGTACGGCCTGTTATCTGTTTGTCCACTTCTTCATGAATATCGGCGGTGTCAGCGGTTTGATTCCGCTGACCGGTGTCCCGCTGTTATTGATCTCCCACGGCGGCAGTGCCATGATCTCCATTATGGCCTGTCTGGGCATGTGCCAGGGAGTCATTGATAAATATCAGAAAAGCCGCGATGACCGGCGCAAGCTCATCGCCTAGAAGGAGAATAACATGATCGCAATTTATCCCGGTTCCTTTGATCCCATTACCTATGGACATATCGACATAATTGAAAGAGCAGCTTCGCTGGTTGACAAGCTGATCATCGTCATCATGGCCAACGATGAGAAGTCCGGTACCTTTACCTTTGCGGAAAGAAAGCAGATGATTGAACATACGACTTCCCATCTTTCTAACGTTTCCGTCGTGGTTGGCGAAGGCCTGACTGCCGAGTTCGCCCAGAAGATGGGCGCCAGGGTCATGATCAGAGGCATTCGGGCTGTCTCCGATTATGAGTATGAGATGCAGCTGGCAACGGCCAACATGACCATTGCTCCGGACGTGGAGACGGTCTTTATCTTGGCCAAGCCGCAGTATTCCTTCCTGTCATCATCGACCGCCAAGACCATTGCCCGCAATAACGGCAAATTGGATAGCTTTGTCGACGACTATGTGGCGGAAAAACTGATGGAGAAATACCGGAAAGGTGTGGAAATTTATTAGTGAGTAGCACATACAGTGTCTAATTACTGGCCATGAGTTTAGAAAGACAGATATGTCTTTTCGAAAAATGACATATCTGTATGTGCATAGATGTTGTCTAGATATTGTAAACTGGTTGTGCTTCCTGAAAAAAGAACAAAGCTAGTGAACACTCTCTTAGTACCTGTTTTTTGTGAAATAGAGAGGTTATTATTATGAAAACACAAAATTGGACGGTATGGAAAAGTATAAGGTAGTAGGGGGTTATAAGTAGTGTTAAGTGGTGGTTGTGTAAAAATAGATAAATATCGAGAGTGTACATGCATTGAGTTGTATCAAAATGAAGAAGGATACAAAGATGATTTGATGTTGATTCAAATAATATATGAGTCTACAGAAGGGAAAAAACTGTTCGTTGATTTGTATGGCGATATTGATGACAAGGAAAAGAAGTACATTATTGCTCAAAAGCCACAAAAGCAGAGATTTAGAACAGATTTATGGATGAGAAGAGAATGGATTAAAGACACTGTGAGTATAGAGGAAGATGAACTCAGCCTCTTTTTCTGCGATAACGATTATGAATGGGAAAGGTACTTGTGTGATGTGTACAGATATGGCTTTTCCATATTGCGTAAAGAAACTCGGTTGTATCTTATTGCTTCATTTGGTGAGTGCACTCCACCAACAATTTATTGTAGAAACGACAATCCAATAATTGATAATATCATTAATATTTTTGGCACTAAAGGATATCGAATTGTTAGAAAGTCCCACTGGTTCTAGTGAATTTCCGTAATGAGAGCTTGTTTTATAATTGCCAGTACAAGACATCTGACAAAAACGAGGGATCTTCCATCTTGTACAAAACTACCCTTGTAAAAGGAGACATCATTGGAGATGATGCTTAAGTATTTTGTCTGTTGGATGAATGTGTTTGATGGAGATCTTTCACCATGCAAAGGAATTCAGTATGCATATGTTAAAAACAGAAGGCATTACAATATGAAGGTTTAAAGCCCCATAGATAATTCAATTCAAAGACCCTGGATATAGTATTGTTTTTTCACAAAGTTTCATAATGTTTTAACTGACAGGTGATTTGGTTTGATTTATATATTATTATCTTAATGGTATTATTCTTAAGCGAGGAAAAAGTATGTCAAATAGTAATTGGTTAGCCGATGTTAAGTGGGTCCCATATGAAAAAGGTGGACGCAAAACGATACCTGTCAGTGATAAGTATGCACCAATTATCCTGATCTCAAACGAAGAAAACACTCGAGAATACTGGAGCGCTTTTGTCACTGTTATTCAGTTTCTTGACAATTGGGAAACGGTTGCCGTAATTAGATACCTATCTGAAAACGCACCCGACAATCTCAAAGAAGGGGTTGAATTCGGGCTGTTTGAAGGGAATAAGTTAGTAGCAAAGGGAGTTATACTTAAGCAGATAGATAAATGATGATTTGAATTGGCATGGGTGAGAACACTTAAGTGTTATTTCTGGAATAATAGGATCTTCTGCTTTTGTAGTTGTTGGATATGTAATTCTTGGTGTTACAGTAACTGTTTCTATATTATACATGGGTCATAGGAGTACAAAAAATGGCTCGAAAAGAAAAACACACGATAAGCACACAAAACCACGATCTGGCCGCTTGACTGAAAAGAAAAGATTAATGCCCGGTTGGAGACAATATAGAAAGAATAAATGAGGTGAAATGTATGGAAGAAAAAGATTTGTTACTAAATCAGATATGCAGTTTGTACTTTGATAAAGAAGAAAATTCAGCACATTTAACAGGGTATATAATTGCTAAAAACAATGATGAATTAATTTGCAAGCATATTAATCAAAGGGGTGAATACGACGGCTATATTTGGTCGCGCGTTTCAGATCTTTATCGTATTAGTTATAATGGAAAATATGATAGGAAAATTGCCAAACTATATAACTACAAGAAGCAAAAACATCCAGATTATAATCCCAAGGGAAAATCATTGGCAAAAGATCTTTTAGCATATGCAAGGCAAAATGGGTATTTAGTAAGTATAGAATTAAACACGGATGGAATAACCGGATGGGTGCGTGACTTTTCAAACACCAAGGTTGTTATTGAATGTCTTGACTCATATTACGCTGATAGTGATGGTATAGAAACTGTATCTATTGACGAAGTTAACACAATATCATGTGACACTGATTTTGAGCAAGATTTATTAATCATATCAAAAATGAAAAAGTAGAAATACACAAACTCAAAATGATCTGAAACAGTTATAAAAACATGTGGAAGAAAATCGTTAAGAAAATCGGGTATTATCCAAACTGTGTGGACACAGAGTTTGGCAATGTCAAATTGTGGATCTCTTAAATTAAAGGTGGAAAAAAGGTGGAATGCACCACTAACCCACCAAAAACTGTTAAATTAAAGGTGGACACCCAAGTGAACGAAAATCACTTGGGTTTTCCATAGGTGATAATGAATAAAACACGGTTCCTGAAGCGCTTGAAACTGTGATATCCATAGGCTGATTTGATTATGGTTTTCAGCTGGTTGTTCAGTGATAAGCTTTGTAAACACTGTGGCATCGATACTAAAGAAATGATTCTTCATCTGTTATTTCATTAACATATTTAGCTGCCTCTGCTATTGCATCGTTGTATAAGTGCTTTCTAATTTTCTCTTTATTATATTGATCTCTTTCATTCCTAAATAATTGCAATTTACAAAGTGATAATTGTGCTCAGTAATTCCATGTAAAACACCCAGGTATCTGGGTGTCAACATAATATGGGGCTCTTAAATTAAACGTGGTCGAAAAAATTAAAGACCACGTTTTCCTTAAGAGATTTGACAAGGTTGGGAAATAAAAATGGACCTCGTTTATACTGGATTTGCACATAAAGTATAAGGAGGGCCAAATGAATTTTAACACAATACTGTACCGTCTGGGCATAGCTCCGGATAAT